>LXNJ01000465.1_pt1 | contig 28824 bp, 21 predicted proteins | sample 809081 | NCBI WGS metagenome assembly LXNJ01 (sample SAMN04870510, study PRJNA318959) | sponge metagenome | biome: sponge; feature: marine sponge reef; material: water | host: Petrosia ficiformis | place: Greece: Milos, Mediterranean Sea | collected 2013-05-29 | depth 5-7 m | reverse complement strand
CCACAACCAGCCCAACCGCCATTGCCGCGCCGAGAGCCCAGATCAAGCCCCGTTTGCGCCCCATCCCCCTTGACAGCCACAACGCCCCCAGCGCGCGGGGCATCACGTTGCTGACCCGGGTCATTGTCCAGGCATAGCCGAACCCGAGGGTCACGAGCCCTGCCGGGCTGAACGCCGCCGACCCCGTTGCGCAAACCACAAACTCGGCGGGATTGATCGGCGAATACGCGGCCACGAATCCCGTCTCGCTCACAATCCGGGCAAGTACAAAAAACACCACGATGCACGAGAAGAACAGAAACACGATCAATGCGAGCGAGATTCCCGCCTGATGGAGCCAGCACCCGAGGTAAACCAGCCCGCCCAGGGCTCCGAATACGGCCGCCCGGTAAGAGATAACTTCTCCGGAATCGTCGGCGGTTGACGGTATCCCGAACGCCCTGGAAAAAATTCCGCGCAGGTGGCCGCGCGCCGTCCACGCGCTGTAGGCGGCCAGCACCAGCATATAGCCCATCCCCGTCAGCGCCAGAAAGGACGAGCCCCGTGAACTGAACCGGCCCACCATTCCGGACGCATCCGCATACTCCGCGCCCAGAACTGCGAGCGTTCCCCTGATGACCTTGGAGATCACATTGAACAGCCAGATGCTGAGGCTCACGTCCAGGTTCACAAAGTAGGAATACCCGAGAATTGCAAAGTGCAATCTGAGTGGCAACGGCGTCGTGCCCTGGAAGATCCAGAGCATCGTCCCCATCTGGATTCTGGGCAGTGTATGGAAATAGTGATTCAGCCCATTGATCGTACCAATCAGAAGTGGAATTGCAAAACCCGCCCACATCAACCGGTTCCTGAACAGGGGATTCAGCCGCCCGCGCCCCGTTTCCGCCATTTCCAGCGGCACCTGCAGAATCGGGAACGCGAACCGCTCGTGCTCCGACCACTGCTTGCGAAACATCACGGCGATGCATATCAGCACCCCGAACAACACCAAAAAAAAAGACCCCCAACTCGCCAACGGGGCCAGCCACGCCAGCCACGGGATGGAGACATCGGGCGGGAGCCCCTCGTAGAACCCACGCACGGCCTCGGCGTTCCGGGGGGCCGTCCACGGGAAAACATGGGGCAGCACCGCCTCGAGGTCAGGGCGCTCCGGCGAAGCGTAGTAGGTCATGCCGGTCAGGAAGGCGATTAGCCACTTGACCATCCACAGGGCGGGCATCGACACCAGAAGCATTGAGAAGATGCACAGGAGTTCTCCCCGTTTCAGGGTGTACCCCGGCTTCAGCACGACGTTGCAGAGAAGGATCAGTAAGAGAAAAACGAACAGGACGCCACGGTCCACAAAATAGAAGTGGAGCGACGTGCCCTGGATCACCATTCGGTTGTAGGGGATGACAACTGCCAGAAAGAGGCACAGCGCGAGCCCGATCAGGAAGGCCCTGCCAGTCAGTCCGTCCCGTACCTCCTCACGCATGCCGCTGCGTTCACCAGGCGCCCGATCTTGAAGGCTTTTCGCCGGGACGTCGGCCATCCCTCACGTCCTCCTTTGTACCGCACATCCTGGAATTCGACTATCGACGGGATATCCTACTACATCCGTTCCAGAGTCCTACCTCGACGGTAGCGAGGTGACTTCACCAGGTGAATCCACATCATCCGGAGTAACCTTACTCTCCTCGAGGACGGTCTGAATTTCATATATTGATCCGCTGCGTTCCGCCGGAGGAAGCGGGACCCGGATCGGGACGCTGACCATACGCGGTTCCCGGGTGGGTTCCCCGCGGAGGATCTTGCCGTTGAACTCTTCCCAGGCATTTATGGGCTGAACCAGCGGAAAGGCATCCAGCGCGCAATACATATAGAGCAGAAGACGCCTGGGCTTGCCGGAAGTGTTTGGGGTAGAGGCGTGCAGCATCCGGACGTGGTGGATAGAGATGCCACCTGCCTTGAGTTCAATGGGTACGGCGCCTTCGCCGGTGAAATCCGGCTCCGTGACCGCACCGGCAAAGCGACCGTTGAGGTGGTGGTCGTGGATGCGCCCCTTGTGAGACCCCGGAACGACAAGCAGACAGCCGTTCTCGAGGGTCATGTCGTCTATTGCGACGCCGACGGCGAGCAGATCGTCGTTGGTGTGGGGGTAGAACGCCCAGTCCTGGTGCCATTCCACGGGGCTGCCCACCTCCGCGGATTTCATATTCAGCTTGTCTCCGTTCGTCCGGATGCCGGGTCCGATGAGCTGCGCGGTGATGTCGAGTATCTTTTCGTGCCGCAGGCCGCGGGCGTACGCGTCGTGCTGCCTCGAGGGATCTATGAGACGGCGCAACTGCGGGAATTCGGGCGTATGGCCCGGTTCCAGGTCGAATACACTGTCGGTTTCGGTGACCTGCCGCGATGCTTCGACGAATGCGTCGGTCACCCGGCGAAGTTCCTCGACCTCGTCGCGGGAGAGAACGTCCTCCACGCCCAGATAGCCGTTGATACGGTAGAAATCAATCTGATCCTGAGAAAGCATGGTTTCGGCTCCTTCCGCCAAGAGTGATCGTTCGATCATCGATGGACGTTTCAATCGTCAGAGCAGGAACAAGTTGCCGACTTTCCCGGTAAAATAGTCAATAATACTCCACATTCCCAAACAAACCGCCTCACCCACGATAATCCCGATAAAGAACGGCCTGGTTTTCCGGTACAGGGACGCCCCGCCGAACTTCATCACCAACGCTTTGATCCCCCAGGCCAGAAAAACACTGAAATAATAGTGTTCCGTCATCCAGATCGTACTCACCGGCAACGCCACCGGGTGCAGCGGCCACCATGGCAGGCGCATTCGCAGGACCATGAGCAGCACGGCAATGCCCAGGCCCAATCCTGTATATACGAATCCCCTGTAGAAGACCGCACTCGGATCCAGCAGGCGGCGCCCCACGTATTCGTCGAACGGCAGGGCGGCGTCGTTCACGTCGCGGAACCAGTAATCGAGGTTTCGGCCACCGTGGGCGTACCCGAGATCCAGCGTCGTGTGGCTGGCGACGACCAGGCCCACGGCGAGGGCCGCGCCCATTGCCCAGATCAGGCCTCGAGTCTTTCCCATTTCCCGGGCCAGCCTGAGCGCCGCGGAAGCACGGGGCATCATCGTATTCAGCCGGGTCATCGTCCATACGTAATTCAGTCCGTTCGTAACCAGCCCCGTGGGACCGAACGCCGAGGACCCTACCGCGCAGACCACAAACTCCGACGGATTCAGCGGAGAATAGGTGGCGGCATAGCCTGTTTCGCTTACGATCCGCGCGAGCACGAGGAATACGACGAAGCAGGCGGCAAACAGCAAGGCGATAACGTGCGGCGGCAGTCCCGCCTGGTAGAGCCAGCAACCCAGATACAGCGTCCCCACGAACACACAAGCCACCGCTGTCCGATAGGGGAGCACCTCCTCCGAATCGTCCAGGCTCGACTCGCGACCCAGAGCCTTTGTCCACACAGCCTTTAAATGTCCCCGGGCAATCCACAGGCTGTACCCGGCCAGGGCCAGCATGTACCCCATGCCCATAAACGCCAGGAGCTCCGACCCCTGGGAGCTGTGCCGACCCACCATCCCGGATACGCCGTATCGTTCCGCGCCCAGCATGACGAACGCGCCGTTTATGCATTTGGCGATGACATTGAAGAGCCAGATGCTGAGGCTCACGTCCAGGTTTACGAAGTAGGCATAGCCAAGGAGCGCAAAGTTGAGTCTTATCGACAGCGGAATCGCGCGCCTGAAGACCCAGATCATCGCCCGAAGGCTCATTCGGGGCAGTGTGTGGAAATAGCTGTGCAATGCGTTGACGGAACCGATGCCGAACGGAACCGCAAAGCCCGACCACATCAACCGGCCGCGGAACAGCTGTCCAATCAGACCCTCTCCTCGCTCGCCCATCGCGAGGGGAACCTGCATGATCGGAAAGGCGAACCGCTCGTGTTCCTCCCACTGCTTTCTCAGGATGACGGCCACACAGCCCAGTACTACAAACAGCGCGACCAGGAACGAGCCCCAACTCCACAGAGGGACCACCCACGCCCACCAGGGGACGGAACCTCCCTTCGGCAATCCTTCGTACAGCCACCTGACGGGCTCGGCGTCCAGGACCGCCAGCCATGGCAGCGAATAGGGGAGGACGGCCTCCAGGTGCCGCATCTCCGGCGAGGCGTAGTAGGTCACGCCGGTCATGAATCCGAGCAATGCCTTGCCCATCGCCCATGCGGGCATCAGGAGCAGCAGCATGGCATAGATGGCCAGCAGCTCGCCCCGGCCCAGGGCGAAGCGGCGTTTCAGCAGGCCGAGCAGGGGGTTGATCAATACTGCCAGACAGAAAAAGAGGAACAGCACGCCCCGATCCAGGAAGTACCAGCCCATGAAGGGGCCCTGGACCACCATCCGGTTGTACGTCAGCCAGACCCCCAGAAGGGCGCATAGCCCGAGTCCGATCAGGAACGCCCGGCACGACAGTCCATCGCCGGTCGACGCGGCCGTTTTTCGGACATCAGACATGACCATTCGGGCTGACTGAGCCATTCGTACGACACCTCCGGACTGTGGCGCGAAAGCAATCAACCTTCGAACTGTATGTGTATTGCCAGCAGGTCGCAATCGCCCGGAACGTCCAGCGGTATGCGCGTCACGCCGTCTTTTGACGAAACGACACGTTCAAGCCAGCTTTCTCCGGACCAGATCTCATTGACGTCGTAGACGGTCTTTCCCTTATGAAGGACGATCTCCAGCGCGGTCCGGCTCCTGACCGGCGTATATGGAAAGACGATGGCGAGCAGGGAATCGCTGTCATTGACCATTGGAAGCAACTCGATGGTGGGCACGGCCCGGCGGTCTGTCGGCCGCAGCGTTCGGTAATCGTCCACCGGCGGAAAGGGATCCAACCTCACAAGGGGCCGTCGGCCGGACGCCCAGAGAAGCATTCTCCGCAGCAACGCCACGTTCGAAGTCTCCTCGAGAAAAGACATGCCGGGGATGTTTCCCGTATATTTCACGGCAGGCATGCCCGCCAGCCAGGCCTCCCGGCGGGACCCGTCCTCCACCAGCACCAGGGCCGGCCGGCCGTCGACGGTCCCCAGCACCTGCCCGTCCGGAAAACCGGCGTCCACCCGGGTTTCGAGGACCACGGGATGTTCCAGGCCCTCTGTGAGCGGGTGATTGTCCAACAGGTCCAGTTCAAAGGTTCCCGTGTCGATCGCGCAAGGCAGCTTGCACGGACCGGTGCCCGGCCAGGGGTCGGCCGGCCGGTTTCCGACCCACAGAAGACCCTCTCCGCGTTCGGCAACCGCGTTGACACAATCGAGCTGGGACTGCGTGAGGCAATGCGCCTCGGGCAGGATCACCGGTCCCGTGAGCTGGTCGGCCGCGTCGTCCAGTCGCTCGTCCCAGAACCATCGCCACGGCAATCCGGTCCGGTAGACCATATCGACCATCCGAATCAAGCCGGTGTGTCCCCAGTTCGAATCGTAGTGGCCGGTGATCTCTGACTGCTGCGGCATGATCATCGTGGCGAAGCTGTACGGACGGTGGGACGCAAACACCGGCATGAGGCGCCGGGTCTCGTCGAACGCTTCGAAGAATCCCGGGATGATCTTCATCTGCTCGTAAGTGAACGGCATCACCATGTCCGCGCCGAGCGCGAACGGCACCACGCCGGCCAGCAAGCCGTCCTGCCTGCCCATCGGCACCGCCTGCGCCGGTGGCATGAAGCCCTGTGGATAGATATCCACCTGCCGATCCATGCATGCGCCCATCAGACTTCTCGTGGTTTCCGAAAGGATCCTGCGGTGCGGCCGGTGCAGAATGAGATCGTCGTGATTGAAATGATAGGGATCCGTGGCGATCACATCATGTGAACGTGCGTCGCGGGCGAGGCGGATGGCCGTCTGCCAGGCATTGTAGTTCCGCTCGGGGATGGCGGGACTGTGCTGGATGCCCACAACCACATGGGGACGGACGTCTTTGATGGCGCGCCGAAACTCTGAGTGTACCGCGTCCCAGTTTTCAAAGCGGTTTTCCAGCCATGTGTACCACAACGGGTCATCCCAATCCGCAATCCGGGGAGGCTTGACGCCGGTCCGTTTGCTGAATTCAGCCTCGCAGAACGCGCAGTAACAGCCGATTGTGCCGTCTCCGAACCCAAGACACGCTTCGTCGTTGAGGTGGATCTCACGCACCGCGGGCCAGTTGCAGATTTCCATCAGCAGGGTGAGGTAGTGACTTTTGTTTTCGGGCTGAAAAGGACACAAATACCGGACCGGCAGCCCGTCCAGGTCCAGGACTCCGTCATCGCCGACCATATACATCAGCCGGTGGGGTTCTTCCGCCAACAGACGTTCCTGATACTTTATGTACCCGGTGAAGGCGATGAATCCCAGGTCCCGTTCCTCGCACATCCGGGCAAGCCTCTCGGACTGCTCCAGCGAGAAGCCCTGTTGTTTTATCGCCGGCGTGACCGTGACGCCTGCGCCCACGTCGGTGAATCCTTCGCGGACGATCCGGTCGAGCGTCACTTCATTCAGCACGGTATCCGGAAAAAGCAGCAGCGCCGCGCGGCGGAGCGTTCGGTTCCGGTCTGGCATCGCGTTCTCCTCTTAAGGTATGCCCTCGATGAAATTTCGGGATCCCCGGGTTGCCCGATCCGCATCCGCACCACAGGCGAATTACGACGAACTCCAGTAGCCTATGAACGGCCAGGTTTTAAGCCGTCCCGTAAAGACGCTTAGCACCGACCACCCTCCCGAGCAGATGACCTCGCCCAGGATCATCCCGATAAAGAACGGACGCGCCTTTCTGTAGAGGTCCGCCCCGCCCACCCGCAGAATGATCGCCTTGACTCCCCACGCCAGAAACACGCTGAATCCGAACCAGTCCATGTACCATACCGTACTCAAAGGAAGCGCGGCCGGATGGAACGGCCACCACGGCAGACGCATCCTGAGCAGGATCAGCAGGGCGGCAACCGCGGTGCCCATGGCCGTATAGATAAAGCCCGTTGTGAAGATCGGGCTGGGCTCCAGCAGCCGGCGTCCGATAAACTCGTCAAATGGAGAAGCCGCGTCGTTCACGTTGCTGAACCAGGGATAGTCGATGTTCACGCCGCCGTGCGTATACCCTAAATTCAACGTCGTGTAGCCCGTGGCGACCAGCCCCAGGGCCAGCGCCGCCCCCATTGCCCAGACCAGCCCGCGTTTTCTTCCGATTTCGCGCGCGAGCCGCAGCGCGCCCATGGCGTGCGGCATCAGCGTATTTCTGCGCGTCATCGTCCAAACGTAACTCATTCCCAACGTGGCGAGACCGGCCGGAGAGAACGCCGAGGAGCCTACCGCGCACACCACGAACTCGGACGGATTGAGGGGGGAATAGGTCGCGACAAATCCCGTTTCACTAACAATTCGCGCCATCACAAAGAAGACGATGAGACTGGATACAAGAAGAAACAGAACCAGCGGCGGCGAAATCCCCGCCTGGTAGAGCCACAAACCAAGGTAACTCACACCCAGAACAACGCCAAGCCCGGCCGACCGGTATGACACGATTTCGTCCGAATCCTGCAGGTGTGACGCCCGGCCCCGGATCTGTTCCCATACCTGCCGGAGGTGCCCCCTGGCAACGTAGAGGCTGTACGCGGCCAGCGCGAGGATATACCCCATCCCCATCAACGCAAGAAATTCGGATCCCTGGGAACTGTAACGTCCCACGACACCGGACACTCCCCAGGTCTGGCCCGCGCCAACCACCGCCAGCGCGCCGCGAATCACCTTTGTGACCAGGTTTATCACCCAGAGGCTGAGACTCACGTCCAGATTGATGAAGTAGGAATATGCGAGCACAAGGAAATGGACCTTGAAAGGCAGCACCATCGTCCGCCGGAAGATGCGAACGTGCGTGCCAAGGTTGATGATGGGAATATTCGGAAAGTAATATCTCAGCCCCCGAAGCGTTCCGACCAGAGAAGGGATCGCGAACCCGGCGGCCAGCAGCCGGCTGCGGAACACGGGGGCGATCCGGCCTCTTCCGGGCTCCAGCATCGCAAGCGGCACCTGCATCAGGGGGAACGCAAACCGTTCGTGTTCCTCCCATTGCCTGCGCATCAGCACGCCCAGGCAAATGAGCACGATGAAGAGCACGATGAGGAACGACCCCCAGCTCCACAGGGGCAGGACCCATCCCAGCCACGGGATCGAACCTCCTTTTGGCAGGCCTTCGTAGAGTTCCTTGACGATTCCTTCACCCTGAGGAACCAGCCATGGCAGCATGTGGGGAGGAACGACCTCGATGTGACGCAGTTCCGGCGTCGCGTGGTAGGTGACGCCGGTCGTATAGAGGATCACCGGCTTGGTCATCACCCACGCGGGCAGGAGTATGAGAAACATGGTGTAGATGGCGAGCAATTCGCCGCGCGTGAGGGCGAACCTGTTCCTGATTACGCCCAGCAGCGGATTGACGGCCACGACAAGGAGGAACAAGACAAACAGTGCGCCCCTGTCCATGTAGTATCCGCCGCCGATGAAGGAACCCTGGGTGATCATGCGGTTGTAGGTGAGGCCCACGCACATGAGTACGCACAGGACGAGACCGATTCCGAACGCGCGCGGCGTCAGTCCATCCCTGTCGACCGCCGCCGCGCCGGGTTCCGGAATTCGGACGTTCGGGTCTGTCTCAGCTGCGGTTGTCACCTGTGGAATCCTCGAACAGGCGGGAGTCTATGGGGAAGGTCACAGAGTCTTGGGATTGAGGGCGCCCTCGCCGAAGATGACTGAGAAGGTGTTCCCGTGGTCGGATCTTGTGATGGCGTCCATGTAACAGACGCTGAACCCGCGGCGGGGGGCGTCGGTCCCGTTCACGCCCGATCCGTGGAGCAGCCAGTTATGTAACAGGGCCGCTTCCCCCGCCTCCATTTCCAGGTATTCATGCGCTTCTCTTTCCAGAACGGCAGTGGCCTGATCGTCGGTCAGAAAGGCGAAGCTGGCGGAATCGTCCTGGTCGAAGGCGCCCCGGTGGGACCCCGGCACGATCCCGACGCAGCCGTTTTCTATCGACACCCGATCCAGCGCCGTCCACACGGTTACGATCGGATCCGTGTCGAGAATGCTGAACCGGTCCTGGTGCCAGGGGAGGTCTGTGCCTTTCCCCGCCGGCTTGTTCATAAACATGGCCCGATAGCAGGATATGGACGTCTCCGGACCGTAGGCCCTCGCGCAGATCTCGCGGAAAACGGGTTTCTGCATGTAGCACAGGAACAGCGGATCGAACTCCAGGTCCTGGATCTTCCGATAGTTCAGCGATGAAACCTGGTGCCCCCTTGTCGTGATCCGCTTTTCAGAGTAGTCTCCCGACTCGCTGTCCAGTTGCATGTACATCTGATCATGTACTTTCACGTTGCCGAGCATGATGTCGTCGATTCGCTGCTGCAGGCCCGCCAGTTCGTCGTCATCCATCGTCTTTCCAAGGCGAACATATCCATCCTGCTCGAACTGCGCCCACTGATCATCGCTGATATGTGCAGTCATACCGGGTCCTCCTGTGATTGGGTGATCCCGCGTCCGGTGCGGAACTCAACCGGATCGCCGATAAGCAGGCGTTTTGTGTCCTACTGATCTACAACCGATCCGTCCACGTGCAGTCTCGTAACCATCATTCCCTCGTCCAGCAGCGGCCGGTGCGAAAGGAACGGGTAATTCTCCATTGCGCCTTCCACGAGTTCAACGCCGATGCCGGGCGCATCCGGGATGATCAGGAATCCATCCTCAAGTTCGAGGATCCCGGATACAATTTCGCTTTTTGGCGGCTCGCCTTCGCCCCTCGGGTACTCCTGCAACGCAAAATTGGGAATGCAGGCCGCAAGTTGAACGCACGCGGCCGTACTCACCGGACTGAGCGGGTTATGCGGCACCACGTCCACGTAGTGCGCCTCGGCGAGGGCCGCGATCTTCTTGCAGTGGGTGATGCCGCCGGCCATGCAGACGTCCGGCCTTACGTAATGGACCGCGTTGCGCGTGAGGAGCATTTCGAACTCGTAGATGGTGTGAATTCGTTCCCCCGTGGCGATGGGGACCGCGATCTTCTTCGCGACTTCGGCCATGGCGTCGAGGTTGTCCGGACGGATGGGATCCTCATAGAAAAACGGGCGGTAGGGCTCGATAGCCCTTCCCAGCACGATCGCCTCGGCCGGGTCCAGCCGCCGGTGGATCTCAATGCACAGGTCCACCTCGTCGCCAACGGCCTCGCGGTACGCCGCCACCGTCTGAACGGCATCCTGAATCTTGTCCGTGTGGGTCTTGAAGTAGGGTACACTCCGGGATTCATCCAGAAAGGGCGTCAGGTGACCCACGGCGGTAAATCCCTCCGCCTTTGCCCGCACGCAGCCTTCCAGAAGCTCTTCTTTCGTACGTCCGATCACGTGACCGTAGACACGGGCCTTGTCCCGGCACTTGCCGCCCAGTAGCTGGTAGGCCGGCACGCCGAAAAACTTGCCCGCAATGTCCCAGAGGGCGATATCAATTGCGCTCAACGCTCCCATTATGGCCGCACCGCGAAAATGCGTACACCGGTACAGTACCTGCCAGTGGTGTTCGATGCGCAGAGGATCCTTACCGATCAGGTATTCCCTGAAGCTCTTTACCACCTCCCCGGAGGCCTCGAGGTATCCCCATGCGCCCGATTCACCCAGCCCCACGATCCCTTCATCAGTATGAACCTGGACGAAGAGATATCGATCGATCGGCAGCACCTTTACGTCGGTAATCTTCATATGTTCATCTCCGTAAGAAACTGAACAGAGCCGAGTCGTTGCGGACCGCACCCGACAGGGGAATGGAAGTTGACCTTTCTTGCTTTTCAGAAGGTTATGTGATATACTTGGATCGCCAACTATGTTGAATAATGGGTGGGAATCCAGCAGATTGCGGTGCGCGTGGTCAAACTGTCCACGGTGCTGGCTGTGGGAATTATGGTTGGGAGGTCGCTCCGTTTTTCACACGGATTTCTCCGTCTGATGCCGGGCTGCATTGGGGGGAATTACATACCGCGTAAGGTAACCTTATGGCATCCGAAGAGCAACAAGATTGACTACCTGGCGGTGTACGGATTCACATCAGCCGCGCGAGCTTTTTTTTCCGGCATCTGATCGCGAAGGACTGGAAAAAAGCAACCGGTGACCCTCGAAGAGATAAAGAGCGTTGTTTCGGTGAATCGCGCTGCATTTGACTATTCGCCGCAACCTGGGTCGGCCCTAGGGCGTTGAGCAGTTGTCCAACGACATGGTATCTATGAATAGCGAGAGACCGATTCGCAAAATGTTGTTCGATCCGCACGCCTGATTTAAAAAAATGGGCAAATCCCCTTGCTATTTTGAGGTAAAGGAAGTAAGACAAGAGTGGATCCTCGATCCCGAGGAAATGGGAAGCAAGAGGAAGTTCTGGTTTCGCCGTCCAGGAGAAGGCGAAAGCGAGTGGCTCTTCAAATATCCGCGGGAGGATACCGGGGAGCACTGGGCGGAGAAGATCGCTGCTGAGATCGCCGAACTGCTGGACATTCGACACGCGACGGTAGAATTTGCGATTTTTGAAGGTGTGCGAGGATCTGTAACGGAGTCGTTCGTGGATGATGAACAGGAATTGGTCCACGGCAACCAAATGTTGGAATGGTTTGTTCGCGATTACGTAGCCGGAAGGAAATACGGTCAGTCGAGTCATACGCTGAAGAATATCTGGCAAGTAATGGACGAGGTTTTCGTAGAATCTGAAGCAAAGATGCAAGGGAAACTCTGCATCGCAGAATACCTTGTTCTGGACGCACTGATTGGCAATACCGATCGTCATCATGAGAACTGGGGAATTCTGTTTGATCTTGGCGTCGTAGACTTGGAGTGGTTGCTGGCACCGTCTTTCGATCATGCGTCCTCGTTGGGCCGAGAGCTTCGAGACGAGCGTCGCAGCAGGCTTTTGGATGAGAATAGGGTAGGCGACTATGTCGAAAAAGGGCACGGGGCGATTTTCTGGTCGGAGGAAGACCAGCGCGGCCCTGGTCCACTCGAACTCGCTCGGCGTTCAACTCGCAGCTTTCCAGATTTCTTCCTTCCTGCAATAGAGAACCTCAAAAGCCTGAGTCAAGAATCCTTGATTGAACTTGTGGACCGCGTGCCCTGCAGTTGGATGTCACCTTTGGCGAGAAAGTTCGCCATTGCGCAGATGCGCTATAGTATTGAGCAGTTAGGAGGGCTTGTTCAGTGAGTGTTAGAACTTTATATCTAGCGTGGCAGCACAAAAAAGAACCGAGCAGGCAGTGGTTTCCCGTGGGCCGTTTGGACGCCGACATCAAACGGCCGTTGTATCGCTTTCGCTACATTGGCGGTGCAAAGCAGGCGCAGCAAAAGGCAGGATTTCTGCCACTGATCGAGTTTCCCAAATTGGATAAAGGGTATGAGTCCTCGGAACTCTTTCCGCTTTTTCAAAACCGGGTTATTAACCGGGCGCGACCTGATTTTGCCGATTATCTCAGTTATCTCGATTTGCAAGAGGAGGCTGATCCCATTGAGATTCTGTCGACGAGCGGCGGCTCCCGGGTGACCGATACCTACGAGGTTTTTCCCAAACTCGAAAGAGACGAAGACGGTAGTTTCGTCTGCAGGTTCTTCCTGCACGGCTGGCGGCACGTCAATGAATCCGCTCAGAAGCGGATCGAGTGCCTTGAAGCCGGCGACCAGCTCTACGTGACGCTTGAGTTGACCAATCCGAAGACCGGTCTGGCTGTGCAAATCCAGACCGCTGATGACTACTTTATGATCGGATGGACGCCACGTTACCTGGTGAACGATTTTGTCAAGGCAATGGCTGAGTCGCCCGGAGATTATCGCGCCAGGGTGGTTCGCGTGAATCCGTTACCTGCGCCATCGAAACAGCGCGTTCTGATCGAGATGAAGGCACGGTGGAAAAAGCACAAACCGATGATGAGCAAGGACTTTGTTCCACTCGTCGGGTAGGAAGCGAAACCAAGGGCGATCGGCAGCGGTTTTATTTAATCCACAACAGGGAGACAGCGTATGTACAGGGAACTGTTATTCGGCGGTGCGGAGATTGAATCTGACAAGGCGAATCTGGGATTGGCGATTCTGAGGGTCATTGCCGGGTTGAGTATGGCATTCGGACACGGAATCGGGAAGATCCCGCCGTCCCCCGGGCTCGTGGCCGGTACGGCGAAACTTGGATTTCCACTGCCCGAATTTTTCGCCTGGGCGGCCGCGTTCGGGGAATTCGGGGGCGGATTGATGCTGGCGTTGGGACTGCTCACGCGGCCGGGCACGGCCTTGATGGGATTCACGATGATGGTGGCCGCATTCGGCGTACACGCGGCCGATCCGTTCGGCAGGAAGGAAATGGCGCTGCTTTACCTGGCCGTTGCGGTGATGTTCCTGCTGGTGGGCTCCGGAAAGTACGGCGTGGACGCCTGTATCAGGTCGCGACTCAATCGTTCCTGATTTCTGGATAGAATTCCCGCATAAGCCATCGCCGGTGCGTCCGACCGGTCACACGGATGCGAGGGAAAATGCATACACCTTAAGGAAGTCCTCGGTGGTCAGGTTGACGTCGATTTCCACCGATCGCCCATTCTGTCTGGCTTCCAGGACCGGTTGGTCCGACACCAGTTCCCGGACCTCTGTGCATTGTTTGCCCTCCGGCAACCGCGCTTCGACCTGAAACGCGCCGGGTTCTCTGAAATACGACGGCACCGTCACCAGGATCAGGTCCTCGCCTACCGAGGGCATGATCTCCACGGTCGGTTTCCAGCGAATATCCAGCGGTCTGACCTCCTGCAAAGGCACCCTCGGCGGAAAGCCCTTCGCGACCACAGGCAGCCGGTCGTCTATCAGCGACAAGATCAACTGCGCGACAACCTGGCGAGTAAAGCTGAGGACGGTGGTGCCCGTTGGTCTCAGATCCAGCCACCGGGACGGGATGCCCGCAACGAAGACGCCGTTGCCCTTACCCACGCGCTTCAACGTCAGAGCCGGGCGCGACGTTGGGGATCCCGCTTCCTCGAAAACCGCCAGCACATCCACGTTGCCCTCCGTCTCCACTCCCACCGCCAGGTCCAGCCCGAGTACCGGACGGTTTTTGCCCTTCCAGGGGTCCCACGCGGTTCTTTCATCCGGCCACGGGAGGTTGTCGAACGCCTCGTGGTCGCTGGCTGGCTGGAAGATCCGGGAATCCCCACCGGGTGTACACGACGATATACCGAATGCCTCGCTGAGAAACAGTCCGTCTGACGGGCGTCCGATCTCGTCCCTTGTGGCCGTTTCCCCCGCCGCCACCAGCGTGCCGCCGTTTCGCACGTACGACAGGAGCGCATCCCGCTGGCGGTCCGACAGGCAGGAGGCATTGGGGAGAACGACCACCGGATACCGATCAAGGTATTCGGGAACCAGCTTCGACGAAGGCAGATAACCGTGGGACATTCCATAGTGAGCGGCCATCTGTCCCATGGAAAACATCCGGTTCATGCGCCAATTCTCGCGGCCCCTCGCGGGCAAGGACTCGTCGTAACACTGTGTTTCCAGACTGTCCACTACGGCTACGGAGACCACGGGTTCGGTACGTTCGAAGTAAGGGTCCAGACGAAACGCGTCCTGGAAGGTCCGGTGCATCGGCGACACCCGCTGGAGCCGGTACGTGTAGGTTGTCACGCGATCCACGCCGAGGGCCGGTGGCACCACGGCCTGCCACCATCCGTCCCGTTCGTCCAGCGGCCGGTGGAATTCCGGGTGCGACATGCCCTGCGCCAGCATGACGCTTACCTTGTCATCTCCCAGCGTAAAGCCCTGAAGGAAACGGCAGCACTCGCTCAGGAAGATTTCAGGAGGCGTAAACAGCCCGCTGCCCACCGCCGGCAACACGCACGTGTAGTAGGCATCCACGGCCAGTCCGTCTATGGCTTCGACCATGCCGTCGATGTCCATGCCGCATACCCAGGGGTTGATGTCCCAGAAGGGCTGCGGGCCGCTCTGAAAAACCGCACGGACCCGGTGATCCCGGTTCAGGGCTGTTTTCATCTTTCCGTGCACGTCGTTCCAACGATTGAAACGCCAGGTGACCAGGCGCGCTTTTTCCTCCAGGTCACTGAACGGCGGCATGGGCATGCGCCCGCCGAATTCGCGTTCCCAGTCTGACTGGCAGGTCCGGCAATAGCAGGCCAGCAGATCCATGTCCCTTCCGAAATACGCTTCGTCGTTCACCCACACTTCCGTGAGATTCGGAATCTTGCCCAGCCTTTCCAGGAAATCCATGTACCGCTTCTGAAACACCTCGTTGTACGGACATCCCCACACGGCCGGCAGGTTACCAAGTTCCTCGTGGTCCGCATCCTTGCTGAACACGGCCTTCTGTTCGGGGTGCTCGGCCAGGTGCTGGTAAGCGTATTTCATGAAACCGGTAAACGTGGAGACCTCGAGGCCCTGTTCCGCCGCTCTCCCGGCTACCTCTTCTACGGCTGCTTCGTGGCCGATTACGGCCGCCACGGTCACCTCGTGGTAACCCAGGCCGGCCACCTCCGGAATCTCGTCCACGAGGGACTCCGGCCGGTTCCTGTAGTCCTGTAGGAAGGCGATTCGCTGGATCTTTCGTGGTTTCATCGGGACCTCCCGTGCCCGGGTTCGCATCCAACGCGCCCCAACGTCCGGACCCCTAAAGTGTGAACATCGTCTTTTTGCAGACCGGTCGGTTTCTTGATGGCGAAAAATCGGTTCTGCACTTGAATCCGCTTACCAGTATCCGCGCCACCGGCCTTCCCAGTATCCCCAAAGCCACCCGGTCAGGCTGTCCATATCAAGCAGTCTCGTCTCTACGAGCCATTCCGGCGGCACAGGCTGACCTTCTTCCATCGGCATGATAAACCGAAACGTGTGGAAATCCAGATTGTCCAGTATATGCCGGGCGGTGGACGCCATTGCCTCGTCCGGAAACCACGGCTGCGCCGCGACGCAAGCCCTGGCGAAGATGCCCGATCTGCCGGTTGTGGCAGGACCCGCTCTCCATAACGCGGCCGGGAGGATCTCCCGTTCACCGCTTTCCACGTCGAAGGTCCACCGGTAAGCCTGCGTCCCGTTGGGCAGAATGCCGGACCGAACCCTATCGTAGGTCTGTAGCATCAGGCCACGCCAAAGTTGGTGGTTTCCCGGGTCGAACGCCATCAACAGCGCCGGGAGGTATAGCGCGCGCCAGCCGATTCCGCCGGTCAGCTTTCCCGTGGGGCGCTCGAACCGGACGCTCGTATCGCAGGCATCGTACCATCTCTGGATTTCTCCGAGATATTTCGGATCTCCGGTGGCCTGCCAGGCCAGGTAGAGCAGGGGCGTATGGATGATGGCGTAGGACCAGGTGGCATTCGCCCAATCCTTACCCAGGATGGATTCCACCAGCGATTCATAGCTATAACCGAAATATCCGTGCGGGGAGACGTAGTTCCATCTGATGTCGAACTCGGCCATGTCCACAAGGATTTCGTCGATAGCGGCGAGGTCCCCGGATGGCGCAATGGGGCGGTACGCGGCCAGCCCCACCAGAATGCATTGCACCTGATCGCCGGAGGACTGTTTGCTGTACACGCCCCCATAAGGCTTGCACATATATCCCCGTTCGCCCTTCGCGACCCCCAGCCCGTGGATATACCTGAGGGCGCCGAACGTGCGCCGGCAGATGGCCAGGACCCCGGGCTCGCCGTCACACCGGTACCGGTAACTCATGGCGCCGAGATACCAGGCCGTGTCCGTGGGCGTATTCTCCCAGGCCCGCCAGACGTGCATCGGCGGCATTCCAATTTCGGCCTCCGTCTTTCCCTGGAGGTGCCGGTGGCGGTACGCGCCGCGGTAGTCCTGCTCTGACGGCAGTTGATAATCGCCGGCGCGCACCAGCATGGGCAGCATGCCGTGATCCTGCACGAGGCGGTCCTCGACGACGGACTGAATCCTGTTTGCCTTCGTTTCGAGCTCCGCGTCGGTCATCCGGCGTCTCCCGTGCCCATCCGGCTTTCCTCCGGTTCGTGACGACTTCGACTGCTGATATCGATCGGAAGCCCGTCACCTTCATTCCACATCCGACAATTTCGTCTCCTCCGGGACATCCGTGGCGCTTTCGAAGGACAGGTTGAACCCGTCGGGGTCTGAAACGGACGTGACCCACATTCTGTTGCCGACTTGCGGTTCAGAGGCGTCCACGCCACGAGATTTGATGTCCCTGTAATATCCGACGGCATCGTCGCAGAAAAAGAAAAGCGAAACACCTTCGCCTTTGTTCTCACCGAACTGCCGCGAATCGTGGCCTTCGGTTCTGAATTCCTGGAGCATCACCGCCGCCTTGCCGATGCGCAACATGCACCATCTGACCACGCCTTCGTCCACCCACTTTCCTTCCATCCTGAAGCGCAGTCCGTCGACGTAGAACGCCAGTGATTTCTGCATGTCTTTCACCGCGAAAAAAGGGACGACTTCACGAACTTCCATGCGTTTCTCCTCCTGCTTTTCGCAATCAACCTTGATTCTTCGACGTCTCTGCGGCCGTACTGCAACCTGGCAGTTTGCGGCACGTAATCAATCGGCCGCAACGCCAATTCGCTGCCCCGGGTATAGTGTCCCTCGAGGACGCCCGGCCATTTCCGAGTTTACCGATTCGAAATCTGCAGCGTGTTTCCGTCGGGATCCTTGAAGTCGCAGCATTCAAACTTCGAAATGACATGATGTTTTCCCACGCGAACTCCCGCTTTCCGGAGTTCCTCGCGCGCAGCGCCGACGTCTTCGACAATGAAGACGAGCTTGTTTCGATTCCGCCCGGCGCAACCGGGTTTTCCAGCGCGGTGGATGCCGATCTCCATCCCGCCGCTGGACAGTCGAACCCAGCCTTTCGGGTCGTGATCCGTTACTTCCGGAGGCATCAGGACCGCCATCCGCATCACGTCCCGGTAGAACGACACCATGCGGTCGACGTTATCAGTAAAGAAGATATATCGCGTTGCCAACATTGGATGGGCCTTTCCGGTGCCATCTTTGGAATCGGATGGAAGTTAGCCGGTAGACGAAATGCGGTTAGACGGTAGACGTAAGACGGTAGAAGAAATCCTTGCCCGGTCCGTTATTCCTCCTTGCCTCCGGCACGAGAAGAAACCTCGCAAGGCACGCAATCTCTCACGTCCCACGTCTACCCTTCTTGCGAACCGCCCTTAGCACCGCGTTCAGCTGTTGCGTCAGGTACGGCGATACCGTACCAACAGTACCCACCGAATCCATCAGAGGAAACGTGGGGCCGTGCCATCCTCCGTTGAGATCGTCCACGCGTCTTCCGATCAAGACCCCATTCGGGCCGACGTGGGGACGGAGCCGGTCAAGGCCGTTCCGGATCACTTCAACCGGGAGCGGCCGGCCGGTTCGACCGGACCATTCCACCAGAAAGAACATCCCGCGCAGGACGTCGTATTCGAAGAAGCGGGGAAACAGCGGCTTCAGCCACTCCGGGTTGATAACGCGGCAGTCTTTTATCGAGCAGACGAGTCGATGTTCGATGAGATAGCGCGCGCCCTCGTCCAGGAATCTCTGTTCCGCATCCGTATATTTCCGGTTCGTGAAGAACAGAATAGCTTCCAGAGGAGGCAGCGTGGATACGATGGAACTCCTTCCCGATCCGCGATAGGCAGCCGGCGAACAATTCAGGCCGCCGTCCGGCAACTGGTGTCGAAGAAACCACTCCCGGATCCAGGGCAGTTCGGCATCCACGTCGCATCCACGCGATGCCAGTATCATGTAAAATACGCCTAACTCGCAGTGGCAACAGTCCATTTTTGCCCGATCCGCAACGTGCCGCGGCGCATCCTCGCGTGTGATGACGAACCTGGGCCAGGCGCCATTCTTCAGCAGTTCCAGCGCCTTGATGACGGCCGATTCCGGAATACACGCGGATTCCCCCATCTCGTACAGCGCCGCCATTTGCCACCAGGGTCCGTTCCACTTTTTCCGGCTCTTCCGGTCCGGGATGCAAAAGACGTCTTGGGACTCGAGAATTTCCCGTGTCGGATCTTGCATCCTGGCTCCTGTCCTGCCGTTTGGCCTCTCGATCCGGCGTTTGCCGGAAACGCGGGCATTACAGACGGTCTTTGGCCATTGTCGCCACGGCGAGATGCATCCCCTCGCCGTTGTCGCCGCCCTCGAACAGATTGAAATTCGTCTTCAGATTACATCCCGCGTAATACAGCCGCAACTTGTCGCCGGCATCCACCACGCAAGGCGTCGACACCGTCTTCCAGTCGAAACGTTCCAGATCCCGCGAGGCTGCAAACGCGGGGGTCTCGTGATTCAACGTCCAGTTAATTCCATCTGTCGACGTATCGCAGAAGATCTCGTGGTAGACCATTTTCATCGGCCCGTCCTTCTTCTTCAGATGTCCGATATGCCACATGTAATAGGTCCCATTGATCTTATGAACTTCCGGATAGACGCACGACTTCGTGTTGCCCGTTGCCTGAACCGCAGGGTGTTCACGCCGCGTCCATGCAATCCCATCCTCCGACGCGTATTCGTAGACGTACGCATAGGCCGTTTCCCACGAGTCATCGGGGTTGGGCCTGGCGTTGAGCCACATACGATACCGGCCGCCTTCCCTGCGTACGCACGGTGCCCGGCATTCATGGATCAGGGGTTCTTGCAAGAAATCCCAGTGCAGTCCGTCGCGGCTGGTTGCATATCCCATGGCCGAACTGATGTTCTTCGCCAGGATACCATCGTCCCGGTATTCCACGTGGGTCGTGCTCAGGAACCACATTTTGTAATGTTGTTCGTCCTCGTCGTACAGCACTCTGGGGGTATTCAGGCTCTGACCCCACGAAAGACTGTCGGCCGTCAGGATCGGATTGTCCGGATGAAGGCTCCAGACATAGCCGTCGTCCGATTCGGCGTATCCGATACACGTTCTGTACAGCGTCGGGCGCACCGCCGACCCTGAAAACCACATGCGGTACTTACCCTCGGCGTAGATGACACGCGGACAATAGATGTTACATTTCATCCACGGTTGCGGCGGGGGCGAATTGCTGAAGATGGGCGTGTCCGGCCGTTCCCAGGGTTGTGATTGAATGAGCCTAGACATGAATCCTCCGTGATCTCGCGATCTCTAACTACGATCCAGCCGCCGTCGAGAAAATTGTCGACGAGTGACTACCGGGCTTCAAGGGTTGAGCGTCCCTGTGAATGTTTCGACTCCTTGTGACGCCGCACGTTTAAGGCCTTCCAAAGGAGAAGCGGCTGGGCCTGAATGCGTTCCCGCAACTTTGAATCAGAGGTCAAGATCGTCGCGTCGATTTCCCCCTCATCAAGCAACAGGTCGAGGAATGCGCGCTCCGCATCGGTAAACGGCAGCAAGGCACACAGAGCCCCCTTGCACTCATCTACAAGACGCGCCGCGTATTCCGCCAGTGCTGCTCGCTCTCGTGTTATCGGCGCGCGAAGTGTGGGTCCGAGTTGCCTCAAGAATTCCGTACCTTCGTATCCTAAATCTTCAGCCGAGACGGTCCGCCAGTCCTTGCGGTTCATCCCTCCGTACACGACGAAAGCGATGCGGAGCCGGTCGTGATGGAGATCGCCCGCATGAAGTACCCGGTGGCAGTCGAATAGATCTCTCGCTTGTCCGCGGGAAAAAAGCGCAGCGAGTTTTCCGGCGACGAGCTCGTGCAGATCAAGTACAGGGATGCCCTTAGCCCTGAAATCGCCGAGTGGATGAGAATCGACGTGGTGAAATTCCCAAAGCGGCTGTCTGAACATGAAATTAAAATCCACGTCGAGGTTCCTGGATTGTCCGGTGTAGCCTACGTAGTTTAAACGCCACTTGCCACCCGCATGGTCGCCCGTCACCTTCCGGATAACGAAACCTTCCCGGGAAAAGACCGCCTGAGCCGCCCGCTCGACCCTTGGCCGGTCCACCAGCATTTTCTCTCGATCCAACGCGCCGATGTAGTTGAGGTCGATGTCTACTGACAATCTGGGATGGCGGAACACAAAGAGGTTCAAGGCCGTACCGCCCTTCAAAACCCACTTTCCCTTGAGCGACGGATGGGTGTTCAGAGTCGTCAGGAGATGCAAGAAATGGAGAACCTTCTCGACGACGTCCTCGTTGAACCCATCGGCTCTTGCGATAGGGAGGATTTCTGAGGAAGTGAATCTCACAGAACCTCGCCCCAGGATCGATTCATGATTTCCGCCGGTATCATCAGGTTCCAGTCTTTGGCGAGGCTGCAATGTCCGACCCGCGCGCGCGTCAAATAGTGTGGGCGCTGCGGACACAGCCTGCGCAACGAATCGAGGTGGGAATCCTCTACCATAAGGGGGTCCCTGTGCTGTTCCAGGAAGAATCCCACCTTCGCGGCAGTAGTGGCGTTCTCCAGCATACGGGTGTACTCGATAACTTGATCAAGATCGAAGAATTCCACCGACTCAAGAGATCGCCATATCTCTTCCCAGCTTCCGGTCAGATCCGGCCGGTCAAGTACATCGACCAATGTCCTTTCGTGGTTCGTAACTCGTACCTCAACGCCGGAGCGCTTGTGGCGGATGACTCCGAACATTTCCTCGTCCCTTGCCCGGAGTGGCGGCGGTACGGGGGCGCTATGGAATGTATGCGATTGAAACGTGAGCGGAAGCGACTTTGTCGCCGAAACGTAGACCAGTCTCCATTGGACTGAGTAAGCCCTTCCGTGGAACTCCATCGCCGTGTGGTAGGCCAACACCGCGTCCCCGGTCAATTTGGCCGCCACGAGATATGGATCGACGGGCATAGACGCCGGGTCCGTTCCCACTGGAACGGATGCATAGAGTCCGCGGCGAATGCGGACGACCCGTCCTCGTTTGCGGTGGTAAGCCAGCAGCGACTTACGGGTGCTGGAATTGTCCGAACCTCGATCGGACAGGAAGCGATCCAGCTGGTCGACTGTAAACACGGCGTGCCGCGCCAGGAACTCATTGAATCTTACAGGACCGCTTCTTTGATGAATAGTGGACATAGATGGAATAAATTTACTACTTATTTGCACATTCGTCAATGGAGGATTTGTCGAACAAGCGAGATAGTATGAAATTGTTCGTCACTTACTCGCGAATTTGTCAGGTACAACCCTGCCTCGCGGCCGGCTGTCACATATGGCCCGGCGAGACGCAGATAAGGCAAAGCGATAGCGTGGAAACGGACTGTCACAAACGGGTGAGTTTATCCTCCCACGGGGTAATGGACAACCGAAGTTGAATCGTGCTGATTCTCCAGGTCTATCCCTCACATTCAGCGAAACAATATAGTCGCCCGTCATACGCGCCCACACAGAACCCGTCTTCAGTCAGACAAGGCGCGGCCGCGATCGGGGAACCCAGGTCCATACGGCTGACGCAGCCGCCGGTCCGTGCGTTCAGGACGTACAGGCAACCGTCCACGCCGCAGATGAGCAGACAGTCCTTATAGATGACCGGGCCCGCAAGGATGGATCGGACCTCACGGCGGGCCGGGACCATATCCATCAGGTCATTACCAGTCTGAAAGCGCCACAACAACGCGCCCGATTGGAAGTCGAAACAGAATGCCTCGCCGTCCGGCGTTGTCGCGTACAACCGTTCATCCCGCACCGCGAGCCCGGTGGGATACCTCGATGGAAGCACGCCCCGGTTCCACACTACCTCGCCTGTACTGACGCTCAGGACCGCCAGATGCGCCGGCTCGCCCCCATACCAGTGAAGACCCGGGGCGCTGCTGCCGGAGACCAGCAGGCCGCCGTCCACCACAGGCCGCGCGTAGGGATTCTCGACGCCCATGGTCCGTTCCCAGACCACCTTTCCGCTATGCCTGTCCAGCGCCATGAGCCCCCGCCGCTGGACGAGCAGAATGAGCAGGTCGCCGCAGATCTGAGGACTCGCGTAGCACGGCCACCCATCGCCTCCTTCGATTTCGGCGTACCACTCTTGGGCTCCAGCATTGAGGTCGTAAGCACCGATACCGGCTTTGCCTCCGGCGTACACCATCTCGCCGTCAATCACCGGAGAAGCATAGATCCACCGTTCCGGAAACCCGGGCAGGTCGGCCTGCCAGTGCATGCGTCCCGAGCCGGTTTCAATGATATACAGTCTCCCGGCAACGGACACCGCCGCGGTTAGATCGGTCCCATCGTCAGGAGTGTCTGACGCGGTGGTGATAGCCGCGCTGTTCTTGACAGCTGTGTCCGTAGTTACGCGCCATACAAGCGCGCCGCTTCGAGCGTCGACACACGCGACGCCGTTTTGGGCGGGATATCCTTCGTCCGCAAGGCTCACGAGCATCCGATCGTCGGAACGGACCGGCGCCGCGCGGTGTAACCCCGCCGGAAGCTGATGCGTCCAGAGCAGCCGCAGATCCTTGCCCGCCCCGTTGAGCGAAATCGGAACCATCTCTTCACGCGGAGACGGGCTCTCAGCCCGTGTGAGCGGCCTTAACCTGAACGCGAAATTTTCCTCTTGAAACTCAACGATACGATACCCACGGGGTCGTGTATCGAGGCCGCCAAAACAGAGCGGCGGCGCCGTCGCGACGACAATCCCGTCCCTGGTGAACACCTTGCTGGAGTGCCAATGCCCGTGCATGACCAGCTTTACTTGGTACCGTTTCAACGAATTCAGGAAAGGAATGGACGGTGGCGTATGCAGGAACACGGCGATTTCCCGGTCTTGCGGCTGCTGCGCCAGGTCCGCCCAAAGCCAGTCCTCCTTCCGCTTCCGGTCCGGTGGCGAGTAGAATTTATCCTCGTTCGGATAGAGGACAAAATGCCAGCATCCGCTGTCGAAACTGTAATATGGTGGACCGAGTACCTGTTCGTAGTTGCGCGTGAAGGTTTCACCGTCGCGCTGCTTCAGGATCTCCTCGATCTTCGCGTACTCCCTCCTGTGTTTCAATGCGACAAGCTCGTCTACAGTCAGATCGCCGAAACGCTCGTGATTTCCGTCGTGCCCGCCGAACATGGGCAACACCGGCGTTGAAACGCTTTTGATGGCGGCGTGAAACTGTTCGAGTTCCTCCAGCGTCCCCCAATCCGTCAGGTCCCCGCTCGCAACGATCAGGTCCGGATTGGCGTCCCGTTCAAGTTGTCGCAAATCCTGCGACAATACCTCGCCTTGAATCCGGCCTTCGTCCAACACCACGTGGGTATCGCTGATATGGACCATCGAAAAGGTCCGCTGGCGCCTGTCCGGCAGCCTCTCGAGCTCGAAATCGACCCCGCGCTGATGGCCGGTCCATCCGAGCGATGACCGGTAGAAGCCTTCGCCGGGCCGATAGCCATCCGGTACCGTGACGAAGATGAACCGGTGCCCGCCCGGCGAGATCTTGAGGGCGTAGCGCCCGTCCGCATCCGTTCGCACCACGTGCTCCCCGTTGGAAACGGGGACATTCGCAAGCCCGCGGTCGGATTGGACGTCGCGGACGTGGCCGTCAATGGTTATCGTCATGAATCATCCCACCTGAAGTCCAGCACACCAAACATGAAACCGGCCCCTTCTCAGATGCGAAAAGGGGCCCGTAAAAGCAAGAATCTGGCGAATTGACCGGTCATTTTCGGATTGGCGTTCAGCACGCATCGGCACCTCAGCGGTTCCCGTGCCGGCTTCCGGATATCCTGATTCCATGAGGCTTCGCTTGATTCACTCGCCAGGCAGGCGGTACGGCACGCTCTTGTTCACCGCTTCGTCGATGGTCTCCGGAGATAACAGGACCGTTGTGGAGACTTCCAGAGCGCCAGCCGCCGCGATGTTGAGTGCCAGGGATGCGGCAGTGGCTTCATCCGGAATGTCGGCGATCAGGATGAGGTCGTCATCGCCCATCGCGTAGTAGAAACCCTCCAGCTTGCCGCCCATCCCTTCCACGGTCTGCCTCAAAGCCTCCCGCCGTCCGGTGCCTCCCTCTTTGAGCAGTCCAGCAAGCCCCGACCGCGTGTATTTTGTGCGGTACATGTAATTGGCCATGGTTCTACCTCCTGTCAGTCGGTGTAAAGATACTCTCGGCACCGCACCGTCGGCCAAAGATGCGGATACGGACCGAAGAAAATACCGTGGTAGCGTGCCTGCGGTTCATCGATAATCTCGATGACTGAACACCGGACGCTGCGTAAAGCCCTCGCCGGCCATGGCGCGTGGCCGCGCCCCTGACGAAGGCACGGTCTAATATGGGAAACAATCGATGTGAAGTAAAGAGCTGTATTTGATCAGAGTGCAGGGTGGTGTCGCAACAATAAGCAAATCAGAGGAAGTGTTCGTATTATACGTTGGCTGGCTGGCGGTAAGTGGAACGGAAATTGGTCTCGGACGGCCATTTCCTGAATGACTCGTTGTCGCTGAATTGTTTGAATAGCTCGGTGGTGTCGGTGTTCACGCAGGGGGCTCCCAGTGAAAATGAACGTTAAGCTCGCTCAGCATTTGGAAGGTGTCTCGCCATTCAACACCGAACTGTCTGCATACATTTGGGAGAGGAACTCGTTTCTTGGTTTCTGGCCTAAATGCCTCGTGCGTAACAACGACTGCGCGGTGAACCCTGGCGTAGGCTGCGAGCCATCCGTCAGCCACGCTTGCAAACTCCTCTTTTGCTTGTTGCTGAAACTGCTGATTTCGCTGCACCCAGTCCATCATTTCTCTGAACGCGTCTATTATCAATGGATCCGCCGTTGGTACAAATAAATCGGCTTGTGTTTGATCAATCCAATCCGCAAGATCGTCTGACTTTACTAGGATTTCGGAGCGAACCCGGTCAATACTCAACACATGACCCTCGGCGCAATAATGAACCAGACATTCCCAGAATCCCGGACACAAACTTTGAGTGTAGTACCGGCTGTTTGCTTCGACAAAGACATTTGTATCCAATACAAACATGCGCCGTTTTCGGTTTATCAAAGGTCTATTCCCATTTTCTCGGGCATGTCGTCGAAGGTTCCTTCCCTAAGACCAGTAAGACGGTAAGCGTCGCGATATAGCAGACGGCCTTCCTTTACCGCACGGGCGACTGCAGCTGCGAACCTTGGACCGATGCGCCATCTTTGAGTATTCCAGAAATTGCCGCCGTCGGCTGTCGACGGAATGGTACCCCCTTGATGCTTGTGGTTTTCATAAAAGGCGAAAAAGGTGTCAAAGTCAATCAGGTCCAGGTCCAGGGCGCGCCGGGCTGCGACGATTGCGCTTACTTTGAACTGGCGTGCAATCGACTCGAAGGAAACGCCAGTAAGCGCCACAGTGTTACGGTCAACAAGGTTCCACAGATCTCGAAAACTGGACTCTGGCACAAGAAATTCTGCTGCCGCCTGATCGCAGAATCGCTCCGTTTCATTCTGGGATGGTTGCATCCTCTCAAATTGGGATACGCCCGACTCACCCACAAAGACATGCGCCAGTTCGTGCACGAGTGTGAACATTTTGGCCGCTATGAAGTCTGCGTTGTTCACGAATATCAGTGGGGCGTATTCGTCCACAAGCGCAAAGCCTTGAAATTCGTCAGGATCAAGCTTGCGACTGGTACTGTTTCCGACGACACCGTTGAAAACCACGAGCACACCGGCGGCGTCCAATTTACTCCGAAGAAATCTGAGCGCAGCAATCCAGGTAGAGATGTCCTCCGCCCAACCAAGTGGCATTCGGAGTACATCTCGCATCGCACTTGCTACTTCCACGTGACTGTATGTTCGGCTGAATCCACCGACGAACTCCAGCGGTTCTGCTCCGTTTTCAATGAGGTCGTCTCGCATCCAGTCCTGCCGCCGTTGCATTGCATAAACTGTTTCCAACAGATCGAGGCTCACGCGTAGCGGAGAGGCGTCGAAGTGGCGCGTCCTGAAGTCCGGTATCGGTAGCTTGTCTTCGGGGGGCTTCGAAAGATATAGCAAACCAAGGGGGGTGTGGGTGCGTTCCGCGAGCCTGTCTGCCTGGGCAACGCTGATTTTGCCGGTTTCCTCCCACTCTACGACGCGGTCGACGTTGACCTGCATCTTGCGAGCCAGTTCGTCGCGGCTGACGCGGGCACGTTCTCGCGCCCACTGCAGGACACCGGGCTGCAAGCTTATTTTTATCCGTCGGCTTGGCATGGTTCTGACTTAGGTCTGGTAGATTCTGTAGATACGACTGGCCGCGAATCACGTTCGAGATGAGTCGACCACTGACGTGGGCGGTCAGACGGCGGATCCAGTCAATTACCCGTCAATTAAACAAATGCAATAAAATTAATAGTTTATGGAATTTGGATGTCGTTTCGACAATTCCCGATCAATTAGCGGCCAATGAAAACGGATTCTGGTTCTTGACGCCTTTCGAGATCGGGCCGCATCTCAGATGGCTCGGCAATCCCGGTTGGGCTACAGAGATCACGACCTTCATCATCCCCGGAGGATTTGCCCACCGAACAAATGAATTAAGACTTTATTGTTTGTAGATTTATGCTTTGTCAAGGAAGAATAATATGATAAGATCCAAATAAACAGATACTTATCAAATCAATTATGCCAGAATTGTGCCGATAAAATGCCATTTGCACCATTTTTTGCTTAACGGCACAATATAGGATCATCCGTCTTCTCAGATAAAAGTAGGCGGGTGTCGGTTGACAGTGAATCGAAAACGTCGCTGCCCAACGGACAATTAATCACGCCCGAATTCTTCGAAGATACCCGACGACGCCAATCGGCTGATTAGATCGTTGCTGCCGTGTACGTGATCCCGGTCGATTCGAGTACTTCTTTCACCATAATATTCGGGCGTTCGTAGAGAGATTTCAAGATCCCATTTCTGTTGCTCGACGGACCGTATCGAGTTTTCCTAAGGTGAGTCAGACCTGTTGATTGTGCGTTTAGCTCACGTTATATTGAAGCCTACGTTTCCATGGTTCATGATTGCGGCCCTGTCGTAGGCTGGGGTAAATATGGGAAACAACCGAGTCCTTGTAAAGGGCTGCGTCCAATAACGAAGTTATTTTGTCCCATGCCCGAGAATTTCTCCCGAAAATCTCCCGGTCTCCGTGTCCGGTTCTCTAATGTCGACCTGTATTCATTCCGGGTCCACCCCGTACCACCGTGCCAGAACCTGTTCCGCCGGTTTTCCCTGCGGTGTGAACCCCCGTTCCCGACGGCGTGCGCGCCTTCCTCCGAATCGCGTGCTCCCCTCGGGGAACCACTTCCACACGTGCGCGCCCGCAAACCAGGGCTTGCGCCAGAACGTCCGGAACATCGCCTCGTAGAGTGTCGCCTGCAGTTCAGGGTCAACCGGCGCGTTCGATCGCCAGACCCACGGTTCCACGGCCGCGTCCGCGGTACTCCGGTAGCCCACCTCCGTAAATAGAACCGGCTTACCCACCCGCTGGTGTACTGCTTCGATCAGCTTTACATGAGGCGCCCACGCAGCCTTTAATTCATCGAGCGTCAAAGCGGCGCCTGTGCTGTCCGCCAGTGGGAAATAGACCTGGATACCGATGTAGTCGAGGTCGTCCCAGAAGGGCACTTCCTCGAACTCCTGGTACCAGTTCGCCGAATAGGTGAGTTCGCCTCCGTACACCGCCCGCACGTCCGCAATCAGCCTGCGCCACGCATCGGGGCGGTTCAACACGGCGCTGCGAAGTTCCGTCCCGATACACAGCGCCTCCATCCCGGCAGTTTCCGCCAGTTCGGCGTAATGGAGGATAAATCGCCGGTAGCTCGTCCACCACCGGTCCCATTCATCAGGCGTCGAAAAGTCAATATTCCCGCGCCACCTCCCGTCGCTACGGTCCCGGATCCAGACGTGAGGCTTC
>LXNJ01000464.1_pt1 | contig 28836 bp, 23 predicted proteins | sample 809081 | NCBI WGS metagenome assembly LXNJ01 (sample SAMN04870510, study PRJNA318959) | sponge metagenome | biome: sponge; feature: marine sponge reef; material: water | host: Petrosia ficiformis | place: Greece: Milos, Mediterranean Sea | collected 2013-05-29 | depth 5-7 m | reverse complement strand
CGAACTCCCGCCCGAGATCGAGATTCCCCCGCCGCCCCAGGCGATCAGCCGGCCCGCGACCCCCGTGATCGCCGCGGCCGACATCAGCGAGGACATCACGATCGCGCCGACCACGTTCGAGGACAATCCGGTCGAGGAGCTGCCTCCTCCGCCGGACGAGGAGGCCGTCGACATCTCCGCGGCGCCCACCTTCACGCCCTACACGGTGCGCCCCGACCTCACCAACGAGCGCGAGGTGCAGCGTGCGCTGGAGCGGGAGTATCCCCCGATCCTGCGTGACGCGGGCATCGGCGGGACCGTGAACGTGCACTTCTTCATCGACGAGGAAGGCATGGTGCAGAGAACGCTGGTGGCGCAGACTTCGGGACACGCTTCCCTCGACGAGGCGGCGCTGCGCGTGGCCAACGTGTTCCGGTTCACCCCGGCGCTCAATCTGGACAAGATCGTGCCGGTGTGGATCGCGATTCCCATTACCTTCCAGACGCGTTAGTCGCTTCGGACGGTCCGAGCCGGACAGGAACCCCGCCGGAGCTTCCGGCGGGGTTCCTTTGGTTTATGGGCGACGGAATGGATCGATGTATCCGGAAAGGCTGAAGGAGACGCTGCCCCGCGTCCGCGACGAGGTCGAGGAGGCCGCGCGCCGAAGCGGGCGCACCGGCGCCGACGTGACGCTGGTGGCGGTGACCAAGAGCCACCCGCTGGCGGCGGTGGAGGCGGCGTTCGGCGCGGGCATCCGGGACATCGGCGAGAACCGGGTGGAGGAGCTCCAGGTCAAGGCGGGAGCGCTGGAGGGCCGGCCGGCCCCGCGCTGGCACATGATCGGCCACCTGCAACGCCGCAAGGCCCCACGCGTAATCGGGATCTGCGACCTCCTGCACTCGGTGGATACGGTTCGGCTGGCGGAGCGGCTCGACCGCTTCGTGCCCGCCGGCGCCGCTCCGCTTCCGGTGCTGGTGCAGGTGAACATCTCCGGAGAGGTAGCCAAGAGCGGCGTCTCCCCCGAAGAAGCGCGCGAGGCCATCCACCGAATCACCGAGTTGCCGGGGCTGGCGGTGCGCGGGCTCATGACCATGGCGCCGTTCACCGATCGCGAAAGCGTCCTGCGCGACGCGTTCCGCGCCCTGCGCCGGTTGCACGAGGAGCTGCGGAGGCTGGAGGGATACCAGGGGGAACACCTGTCGATGGGGATGACCAACGACTTCGGCATCGCGATCGAGGAGGGCAGCACCATGGTCCGGATCGGCACGGCGCTTCTGGGGCCGCGGCCCGGCGCGCCCGCCCGGCGCACCGGAACGGTCGCGTGACGACGGCGACCGGGATGAGCACGGCAACCACATGAGCGCGACCGGGGCGAGCGCGGCTACCACATGAGCACGACCGACGCGACGACCGCCGGGACGACCGCACCGACGGGCACGACGGCTGCGGCCCTGGTGGCCCGCATCGAGGCCGCGGTCGCGGAGGTGCGCGACCGGTGCGCGCTCCGGCCGAAGGCGGGGATCGTGCTGGGCACCGGCCTGGGCGGCCTCGCGCGCGAGATCGACGTGGAGTGCGCCATCGACTACACCGCGCTGCCGCACTTCCCGGTCTCGACGGTGGAGAGCCACGAGGGCCGCCTGCTGCTGGGCACGCTCGACGGCGTTCCCGTGGTCGCCATGCAGGGTCGCTTCCACCGGTACGAGGGCTACACCCTGCAGCAGGTGACCGTCCCCGTCCGGGTGATGGCCGCCCTGGGCGCGGACACCCTGGTGGTTTCGGCGGCCTGCGGCGGGATGGACCCCCTCTGGCCGGCGGGGCAGCTGGTGGTGCTCGACGACCACATCAACCTCCTGGGCGACAATCCCCTGGTGGGCCCCAACGCCGATGCGCTCGGCCCGCGCTTCCCGGACATGTCGGAGCCCTACGACCGCGGCCTGCAGCAGGTCGCCCTGGACGCCGCGCTTGCACAGGGCATTCCGCTCGCGCGCGCCGTGTACGCGGCCGTGACCGGGCCCTGCCTGGAGACCCGGGCCGAGTACCGCATGCTGCGCGCCCTGGGCGCGGACGTGGTGGGCATGTCCACCGTGCCGGAGGTCATCGTCGCGCGCCACATGGGCATGCGGGTGTGCGGCCTCTGCATCGTGACCGATGTCTGCCTCCCGGACGCGCTCGAGGAGGTGGACGTGCCGACCATCATCCGGGTCGCCATGGAGGCGGAGCCCGGCCTCACCGCGGTGGCCCGCGCGGTCATCGCCTCGCTGGCGTAGGAGGCGCCCGCCGAATGCGCTATCCGGAGCTTCCCGACACGCTGCTCGAACTGGAGCAGCAGACCCTCGAACGCTGGCGCGAGGAGGATCTCTTCCACCGCAGCATGGAGGCCTCCGAGGGGCGCGAGCCCTTCGTCTTCTACGAGGGACCGCCCACCTCCAACGCCCGCCCCGGCCTGCACCACGTGCTCGGACGCACGCTGAAGGATCTCGCCTGCCGCTACCAGGCGCTCAAGGGACGCCGGGTCACCCGCATCGCGGGATGGGACACGCACGGCCTGCCGGTCGAGATCGAGGCGGAGAAGACGCTCGGCATCTCGGGGAAGCCCGAGATCGAGGCGGTGGGCATCGAGCGCTTCAACCGCACCTGCCGGGACTCCGTCTTCACCTACAAGGCCGACTGGGAGGCGCTGTCCGAGCGCATCGCGTACTGGCTCGACTACGAGCGTCCCTACGTCACCTGCGACACCGGCTACATCGAGTCGGTCTGGTGGATCCTGAGCCAGCTGGCGGGGAAGGGGCTCCTCTACCGGGGCCACAAGAGCGTGCCCTACTGCCCCCGCTGCGGCACCGCTCTCAGCTCCCACGAGGTGGCCCTCGGATACCGCGAGGTGGAGGATCCGTCGCTCTTCTTCCTCGCGCCTCTCCTGACGGAGGAAGGGCAACCCGACCCGGAGGGGCGCGCCTTCCTGGCCTGGACCACCACCCCGTGGACCGTGCCTTCCAACGTCGCCCTGGCGCTCAATCCAGCCCTCACCTACGCTGAGGCGGAGGTCGATGGCCGGCGCGTGATCGTGGCGAAGGACCTGGTCGAGCGGGTTCTGGGCGGGGACGCGCGCATCATCCGCGAGCATGATTCCCGTTCGCTCGAAGGCGTCCGCTACGCGCGGCCTCTGGAGGTAGTGCCCGTCCCCGACGGCTCCGATGCGGCCTGGTGCATCATCCTCGAGGACTTCGTCACGGCGGAGGACGGCACAGGCATCGTGCACATCGCGCCCGCCTTCGGCGCGGACGACTATGCGGCCGGCCAGCGCCACGGCCTGCCCCTCATGCGTTCCATCGACGACGCTGGGCGCTTCCACGAAGGGCTGCCGCTGGTAGGGGGGATGTTCGTAAAGGACGCAGATCCCCTGCTGGTGGAGGAACTCGACCGCCGGGGCAACCTGCACCGGGCGGGTCGCGTGGCGCACTCGTACCCGCACTGCTGGCGCTGTCAGTCTCCGCTCCTCTACATCGCGCGTGAATCCTGGTTCGCCGCCACCTCGACGCTCAAGGAGGAGATGCTCGCCATCAACCGCGAGACGGCCTGGTACCCGCCGGAGATCGGCGAGGGGCGCATGGGCGAGTGGCTGGCCGGCAACGTGGACTGGGCGCTGTCGCGCGACCGCTACTGGGGTACGCCCCTCCCGGTCTGGGTCTGCGACCGCGACGACGACACCACCGAGTGGATCGGCAGCCTGGCGGAGCTGGAGGAGCGCGCCGGCTCGCTGGGCGAGGACTTCGACCCGCACCGGCCCTTCATCGACGAAGTGACCTGGCCCTGTCGGGAATGCGGCGGGACCATGCGCCGGGCTTCTCCCGTCGTCGACGTGTGGTTCGACTCCGGGGCGATGCCGTACGCGCAGTGGCACTATCCCTTCGAGAACCGGGAGCACTTCGAGCGCCACTTTCCCGCCGACTTCATCAGCGAGGGGCTCGACCAGACCCGCGGCTGGTTCTATTCGCTGATGGCCATCGCCTGCATGCTCGGCCGGGGGATGGCGTTCCGAAACGTCCTCGTCAACGACCTGGTGCTCGATGCCGAGGGCCGCAAGATGTCGAAGTCGAAGGGCAACGCGGTCGATCCCTGGGAGGCAGTGGCCGCACACGGGGCCGATCCGCTGCGCTGGTATTTCGTCACGGTCAGCAATCCGTGGGTGCCCAAGCGCTACGACGAGGGCGGCATCGCCGAGGTGGCGCGCAAGTTCTTCGACACCCTCTTCAACACGTACCGGTTCTTCGCCCTGTATGCGAACGTGGAGGATTGGCGGGCTGACGCGGGACGATCGCAGGCATCCCTCCTCGACCGCTGGATGCTCTCGCGGCTGCATCGCCTGGTGGGCGGCGTGCGGTCCGATCTGGACGACTACCAGTTCACCCCCGCCTGCAGGAAGGTCGCCCGGTTCGTGGACGAGGACCTCTCCAACTGGTACGTGCGGCGCAGCCGGCCGCGCTACTGGGGCAAGACCGGCGCCGCGAACGCCGACGCCGCTTTCCGCACCCTGCATCTCGCCCTTCGCACGGTGAGCCTGCTGATCGCTCCGGCCGCGCCCTTCACCGCGGACTGGCTGCACCGGGCCCTGACCGGGGGCGAGAGCGTCCACCTGGCCCTTCTGCCCGAGCCGGACGAGGGATGCCTGGACGATGAGCTGGAAAGGGAGATGGACGCCGTGCGACAGCTCGTGACGCTGGGGCGGGCGGCGCGCGAGCAAGCGGGGGTGAGGGTGCGACAGCCGCTGCGGACGCTCCATGCGGCCGTGCCCGATGGCGTCGCGCTGCGGGAAGAGGTGCTGGCGGTGCTGCGGGAGGAGCTGAACGTCAAGCAGGTCGCGTTCGTGCGCGACGCGGGCGATCTGGTGCGTCTCGAGGCGCGCCCCAACTTCCGCGCGCTGGGACCTCGCTTCCAGAGGCACAGCAACGCCGCCGCCGCGGCCATCCGCGGCCTCGGGCAGGAGCGGCTGCGCGCCTGGCGCGCGGGCGAGGCGGTCGCCATCACGGTTGACGGTGGGGAACACCCGGTCGGTCCCGAAGACCTCGAGCTGGCGGAGGTCGCGCGCGGCGACCTGGTGGTGCGCGCCGCCAGCGGCTTCACCGCCGCCATCGATCCCGCCCTGGACGACGAGTTGCGCGCCGAGGGATTGGCGCGCGAGCTGGTGAACCGGGTACAGCGGCTGCGCAGGGACTCGGGGCTCGAAGTCACCGACCGCATCCGGCTCGCCGTCTCCGGCCCGGAGGGCGTGCGCGCCGCCGCGGCCCGCCACCGCACCTTCATCGCGGGTGAGACCCTGGCGGTGGACATCGTGGTGGCGGAGGAGGGAGGCGGCTCGCCGGAGGCGTACACGAACCGCAGGGAAGTGGCGTTCGACGGCACCCGCGCCGCGATCGCGCTGGCGCGCGCGGGCGGGTAGCCGGTCGTCGGATGGGGCCGCGACCGTCCCGAGCCGTTTCGGCGGCGCGCCCCGTCAGCGTCGGGGAGGAGGCCGGCGGTCGGCGCGAGTCGCTCACCGTCGGCGAAGGTCGCCCGGAGCGTCTGGACGCGTGGCTGGCCCGCCGCCTCGACCTGTCGCGCACGCAGGCGGCCCGGCTGGTGCAGCAGGGCCTCGTGCACGTGGAGGGGCGGCCCGCCAGGAAGTCCGCGCGGATGGCGGCCGGGCAACGCGTCGAGGTGGAGATCCCGCCGCCCGACCCGGTCGACCTCCTGCCCGAGGACATCCCCCTCGCCGTGGTCCATGAGGACGACGCGCTGCTGGTGGTCGACAAGCCGGCCGGGCTGGTGGTTCACCCGGCGCCGGGCCACCCCCGCGGGACGCTGGTGAACGCGCTCCTGCACCACGTCGCCGACCTGGCCGGGGTGGGGGGCCGGTTGCGCCCGGGGATCGTGCACCGGCTCGACCGCGACACCTCCGGGCTGCTGGTGGTGGCCAAGAACGACGCGGCGCACCGGGCGCTTTCCGCCGAGCTGGCAGCGCGCAAGGTAGGCCGCACCTACCTGGCGGCCGCCTGGGGGCACCTGCGCGACACCCCGCTCACCGTGGATGCCCCCATCGGTCGCGATCCCCGGGCCCGCCAGCGCATGGCGGTGGTGGAGGGAGGGCGCCGGGCGGTCACGCACCTGGCCGTACGGGAGCGCTGGGAGGCGGCGGAGCTGCTCGAGGTGCGCCTCGAGACCGGGCGCACCCACCAGATCCGGGTGCACCTGGCGCACATCGGGCACCCGGTGGTGGGCGATCCCGTGTACGGGGCGGGGTGGGAGCGGGGGATGTCCGGGCCCGCCCGGCGCTGGGCGGGAGAGGTGGCGCGCCGGACCGGGCGTCAGTTCCTGCACGCCTGCGCCCTCTCCTTCACCCATCCCCTGTTGGGAACGCGCATGCGCTTCCGTTCATCCCTCCCTCCCGACCTGGTGGAGGTCGCCGACTGGGCGAGAACGCACCGGGGATCCGGATGAGCCTTCCCGCAGTCCTCCTGCTTTGCCTGTCCTCGCTGTCGCCGCTACCGCCCTGCGATGCGCCCTCCGACCCGGATGTGCCCCGCGACCAGGTTGCACCCTCCGATCAGGACACGCCCCCCGGCCAGGATACGCCTTTCGAGCAGGACGCAGCCCGCTATTCCGCCCTGACGCGATCCGGGATCACGCTGCACTACGCCCCGGGCGATTTCCTGCGCGCCGAACGCGTCCTGAACCAATTGATGAACGCGCCGGGACTGCCGGGCCTGCCCCCGGGCCTCCCCGCCACGGCCAACGTCTACCTTGCGGCGTCCGAGGCCGACTTCCTGGAGTTCGCCGGGGGCCAGGTCCCGGAATGGGGCGCGGGGGTGGCCATTCCCTCGACCGGGACCATCGTCCTCCCCATGTACGCCGCCGACCGCACACGCGGGTGGAGCGAGGAGCGAGTGCTGAGGCACGAATGGGCGCACCTCGGTTTGCACGGATACCTGCGCGGCCTGCGCGTCCCGCGATGGTTCTCCGAAGGGTACGCGGAATGGGCCTCCGGGGGATGGAACGCGGCCGAGGGGTGGCGTCTGCGCATCGCCATGGCGGGAGGCCGAACGCCTCCGCTCGACTCGCTCGCCCTGCAGTGGCCCGCCGACCGGGCATCCGCGGAAGTCGCGTACATGCTCTCGGCAACCGCCGTCGAGTACCTGGTGGCGGCCAGCGGCGAGCGGGGCCTCGCGCTCTTCCTTTCGCGCTGGCGCGAGGGCAACTCTTTCGAGGCGGCGCTGCGTCGTACCTTCGGCGTCACCAGCGGGCAGCTCGAGGGGGATTGGAGCCGATACGTGCGCCGGCGCTACGGCTGGCTCCTGGTAATGTCCCAGTCGCTTGTTTTCTGGGCTTTTCTGGGGACCCTGCTCGCCGTCATGGTGGTCGTGCGACGTCGCCGCGGACGCTGGCGCATGGCGCGCCTGCGCGCCACCGAACTTCCCAATGACCCCGCCTTCTGGCTTGACCCATCCCGCGACCGGCAGGATCTTGAAGACCATGGCAAGGAAGCGAACCAACCGCCGGGCGTCCCGTAACCGGGGCGGAAGTCGTCGCCGCGACACCGGCTCACTGCGCTTTTCGCGCAAGAACGGCATCCTCGGCCTCGCCGGGTTGCTGGTCATCGTCCTGGGTTATGCCCTGCTCGCCCAGGGTTCCATCACCGCGGCTCCCCTGCTGCTGGTTCTCGGCTACCTGGTGCTCCTGCCCCTCGCGCTCGTGCTCTAGGGAGCGGCATCGCCGAAGTCGCCAACCGCGTCCACGCCAGCCCGCTTTCCTTCACTGGCCCGGCCCCCTCCTCCGGCGTACGATGTAGCAAGTTGACCTCGTGCCGCCGAAGCCTTCGGCGAGGAGGATGATCATGTACCAGATTCGGAATCCGTCCCCCATCGCCCGCGTCCGCCTGACGGCACGCGTGGCGTTGTCGATCCCGTTCCTCGTCCTGGGGCTCGCCGATGCGCGCCAGGCCGCGGCGCAGGCTGAAGTGGTCGAAGGCCATGCGCCCTCGCGCCGCATCGAGTCGATCCGTCCGCGCACGGGGCCCGCGGGGACCCGCGTCAGCATCAACACCGGGGGACTGCCCGCCATCACCCCGACCCGCATCGGGCTCGGAGCCGCCCAGTTCGGGTTCGAGGAGATCGGCCAGGAGCTGACCACCGAGCGGGGCCGGATCGACATGAGCGTCACGGTTCCCGAGTGGGCGCACCTCGACCGTCCTACGGTGTTCATCGTCTTCGACTTCTACTTCCGGCCGCTCGCCCTCTCCAACTACTTCCACGCCACCGACGAGAACGGCATTCTGACCCGCCGGGGGCAGCTCATTCACGTGGGCGAGCCCTGCTCGGTGCTGTTCGGCGAGTTCGGGGACGTGTACGCGCTGGAAGGCGAGGAGGGCGACTGGGAGATGGGGACCGAGGTGGTCGTCCAGGGCACCCTGACCGAGAGTTCGCCGTGTCTGCACGAGACCACGATCTCGGTTCGAAGCATGCGGCCCGCGCGCAGCGGTTCGTAACCTTCGGCCTCATGCACGCACGGGGCCGGAGGCTCGAGCTCCGGTTGCACCTGCTCGCCTGCGTCCCGTCGCGGGACGCGAGCGGCATCTTCACACAGAATGCCCCGCGGAGGGTCCCATGAGACGCCTGCTCGTTGCTCTCGCATTCATCCTTCTGGTTCCCTCCACCGCACTGGCGACCTGGTCGATCATCGCCATCGACCTCGCCACCGGGCGCGTCGTGATCGCCTCCGCGACGTGCGCCGCGACCGGGCCCGACCAGCTCAAGCTGCTGCAGGCGGTGGTCGTGCCCGGCGTGGGCGTGGCCGCCGCCCAGGCGGGCGTGGACCGCACCCACGAGAACCAGAAACTCATCTTCGCCGAATTGCAGAACGGCACCGATCCCGTCGAGATCATCCGCATGCTGGAGGAGGATCCCGACATCGAGCGCCGGCAGTTCGGCATCATCGACATGCGGGGCCGCACCGCCGGACGCTCCGGCGAGGGCAACCGCCCCGTGTCGCTGGACATCCAGGGGCGCAGCCCGGACGACATCCTCTACTCGGTACAGGGCAACATCATCGCCACCGCCGAGGCGCTCACCGAGTCCGCGCGCATCATGCAGGAGGGCAGCGACGACGTCATCGACCGCGTCATGCGCGCCATGGAGAGGGCCGACGAACTGGGCGGGGACAGCCGCTGCACCTGCGAGACCGAGCCTCTGCCGGAGACGTACGCCGACTGTGACGGCAAGACCTCGCACGTCGCCTACATCCTTGCCGCGGACCCGGAGAACACCCTGGGCGAATTCGCCGACAACCATCCCGAGGACCTGCGCGCGCCCTATAACGACGGGGAATACCACCTCTACATCTCCGCCATCCCGACGAACACCCTGCCTCACGAGGATGCCAACCCGGTCCGAACCCTGCGAATGCGGTATGATGCGTGGAGGGAGTCCGGGGGGGGTTAGGGCAGGGTTCCGTTAAGTTCAAGCGGGGCGCTTAGCTCAGTTGGTTCAGAGCGCCTGCCTTACAAGCAGGAGGTCGGCGGTTCGAATCCGTCAGCGCCCATGGCCGGGAGGGCACGAGGTTCCGCAATCGCTCCATTCCGTGTATCCTGTCCTGTCGTTCCGTCGGATGGGGCAGTCCGGTGGAGTCTCGTGCACCCACAACGCAGGAGATGTAATGAACAAGAAGGAAATGGCGGCCGCTCTCGCGCAGCAGGCCAACCTCTCCCAGGCGAAGGCAGCCGATGTCCTCAACTGCATCTTCGACACAAGTGCCGGATCGGGCATTATCGCCGGCGAACTCGACGCGGGGGGCAAGGTGACGGTCCCCGGCTTCGGCAGCTTCGGCGTCAAGTCGCGCGCGGCGCGTATCGGGACCAACCCGGCGACCGGCGAAAAGATCACCATCGCGGCGAAGAAGTACGCGTACTTCAAGCCCGGAAAGCCGTTGCGGGACCGCATCGCAGGGGGATAGATCCTCGGACGCAGCTGTACGCAGTACGGAGAGCATTCCGGCGCGCCCGGGCGTGCTGGGCCGCGGGGCCCGCGATTCCGGCTGACCCGTGCCCAGGTGGCCTGATCCATAACCCGCCGGCGCGCCGGATGCTCACTCCCACTCCTCAACGCTCGGGACCCTGGTCGACCGAAACGTGAATCCCTCCGCCCCCTCGCAGGTCGAGTCCGCGGGCGATTCGCGCGCCAACGAGCCGCCGGCGAGCGGGGTCACCCGCTGGGCCAAGGTCATCGACCATTCCCGGTGCATCGGCTGTCATGCCTGCACCACCGCCTGCAAGTCCGAAAACGAAGTCCCGCTGGGCGTTACCCGCACCTACGTCAAGTACGTCGATGCCGGCGAGTTCCCGCGGACCCGCCGGGCCTTCCAGGTAACCCGGTGCAACCAGTGCGAGGACGCGCCGTGCGTGACGGCCTGTCCCACCTCGGCCATGTACCGCCGGTCCGACGGGATCGTGGACTTCGACAAGGAGGCGTGCATCGGCTGCAAGGCCTGCATCGCCGCCTGCCCCTACGACGCCATCTTCATCAACCCCGAAGACCATTCCGCGGAGAAGTGCAACTTCTGCGCGCACCGGCTGGACATGGGGCTCGAGCCGGCTTGCGTGGTGGTGTGTCCCACCGAAGCGATTCTGGTCGGGGACCTGACCGATCCGCTCGCCAAGGTGACCCGGATGGTGCACGAGGACGCGCTCACGGTCCGGCGCCCCGAGAAGGAGACCCGCCCGAAGCTCTTCTACAAGGACGCCCGCCAGGTGACTCTGGACCCGCTGGCGGCGGCACGGCCCGAGGGGGGGCTCTTCATGTGGAGCGAGCAGGGAAGCGGGGCCGACCAGGTGACATCGGGCCACCCGGGCCGGGGCAACTCCTCCGCGGGCGCAATCCTGAGCTACGACGTGCCCCACAGCGCTCCCTGGGACGCGCGCGTCAGTCTCTACACCTGGACGAAGTCGATCGCCGCCGGAGCCTATTTGGCGCCCCTGCTGCTCATCCTCCTCGGGGCGCTCTCGTGGACGGACCCGCTCTGGCTCTTCGGCGCGCCGCTGCTGGCGATGGTGTTCCTGGTGCTGACCACGGGCCTTCTGATCTGGGACCTGGAGCATCCCGGCCGCTTTCATTACATCCTCCTGCGGCCGCAGTGGCGAAGTTGGCTGGTGCGCGGGGGCGTGGTGCTGACGGGCTTCGGGGCCGTGCTGGCGGCCCATCTGGGGGCGGCCTGGACGGGAGCCCCCGGGATCGTCCGCGTGCTGGCCCTGGCCGGAGGACCGCTGGCCGCGATGACGGCGGTGTATACGGCCTACCTGTTCGCCCAGGCGAAAGCCCGCGACCTGTGGCAGAATCCCCTGCTTCCGCCCCACTTCCTGGTCCAGGCGCTGCTCGCGGGAGCGGCCGCCGTCCATCCTCTGGCGGCGCCCGGACAGCGTCCTTTGCTGGCGGGAGCCTTCGCGGCCCTAACCGCCGCCCACCTCCTGCTGGTCCTGGGCGAGATCACCATCACGCACGGCACCGCGCACGCGCACCTGGCCGTCCGTGAGCTGACCCGGGGACGCTTCGCCGCCTGGTTCCGGGCCGCCATCCTCCTGAGCGCGGTCGGTCTCGCCGCCCCCTGGATCGGGCTGCCGGCGCTGCTGGCCGGGCTCCTTGGACTGCTCGCCTACGAGCACGCCTACGTGCAGGCGGGACAGGCGGTCCCCCTGTCGTGAGGATCGGGTCATGAACAACGTCGGCCGCAGGATCGGATCGTGAAGGACGGCGGCCGCGAGGAGCTGAAGCGCCTGAACGAGCGGGTGTCCGCCGCCCGCAGGGAAGCGGAGAGCCGGGGCGAGAGCTTCTACCCGGGGCCCAGCCGGGTGCACCTGGCCTCGTTTCCGCCGAAGGAGCGCTGGGACGACTGGGTGGAGCTGGACTCGCGCGCGTGGCCCCGGCGGGTCGAGAAGCGCTACATGCTGGTGCCGACGACCTGCTTCAACTGCGAATCCGCCTGCGGGCTGCTGGCCTACGTGGACCGCGACACGCTCGAGGTGCGCAAGTTCGAGGGCAATCCCGAGCACCCGGGATCGCGCGGCCGCAACTGCGCCAAAGGGCCGGCGACCGCCAACCAGATCACCGACCCGGACCGGATCCTGTATCCGCTGAAGCGCGCCGGCGAGCGCGGTTCCGGGCAGTGGACCCGGGTCGGCTGGGACGAGGCCCTGGACGACATCGCCGGACGCATTCGCCTGGCGCTCGAGGAGGGCCGCCAGAAGGAGATCATGTACCATGTGGGCCGCCCGGGAGAGGATGGCTTCACCGAGCGCATGCTGGCGGCGTGGGGCGTGGACGGCCACAACTCGCACACCAACATCTGCTCGTCCGGCGCGAGGGCCGGCTACCACCTCTGGATGGGGATGGACCGCCCGAGCCCCGACCACTCCCACGCGCGCGTAATTCTCCTGGTGTCGAGCCACCTGGAGACCGGGCACTACTTCAACCCGCACGCCCAGCGCATCATCGACGCCAAGGCCGGCGGAGCGAAGCTCGTCGTCCTCGACACCCGCCTCTCCAACACCGCCACCCACGCCGACCACTGGCTGTCTCCCTATCCGGGCTCGGAGGCCGCCATCTTCCTGTCCATTGCGCGCTGGCTGGTCGCGAACCGGCTCCACAATCGCGACTTCGTGCGCCGCTGGTGGAACTGGCGGGAGTTCATGGCCGAGGCGCATCCCGATCTTCCGCCAGACTTCGAGCGGTTCGAGGAGAAACTCGAGGAGATGTACTCCGAGTACACCTTCGACTACGCGGCGCGCGAGTCCGGCGTGGAAGCGGGAGCGATCGAAGCGGTGGCCCGCCTCGTGGCCGGGGCCGGAACCCGCCTCTCGACCCACAACTGGCGCAGCGCGGCGGCGGGCAACCTCGGCGGCTGGCAGGTGGCCCGCACGCTCTTCCTCCTGAACGCGCTCACGGGAGCGGTCGCGACCGAGGGGGGCACCCATCCCAACTCGTGGAACAAGTTCGTGCCGCGCCCCATCCATCTTCCGCGCCATCCCGATCACTGGAACGAGCTCACCTGGCCCGCCGAGTATCCGCTCGCGCTGATGGAGATGTCCTTCCTCCTGCCGCATCTTCAGAAGAGGAGCGGCGACTTTCTCGATGTCTACTTCACCCGCGTGTACAACCCGGTGTGGACCAACCCGGACGGATTCTCCTGGATCGAGATGCTGACGGATCCGGAGCGTGTCGGCCTGCACGTTGCCCTGACGCCCACCTGGAACGAGACCGCCCACTTCGCCGACTACGTGCTCCCGATGGGGCTCGGCTCCGAGCGCCACGACGTGCACTCCTACGAGCAGTACGCGGGCCAGTGGGTGGGTTTCCGGCAGCCCGTGCTGCGCGCCGCGCGCGAGCGCCTGGGCGAGAGCGTCTCCGATACCCGCGAGGCCAATCCGGGCGAGGTGTGGGAGGAGAACGAGTTCTGGATCGATCTCACCTGGCGCATCGATCCCGACGGCGACCTCGGCATCCGCTCGTTCTTCGAGTCGCGCGCGCGCCCGGGGACGAAGCTCGGCATCGACGAGTACTACGGCTGGATGTTCGAGAACTCCGTTCCGGGACTGCCCGCCGCCGCCGCCCGGGAGGGCATCACGCCCCTTGAGTACATGCGCCGTTACGGGGCGTTCGAGGTGGCTTCCAGGACGGGCGCGCTGCACGAGGAGCCGGTTCCCGAGGCGGAACTCGAGGATGTCCATGTCGACGGCGGCGGGCGCGCCTTCTCCCGCGGCCCCGGGCCCGACTCCCCCAACGTGGTCCCGCTCCCCGTGCTCGACGGCGACGCGGAGGGGCGCAGGCGGGCCGGGGTCGAGGTGGATGGCCGCATCGTCAGGGGCTTTCCCACGCCCTCGGGACGGCTGGAGTTCTGGTCGCGCACCCTCGCGGAGTGGGGCTGGCCCGAACTGGCCACCCCCGGGTACACCCGCAGCCACATCCACCGCGAGAGCCTGGAAGACGACCAGATGGTGCTGATCTCGACCTTCCGGGTTCCGATCCAGATCCACACCCGAAGCGCCAACGCCAAGTGGCTCGACGAGATCGCCCACACCAACCCGCTCTGGATCCACCCGGGCGACGCGCGCGGGATCGGCGTCGGCACCGGCGACCTGGTGCGCGTGGAGACCGAGATCGGTCATTTCGTGGTGCGCGCCTGGGTAACCGAGGGGATTCGCCCCGGGGTGGTCGCGTGCAGCCACCACATGGGCCGCTGGAAGGTGACCGACCACGGCCAGAACCAGGCGATGGCGACGGTGGACCTGGAGCGCGGTGAGGACCGTTGGTCGCTCAGGCGCCGCAAGGGGGGTGGACCGTACGAATCGGCGGACGCCGACACCAGCCGTATCTGGTGGACTGACGTGGGGGTGCACCAGAACCTGACGTTCCCGGTCCATCCAGACCCGATTTCCGGATCGCACTGCTGGCACCAGGCGGTGCGCGTGAGCGCGGCCCGCCCCGGGGACGCCTACGGCGACATCGCCGTCGACGCCGGCCTTTCAAGCCGGGTCTTCCGCACCTGGCTCGGCTACACGCGCCCGGCCGGGCGCGTCTCTCCCGATGGTACCCGGCGCCCCTACTGGCTGCTCAGGCCGGTGCGCCCCTCGCGCGAAGCGTACCAGCTGCCCGCGGACGATTCTGCGGGAGGCTAGCAGCCTGTGGAGCTCATCCGCGCGCTGGCGACGCTGGCCGAGCCTCCGCACCCCGCGCACGCCCCCATCGCCCGCGCCCTCGGCCTGCCGGATCCCCCGCGGCCGGCCGACCACACCGGGCTCTTCCTCTTCCAGCTGTACCCGTTCGCCTCGTTCCACGTCGGCGCGGACGGAATGCTGGGTGGTGAGGCCGCCGACCGGGTGGCGGGCTTCTGGCGCGCGCTGGGCCGGGAGGCTCCCGACGAACCGGATCACCTGACGGCGTTGCTGGGCCTGTACGCGGGGCTCTCGGACGCCGAAGCCCGGGAGCCGGCCGGGCCGGGCCGGGTGCTGCGCCGGGAGAGCCGCAAGGCTCTCCTCTGGGAACATCTGCTTCCGTGGCTGCTGCCCTACCTGCACGCCGTGTCCGAAGTCGCTCCTCTATTCTATCGGCGCTGGTCCGAGCTCCTGCGCGCCGCCCTTGTCTCGGAAGCCGCCGAACTGGGACCGCCGGACCGACTGCCGCTGCACCTGCGCGAGGCGCCTCTCCTCGAAGATCCGCGCACCAGCGGGGGAGATGTCTTCCTGCGTCAGCTGACTGCGCCCGTGCGCACCGGCATGCTCCTCACGCGCGCCGACCTGGCGCGTTGCGCCGACGAACTGGGGCTCGGGCGACGCGCGGGCGAGCGCCGCTTCGTCCTGAAGGCGCTGCTCTCCTCGAATCCCGACGCCGCGCTCGACTGGCTGGGCCAGGAGGCAGCGCGCTGGCGCGGAGTGCACGAGCGCTACCGCGCGGAGGCCGAAGTCGTTTCCCGCTTCTGGACGTCCAGGGCGGATGCCGCCCACCGGCTCCTGGTCGAGTTGGCGCGTGAAGCCCGGGAGGGCGACCGGGTTGCCCCGTCCTCGCTCGACGGGGAGCCGCCGGCGCGCCCGACCGCGGCAGGGTCCAGGTGAGCCGCCCGGCGCAACCGAAACCTCGGGCACACCCGGGGCAGAAAGCCGGGGAGACGCGCGCCGAGGTCCTGCGGCGCGACGTGATCGCGGGGGTCAGCGTCGCGCTCATCCTGATCCCCCAGTCGATGGCGTACGCGGAGCTGGCCGGGATGCCCGCCCACTACGGACTCTATGCCGCGGCCCTCCCCCCCATCGGCGCCGCGCTCTTCGCCTCCTCGCCGTACCTGCATACCGGTCCGGTCGCCTTGAGCGCGCTGCTCACCTTTGGTGCCCTGATCCCCATGGCCGAGCGCGGCAGCGCCGAATACGTGGGGCTCGCCGCGCTGCTGGCCCTGGTCGTGGGGGCGGCACGTCTCCTGATCGGCCTCCTGCGCGCGGGCGGCGTCGCCTACCTGATGTCCCAGCCGGTCATCCAGGGCTTCACCTCGGCGGCGGCGATCCTCATCGTCCTCTCCCAGGTGCCGACCGCCCTCGGCGTGAGCGGGCCCGGGGAGGGGGTGGTGGGCCAGGCGCTCCGGGCGGTGACCCAACCCGGCCTGTGGCAGCCCTCGAGCATCGGTTTCGCCGCGATGGCCGTGGTAGTCATCATGGGCGCGCGCCGAATCAACCCCAGCCTGCCGGGCGTCCTCTTCGCGACCGCGCTGGCGCTGTTCATCTCGACAGCCACCCAGTACGGAGGATCCGTGCTGGGGGAGATCCCCGGTGGCGGCATTCCGGGCGCGCAGGAGCTTCCCTGGCTGCAGCTGCCGTCCCTGCTCGTTCCCGGGCTGGTGATTGCGGTGGTGGGCTTCGCCGAGACCACCTCCATCAGCCAGACGTTCGCGGCGCAGGATCGCACGCCCTGGGATCCGAACCGGGAATTCGTCAGCCAGGGGGTTGCCAACGTCATCTCCGGACTCTCCGGCGGATTCCCCGTCGAGGGTTCCTTCAGCCGCTCCAGCCTCAACCGCTCCGCCGGCGCGCGCACGCGCTGGAGCGGGGCGGCGAGCGGGGTGGCGGTGCTGCTCTTCCTGCCGTTCGCCTCGGTGCTGGCGCCGCTTCCACGGGCGGTGCTGGCCGCCATCGTCATCACCGCGGTGGCGACCCTGGTTCGGGTGGGAGACCTGGTTCGGATCTGGCGATTCTCACGCCTGCAGGCGATGGTCGGATGGGCGACCTTCGTCCTGACCCTCCTCCTGGTTCCCCGGGTCGAGGAAGCCGTGCTGGTGGGCGTGGTGCTTTCGCTTGCGGTCCACCTCTGGCGGGAACGCAAGATGAGGCTGTCCCTGTGGACCGCGGACGGTGCGCTGCACCTGGCGCCGCGGGGCGTGCTCTGGTTCGGATCGGCCCCCATCCTGGAGAAGGCGGTAGCCCGCGCCTTCGCGGAGGTGGGGGACCTGCGTGAACTCGTCTTCCACCTGAACGGGGTGGGCCGCCTGGACTTTACCGGCGCCCTCCTCATCGAGCGCATCATCCAGCAGGCGCGCGACGCAGGGGTGGAAACACGCTTCGACGGGATCCCGCCGCACGCGGAGAAGCTCATGCGGCGCGTCTTCGCCTGGACGCCCCCGAAGTCCGGGCCGCTGACGCTCGCGGACGACTGACGGACGGTGAATCCGCCGGCCGGCCGCCGGCTATCAGGATGAATTCCCGCGCGGGAAAACTTCCCGCGGTCTCGCGCGTATGGGCTCCATGCGCTTCCGACGGAGCGGGCACATGTGCGCGCCGCGCCATGTCGGACGCGCGGCCACCCCTTGTGCAGCTGCCGGTCGCTTCAGAAGCCGCCGGCATTGAAACCACGGAGGACATCGATGACGGGAACAGCGATGCAGAGGAAAACGGGGCTCATCTGGGCCGCAGGGGCGATGCTGGCGGCCGTGGTCGCCCTGTCGGCGATGGAAGGAACGGCGGTGCAGGCGCCCCCACAGGAATACCGGATTGCAGGCGACCATGTCGCGGTGTACAACCTGGCGGGCACGGTGAGCGTCGTGCCGGGAACCGGCAGCGAGGTGGTCGTGAGCGTCGAGCCGAGGGGTGCGGACGCGCAGCGCCTGAGCGTCGAGTCCGGGGAGATTCGAGGCGCCCAGACCCTCCGCGTGCGCTATCCCTCCGACCGCATCGTCTACGGGGACATGGGCGGAAACTCCCGAACCGGAGTCCGGGTCCGGAGCGACGGGACTTTCGGCCACGGCTCGTTCCTGCGGGGCGACAGGGTGGACATCCGCAGTTCGGGAAGCGGGCTCGAGGCCTGGGCCGACCTGACGATCGCAGTGCCCCCCGGCCAACGCTTCTCGCTGTACCTGGGAGCGGGCGCGACGGATGTGCGTGATGTCGAGGGAGACCTGGTACTCGATACCCAGTCGGGATCGGTCGAGTCCGCGGGCACCTCCGGGCCGCTGAGCATAGACACCGGTTCGGGATCGGTGCGGGTCGCGGGCGCGATCGGGGATCTGAACGTCGATACCGGCTCCGGAAATGTCACAGTGGACGGGGTGGCCGGTGACCGCGTCCTCGTCGACACCGGCAGCGGCAGCGTGCGCGTCTCGGGCGTCCGGTCGGAATCGGTGGAGGTGGACACCGGCTCGGGTCGCATTACCTTGCTGGCCGTGGAGGCGCCGGACATCATGGTGGACACCGGCAGCGGCAGCGTGGAAGTGGATCTGGCCGCCGACGTCGAGCGTCTGGAGGTGGACACCGGGTCCGGCGGCGTGACACTGCGCGTCCCTGGCGACCTGGGCGCGCGGTTCGAGGCGGACACGGGCAGTGGCGCGATCGACGTGGAGGTTCCGATCGATGATAGCACCCGGAGGCGGTCCTATGTGCGCGGCACCATCGGTGACGGCCAGGGCAGCATCGTGGTCGACACGGGTTCGGGATCCATCCGCGTTCTGGGTCGCTGACACCGAAGTGCCGTCCCCGGCCTGGAAGGTCGCCGGGCCGGGGATTTTCGCGTCCGCGGTCCGCCGGAGCCGCTGACGCCGAGTGTTTCGCTTCCAGCACCCGGTCCAGGTCCGATTCCAGGACATCGACGTGGGCGGCCATGCCCATCACTCCAGGGCGCTCTGCTATTTCGAGGAGGCTCGCGCCGCCTACTGGCAGGAGGTTGCCGGGCGCCGGACGCCGGAAGAGGTGGACTACATCCTGGCCGAGGCCCGCATCCGATATCACGCGCGGGTTCTGTACCCCGACCGCCTCACCGTGGGAACTCGAGTATCCGTTCTCGGCAAGAAGCACTTCGTAATGGAGTACGAAGTGAGATCTGGCGAGGGACGGCTGCTGGTGTCGGGCAGCACCGTGCAGGTGATGTACGACTATGCCGCCGGCGTCAGCCAGCGGATTTCGCCCGACCTCGCGGAACGCATCCGCGCCCATGAAGGCCCGCTTCCCGCGCGTCGGGGATCCTGACCCGTCCGCTCGGGTTACGAGGAAAAACCGGACGCCGAGCTTACAGCGCTCCATGGCCAACCCGGCTCGCTCTTGACGCGTTGCGGGTCGCCGCCCCCATTGTATTCCGGGGTCGGTTGACCGTGTCCCGCGCGTGGGTATAGTTTGCATAGCTTTCCCGGTAACCTTGGCGGAGTTAGGAGCGATGTTCTTCAGGTTGGCAATTCCCCGGCTGGGAGTCGCGTTGCTTGTGACGCTCCTGTTCCTGCCGGCGCTCGCGTCGGCGCAACAGGAAGTGCAGGGACGCTTCAGGGTCATGATCCCCGACCTCTTCCCGGGGGAGGACACCGGCCGGGGCTTTGGAGAGGACGTGGCCGAGGAGCTTCGGGACCTCATCAACCAGCTGCCCACCCACGAGCCGGTCGAGCGCAACGATATCCGCGACGCGATGCGTCAGTTCGACATCGATCGCGACGACCTGAACTGCATCCGCTCGCGCCAGCTCGCGACCCAGATCAACGCCGAGCTGGTCATGTGCGCGAACTACACGGAGGGGGAGGACGACTGGACCCTGACCAACATCTCGTTCGTGAGCGTCGCGTCGGGGGAGACGTTCACGGTAGACGACTTCACCGTTCCGGATGACGACGGCGACGAGCTCGCCGCGGAACACATCTTCGACGTTTTCGACGGGTACGTGGAACAGTTGCGCTTTGCGGCCATCTGCCAGGAGTACTTCGGCAGCCAGCAGTGGGCCAACGCCCTCGAGAACTGCAACCGGGCGATCGAGGGGAACCCCGGTTCCGAGGGGTCGCGCTACGCCCGCGCCCGGTCCGTGATGGAGCTGGGGGATCGTCAGGAGGGGCTCGACGAAATGCTGCGGGTCCTTGACCTCAACCCGTTCAACGAGAACGCGCTCCAGTTCGCCGGGATGCTCTCCGCCGAATTCGGCATGAAAGAGGAGTCCCTGCGACACTACACCGCCTACCTCGAACTCAACCCGGGAAGCGCCGCCGTGCGCATGCGCGTGGCGTATGACCTCGCGACCGCCGGAAACGCCGAGGGCGCCATGATCCTGATCGAGGAAGGCGTCGCGATGGATGATACCAACGACGACCTCTGGGAGCAGCTCGGAGGGTTCGCCTTCACTGCGGCCGGACAGGCCATGGAGGGCCAGAGTGAGCCCACTCCGGACGTCGAGCGGCTGTACCGGAGGGCCATCGAAGCCTATACGCGCGTCCTGGACACCCGTGGCGCGGAGACCACCCCCGCCCAGCTGATCAACGTCATCAGGGCCTACATGCAGCTCGACGATCCGACCGCCATCGACTTCGCGCAGCGCGCGGTGGAGGTCCATCCCGAGGAAGCCGCGCTATGGTCGCAGCTGGCCGACGCTCTGCAGCGCAACGATCGTCTGGAAGAGGCGATTGCGGCGATCGAGAACGCGAAGGGAGTCGACCCCGACTACCCGAACCTGTCCGCCCGCCAGGGAAGCTGGCTTCTTGAGGCCGATGAGGTCGAAGCGGCCATCGGGTTCCTGAAGGAGGCCGTGGAGCGCGGCGAACAGCCCGCTGACATTATGGCGGGCCTGGTGTTCGGCAAGGCGTACAATGACGGCGTTCAGAACACCAACTGGACCTACGCCATCTCGCTGCTGGAGAGGACCAAGAACGAGTTCGAAGTCTCGGAGACCATGAGCTCGCAGTTGAACTTCTGGCACGGATGGTCGCTCTACAACCACGGCCTTGCGCTTCAGGCACCCAGCACCATCGATTCCGCCCGCCAGTCATTGCCGATCTTCCAGCAAGCCCTCCAGCTGTTTGAGCTCGGCCGTGCTTACGCCGCTACGGTGGAGTCGATCAACCTGGCCGAGATTCTCGGCGCGGCGCAGACCTACGTCGAGATCCAGGACGCCATCATCAGGCGCGGGGGCGGCGAGTAGCGCCAGTCCCACCCTCGGTAGCCGAAGCGCCGCGGATGCGTCCGCGGCGCTTTTCTTTTGCCCGGAATTCGGGACGGTGTCCCTCCGTATGGGCGGGTCGCTTCCGCCGAGCCTCGAGGCGCCGTTTCGCAGCCGCTCCGACCGCCGTCCGATTTGGTCCACACCCCGGGCTTGCGCGTTTCCCATTGCCTTCCTTATGTTTTCCCCTATTCTCCACAATCATCCACTCTAACCCACAATTCACCACCTGATGAGCGGTTTTCTGGGGCGCTACGAGAAACGTCTCGACGACAAGGGTCGTCTGAGCCTGCCGGTTCCGTTCCGGCGTGCGGCGGCGGACGGACCTCTCGTGCTGCTCCAGTACCAGGCTTCCGCGTTGACCCTGTTTCCCGGGACGGCGTGGGGGAAGATTCAGGAGCGCCTGATGGAATACCGGCGCTCGGATCGCAGCGCGGCGGCGTACGTTCGCCGAATCACCTCGTTTGCGGTCGAGGTTACGCCCGACAAGGTCGGCCGATTCCTGATTCCCGGATGGCTGCAGGAGGCAGCTTCACTGGAGGGCGATGTGCTCGTAGTGGGCTCGCTGGACCGGATCGAGATCTGGAACCCCGGACTCTTCGATTCGCATCTCGAGGACGGCGCGCCCGACGCCTCCGAGTTCATGCACAAGATCTTCGGATGAGCGGCGCGTGCGGAGGCGAGCGGACGATTATGCCGGCGACCAGGGCTATCACACGCCGGTGCTGGTGCGGGAAGTGCTCGCGCTTCTCGAACCCGAGCGCGGGGGGCTGTTCGTGGACGGCACCGTGGGAGGCGGAGGACACGCGCGCGCGATGCTGGAGCGGGCTCCCGGGCTCCACCTGGTCGCGGTGGACCGCGATCCGAGCGCGCTCGCGCAAGCGCAACGGACGCTCGAGTCCTTCGGCGACCGGGTTCGCTTCCTCCTCTCCGACTTCCGCAACGTCGCGCGCGCCCCTGAACTGGAGGAGGGCGCCGTGAGCGGGGTGCTGCTCGACCTGGGCGTGAGTTCTCGCCAGCTGGATCGCGACCGGCGGGGGTTCGCCTTCCGCCGCGGGGTTCCGCTGGACATGCGCATGGACGGAAGCGACGCGCGCACCCCGAGCGCGGCCGACGTGCTCAACACGTACGACGAAGGGCGCCTCGCGCGCGTCTTTCGGGAACTGGGCGAACACCGCGGGGCGCACAAGCTGGCCCGCCGGATCGTGCGCCGGCGGAGGACGCGGCCGTTCGCCGTAAGCGACGACCTGGTAGGTGCGCTGCGCGCGACGATGCGACGATCGCCGGCACCAAGGGACAAGGCGCGTGTCTTCCAGGCGTTGCGCATGGAGGTGAACGACGAGCGGGGAGCGCTGCGGGAGGGCCTCGACACCCTGCGCGATACCCTGGTCGCGGGAGGAAGGATGGCGGTGATCTCCTATCACTCGCTCGAGGATCGCGAAGTCAAGAACCGGTTTCGGGATTGGAGCCGCGACTGCACCTGTCCCCCCGCGTTGCCGGTATGCGTCTGCGCCGGCCGGGCCGCGGGAGCGACGCTCGTACGCCGTCCGGTGCGGCCCGCGCCCGAGGAAACCGCGGCGAATCCGCGTGCCCGCAGTGCGCGGCTGCGCGCGTGGAGGAAGGCATCGTGAGACGGATGAGCGACTCGAAGCGGGTGGCGATCGCGGTGGGGGCCCTGCTGGCCTCCCTCAGCGTGGTCACATGGCGCCAGATGCGAACCCTGGAGGTGCTGGAGGAGCTGCACGACCTGGGTCAGGAGATCGAGGTGGTGTCGGCGATCAGAAAGGACCTGCTGGGGGAGATCCAGTACCTGGAAAGCCGGGGCCGCGTGGTCCCGGAGGCCCGCGAGCGCCTGGGCATGCACAATCCGGCCGCCGATGAAATCGTCTACCTGTCGGGAGTGAACCCATGAGACTTCCGCGAAGATTGCACTGGCCGCGCCGGCTGATCCTCATTGCCTGGCTGGTAACGGCGGGAGCCGTCGTCGGGCGGGCGGCCATGCTGCAGGTGGAGAACACGGTATGGCGCGAGCGGTCCGCCGAGCAGCACCGGATGTCCCGTCCGGTTCCGTCGATCCGCGGTTCCATCCTCGACCGGGACGGCGTGCTGCTGGCCCAGAGCCGGGAGGTGGTCGAAGTGGGTCTGGCGCCGCGCGAGCTCAGGCGCGACGAGAACGGCTTCGCGGCCGAGGCGGCGGCCGCGCTCCAGTCCGTCCTGGGCCTGTCGCCCGCCGAGGCGCGGCGGCGCACGAGTTCCGATGACGCGTGGGTCGTCATTCCGGGTCGCTATCCGACCACCGTGCGCGCCGGACTGGAGGACGTCCGGGGCGTATACATGGGGCGCGGGTACGAGCGCTTTCGGCCGCACGGAGACCTGGTGGCGGGGCTGCTGGGCACCATCCTGGAGGAGAGGGGCGCGGGGGGCATTGAGGAGTCCTACGACCAGGTCCTTACCGGCCGGCCCGGCGAGGAGATGACTCTTCGGGACGCGCGCGGCGTCGAACTCCCGGGTCGTGCGGTGCCGGTGAAGCCGCCCGTGCCCGGCGGAAACGTTTCGCTCACCATCGACGTGGATCTGCAGGAAATCGCACGCGAGGAGCTCCAGGAAGCCATCGAAATGACCGGGTCCAAGGGAGGGGACATCCTGGTCACGGATCCGGCTACCGGCGAGATCCTTGCGGTGGTCTCGATCCGGGACGGCGACGCGGCCGGTCTCGCGGCGATCAACACCGCCAACGAACCCGGGTCGACGCTCAAGCCCTTCACGGTCGCGGGGATTCTCTCCAATGGGGTGGGAACGCTGGACGACCTCGTCGACATCGGCAACGGCACCTGGCGCGTCGCCGGGCGCACCCTGCACGACGTGAACCCCAAGGCCAGCATGCTGACCCTGACGGACGCGCTACGGGTATCGTCCAACGTGGGGGTCGCCAAGATGGCCAGGCGCCTGTCCCACCGCCAGCAGTACGAAATGTTGCGCGACTTCGGTTTCGGCATGCCCACCGGGCTGGCGATCCCCGGCGAAACCTCGGGCATCCTGCGCAAGCCGGAGGACTGGTCCGGGCAGTCGCCCGCCTCCCTGGCCATCGGATACGAAATCTCGGTAAGCCCGCTGCAGCTCGCGATGGCATATGGCGCGCTGGCCAACGGCGGCCGGCTGATGGCGCCGAAGCTGGTCCGCGAAGTCCGGGCGGTGGACGGATCGCTGATCGAACGTCGCGAACCGCGCCTCATTCGGCAGGTGCTCGACGGCCGGTTGGCGCGTGACATCAGCCGGGTGCTGGTGGAGGTCACCGAATCGGGCACCGGAACGCGTGCGCGCCTGACGTCCTTCGCGGTGGCGGGCAAGAGCGGCACGAGCCGCGCGTATCGCGCGGATGGCGGCTATGCCGAGGGCGAGTACTTCGCCACTTTCGTCGGCTTCTTCCCGGCGGAGGATCCGCAATTGCTGGCGTATGTGAAGCTGAACGGCCCCGAGGGCGTCTACTACGGCGGAGCCACGGCCGCTCCGGTCATCCGCGCCACCATGGAGGCCATCCTGGCCGCCCAGCAGCCGCCCGTGGACCGGCGGGTGCTCGCCCACGCCGCGCGCCGCCCCGCGCCCCAGAACCCCGTGATTCGCTTCGCGGCCGCGGAGACCCCGGGCTCCGGGGCCGGGCCTGCGCGCTGGGCGGGCGGGGAGGGGACCGAGGTGGTGGTTCCGGACGTCAGTGGCCTGTCGGCCCGCTCCGCGGTGCGCCGGTTGCACACTGCCGGGCTGCGCGTGGTCTGGGACGCGCCCGGACCCGTGCTCGGTACATGGCCCACCGCGGGCACGTTGCTCATGCAGGGCGACACCGTGTCGATCGATGTCGGGAGAATCGAACGTGGACAAAGCCCCTAGCTTTCCGCTCGCTCGCGTCGTCGAGCGGCTGGCGGCCGCCGGCGCGCTCGCTCCCGGGGCGGATGTCCCGGGGGAAGTCGAGGTGCGCGGGGTGAGCCACGATTCACGGCGGGTCGGCGAGGGCGACCTCTTCGTCGCGTGGCGGGGCGCGGAGCACGACGGCCACGACTTCGTCGGGCAGGCGGTGAGGCGGGGGGCGGTGGCCGCGCTGGTGGAGACGCCGCTGCCCGGCGTGCCCGTGCCGCAGGTAGTGGTGGTTGACGGCCGCCTGGCGGGCGCGCTCGCCGCCGACGAGTTCTTCGGCAATCCTTGCCGGGACCTCTTCGTCTACGCGGTCACGGGTACCAACGGCAAGACCACGACCACGCTGCTGGCGCGCCATCTGCTGAGGGCCGGCGGGCCTTCGGCCGCGATCGGGACGCTGGGCCTCGTGGACGCCGGCGGCGAAGTGCGCCCGAGCACGGCGGGTCTCACAACGCCGGGACCGGTGCAACTCTCCGCGTGGATCCGTTCCCTCGCGGATGAGGGGATTCGCCATGTCGGGCTGGAAGCATCTTCGCACGCCCTCGACCAGCGCCGTCTCGACGGAGTTCAACTCGACGCCGTCGCGTACACGAACCTGTCTCGCGACCATCTCGACTACCACCCCGACATGGATGGCTACCGGGCCGCCAAGGCGCGCGCGGTCGGGCTGGTGGTGCCGGAGGGCACCGTGGTCGTGAACGCGGACGAACCCGCCTGGATTCGACTTGAGAACGGCTCGCGAAACCGGCTGTCCTACGGCGTGGACTCCGATGCCGCCCTGACCGCCACCTCCCTTGAACTCGGGCCTGCGGGCACGCGTTTCGAACTGACCTGGCAGGGGAGCGCCCTGCCGGTGTCGATGCCGCTGCTGGGTCGCTTCAACGTGGAGAACGCCCTGGCGGCGGCGGGCATTGCACTGGCCGCCGGCCGCCGCGTGGACGAGGTCGTCGACGGGCTCGGAAGCGCGCCCGCGGTCCCGGGACGGATGGAGCTCGTCGCCAGCCGCCCGTGCCCGGTGGTCATCGACTACGCGCATACCCCCGACGCGCTGGTCTGCCTCCTCGACACCCTGCGGCACCTCACCGGCGGCCGGCTGATCGTTCTCTTCGGGGCGGGAGGGGATCGCGATGCCGCCAAGCGTCCCCTGATGGGCAGGGCGGTGGCGGAGAGGGCGGATATGGCCATCGTCACCTCGGACAACCCTCGCACCGAGGACCCGGAAGCGATTATCGACCAGGTGGTCGCGGGGATGGCCGGGGCCGAGTACCAGCGGGATTCGGACCGCCGCGCCGCCATCGAGCGGGCGCTCGACCTGGCCGCGCCCGGGGACCTGGTGGTCCTCGCGGGCAAGGGTCACGAGACCTGCCAGGTCATCGGCAGCGAGGAACTGCCCTTCGACGAGCGCCGGATCGTGCTCGCTCACCTCGCCGGTGGAGGGATGAGCGCATGACCGTGTTCGGCTGGACGCACCAGCGCGTGCAGGCGGCGCTCTCGCTGCGGGATGTGCCGGCGTCTGCCGGAACCACGTTCGTGGGCGTCTCCACCGATACGCGCGCCCTGGCCGGGGGCGAACTCTTCGTGGCCATCGCGGGAGAGAACTTCGATGGACACGACTTCGTGGCCGATGCGGTCTCGTCGGGCGCGGCCGGGCTGTTGGTCTCGCGGGCGGTCACCCTCGAAGCCCCGGTTCCGGTGTACCGTGTGCCCGACACCCTGGTCGCGCTCGGACGACTGGCCCGCTATCGCCGCCGCCGCCACGCGGCCCAGGTCGTCGCCATAACCGGATCCTCCGGCAAGACCACGACCAAGGAATTCCTCCGGGGAGCCCTCCAGCGCAGCTATCGGGTGCACGCCAATCCCGGCAACCTCAACAACCGCATCGGGCTTCCCCTGACGATTCTGGACGCCCCGGATGCAGCGGAGGTGCTCGTGCTGGAGATGGGCACCAACGAGCCGGGCGAGATCGAGACCCTCACCGCCATCGCGGAGCCCGACATCGCGTCGGTGACGACCGTCTCCGACGCCCACCTGGAGAAGCTCGGCTCACTGGAGGGGGTGTTTCGCGAGAAGCTGGCGCTGGTCGCCGGGTTGAACCGGCGCGGCGCGGTGGTGGTGGGCGACCAGCCGCCAGCCCTCCCCGACCGGGCTCGCGAGCTTCATCCCAACGTGCGGGTCGCCGGGTGGTCTGCTTCCGCCGACGCCAACCTGAGACCCCAGAATCCGCATCCGGACCCCGAGGGGCGCTACTTCTTCGACTGGCGCAATCAGCGCGTTCACCTCCAGGTGCCGGGGCGGCACGCGGTCTACGACGCCCTCATCGCGCTTGCGATCTCCGACCTGCTGCAGGCGCCCCACGGGCCGGCCGTGCGCGGGCTCGAGCGATACAGGCCGCAGGGCATGCGGGGCGAACAGCTGCATGCGGGTGATCTCACCCTCCTGCTCGACTGCTACAACGCCAACCCGCAAAGCGTCCGCGCCGCCCTCGACCTGCTTGGGCTGATTCCGTCCGCCGGGCGCAGGGTCGCGGTACTGGGGAGCATGCTCGAGCTGGGCGACCGGAGCGCGGCGCTGCACGACGAGCTCCTGAGCGAAGCCCTGTCCGGGGCGGTGGACGTGGTGCTGGCACTGGGCGAGTTCGCCGCCGCCGCCGAGCGTCTGGGCGGGGAGGGGCGGCAGGGCAGGGAGACGGCGCTCATCGCCAGCACGGACGCGGCCGAGGGGTATGCGCTGCTTCGCGAGTACCTGCAGGGCAACGAGCTGATCCTCCTCAAGGGATCCCGCGGCGTTGCGCTGGAGCGTCTGGTCCCGCTCATCGAGGCCGACTTCGGGCCAGCGGTTCGCAACGGGGCGAGGTGAACCATGCTGTACCATCTCCTGCCCCGATTCACCGATGTGCATATCGGCTTCAACCTGTTCACGTACATCACCTTCCGCACCGCGGGGGCGGTGGTGACCGCGCTGTTGCTCACCTTCCTCCTCGGACCGGCGATGATCCGCTGGCTCACCCGCTTGCGCTTCGCCCAGGTCGTGCGCGAGACGGGTCCGGAGAGCCATCGGAAGAAGGCCGGCACGCCGACCATGGGCGGGACGCTGATCATCACCGCCGCGACCGTCTCCACGCTGCTCTGGGCCGAACTCACCAACGTGACGATCCTCGTCGTCCTCGCGACCTTTCTCTGGACCGGGGCGATCGGCTTTCTCGACGACTATCTGAAGGTCGTCAAGAAGACGAGCGCGGGGCTGGCGGGCCGCTACAAGATGATCGGGCAATGGGTTCTGGGGCTGGCCCTGGGGCTGTTCCTGCTGCTCTACCCGGTGTGGCCCGTCCCGGCGACCTGGACCGGCGTCCCGTTCTTCGCCGAGGTGGTGGCGGTCTTCTTCCCGCCGGTGTACGTGCTGTTCGTGGCGACGGTGGTGTCCGGGACCTCGAACGCCGTGAACCTGACGGACGGGCTCGACGGCCTGGCCGCGGGGCTGTGCGGGATCGCCGCCGCCACCTTCGGCATTTTCGCCTACCTGATCGGGCGCGTCGACACCTCCGCGTACCTGGGCGTCCTCTACCTGCCCGGGGTGGGGGAGCTGACGGTGTTCGCCGGCGCCCTGGCCGGGGCGGCGATCGGGTTCCTCTGGTTCAACGCGCATCCCGCGCAGGTGATCATGGGGGACACGGGTTCCCTGTCGCTGGGAGGCGCCATCGGCGTCATGGCCATCCTCCTCAAGTCCGAGTTCCTGCTGGTCATCGTGGGTGGGGTATTCGTGGCGGAGACGCTCTCGGTCATCGCGCAGGTGGGGTACTTCAAGTTCACGGCACGGCGTTACGGCGAGGGGCGGAGGATCTTTCTCATGGCCCCCATCCACCACCACTTCGAGAAGCTCGGATGGCCGGAAAGCAAGGTCGTCACGCGCTTCTGGATCGTCGGCGTGCTCTGCGCGATGGTCGCCCTGAGCACCCTCAAGATCCGATAGATCACGATGGATTCTACGCAGATTACGTATTTTACGCATT
>LXNJ01000463.1_pt1 | contig 28872 bp, 27 predicted proteins | sample 809081 | NCBI WGS metagenome assembly LXNJ01 (sample SAMN04870510, study PRJNA318959) | sponge metagenome | biome: sponge; feature: marine sponge reef; material: water | host: Petrosia ficiformis | place: Greece: Milos, Mediterranean Sea | collected 2013-05-29 | depth 5-7 m | reverse complement strand
CGCCCCCCGCTCGGGCACGTCCCCGACTGCGACCAGCAGCTCCTTGACAGTCCCGTCCCAAGCGCTCTCGACACGGTAGGTCTTCGGCAGTTGCTGCAAGCGCTCCAACAGCCGTCGCGACCGTCGCAGTTCCTGCGGCTCGGACGGCTCTTGCGCCGGGCTCTCTTGGCTGGCGGCGGCTTCAGCCGCGCGCAGACGCTCGTTGAGAGAGGCGAACTCCTGCCGCTTTTCCTCGAAGTCGAGGCGGGCCACCAAGCCTTCTTCGAACAGCTCGGTCCAGCGCTCGAATTCCTCGCTGGCGAGCCGGTGAGTCTCTTGCATGTGTTGCAATGCCGCGATCCGAAGATCCCGGCGGGCGGTTGTGTTGCGCGCGGCCACCGCCTCGGCATGCACAGCGCTCAGCTCTGCGATTTCGCGTTGCAGGTCGGCCTTGGATGCCTCCAGAGCCAAGTCTTCGAATTCGATCAAGGCGTCGCCTGCGGACACGATATCCCCGGGGCGGACGCGTAGCGCCAGCACGCGACCTCCCCGCCTTGCCTTGACCGGAGCGTCGAGCGTTGCCACCGCCACGGCCGTCAGCTCGGCTTTCGCCGTAGGCGGGGGTTCGAGCTCTATAGCCCCGCTCCAAGTGCCCGGCACCCAGCCGCAGGCCGTGGCGAGGACCCCGAGAGCGGCCGCAAGGGCAGCGATCGGCGCTTTGGCCAACTCGGGTGCCATGCAGCCCAGTCCTAGCCGATACCCAACTCTTCCCAGATGGGGTCGACGCGTTGCTTGACGTCGTCGCTCATTTCGATCACCTCCGGCCAAGGCCGGCTGAAACCCTCCGTCTTCCACTTGCGGGTTGCGTCGATACCCATCTTGGAGCCATAGTCCGGCAAGCGGCTGGCATGATCTAGCGAGTCGATGGGCCCGAGCGTGAACTGGATGTCACGCTCGGGGTCGATGTTGTTCAGCGCCCGCCAAGCCGTCTCGGAATAGTTCTGCACGTCCACGTCGTGGTCGACCACCACGATGCACTTGGTCGACGAGGCCTGGCCCAGGCCCCAGATGGTGTTCATCACCTTGCGTGCCTGGCCGGGGTAGGACTTGCGGATCGAGACCAGCATGAGGTTGTGGAAGATCCCTTCGGCGGGCATCGCCACGTCGACGATCTCGGGTGCCGTCAGCTTCATCAGGGGCAGGAAGATGCGTTCGATGGCCTTGCCCATGAAGTAGTCCTCCATCGGCGGCCTGCCGACGATGGTGGTCGCGTAGATCGGATCCTTGCGCTGCGTGATGCAGTCGACGTGAAACACGGGGTACTCGTCTTCGAGGGAGTAGTACCCGGTGTGGTCTCCGAACGGCCCCTCCGTGCGCAGCTCGCCGAGGTTGACGTGCCCTTCGAGCACAATTTCGGCATTGGCTGGCACTTCGAGATCGACACTCTTGCAAGGCACCATCTCGACCGGCTTGCGGCGGATGAAGCCCGCGAACAGCATCTCGTCCAGATCGGGCGGGAGCGGCAGGCTGCCAGCGATCATCGTCGCAGGGTCGGCACCGATCGCCACCGCGACCTCCATGCGGGTCTGGTGTCCCTCTTGTTGCAGGCGGCGGTAGTGCTCGGCACCCTGCTTGTGCGTTTGCCAGTGCATGCCCGTGGTGCGCTCGTCGTAGACCTGCAGGCGGTACATGCCACAGTTGCGCTTGCCGGTGATGGGGTTACGCGAGAACACCATGGGCAGCGTGATGAAGGGCCCGCCATCGCCGGGCCAGCAGGTCAGCACCGGGTAGTCATGCAGCGAGAAGCCCTCGCTGGTGACGATCTGCTGGCACGGGCCGGACCGCACCGTCTTGGGCAGGAAGTTGCGCACCTCGGCCAGCTTGGCCAGCCCCTTGAGCTTGCCGCCCACTCCCTTCGGCACGCCGAGGTCCAAGTATCCCGAGATCCTGGCGGCGATGTCGTCGAGATCGTCCACCTCGAAGGCCAGTTGCATCTTCGAGAGCGATGCCAGGGAGTTGATCAGGACCGGGACGCCGGAGCCCTTGGGACGCTCGAAGAGCAGTGCCGGCCCGCCGCGCTTGACCGCGCGGTCGGCCAGCTCGGCGATTTCCAGATTCGGGTCGACCTCCGCGCCGACGCGCTTGAGCTCACCCCGCTGTTCTAGGGTGGAAATGAATTCACGTAAGTCGCTGTACGCCATGATGGGACCGCGCCGTGGCCGGCGCGGCTTGCCTCCCCAATGATCCCACGAGTACGCTGCGGCCTCAGCATGCCTCGACCGCGTGATTGAGGTACGCCAGCAGCGGTGCGATGGCGCGGAAGTGCCGATCCAGCAGCGCGCCGATCGAGGGCTGCTCGATGAGCTCGGCCCCCAGCGCGGCTCCCGAGAGAAACTGCTTGTACACGAGCAGGTCTGCCGCCGGGTGGTCCGGCGCGAAGCCTCGCGGGGTCCGCTTGAGCCGTTGCCCCTCTAGGCCGCTGTAGAGCGCGCGGTAGTCGGGCGCGGCAAGAATGCCGCGCAATTCGGCCGCATCGGCCGCAATCTGCGAGCGGATGCGCCGCAAGGCGTCTGGCGCAGGCGCATAGACGCCTCCTCCGACGAGCAATTCCTCGGCAGAGAAGTGGAAATAAAATCCGGCGCCCGCGTGGCGCTCCAGGCCGGTCGGCGGAAACACCGCCGCAGCGTGCGTCTTGTACGGATCCTTGTTCTTGGAGAAGCGCACGTCGCGATAGATGCGGTACACCGCCTTGCGCGGATCGATGTCATGCCCCGGCGAGTGCTCCGCGATGGCCATGCTGACTTCCAGGGCCAGCTCGCGCAGGGGATCCCGCACGAACTCCTCGTAGTCCGGCTTACGGGCTTGGAACCAGTCCCGGTTGTTGTTCGCCCGCAGCTCGCGCAGGAACTGGCGAGCTTGCGGTGGAAAACCGGGAAACGTGAAATCCATACCTCCATGATGCGCGATCGGGCAAGGGCGGGACCCGCCATACAATTGGATGTTGCAGGCCGTGACGGAAACCCACTCCGAGCTGGCGCGGTGTCTGGGAGCGATCGATGGGCTGAGTGTGGCCGCGCGGGTCCCGCTGAGCCAGCACACCCGCTTCGCGATCGGCGGTCCTGCAGACCTGTTCGGCCTGGCCAGCACTTCGCAAGCCTTGGGCGCGGCCTTTCAAGCGGCCCGAACGGCGGGCGTGCCGTGCTACTTGCTCGGGGATGGCAGCAACGTAGTGGCCGCCGACGACGGTTTCCGAGGCTTTGTGCTGCGCTACACGGCGGCCGACCTTGAGTATCGCGATGGTGCCGTTGAAGCCGCCTCCGGAGGCAGCCTTCAAGCCCTGGTCGACTTGACGCTCGACCGGGGATTGGAGGGAATGCATACCCTAGAGCGCATTCCCGGCTCGGTTGGAGGGGCGGTTTACGGCAACGCCGGGGCGTACGGGCACCAGATCGACGAATTCGTCGAGCGTGTCGATTTCCTCGACGGGTGCGAGGTGCGCTCCTTCGGACCCGCCGAATGCGAGTTCGATTACCGCGAATCCATATTCAAGCGTCGCAAGGAGTGGCCGATCTTGGGCACGCGCTTGGTCTTGCCGCCGGGCGATGCCGCGGCCTTGCGCGCCCGCGCCCGGGAAATCCGGGCGATTCGCGACGAGAAGTTCCCGCCCGCCATGCGCTGCGCGGGCAGCATCTTCAAGAACCTGTTTCTCGACTCCCTGCCGGCCGCAGCTGTGGAAATGGTGCCCGAGCGGGCCGTGCGTGGCGGAAAAGTGGCTTCGGCCTTCTTTCTCGAGCAGGTGGGCGCCAAGGGCATGCGCAGCGGCGGGATTGAGATCGCCCCGTACCACGCGAACCTGATCTACAACCTAGGCGGAGGCACGGCGGCTCAGATCCACGAATTGGTCCAAGAGCTGAAACGACGCGTGCGGGACCGCTTCGGCTTCGAGGTCGAGGAGGAGGTCCAGTACATCGGATGAAGCCGGCCCGGGCACGGCGGAGAGATACTTGATCGGAAAAGCGGGCGGTTGCGTAGGATGAGAGCTGGCAGGGAGGACCTGATGAAGAGAGCGATTTTGGCCCTGGCGTTCGCAGCGCTCGCCCCGATGGCCGTGGCCGCCGATTGGGACGACCTTCTGCGCAGCGGACTTGACGACTGGTTGGTTCTCGGGGACGGCCATTGGCGGATACGGGCCGACGGCGTGGTCACCGCGAACTTCGGGATCGACCGCCAGCGCGAGCTTGAAGGCACGGCGGCCATTGGGCGCGAGGCCTTCGTCGCTTGGAGCACCCGCCAGTCGTGGCTGTATACCAAGCGCGAATTCGAGGAGTTCGACCTGCACTTGGAGTATTGGGTCAATACTCCCGGCAACAGCGGCATATCGATTCGCGACCCTTCGCTAGCGGCCTGCGGGATCGCGGAGCGGCCGGACTTCGCCTGTACGCCATCAAAGCAAGGCTATGAAATCCAGATCAATAGCGAGTACTCCGACAAGTGGTCGACCGGCTCGATCTACGGGCTGGCACGGGCTCCCGAAGGACTGGAGACGGTTGGCGAGTGGAATCGCCTCAACATCGAATCTCGGGCCGATGCTATCCGGGTCTACATCAATGGCGTGCTGGCAGCCGAGCACGCGGGCGATCCGCAGCGCCCGCTCAAGGGGCCGATCGGTCTGCAGCTGCACGATATCCACAGCTTCGCGATGTTTCGGAATATTTGGATTCTTGAGTACTGACGCAAGTCTACAGTGTCGCGCTCTCTGTTTCTCTGGGAGGCCAAGGAGCCACGGAGACATCGACCAAATCTCCGAACGGAGAGAGAAAGGGCTGGAAGGAAAGTCGGCTATACTAGAATCTCACCCAACGTGCTTAACCCGAGCCCCAGCGAATCTAGGATAATACCGGACTGTTGGGCGGCACCATGATCGGGGCGCTCAAAGAGTTCGGAACCAGCGCTTCGAGATCGAGCGCGCTACAGTCGCCGATACGCATACTCGTAGCCTTGCTCGCGACATTCGTGGGGTGCCTGAAAATGGCGAGTGCAGAATGGCTTTGCATCTTTCTGCTGGCGCTGGTAACTGTTACTTTGATCTTCTCGATGTGCGTTTACTGGCACTTTGCGAAGGTCAACCCGGATGCGCTTCGCTCTGAAAGGTTCATACTGAGGAAGTTGGAACTGGGATTGCAAGGCGATTCAGAGTCAGGCGTGCGGCGGTTTGGGATACCCGACAAAGCTCTTTCCGACAGTTCACTCGAGTCTCTTGAGCCGGAGGACAACGACAAGTGAAACTCTTTGCTGTACTCATGGGGGAGGCCGCTTCAGTCGAGCAAAGGGATTCGCTCACTGAATACTTCAAGTCCCAGAATTGGAGCTTCTGGCACCACATCGGAAACTCTTGGATCGTCGCGATCAGTAATCCAAACTGGAGTGCGACAAGCCTCCGTGACGTAATCATCTCTTTTGCCCCTGAGGTAACTTCACTCGTCGTTGAGTTCCAGAAGAGTGACTGGGCTACGTTCAGTCCAGCCGTAGGGCACCGATGGCTACGCCACCATCTGCAACCAGAGCCTTCCTTGTTCGACAGTCCGCCTGCTCCCGATTCGCAGCCAAGTCGGCGTGGGTGAGGGCCTTCCGCGTGCAATCGGACGGCGACGCTATCTGTCACATTCCGATGGGGACCTAGGCACTTCAGCCTACACCTCTGCCTTGGGTCGCGGGTGCGCATGGAGCGTCCTTCGAGCGTGACGATGTGGCCGCGCTCGATGATGGCTTGGCCGTGGGAGGGGAGGTTCGACACGCCCCGGCTGCCGGTGGGCAGGCGCTGGTGTTCGGCCTATCTCGAGCGCATCCGTACCGGCGGCTGCCTGAGGCCACTTCCATTCTGGGCCCACCGTCGACGGTGGCGCTGTACCGCTACGGACACAGATCGGGGCTACCGTGGCGGGCTGCTGATCCGGCGGCTGGTGGGCATGCAACGGCTGACCGCGGAACTCCGGGACCGCGGGGTGCGGGTGAGGTGCGCCTCCACCATGACGGCGTTTCTCAGTAAGAGACTGTCCAATGGTGCGCTACATCAATTCAAGGCTGGAACACACGATGCCGTACAGCCATCAACTAGTTGGGGTAAGTTGGGCGTAAGGGACCAGCGGTTACAGCTCATCCAGCACCCACTTCCTCGAAATGCACGTGGCCGCCCCGGCGGATGCGCGAGTGCTTGCGGAACTCTGAGCGTGATTCCGGAAAGTCTAGGCGGTAATGGCCGCCCCGACTTTCCTCGCGTGCCAACGCACAGCGCGTGACTAATCGGATAACTTGGTACAAGTTGTCGGTCTCGAAGCCGTGGCGGCTGTTCCGGGCAAGCCCCTTCTCGAACATCCTTGAGAGCAGGTCCAGCTGTTCTAGGCCGGCGCGGAGGCCCTCCGCCGACCGCGCGATGCCCGCGTGACGCCATGCCAGGTGTCGCAAGTTCGCTATGGCGTTGCCTGGCAGTGCGCTGGCGCGCTTACGCCGTGGCAGGGGTGGGTTCCACAGCTCGCCACCCGCATGCTTGCGTATGACCTCCCCGGCACGCGCCCCGAACACAAGCCCCTCTAAGAGCGAGTTGCTGGCCAGGCGGTTTGCGCCGTGCACGCCATTGCAGGCCGCCTCCCCGGCCGCGTACAGTCCGGCCAGCGTCGTCGCACCGTCATGGTCGGTCAAGATTCCGCCCATGGCGTAGTGCGCCGCGGGATGCACCGGCACCGGTTCCACCTCAAGGTCGACCCCGTACAACAGGCAGGTGCGGTAGATGCGCGGAAAGCGCTTGGGCACGTAGCCATCGGTGAAATGAGTCAGGTCAAGGTAGACCGGCCCCCTGCGCAAGCGCGCCAATTCGCTGACGATGGCGCGCGACACCACGTCGCGGGGTGCGAGTTCCTCGCTCTCGTGGTAGCGCGACATGAAGCGTTGCATGTCGGCGTTGCGCAGGACTGCGCCCTCGCCGCGCAAGGCTTCCGACAGCAGGAAGCGCGGCGCCCCCTCTAGGAACAGCGCAGTGGGATGGAATTGGACCATCTCCATGTTCGAAATGACCGCGCCGGCGCGATAAGCCATGGCCACGCCATCGCCGGTGGCAACGTCCGGATTGGTGGTTTCGCGGTACACTTGGCCGATGCCGCCGGTCGCGAGCAGCACGGCTCGGGCGTAGACCGGCACCAGTTCGCGCTCCTTCTCATTCCACGCGATTGCGCCGCAAACCGCGCCATCTTCGACGAGCAGGTCGACCACCGCAGAGAAGCTCCGGAATGTAATCGCGGGAATCGATTTCGCCTTGTGCAGCAGCGTGCGGCCGATCTCCTTGCCGGTGGAATCCCCGTCAGCGTGCAGCACGCGGTTCACGCTGTGGGCCCCTTCGATGGAGAACGACAGCTTGCCTCCGTCGGAGTCGAACTCCGCGCCCCATTCGATCAGTCTTTGGATCCGTCGCGGGCCGGCTTCAGTCAAGGCGCGCACTGCCTGTGGGTCGCACAAGCCCGCGCCGGCTTGCAGCGTGTCCTGCTCGTGCAGGCCCACTTGGTCTTCGTCACTCAGGGCGACGGCCACCCCGCCCTGCGAATACTCGGTGGCCGATTCCCGCAAGCGGTCTTTCGTCAGCACCAGCACGCGCCCTGCCGGAGCTGCCTCGATGGCAGCGCTGAGGCCCGCTACGCCACCGCCAATCACCAGAAAGTCGGTTTCCATGGCAGTCGCAACGCTACGTCCGCGCTGCGGGGCCGCGCTCGGGCGGGACCGCTTGCGGCGAATCCACATGGTACAAAAAGGGCTTATGGCTCTCGTGCCCGTCGAGACGCTCGGCACCCGATACGATGTCCGCATCGAAACCGGCCTGATCGGGCGCGCGGGGTCACTGATACGCGCGACGCTCGGGGACCGTCGGCTGTTCGTGATCGCCGACGAGACGGTCTGGGGACACTACCAATCCCGCTTGGCAGCCGGATTGCAGGGCAGTGACTGGGTGGCGCTGCCTTGTCCTCTCGACGAGCCGCGCAAGCGCATGGCGACGGTCGAGAGGCTGTGCTCCGACATGCACGCCGAGGGCGCGGATCGCAGCAGCGCCGTGGTGGCTTTCGGGGGAGGCGTCGCCGGTGACGTGGCCGGGTTCGCGGCTGCTTCCTACATGCGCGGGATCGACTTCGTCCAGATCCCTACTACCCTGCTCGCCCAGGTCGATGCTTCGGTTGGCGGCAAGACCGGGGTCAATCTGGCCTCCGGAAAGAACTTGGTCGGAGCATTCCACCAGCCGCGCTTGGTGTTGGTCGATCCGGACACACTCGCCTCGCTGCCGGATCGCGAGTACTTCGCAGGCGTGCAAGAGGTAGTCAAACACGGCATCATCCGCAGCGCGGATTTGTTCGCTTACATGGAGAGCTGTGCGTCCGCCGTGCGAGCGCGCACGGGTGATGCTGTCGAGAAGATGATTTCGGATTCGGTCCGGATCAAGGCAGATGTGGTACGCGCCGACGAGCGCGAAAGCGGGCTGAGACGCATTCTGAACTTCGGCCACACGCTAGGGCACGCCTTGGAGGCCGAGACCGGCTACAGGACCGTGTTGCACGGCGAAGCGGTCGGCTTCGGAATGATCGCCGCAGCGCGCCTGTCGGAGTTGCGCGGCCGCTTGGCCTCCGACGACCGCGCACGGATCGAAGCTGTCGTGCTTTCGTACGCTACGTTTGCGGGCTTGCAAGGCTTGGATGCCGCGCACATCGCAGCTAGGATCGCTGGCGACAAGAAGTCGATCGGCGGCAAGGCGCGATTCGTGTTGGCCGATGCCATCGGGCGCGTGAGCGAAGAACTCGATCCTCCCGCCGAACATGTGATCGCTGCGACGGAGTACGCGCTCGCAACGTGCGGCGCTTTGGAATCGGCGGCGGTGTAGCGCCGTTTCAACGGTGTCGGCGAAAGTGACTCAGCGGGGTGCATTGCCAGCCGGCATCGAGGCTGACGACGAAGCCGCGGCTGCCCGTGCCGTACGCGAGATGTTCGGGCGCGTCGCGCCACGCTACGACTTGCTCAATCACCTGCTATCGGGCCAGATCGATCGCTTCTGGCGCCGCAAGCTGGTGCGCGCCGTGCGGCCCTATCTGCAACGCGACTCTGTGCGCATGGCCGATTGCTGCTGTGGCACGGGAGATCTGGCGCTAGCCTTGGCCCGCGAGCGGGAGCGCTTGCGGCCAGACCGGGCGCCCGTGTGCCTGGCCTCGGACTTTTGCCGGCCGATGTTGGTCCGCGCCGCCGAAAAGCTTGCTCGCGCCGGCTTGCCGCGCGTGCTCGCGGAGGCGGATGCCACCCGCATGCCGCTCTCTGACTCGAGCCTGGATCTGGTGACGATCGCGTTCGGCTTTCGCAACCTAGCCAACTATCGCGCCGGCGCCGAGGAGTTTTCGCGGCTGCTGGCGCCGGGCGGCTGTCTGGCGATCCTGGAGTTTTCTCAGCCGACGTCCAAGCTTTGGGGCCCGCTGTTCAACTTTTATTTCAAGCAGGTGCTGCCGCGCCTCGGCAATGCCATCTCGGGAAGCGGCGGGGCCTATTCCTATCTGCAGGACTCCGTGCAGCGCTTTCCTCCGCCCAAGCAGGTTCGGGAGCTGTTCTTGCAGGCGGGATTCCAGCGGGTTGAGGTCCGGCCGCTGACGGGCGGTGTGAGCGTGCTGTATCTTGCGTATACCTAGCGGGGAGTTCTTGATGCGGTGGAAACTCAGCGGCGAGGAGTGGCTCTTCTGGTTCAGGCTCTCGCTCAAGGTGACGCTGGTCGTCGGCGCGGTCTACTTGGCCTACCACTTCTATGAGCGCCACCGGATTGCGAACATGACCATCGGCGAGCAGCCGACCAAGCGCAGCCTTCCGTCCGATGCGTTCGTGTTTGTGCCGAAGTCGTATGCGACCAACTTGACGTCCGCGCGGGAGAGGCTCACGGGCAAGCCGCTGTGGATCCGCGAAGGCTACCGCTGGACGTACCAGCCTGGCGACGTCCTGTTCGAGCCGCTCGAGCGCATTGTGCCGTTAGCCTTTGAGGTCCGCGGCCGCGAGGTTGTCCTGGTCTTCGAAAAGGCGGGCGAGCGGCGCTCGTTCGTAATCGGCACGCCGCAGCGGGTGTTCGTCGATGAAATCTTCTTCGTCAAGGATCCTAGGGAGATCTACGAGCATTGGACCGACGAGATGTGGGACGAGGCGGCGCAGGGCGTTGTCGCGACCGGCATGAGCGAAGTGCGGATCGGCTTTGCGCTGGGGGTAGGCCAAGTCGTGCGCCAATCGCCGGGCGGGATGACCCGCATCGTCGACTACAAGCAGTGCGCCGCCGCCGGGCTCGATCCTGTGCGGGTGACGTACCGCGACCACGTGGCCGAGTCCATCGAGCCCTTGGGCGGCTGAGTTCCGACCGCCGGTCAGCGGCGGGACCAAGCCCAGGGAAATGCCAGATCGGGTTGGTTGGCGTAGCGCTCCATGCGCAGCGTGAGCCGCTGCCCGCTGCCGGGTGCGAGCCGGACGGTGATGGCGTTCGTGTCCAGATCGACCGCGCCCGATTCGCGCTCCAGCGCGGTGAATCTGTGCTCGGCATACCCACCTGCCTGCACGACGACCTCGCGTGCCTCGCTATCGCTGAGATTGACCAGCGTGACGCTCGCGGAGTCGTCCTCCAGCGAATGCACTAGGGCGGCCACGTCTTGCGGCAAGCCGGCTCGGCGCCTCTCGGGATCGAAATAGCGCAGGCGGCTGTGCAGGACCCAGATCCGGCCGTTGGCGAAATACCCGCCGGTGGTCAGTTCGGCCAGAGTGTCAGTCGTCGCCGGCACGATGCCGAGCAAGTAGTCGGCCAGCCTCGTCTCGGCAGTCGTCTCGTCGTTGCGCTGTAGTTCGAGACGCTCGCGGATGTGCTGCAGATCGGCAGCCATGGCGCGCTCGGGATAGTCGGGGTTGTTGCCTTGCAGGAAGGCGATCCATGGTTCTTGCTCCTGCGGAACGCGCTGCAGGTCGTCCGGCTGCATGGACCACAGATAGATCTCCGCTAGCCGGTCCGAGTAGGTCACGGGCTGGTGGCGGTAGAACTCTGGCTCGCCATCGAAGGCATAGCCGCGGGGATCGCCGTACATGGTGGGCAGGAGCCGCTGGCCGTCCTCAGTCTTGGCGGCCTCGAGCACGCGGTCCATTTGCGTGCGCAGCACGTCGATGTAGCTTTGGTCTCCGGTCAGCAACAGACCGTTGGCGAAGCCCTGAAAGCTCGAGGCGGTGAAATAGTTGCGGTGTGCGATCTGCTGCAGCTCGCCATCGAAGATGGTGAAATTCCAGCCGTAGGTGCCTTTCCACCACTGGCCGTTGTGGGCTCCGCCGAGCGTGCCATCGAGACCGATATTGGAGGGAATCATGCCTCCGGTCGCGGCCGCGCGCTCCTTCCATGCGTCCAAATACTCCAAGGTCCAGTCCTTGTATTTCTCCTTCCCTGTCAACGCGTAGGCATTGGTGCCGAGCAGGGTCGCGGCAAGATTCAGGAAGGTGTCGCCGACCGAGTCGAGGTATTCGTCACAGTGGGCCAGCATGCGCGGGTACCACTGCTCCAGGTCCAGCAATTGCGTTGTCCGCGCCGGGTTGTGCAGCAGGTGGAACATGCCCGGCACCGGATCGCCGACCCAGTCGTAGACCGTGGCCCTGCGCAGCATCGGGCCGAGACTGCCGTTCCAGAGACTGCGGATGATCTTGTGCTCGGGATCGTAATTGGCCACCGACGGATCCTCGCCCGTGTACATCTGGGCGAAACGCTCCATCCGCTCGACCAACTTGTCATCGTCCGGGGCCGAGTGCCCCATGAGCAGGAATGCCCGCATGCCCTCCCCGGTATGGAACCAGTCCGACTGCGTGATGAATTCGCGGTGGTACGCCCCATTGCTGGCGAGCGTGGTCAGCTCGGTGCGCAGTTCTCCGTATTGCTGGAGATGCCCCTCGAGCCCTTTCTTGTACAGATCCAAGACTGCATCGGAGCCCCCCAAGGCGTGCAGCAGGGTCCAGTTGTAATAGGTCTCGATTGCGTCGTCTGGACCGTCCAGCGTGCCCCAGCGCGGCGTGTGGAGCAGGTAGCCCCGATCGTCAATGTACTTATCCGCGAACGCCTCGACCGCGTTCGAATTGGCTTCCAGCAACTCGCGTTCCAGCGAGGCCCATCGAGGTGCCTCCATCGGCGAGTCCACGTCTACGACGGGAGCTTGGCTACAGGCGGACAGCATCACGAGAATGGCCGCGGCTAGGCGTCCTGAGTTGGTCATAGCGATACTCAAACAAGTCCCGAGAGGCGCATTCCCGTGGCACAGACACCGAAGGAAGCGCATGTGTCGGCAGCTCGGTACAGCAAGACTACCACGCTGGACAGTGAGATAGTCAGGGGCGCTGGCGTCTTGGCCCCTCCGGCCGGGCGGCCGCTTGCAGCGATCCGCAGGCAGTTGTCGCCACGGGCTCCCGCGGTGACATGTGCCGCATTCTGTCGATGTTCGAATGTTCGACACGGAGAGCGGCGAACGGCGTACGCTGTTATCGTCGTGAAGTAGGGATAACTGAGGAGAGCGCAAGATGCCGAAGCTTGAAGGGATACCGTCGGCACGGACTCGCCCACGCGCGCTTGCGCCCGCCCGTCGGCGCGCTAGCCGGACCGAGGAAGAGTTGACCGAAGAGGAAATCCGCGCAATTGAAGAGGGACGTGAGGACCACAGGGCTGGTCGTATTTTCACACTGGCCGAGATCAAGCGCGAGTTCGGGATCGATTCTTGAGCCGCCTCGCGGTGCAAACGCCGCCGTTCACGCCGCGGAAGTCATGGTTGTCTGTGCGCATCACGCCGTTGCACGATGGCGTCAATCTCGATCGTGCCATCGTCTGCCCACTTGAAGAAGACCCGCCAGGTGCCGATCCGACGGCGCAGACCTGATCGTATCTGCACTCGCTTGACGTCGCCTATGCGTGTTCCGGCGTATTCGACGAGCGGCGGTTAGCAACGTGTGCGATCCGCGACGGACCCGCTCCGTAAGCAATTCCAGATCGACCTACCGACCGACGAACCTCTCTCCGTCGACCCTCGAAGCACCGGCCGTCTCGAGCTTCTTGCACATATCCGTATTGCATAACAATTCTGTTGGCAACAAATCTGCTGCGAAACTGAGCTAATGGTGAACTAGGCTGAGCAAGACAGACCGAGGCCAACGATCATCGAGCGGCCCCACCACTCCTACCGGGCATTCACGCTGCCATTAATGGGAAGACGGCAGTGGCGGGCGGCGGAGGCTCCGCGCACGTTAATCGCCGCCGGCGCTCGCATGGGAGAGCGACTCCGCCATCTCGGTGTCGGGGTCGCGCCAGCCCGGTTCGTGGCGCACTGTGGCTGCCCATACATTTTGACCGCGCATGTCGAGCACTCCCCGCTGCAGCAGATCGCGCAGCGTGACCGTTCGCCGCCCAGCCTCGAACTTTCCGTCGAATTCGACAGTGCCAACCAGCGGTTCGGTTGGCGCGATGCGGTAGAGGGGCACAATGCGGCGAGACCGCTGGGTGCTCTCACCAAGGGCACGGCCGCCGTCGAGACTCTTGGGTCGGTTGACCAAGAAACGGTTCCAAGAGGCCGTGCGGCGCACGTCCTGCTTGGTGGCCCGCTCGAGCACCGTCGTCAAGGTGGCCAATGCCGCCTCCAGCAACAGGTAGCCGCCACCGCCGCGCCGGTCGGGGCGCAACTCGTCGCTCGATTCGTGCGGCAGGATCTCCAGTGAGATCACATGCGTCGCCCCTGCGTCGATCGCGATGTGGACGGGGCTGTTGTTCATCACCCCGCCATCGACGAAGTGATGGTGTGCCACCGAACTCGAGTCGCCCTCGTAGATGCCGATCCTTTGGGTCGGGAACGCTCCCGGCACAGCCGACGAAGCCACTAGCGCCTGCAACAAGCGTTCCGGACGGGCAAACAGCGCGCCGGGCAGCTTGCGGTATTCGCCCGCCTCGCCCGAATCGGAATCGAACTGCACCGCCATCCACTCTGCCCTCAGCAGCAAGCTGTAGGTCTCGGGCCGTACTAGGGTGAACAGGCATTCCCGCCCGGCCGAGATGTCAGTGCCCGTGATGATGAACTCCGGCGACTTCCCTTTGCCCTCGTACCAGCGGCGGACTAGATTCCGACTGAGCACCTTGGCCTGATCGACCGCTTGGCCCTTTGGTCCAGTCGGAAGGCGCCGCAGATCGCCGTTCGGGCCGGTGTTGGCGAGGAATCGCAGCAGCGGCAGGTCGAGGAACAGGCTCTGCCCGAACCTGCGCAAGAGCAACCATATGGCTAGGCTCAGCAAGACCGTGGCGATGACGGCATAGCCGAACAGGAACGGCAAGGCACGCGCGAGGCTGTCGGATCCGCCCGTGGCATAGCCCAGCTGAGCGATCAGGGGCAGAAGCAGATTCGGTTGGAACAACAGCAATGCGCAGATGGCCGCCAAAATCAACCCGGCGACGCTCCAGCGCCGTCCCGGGCCCCGTGACACCAGCCTGACAATCCATGAGCGGCCTCCGACGACCCAGCGCGAGGCCTTGCCGTCCCGGGCCATGTACGACCACACGGAAGCGATGTAGCTTTCGTAGGGCTGACGCACCGAGGGCTCGCTGTCGAATTGAGGATTGCCCATGCCCAGCGACTCGATGAAGACACCGTAGCCGTTGATCGCGCCCGAGGATGTGCCAACCAGCAGGTCGGGCTCGATGCCGCGCTGACGCATGCGGTAGAGCAGCACGTCCAGCAATCCCGCGCTGTAGGCCCCCGCCGCGCCCCCGCCGCTAATGGCAATCGCGACTTTGCGGCTCGCGGCGGAACACTTGCGCAGGCGCAAGCCCGGATTGCCGAACAGGCTGGAAGTGGCCTCGACCTCGAGTTCGAGCGCATCCAGCAGCCCGTCAACGTCCAAGTAACCCGGGTCGAGGTACCGCTCGACCTCGCTGCGTTGCTGTTCTGCGCCCCCCATTTTCTGGCTCCGTGACGTATCTCTGCCGTCTGAGCAAAGTATAAGGAACGCTTCCACACCCCTGAGGCGTGCCGCTGATACAATGGCGCGTCATCGCTACGCCCGCAGGCAGCGGGGAGCGCAGGAGGTACTCAATTCATGCAAGCCAAAGCACTTGTTGCCGAGTTCATCGGAACGTTCACACTGATCTTCATTGGCGCCGGCGCGGGCCAGATCAGCGGAAGTCTCGTTGCCGTCGCCCTGGCCCACGGCTTGGTCGTGATGACCTTCGCTTTCGCCTACGGCAGTTACTCGGGATCGCACATCAACCCGGCGGTCACGATCGGCTTGCTCGCGGGCGGCCAGATCAAGATCAACGAGGCGATCGGCTACATTCTGGTGCAGTTGCTCGGCGGCATCGCAGGCGCTGGCACGCTGTTCTACGTATTGGGCGACTCAGCCGGCGGAATGGGTGCGACTGTCCCGGCAGCGGGGGTCGGCGTCGGCCAGGCATTCGTGCTGGAGTTGTTCCTGACTTTCTTGCTGGTCAATGCGATCTACCACGCCGCAGTTAGCGGCAAGGCCGGCAATCTCGCCCCGATCGCGATCGGCCTGATGCTGACGGCGTGCATCTTGGCGGGCGGACCGCTGACCGGCGCTTCCCTGAACCCGGCGCGCACGCTCGGTCCGGCGTTGTGGAGCGATGCCCCGAACGCGATCTCCTCGCTGTGGATCTACTTCGTGGCGTGCCCGCTGGGCGGAGTGCTAGCAGCGCTGGTGCATAAGTTCTTCGCCAGCGAGGAATAGTCGCCAGTGACCCCCCGGCACGCCCCGGGGGGCACTGCTAGCATGAGGTCGAGGCCCGGCGGCCCTGGCGGAGGGTGCCCGGCGACCGGATCGGCGAATCAATGAGCGGCTTCATCCCGGTTGCGGACCTCCGCTCGAAGCCAATCGTGCCGGCGCATGCCAAGCCGCGGGAGAACCCGGCCGGCACGCGGCCGCGCTGGCTGCTCGCCCCTGCGGCAACCGGCCAGAATTACCGTCGTTTGAAGGGCTTGGTGCGCGACTTGCGGCTCCACACCGTCTGCGAGAGCGCGGCCTGTCCGAATGTTGGGGACTGCTGGAATCGCCTCAGCGCGACCTTCATGATTCTGGGCAATGTCTGCACACGTCGCTGCGGTTTCTGCGCTGTGCAAAAGGGTCCTCCCGAGACGGTGGACTACGACGAGCCGAGGCGAGTCGCGGATGCTATCGCGCAGATGGGACTGCGCCACGCAGTGGTGACGAGTGTGAACCGTGACGACAGAGCGGATGGCGGCGCGAAGCTATTCGCCATGACGATCCGGGCGATCCGAGAGCGCCTGCCCGACTGCACCGTAGAAGTGCTGGTGCCAGACTTCCAAGGCATGCGCTCGGCACTGGACATCGTCTTGGACGCCCGCCCGGACATCCTCAACCACAACATCGAGACCGTTCCGCGCCTGTACCGCACGGTACGGCTCGGCTCGGACTACGCACGCTCCCTGACGATGTTGCGGCACGCCGGGTCGGTGCGGCCAGCAATTCCAACCAAGTCGGGCATCATGCTGGGACTTGGCGAAACCGACGCCGAAATCTACGCCACCCTGGCTGACCTGCGAGAGCACGGCGTGGATATCCTGACCGTGGGCCAGTACTTGCGGCCGTCTCCCGACCATCTAGCGATTCAGAAGTACTACGCCCCTGAGGAGTTTGAACGGATTCGCGAGCACGGACGCCAGCTTGGCTTCCGGCATGTCGAGTCCGGGGCGCTGGTGCGGAGCTCATACCACGCCGACCAGGGCGTGGACGCGTTATCGGCGGGAAGTTCCGCCGACTGACCCCGGGCCCTTGGTGCCCGGTGAGGGACTCGAACCCACACGTCCTCGCGGACAACGGATTTTAAGTCCGTTGCGTCTACCAATTTCGCCAACCGGGCACGCGGGCGCAGTCTCTATTCTACGGCGGATCGCTCGCCAAAGCGGTGCCGGACTCGGCCGGATCATGAGATGACTCCGGGCAGCGCGTGACCGTTCCGACTCCGCTTGGCGGCCACACCGAGGCCGCGCTGGTCGGATGCCTGGTGTCCCGCTGTCGCCCACTCGGTCCGCCGTGGACATGCGTGCGCTCAATGGCTCACGCTTGTCTCCGCCGGTGTTGCTGAGCACTGATCCGACGCCTTTCCGATTACTCAGGGGCGTCCACGGTCCAGTCCTCGTTGACCTTTCTCCCGTAGTAGGGGTAATAATCCCACGGCGCGGGCTGGCCGAGGGCGCGCGGATCGCCGGTATCGGCTAGGTGCGCCATCAAGAGCGCATCCAGCTCCTTTGTCCGGTCAGCCAGGGCGGGCTCGGTAGCAACGTTGCGCAACTGCCCGGGATCCTCTCGCAGGTCGTACAGCTCATGCCCGGGCCGCGTGCCGAACGCCAGCTCGGCCAGACGGTCCACCGACGGATCGCCCCGGTTCTCCATCATGAAGGTCTTGGTCGGCGAGGAGTCGATCTCTCCGTAGGGAATCCCGCGGGCGCAATCGGCGGCGTTTGGAGAGCCAGAAGGCCAGCGGGTGGGTTCGAAATTGCGGATATAGAGGTAGTCGGCGGTGCGGATGGCACGGCACGGGTACCCTTTGCCCCCTCGACGGCAACCATCGTGCCGTTCCATTGCGAAGAACGCTGTGTCTCGCGATGAATCCACCTGCCCGCTCGCGCTTGATCTGAGGATGGGCAGCAGGCTGCGGGAGGTCATGCCTTCGTGTGGGGCCAGGCCCGCGGCCTCCAGGAACGTGGGGGCCATGTCACTGAGGCTGACGAAATCATCTACGGTCCTGCCCGACGGGATCGCGCGCGGCCACGAGACCGCCATCGGGACTCTGCTGCCGTAATCGTAGAGGCTGGCCTTGGCGCGGGGGAAGGGCATGCCGTGATCGCTCGTGACCACCACGATGGTGTTGTCGAGTTGGCCCGCTTCGTCCAGCAGGTTCAGGGCGCGCTCCACGTTGCTGTCGAAGCGTTCGACCTCGACGTAGTAGTCGAGGATGTCGTTGCGCGTGACAGAGTTATCGGGCAGGTGTGGCGGGACGACGACCTGCGAAGGATCTTTCCCCGACCGCTGGCCCGAGCCGAGTTCGTACGGCCGGTGCGGATCCCGGCTGCCCAGCCAGAAGCAGAACGGCTCGTCCGCAGGACGCCGCTCCATGAACTGGTCGAAGCTCTCGAACGGGTCGCCCGCTGGATTCCTCGTGCGGCCGCCCGGCTCCAGCCGTCCCGGAGACCAGCCCTTGCTGGTGTGGCCGATTGTGTAGCCGGCACCTTCGAGCATATCGGTGTAGGTCGCAAACTTGCTTGGCAGCGTGCTGTGGATGTTGCCAGCCTCCTCGAGCCGCCAGATGGATTGGCCGGTGAGGATGGCACTGCGCGACGGGCCGCAAGTCGGGGCGTCGCAAAATGCGTGCGTAAAGAGCACGCCGTTTGCGGCGACGCGATCGAAGGCGGGTGTCTTGACGACCGGATCTCCGGCGGCTCCGGCATGGCTCCAAGATTGGTCGTCCGATATGCAGAACAAGATATTCGGCGGAGTTTCGGTCGGGCTTGATTGCCCTGACAGCTGGATTGACGCGCCCACGCCGAGTCCGGCAACGGACTGTCCCAAGAAGGAGCGACGAGAGAGCTGAGATGGGTTCGGCCGTTCGGTTTCGCAACGGTTGGTCGACTGCATAACCCGTCTATTGTCTCTCACCCCAGAGCGGAGAGACTGGGGAAATTGCGCCTATCGAGGAGCGCGGTCAGCCGATCTGCTTGGGTGATCTGCAGGCTGAACCGCTAGGCTTGGGGTCGGCTGGCTAGGGCTTTCATCAGTCGCCCGGCCGCGTGTTCGATGCTGACGCCACTCCTCGCGCAAGATCGCCTAACACTCCATAGCTGTCGATCTGTGTGCCCATGCGCAGGGTGATACGCCAGATTCGGAATCTGCCTCGGCACTCAGGGGGTTCATGCTCGGGGTGCTCTTCGACGCACGGGGCCCGCTCGACGTTTACTGATCTTCGGGACGCGCGCGTATTCCTGCCCGAAACAGACATTGGGATCACTCAACCCGTCTTGTGCCGGACATGGCCCACCGGCCTGTGGCGATCCGGCTGTAGAGCGCGTCGGTCCAAGTGCGGATCGTAGCTCGCAATGCAAGTGTGACTAGATGCAGGTCCGACAGCGAACTAAGAAAGTACCGCCTTATCCCTGTCTACGCGCCTGAACGAATCGGGATACGAGGCCTACTAGACTGATGTGTCCCAAAACACTTCCAACCCCCGGACCGCCCTAGAGCTAGAGCTGGCTCGCTTGAGACTCCGGCATCGCTCTCGCAAAGCCAAGACAACGGCCGGCCTCGCTTGCCAAACTACGCCAATGTCACTAGCTTCGTATCATGACCACGATGAACATATCGCTTCCCGAGGCATTGAAGAACTATGTGGACGATCAGGTCAGCGAACAGGGCTACAGAACGTCGAGCGAGTACGTCCGCGAGCTGATCCGCAAGGACCGGGACCGCCAGCGCCTGCGTGGCCTGCTTCTCGAGGGAGCGGCATCGCCAAAGGCGGTCACGGCTGATGCGCACTACTACGACGGGCTCCGCAGCAGGGTCTGCGACGCCGACCGACGGTGAACGGCACGCCGGTCGTCCTTCGCGAGCGGGCGCACCGCGACATCGATGAGGCGGTCGAACACTATCTGGCCGAGGCGGGACCGGCGGTTACGTTGGATTTCGTCGACGCGTTAGAAGGCGCTCTCCGCCAGATCAGCGAACAGCCTAGGAAGTTCCCTTATCTGGTTTTCTATGTCGAGACGGCCGTGGAAGTCGACGTCTGGCGCGTCCTGCACGGGTCGCGGGACATTCCGGCTTGCGTGCGGGAGCCGCGCGAGGCCTGATCTGGAAAACGTAACGACCTTTCGGCCTAGTCTTGAAGTCTCTGCTCGGCGTGAGTCGTTGTGCCCATCAATCAATCAGCTGGTTCAGCTTCTACCGTGGGGGTAAAGGGCTGGTCCCCTCCCGCCTGACGCCGTAAGCAGCAATCGGTCATCCCGGCCGAGAGTGGAACATGCCAATGCCGCCAACAGTAGACCAGTTCGTGCTGACCGATGACAGGCCGACCCTTTACGCCATCGAGTCCAACCCCGGGACGTGCCGTATGTTCCGGGAACGGAGAGTTGGCTTCCGCACCATATCGAAGCTGGACGAATTGCCCCCTCTGCCCGAGATCACCGCCTACGTTGACCCACTTGACGCACGGAATCTCGCAACGCCCTCAGCTTCGACAATCCTTTAGCGCCCAAGCCCCCTTTTGGTTTAAGCTAGCGGGGAAGCAGGACATCTATTGCCCTCGAAAGCCCGTCACTTGCGGCCTTGGTTTGCCATACCGGCGTTGGCCTGCGCCACATCGCTGCCGGTATGGGCCGATGTAGCAGGCGCTAAGCCTGTAACCTCCTGCGCCGCGCTCGCCGAGCGCACGATCCATGAGTACACCATCCTGTCTGCCACTCGACTCGAGGCCGCGGGAGACATCCCCGTGCGCTGCCGAGTGCTAGGCGTGCTGCCACCTGAGATTGTCTTCGAAGTTGTGATGCCCTCAGATTGGAACGGCCGCATCCTGATGCGTGGCAACGGCGGCTATGCCGGCACTTCGCCAAACGTGCCGAACCGCGTCCGCGGCTCGGAGCGAACGGTCGCTAATGGATTCGTCTCGGTCTACACCAATACCGGGCACGACCGGACCGCCGAACCACTCGGCACCTTTGCCTTCAACAACCGCCAGAAGGAGATCGACTACAGCTTCCGCGCCGTCCGCCTCACCATCCAGACTGCGAAGGAACTGGTGGGTGTCTACTACGGCCAGCCGCCCAACTACACGTACTGGACTGGATGTTCTACGGGCGGGCGGCAAGGCCTGATGGCGGCTCAGCGCTTTCCGAAGGACTTCGACGGCATCTTGGTCGGCGCTCCTGTCCTTGACTTCACCGGCACCCAGATCTGGGGCGCTTGGAACGCTATGGCACTCGCCGATGCGCCGCTCACGTTGTCGCAAATGGAAGGCGTTGCCAAGGCAGTCTACGCAAAGTGCGATGGTCTGGACGGGCTGGAAGACGGCCTGCTGGAAGATCCCCGCGCATGCGACTTCGATCCTGAGAGGGACTTGCCGCGCTGTAACAGTGCCGCCACCGACCAGTGCTTCAGCGACGGCCAAGTCGAAGCCCTCGCCAAGATCTACGGCGGTGTGATCAGCCAGGGCGGGCAGATTTTTCCCGGCCTGCCGGTCGGTTCGGAAGCCGCTCCGCCGTCCGGGCGCAGACGCACCAGCGGCTGGCAGGGCTGGATTGTTGACGAGAGCGGGCCCTCCCGGCAGCACATCTTTGCCGAGACCTTCATGCGCTACTTGGCGTTCGAGCCGGACGAGCCCGAATTCGAGTTGAGCGAATTCGACTTCGATGAGGATCCCGGCCGGATGGGATTCATTCGCTCGATCCTAGATGCCACGGATCCAGACCTGACTCGCTTTCGCGACGCGGGCGGCAAGATGCTGATGTATTTCGGGTGGGCTGACACAGCGCTGAATCCGATGATGGGCGTGAACTATTACGAGAACGCGCTGCGCGTCACCGGTCCCGAGACACGGGACTTCTTCCGCTTGTTCATGGTGCCGGGCATGTTCCATTGCAGTGGCGGCCTCGGGGTTTCGCAAACCGATTACTTCGAATCCCTGATGCAGTGGGTCGAAGCCGGCAAGGTGCCGGAGCGCCTCGAAGCGTCGCGCGTGGTCGGGGGCCAGACCGAGCTGACCCGGCCACTGTGCCCGTATCCCGAAGTCGCTGTCTACGATGGCACGGGCGACCAGGCCGAAAGTGCTTCGTTCTCTTGCGCTCCGCAGGACGCTCGCTGATCCTGAACAGGCACTGCCGCCCCGCAGCGCGCTCGTAGCCGTGTGGTACGCTATCTGCCCGAACCCGCAAGGAGGGTCCACATGAATCGAAACCGACTTTTCATAGCCAGTTGCGTAGCGCTCGTCACCACCTCGATGGTGTTCTCGATTCGCGGTGACGTGCTTGACGCGCTCGGCAACGACTTTCAGCTGAACAAGGAGCAGTTGGGCCAGCTGCTCAGCCCGGCGTTCTTGGGCTTCACGCTATCGATCTTGATCGGCGGCTCGTTGGTCGATCTGTTCGGGATGCGGCGTTTGCTAACGCTGTCCGGTCTGTTCTACATCGGAGCGATTCTGGCCATTGTGCTGGCACCCTTCCCCGACGGGCCGATCGAATCCCTGTTCGGCAATCCGATCACGATATTGCTGTGGGCCGCAATGCTTACGCTGGGTCTTGCCCAGGGCCTTGTAGAAGGTGTAATCAACCCGCTGTGCTCGACCTTGTTTCCAGAAGACAAGACGCACCGCATGAACGTCCTGCACGCTTGGTGGCCGGGCGGTTTGATCGTGGGCGGGTTGCTGGCCTTTCTGATCACCATGGTGATGGGTCTCGGCGACGAGGGCGTGAGCGCCGCCACGGCCACATTGGGCTGGCGCGTCAAGATGCTCACGATCTTGGTGGCAGCCGTGGGCTACCTGTTCTTGATCCGCGGACAGCAGTTTCCCGCCACCGAGCGGGTCGCAGCCGGCGTGAGCAATTCGGCCATGCTGCGTGATTTGCTGCGGCCGTCGTTCATCGCCCTGTGGGTGTGCATGTGGCTGACTTCGGCCACCGAGCTGGGCCCGGACCAGTGGGTGCCGTCGCTCATTACCAACCTGACCGGCATGCAAGGCATTCTGATCTTGGTCTACACGGCGGGCATCATGTTCGTGCTGCGCTTCTTCGGCGGCCCGCTCGCGCATAAGTTCTCTCCGTTCGGGCTGATGACGATCTCGGCCGCGCTGGCTGCCGCGGGGCTGTACTCGCTCGGCTCGGTGAGCACGATGGCCGGTGCGTTTGCGGCTGCCACGCTGTTCGGCGTGGGCAAGACCTACTTCTGGCCGACCATGCTCGGCGTGACCTCCGAGCTTTTCCCCAAGGGCGGACCGGTCGCACTGGCCCTGATGGGCGGTACCGGCAATCTGGCCATCGCGTTCGTCCTGCCGATCATGGGCGCCTTGTACGAGAACCAGGGAGCTGCCGCAGCCTTCCAGTACGTGTCGGTGATGCCGGTATTGCTGGTGGTCTTCTTTGGGGCGTTCTTCCTGTACTTCCAGAGCAAGGGCGGCTACAAGCCTGAGAAGCTGGAATCGGGGGCGTGAAGCGCCACGCAGCGTTGGTGCCGCTGTCGCGCCAGCACCACGACGGGCTGGCGCTGGGCGTAATGATCCAGCGGGGTCTGCGCGAGGGCGCGGGCCCCGCCAGCACAGCCGAGGTGGCGTGCTTGCGCACGCAAGCGCTCGATCTCTGGCAGCTGGAATTCCGCGGCCACTTCGAAGTGGAAGAGCAGATCGTGTTCCCGGCCGCGCGGAAGGCTGTCGAGCCCGGCGTGGTCGAAGCGCTGGTCGCCGAGCACGAAGAGATCCGCCAGCGGTTCGCGGCCTTGCAGCAAGCCTCGGTCGCCGAGGCCGGGCCGCTTCTGGGCCGCTTGCGGGAAGCGCTGGTGCGTCACATTCGAACCGAGGAGCGGGTGCTGTTCCAAGCCATGCAAGAGGCGCTGGACGAACAGCAACTGGAAGCCCTCGGCCGCAGTGTCGACGATGCCTTGCCCACGCTCTGCCTGTCGCTCGGCAGCGCCGCGGGTTGAGCGATTGCTGCAGGTGATGCGGGCTGGCCTCAGATAGTCTCCAAGCCGTTGACTAGGTTCTCTTGGATCTTGCGGGTGATCCCGCCGGTCTCGAACTCGATGGCCACCCGCACGGCGTTCTTGATGGCTTGGCGGGTGGAGCGGCCGTGGCAGATAATCACCCCGCCCTTTACTCCCAGCAGCGGTGCGCCGCCATATTCCTCGTAGTCGACGCGCTTCTTGAACTCGTCGAACGCCCCCTTGGCCAAGCCGTACCCGATCTGGCGCATGACCGTCGCCTCCAGCGACTGGATCAGCATCGTTTTGATCGTCGACACCAAGCCTTCGCTGACCTTCAGTGCCACGTTGCCGACAAAGCCGTCGCAGACGATCACGTCGACGTTGCCTGTGAACAGGTCCCGCCCTTCGACGTTGCCGATGAAGTTGAAGGGCCTTTGCTTGAGCAGCTGGCTCGCCTTGGTGGTCAGGTCGTTGCCCTTGTGGTCTTCCTCGCCGATCGACAGCAGCCCGACCCGCGGACGGTCGCACCCGAACAGCATGCGGGTGTATACCTCTCCCATCACTGCGAACTGAGCCAGCATGGTCGGGGTGCAGTCCACGTTCGCTCCGACATCGAGCAGCAACGTGCGCCCGCCGCCATCGGTGGGGAAGATCTGCGCCACTGCCGGCCGCTTGGCACCGGGGATGCGGCCCATGACCTTGACGGCCGTGGCCATCACGGCGCCGGTGTTGCCGGCTGACACCATCCCAGCGGCCCGGCCCGAGAGCACTTGCTCGGCGGCGACGCGGATCGAGGTGTCCTTCTTGGTGCGGATCGCGGCCGAGGTGTTGTCGTGCATCGTCACCACGTCTTCGGCGTGCACGATCTCGATCTGGCCGGTGGCGGGGAAGTGCCGCGACAGCTCGCGGCGCAGGATCTCTTCCCGTCCGACCAGCAGGATCTTGGCTCCGAACTCCTCGGCGGCCAGCAGCGAGCCCTCGACTTCTGCGATGGGCGCGTCGTCGCTGCCCATCGCGTCAACTGCGACTGTGACTGCAGTGGCCACGAGGTTTCGGACTTCCGGCGGGTCGGCGTTACTCGTCGCCGACTTCGATGACTTCGCGCCCCTTGTAGTGGCCGCATTCCTTGCAGACGCGGTGGGGCAGGATGCTGACCCCGCAGTTGGGGCAGACCGACGCTGACCTGACAGACAGGCTGTCGTGCGTGCGCCGCTTGTCCCGGCGGGCTCTGGAATGCCTGCGCTTCGGATTTGGCATGATTCTATTCTCCCAGCGATTCGGGCGTCAGTGCTTGAGCGATAGCCGGCGCAAGCCGTCCCAGCGCGGATCTTCGAACGACTGCTCGCAGTCGCATTGTCCCGAGTTGCGGTCGATACCGCAAGTCGGGCAGAGCCCCTTGCAGCCGGAACTGCACAAGCTGCGAACCGGCAGCCACAGCAGCAGCTGTTCGCGGATCACGTCAGCCAGGCCGACCCCGTCGCCGGTGTAGAAGCCGACCTCGGTCTGGTCGCGGCTGATGGCCGCTTCGCCGCCGTCTTCGATCATCTCCATGGGATAGAAAAACAGGTCGAACTTGGTGTCAAAGTCCAGCTGAAGGTCCTTCAGGCATAGGTCGCAGGCATGCTCGACCGAAGCCGTGATCCGGCCTCGCACCCGGATGGTTCGCACACCTTCCCTATCGAGTAGTTCCGCAGATCCGGATGTCTCCACTTCCTTGCCCAGCGACCAGCGGTCGGACAGGTCCAGCAAGCCGGGCCTGATCAGGGTCTCGAAGTGAAACGGCTTTTGCTCCAAGCTAGCCGTGTCGATGAAGAGAGTTCGTTCCACACGGCGACACTTCTAGTCTAGCCAGCTTGCGCCGCTCGGCGCAATCCCGGGCGAGGGACGCCGCTGGCGCGCTTCCTACAATGGGCATGATCCTATGAAAATCAAAGCTTTGCGGGTGCATTCGATTGCGATCGCCGACCCGCCCCTGCGCAGTTCGTACGGCCTGCACGCGCCTTACGCGCTGCGCAACATCTTGGAATTGGAGAGCGAGGACGGCATTGTAGGCATTGCCGAGACCTACGGCGGGGAAGGCCCGGCCGACGCGTTGCGCAAGATCGCGCCGGACGTCGTCGGCAAAAACGCCTACCGGCTGACGGGCGATCTGCTGGACGCCGCCGAGGGCGAGGGCGCGGGAGCTGAGCGCTCCCACGTGATGAGCACTCCCGGCGAGAACCCGCTCGATGTCGGCCCGCGCACCTACTCGGCCATCGAGACCGCCTGCCTGGACCTGATCGGGCGCAGCGTGGGCGTGCCGGTCTGCGACCTGCTGGGCGGGCGCGTCCGCGACAAAGTGCCGTTCTCGGCATACGCCTTCTACAAGCACGGCGGGGGCGGCGGCGAGGGCGCAGACGCGCGGGAGGACAAGTATGGCGAATGCCTGACCCCGGCGTCGATCGTGCGGCAGGTGCGTTCGATGGTCGATGAATACGGTTTCAAAGACGTCAAGCTCAAGGGCGGCGTTCTGGATCCTGACGAAGAGATCGAGACCGTGCGTCAATTGCGGCAGGAGTTTGGCCCTGACGTGCCGCAGCGCATCGATCCCAACTCAGCCTGGACGGTGGAGACGTCGGTGCGGGTGGGGGAGGCTCTGCGCGAGGAGTTGTTGGACGGCGGCTACCTCGAAGATCCCGCGGCCGGAATCGAGGGCATGGCGCAAGTTCGCGCGGCACTGCTTGGCAAGGGCATCGACACGCCGCTGGCCAGCAACGTCGCGGTGACTTCCTTCGCGCACCTTCCGGAGACCATCCGGCGCGATGCCGTCCAAGTCGTGCTCTGCGACCACCATTTCTGGGGCGGCATGCGCCAGGTGCAGCATCTCGGCAAGCTCTGCCAGACCTTCGGCGTGGCCCTTTCGATGCACTCGAATTCGCATCTCGGCATCTCGCTGATGGCCATGACGCATGTCGCCGCTGCGACCAAGAACCTGAGCTATGCCTGTGACACGCACTATCCGTGGCAGACGTCCGATGAGGTGATCGTGGGCGGTCGGCTCAAGTTCGATGGCGGCAGCATGCGTGTGCCGGAACGCGGCGGATTGGGCGTGGACATCGACCGAGACCAGCTCGCCCGGCTCAAAGAGCGCTATGACAATACCCCCTACCGGCGGCGCGACGATGCGGCCGAGATGCGCAAGCACGTCGATCCCGGCTGGCAGCGCGTGCTGCCGCGTTGGTAGGGGCGGTGCGGCCCGCGGGCATTGCTATGCGGTCACGCAGACCGCAGTGCCTCCCTCGGCATCTCGCCCCAGCCCTGACCGGCTAGAGGACCGGACGCCAACAAATCCCCGTCAGTGAACGACCACCCGCCGGCCGCCGTACAGCGTGCCGATCTTCTTGTCGGCCAGGCGCACCTCGACGCTGTGGCCCGTGAGCTCCTCGTCCACCGAGCTGGGGTAGTAGCCCACCACGTACTCTGTCTCTGCCAACGTGGCGAGCGATCCCAAGATCTGGCGCATCACGATGTTGTTGATAACGTCCAAGTCGTAACTGCGCCCGCCCGTCCTTGGCCCGAAGTTCGCGAAGATGGCCTGCAGCTCCTCCTGGGCACGTGCGTTCGACCTCCTGTTGAGATCTCCTTGCGGCTGCTGACGAGGTCCGAGAATTGCCGGTTCCCCGCGCTGGTTGTTGCCCGGGGTCGGCTGCCGCCCGAGGCCGAATCCGCCGCCCAAGCCCTGACCCCTCTGGACAACCAGATCATGCCCCAAGACGACCGGATAAATCGGGATTCCAAAGGCATTCGCCGATTGAACAACCAGTTCTGGGCTTAGCTGCGTCGTCGTCTGGCCGTCCGAGAACACGATCATCATGCGCGAAACGTTCGAGCCGCGGCTGGCGGCGTCCCGCGCGGTCTGCATGATCGCCTCGTAGATGCGGCTGCCCAGATCCTCCTGCTCGAAAACCCGGTCAAGCGCCCGCTGCAGCGTAGCCAAGTCGCGCGTCGGCCCCGTGTAGCGCCTGAGGTTTTGCGCAAAGCCGTACACCGAGATCATGACATCTGCCCTGAGCCCCTCGAGCATCGCGCTGCGCACGGTGGTGAAGTCAAGCAATCCGCGAACCGTCACGCTGAGGCTGTTGTCGATCAGGAGGATGATCTCGGTTGGGACAGTGCGGGAAGCTCCAGCCTGTTCTGGGCCGGCCGGACCATCGACGAATGCAATCTTCTGGGGCTTGCCGTCCTCGAACAACTCAAACGATTCTGCGCCGAGCCCGACGACGGATTTCTTCTTCTGGTAGACGTGCAGGGGAACGATGACGAGGTTCGATTCGGTGGTTATGACAAAGCCTGTATCCTCGACCGCATCATCGGCTGGTTGGCCGACCGCAAGCGCGGTCGCGAGCACGCTGCCACAAATGGTGATTCGCGCAAGGTGGGACATGGTTTTGGCTCTGCTTTCTCTGTCACATGGAGCACGCCGCAGTGACCCGCGGGCCAGCCAAGCGAAGGGAGTATAACAAGGTTTCGCAAGGATACGCAGGAGCGCTACCGCCCAGCGCAAGAAACCCAGCACGAGCCAGGCACCGGCTCGAAAGGAGGGGCCCTTGCCTGGATCCGCGCCTCGGGAGTTGTCCCGCTGGCCAAGCTTCGATAATGAAATGGTGCCTGCAGCCGCCACCTCGCTCAATCTCAACGTACGTGGCATCGGCTCCTCCGCCACGCTCGCCATCAACGAGGAATCCAACCGTCTCCGAGCCGAGGGACGCATTGTATATCGCCTAGGTCTCGGACAGTCGCCCTTCCCGGTCCCGGAGACAGTTGTCGAGTCGCTGCGCGCCAACGCCCACCAGAAGAGCTATCTGGCCGTGCGCGGGCTGCCAGCCCTCCGGGAAGCCGTCGCCGACTATCACCGGCGACGCCGCCAGCACTTCGAGTGCACTGCCGACGATGTCCTGATCGGTCCCGGGTCCAAGGAACTGATGTTCCTGCTGCAGCTCTGCTATTACGGAGATCTCGTCATTCCCACCCCAAGCTGGGTCTCCTACGCACCGCAGGCCCACATTCTGGGCCGGCATGTCCGCTGGCTGAGGACCGATGCTGCTAACCATTGGCGCCTGACCGCATCCGAGCTCGACGCACTGTGCCGCGACGACCCGGACCGGC
>LXNJ01000462.1_pt1 | contig 28896 bp, 25 predicted proteins | sample 809081 | NCBI WGS metagenome assembly LXNJ01 (sample SAMN04870510, study PRJNA318959) | sponge metagenome | biome: sponge; feature: marine sponge reef; material: water | host: Petrosia ficiformis | place: Greece: Milos, Mediterranean Sea | collected 2013-05-29 | depth 5-7 m | reverse complement strand
GGATGCGGGTGGCCGAATCGGTTGTCGAATCCGGCGGTGACGATGGCGAATTTCGGCTTCGTCGCGGCCACCAGTACCGACGTCGACGAGGTCGCGCTGCCGTGGTGCGGCACCAGGAGCACATCGGCGGGTGGCGCCTCGAGCGCGTACTCGACGACCGCCTCGATATCCCCCGCGAGCAGGACGCGTTGCGACGCGGTCTCGATCAGCACCACGCAGGATACGTTGTTGCCCGAGAATCGGTGATCGGCCCGGGGACTTAAGACCGAGAACGAGACGCCGTCCCAACGCCAACCCGACCCCGTCGCGCAGGGTTGCGCCTCGATTCCCGGGACGGGTTCTCCGGCGAGCACCCGGCGGACTTCCACACCGGCCAGCACGGACGCTGCACCGCCCGTGTGATCCACATCCCCGTGGCTGAGAACCAGGCGATCTACACGCGGCCAACCACGCCCGCGCACGGTCGGCAATACGACGCCCGCCCCGGTGTCGCGACCGGACGGGTACATGGGCCCCGTGTCGTAGACCAGGGTGTGATTGGCGGTTTCTACCAGAACCGCCGTCCCTTGGCCGACATCGAGTACCGTGACGTCCACCTCCCCCCACGGCAACACCGTACGGGGCAGGAACAGGATCATCGTCACGGTGGCCATGAGCAGCGCCCGCGCAGATCTCGAGGTTGGCAATAGGCCCGCTGCCGCCGCCACGACCATCCAGGCGAGCCACCCGTCGTGGGAGGCCACATAGATCGGTGTGACTCCGTCCGCGACCGCAAGGACGCCTTCGAGCACGTGCACGACGAAGTCCGCAGCACCGAGCAGCCAAGCCCCGACGGGCGTCGCGATCAACGCGATGCCCGACAGTGCCAACGGTACGACGAGAAGGGTCACCGTGGGCACCGCGACCAGGTTCACGCCGATACCGAGCGGGTGGATCAAGCCGGTGATTCCCGTCGTTGCCGGCACGAACACCGTGGCGATGGCGAGTTGTGCGACCACGGCCGAAATCAGCCAGGAACGCCTCCGGGGACGCGGAACGAAGAAACCAAGCAGCACCGCTACTGCCCCGAACGACAACCACAGGCCCGAGCCGAGTGGTGCCATGGGATCGATGACGAGAACCACGGCGAGGGCATAGGCAAACACGGCAGAGGGTGCCGAGGTTCGCCCCGCGAGCAACGCGACCATACCCGCGAGGGACATGCAAAACGCCCGCACCAGGGACAGTCCGCCACCGGCAAGCACCACGTACGCGCTGGTCAACATCACGGCCGTGGCCACTCCCGTGGCTCGTGGCGGTAGGGTAGCGACCAGGCCGAGGGCTCGCCCGGCCAGGAAGCCGAACGCGGTGACGATTCCGACGTGCAGGCCGGAAATGACCAGGAGGTGCATGGTGCCTGTGCGTCGATAGAGATCGATCTTGTCCCTCGGAATCGCGCCCTTGTCGCCCAGGGTCAACGCCGCGAGAATCCCGCCGTGGACCAGGGGCAACTCGGCCAGTCCATCCCGCATTCCCTGTCGGATCTCGCCGAGGGAACGAATTCGGTGGGCATCGCCGGGCACATCAAGGCGTCGTCCATCGACGACGTAGCCCGTGGCCGCCAGCTTGTCTCGGGCGAACCAGGCCTCGGCATCGAATCCGTGGTCGTTGGCACCGGCCCGCGGCGACTTGAGGCGAACCTTGAGCGAGAAGCGTTCATCGCTACGCACGGACGGACCGTCGAGCCAAATCAGCCGCAACGGGCCGTCCAACTCGCAGGTCGCGGTCTCGGGCACAAAGACAAAGCGTTGCGACCGCAGTCCCCGGTTTTGATCCTCGGCTGGCAATCCGGCAATGCGTCCGTCCACCCTGGCCTCGGCACATGCCACATCGATACGGCGGTCGATGGCATCCAGTCCGTGGACCGCACCCCAACCCAACCCGACCAGCGCCGCGCCGAGCACGCGCGCCTTGGATGCAACCGCGATGCCGATGCCAGCACATATCCAACACGCCCACAGTGATTGCGCCGCGGGCAACCAATGCGCGGCCACCGCGCCGAACGAAAACGCCAACGCCGCGTTTCGGATGACCATCGATCCGCCGGTACCCGGCATAATGGCGCCCTTCGCCACAACCTCGCGCTCTGCATGCGAAACCATTGGATTACGAAGTATCTGCCGACGCGGGAGTCGATTCGTGCGCAAAAGGCCCTAAGGCCCGTGCGACATCTGCTACTCCACCGCGAGTTGTGGCATTTGCACCGGCGCTCGGTGGGGGGCGCGTTCTTCATCGGCCTGTTCTGCGCCTTCATGCCCGTGCCCTCGCAGATGGTCCTGGCCGCTCTCCTGGCATTGGTCGCGCGCTGCAACCTGCCGATCGCCGTGGCGTTGGTGTGGATCACCAATCCCCTGACCATCGGCCCGATGTTCTATTTCGCGTACAAGCTCGGCGCGTGGCTGCTCGATGCCGAAGTGGTGACCGGGCCTTGGGAACTCTCTTGGCAGTGGTTCGGTTCCCAGTTCGCCGCCATCTGGTGGCCGCTCACCCTCGGATGCCTTGTATGCGGCTGGGTAAGCGGCCTGACCGGCGCCGTGGTGTCACGTGTCCTTTGGCGGTTCCACATCATCCGCCGGTGGCGTCAGCGTCGCGTCCGGCGGTCGCGACGGGTGCCGCAAGCGGCGACCGGTGCGGAGCCCGCCGTGCCTGCGCCCCCACCCGCCAGTGCGCCGCGCCAAGCCGGAATTGCCGTTGACGCGCCAAATCCGACAGAGTCCTAGGCAGCGTGCAGGGCTTCGGCGGGGTTCTCGGCCGCCGCCTTGAACGCGGGCCGCAGGACGGCTGCCAAGCTGAGTCCCAGGGAAACACCGACAATTGCCAGCACGTCCGGCAACACGAGGTACGAGTGGATCCGATCGAAGTAGGTGCCATCGATCAGGCTTGCGCCGACGAGCCCTTCAAAGAACGAGACGACGGCATCGGCGTTGGCGGCTATGCCGATTCCCAGTGCAAGACCCGCCGCCACGCCGAGAGCCGCCACGCTGAACGCCTGTAGGAAGAACACGCCCACGATCAAACGGCGCGAGGCACCCATGGTCGCCAGCATCGCGATGTCGCCGCGCTTGTCGTTGACCAGCATCGCCTGACCCGAAACGATGTTCAGCGAAGCGATCCCGACGATCAACGCCAGCAACGCGAACATGATCGCCTTTTCGATCCTGATGGCGCGGAACAACTCGCCATAGTCGTCCGTCCACAAACGCAACTTGATATCGGACCCCAAGACGGCGCCAATCGGCTCGGCTAGTTGCGGCGCATTCAACGGGTCGTCCAGCTGCAATCGCCAACCGTCCAACCCCGCGTGGACAAGCCCACGGTCGACGATGTCCTGACGTCGAACGACTCCCAGTGCCGCGTCCGGCTGCGCGCGAAGCTCGAAGATTCCTGCGACGGTGAACAGTTCGATCCGGGGTTGCACGCCGATCGTCGACGGCACCGGGACTAGCAAGCGCACGGCATCGCCAACGCCCAGCCGCAGATCCCGTGCCAGGATGGCACCGAGGACAATGCTCCCCGGGGTCGAGACCAGGTTCTCGAGCGCTTCCCCCGAGAGGACGCGAGGCATCGCGCGCGCACCTGCCTCGTCGACCCCGACCAAGGCGATGAATGCCACCCCGCCGTAGCGTGTCGCCATCACCTCGCCTTGGAAGAGGCGGACTACGTCGCTGACGCCTTCGATCGCCTGGAGGTCCGTTACCGGCGCTTCGCCGTCGTACTCGAAGAAACCGTGCGGCACCGCGCTCAGGATGCGACCGGTCATCTCGCGATCGAAACCGTTCATGATGCCGAGCACCACCGTCAGAATCATGACGCCGAGTACAAGACCGACGAACGAGACCCAGTTGATGAACGTCGCGTAGCCGTGGCTCCGCGCTAGGAGGTAGCGACGGGCGATCCACAGTGCTGTTCGAACTTCCGGCATCGGGGATTGCTACGCGGGCTTGGCCACCGCGCTGAGTACGCCATCCAGCAAAGCGAGGGTCTTGTCACCACATCCCGCCAGATCGGCATCGTGGGTGACCACGACGAACGAAGTTCCCGTGGTCCTGATGAGGTCCGACATCACTGCCACGACGCCCTCGGCGCTCTCCCGATCCAGGTTGCCCGTCGGTTCGTCGGCGAGCACGATCGCCGGTGCACTCGCCAGCGCACGCGCCACCGCGACGCGCTGGCGCTCCCCACCCGATAGCTGGTGCGGTCGATGCTCCAGGCGCTCGGCCAAACCCACCTCCGCTAACAGATCCCGTGCCCTGGCCGCTGCCCGCGCGAAGCGCGCGCCCCCGAGCAGCAAGGGCACGGCGACATTCTCCAACGCCGAGAACTCCGGCAGCAGATGATGCAGTTGGTAGACGAAACCCATGCGGGAGTTGCGGATCCGCGCCCGTTCGGCCGGGCTTGCCCCGGTGAGCGCCTGGCCCATGATGTCGACCGAGCCTTGGTCCGGGTCGGTCAGTCCCGCGAGGATGTGCAGCAGCGTACTCTTACCGGCACCCGAGCGGCCGACGACGCCTACCCACTCCCCCGGCGAAACGGACAGATCGATATCCCGAAGCACGACCAAGCGCTGGTCGCCCTGGGCGAACGACTTGCTGACGCCCTTGGCGGCGAGGGCAAGATCGCCGCTATTCATGCTGCAGGATATCCGCGGGGTTCAACCGGGCCGCCCGCCAAGCGGGAACGAGCGTCGCCGCAAGACCCAGCACGAAGGCCGTCGCGGCTACCCGGGCTACATCGCCCACGGCGTACTCCACGGGCAACGCGGTGATGAGGTATTCGCCCATCAGTCGTGTGCCGAGCAGATCTTCAAGCCAGGGAAACCCGGCTTCGGCCACGATCCCGAGTCCGATCCCCGCAGCCACACCCAGTCCGATGCCCACGACCGCGATCAGCGTACCCACAACCAGAAACGCGCCGATGACCAGGCCGGAACGACTCCCCATCGTGCGCAGGATGGCGATGTCGCCGCGCCGTTCGTTGACGATCATGACGAGACTCGATACGAGGTTGAAAGCCGCCACGGCTACCAGCAGCGACAGCAGGAGGAACAACATGTTCTTGGTATACCGAATCGCCGCGTAGAGATTGCCGAAGCTGGCCATCCAACTGATCGCTCGAAATCCCTGCCCCGCGAGTGCATCGTTGATCCGTGCGCGGACGCTTTCCGCCCCGAGGGCGTCGGTCGCCTTCACGTGCAGTTCGTGGTCCAGCGCGCCGGCCCGCAAGAGCTTGGCGGCGTCTTTCCGGTGGAGATAGGCGGATGTCCGGTCGAGTTGCGAGCCCGTGTCGACCACGCCCACCACCCGAAGCTTCTTCTGTCGGGGGAATGCGCCCAGCGGCGTTACGGTCGTCGTCGGCAGAACGACGGTGACGTCGTCTGCGGCGGCCACACCAAGCCGATCCGCCACCTGTTCCCCAAGCAGGATCTCGAACCGGCCTGGTGCGGGCATTCGGGCTTCCCGTCCGACTATGAATTCGTCGATGCGGGACACCTCGGAATAGGTCTCCGGGTCCAAACCGATCAAGTTGACGCCGGCGACCCGACCTGATTGCACCAAGAGGCCGCGACCCTGCACGACCGCCGCCGCACCCGACACGCCCTCGACACTCCGTATCGCGTCCAGTACATCTCCACGGTCATCGATCGTTCCCAAGGAACCAACCCTGACGTGCGGTACGACGCCGAGGATTCGTTCGTTCATTTCGCGCTGGAAACCCGCCACGACAGCCTGCACGAAAACGAGAATCGCCACCGACAACGCTAACCCGCCCACCGCCAACGCGCTGACGAAGGAAATAAAGCTACGCCGCGAGTGCGCGTAGCGAACACCGATGTTGACGGCCAGCGGGCGGAACATGGCTAGCGCGTCTCCGCAGTACCGGAGCCGTTGAAGAGCGATTCGAAGCGCATTTCCATTTGCAGCCTGTGTGTGAACCTCAGCGCTTCTCAAGGAATCCAGCGGGTTGAGGAAACGGGCCAAAGTGTACGGGATACAACCGCACGGGCGGTCACCATCGGTACCGTGGCCCCGAGCGACGGGCTAGTGCGTCTCGCGAGTACGCGAGCCGTCCAAGAGCGATCCCAAGCGTTGTTCGAAATGCAACCTGCGTGTGCACATCAGCGCCGCTCAAGGAACCCAGCGAGCGCTGCCAGTTCCCAGGTAGGTGGCCATGGCCTCGCTGTGGACCACTTCGAAGCCCCCGTCCGCACGAACGATGAACAACGCCGCGAGGCCCGTATCGCGGGCGAACCGGTGTGCCTGCGTCTCTCCCATGACGAGCAGGGCCGTCGCGAAGGCATCCGCGACCATGGCGGTATCGGCGACGACGGTGACGGAGGCCAGGCCGTGGCGGACCGGGTACCCCGTTCGGGGGTCGATGATGTGGGATACCCGCACGCCGTCGGTTTCCCGAAATTGTCGGTAGTCGCCAGAGGTCGCCAGGGCACTGCCCTCAAGCATAAGCGTCCTGACATGGTCCGGCCCCGACGGCGACTCCACCCCGATACGCCACGGACCGCCACCCGGCGCCTTCCCGAGGGCCCTGATTTCCCCACCGAACTCGATCAGGTATGCCCGGCAACCCGCGTCGTCCAGGAGACCGGCGACACGGTCCACCGCGAAGCCCTTGGCGATGCCCGAGAGATCGAGTGTCGCCGACTGAAGTTTCTCGAGTGTCGGCGGGTCGTGGCGGTGCGCGACGCGTCGGTACCCCACCAAACGCAAGGTGTCCTCCACCTGGGGGCCAGCGGGTGCCGGCCGCGCATTTGCGGCACCGAATCCCCATAGACCCACCAGCGGCGCAACCGTGGCATCGAAGGCACCACCCGTTCGTTCGGCGACCGAGAACGCGGCACCCACCACTTCGACGAGATCGGCCGAAACCGGAATTGGCACTCCGGTGGGCGCCCGGTTGAAGCGAGAAACCTCGGAGTGCGGATCGTAGGTCGACATCAGCGCGTTGATCCGGACCAGTTCCGCGTCGATCCGGTCGTGCGGCAGCGACGCCGGGCAGTCGGCCTGAATCGCGTAGGTCGTCCCCATGGCATCGCCGGTGGCACGCTCGAAGCCACATCCCGGTGACAACAGTGCGAACGAAGCCGCCCAGCAGGCGGTGGCAGCGAGGCGCACCATTTCACGCCGGTTCGATGTACGCATGGACCGAGTTTACAGCCACCCGGGACAGGACAAACCATGCCAAGGAGGGGTGAGCCGATCGGCCTGACCCGGCGGGGTTCGGGTGCGCCACATGGGGTCGGAGGCCATATCGGTGGCGGTGCCGAGTCTTGGTCCTTGACGGCCATCCGGCACTGTGGACACACTTGCCGGTCTTCGGCGGCGCCACCTAGGCCGATGGTCGTGCGCGGCGCCATCGCATTTACGCGACGCCAAACAAAGGAAGAACCAATGCCCGAATTCTGCAAGGTCGACAAGTCCGACCACATCATGACCGTTACCATCAATCGACCCGAGCGGCTGAACGCGCTACACCCGCCGGCAAACGCGGAACTCGGTGAGGTATTCGACGACTACGCGGCGGACCCCGACCTGTGGGTCGCCATCATCACGGGCGAAGGACGTGGATTCAGCGCCGGCAACGACTTGCGCTACCAGGCCGAGGGTGGCCAGCGCGTCCCGACGCCCCGGGGCTTCGGCGGTCTGACCTCGCGGTTCGATCTCACCAAGCCCGTATACGCGGCGGTGAATGGCGTCGCCATGGGCGGCGGATTCGAGATCGCGCTGGCGTGCGACATCATCATTGCTTCCGAGAACGCCGTCTTCGCACTGCCCGAGCCCCGGGTCGGACTCGCCGCGCTGGCCGGCGGGCTACAGCGACTGCCGCGCCAGATCGGCGTGAAGCGCGCCCTGGGGATGATCCTCACCGGACGCCATGTACCGGCCCGGGAGGGCTACGACCTCGGATTCGTGAATGCCGTGGTGCCCCCCGACAAGCTCATGGAGGAAACCCATCGCTGGGTGCAGATGACCCTCGAATGCGCACCCCTGTCGATCCGCGCCAGCAAAGACGTCGTCTACCGGAGCATGAGCATGGGGTCGCTGGAAGAGTCCATGGCCGTGCGCTACGAATCGGTGGCCACCCTGTCCGGGAGCGAGGACTTCATCGAAGGGCCGCGCGCCTTCTCGGAAAAGCGACCACCCAACTGGAAGGGTAGATAGCGGGACTAGCAAAGTCCGACCGGTGTCCGTTTGACGCGCCGATTCCTGCTCATCAACACCCTCGCCTTCTGCGGCGGGTTCTCGATCATGTCGCTGGAGCTCTTGGGCGGGCGCATCCTCGCGCCATGGTTCGGCAGCAGCATCTATGTCTGGGGCAGCATCATCACGGTGTTCATGCTGTCGCTCTCGGTCGGCTACTTCATCGGGGGCCGGCTGAGCCTGCGAGCTCCCTCGCTCGCCAAGTTCGGGTGCCTCTTCCTGATCGCCGCCGTCATCCTGGTTCCAATCGTCTACCTGGCGGAACCCGTGATGGTCTGGGTGTTCGAGCGGGTCGAAGATCCCCGCTACGGAAGCTTGGCCGCTTCACTCGCCCTGTTCGTCGCGCCAACGGTGGTCCTCGGCACGATCTCGCCCTATTCGGTTCGCCTCCTGGTCCGGCACAAGGAGGAGTCCGGCAAAGTGGCCGGCACGCTGTACTTCGTCTCCACCCTCGGTAGCGCCCTGGGTACGCTCGCGACAAGCTTCTATTTCGTTCTCTGGTTCGAAATGGACACCATCGTGGCCGTCCTTGCCGGGACCCTGCTAGTGCTCGGCGCCGTGGGCGTCGGTTGTCGCGGTCTCGACCAGCATGCGTGACCTCTCCACCGTCGCATTGATCGCCCTGCTCGTCGGTTTCCTGACGTCGGGCCCGGTCGCCGCCGACCGGGAGGTACTGCATCGAGAACAATCGCTCTATCACACCATCATGGTGGTGGCCGAACCGGGGCGGCTTTGCCTGCAGTTCAGCGTGCGGAACGGCTCGCGCAACCAGTCCTGCGTCGATCCGCGTCGCCCGCAGCGGATGGTGTTCAGCTATACGCGCATGATGATGGCGGCGCTACTGCTCGTTCCGGAACCCCGAACCGTGCTGGTGGCAGGTCTCGGTGGCGGTACGCTGCCGACCGCCCTCGCGGAGTTGTTGCCGAACGTCCGGATAGACGTGGTCGAAATCGACCCCCGGGTGGTCGATGCCGCGCGCAAGTATTTCGACTTCCAAGAGACCGAGCGCATCCGGGTTCACATACGGGACGCCCGGGTGTTCGTCAAGCGCGCCCTGCAGCAGGAGCGTCAATACGACCTGGTCATCCTCGACGCCTACAGCGGCGACTACATTCCCGAGCACCTCATGACCGCCGAGTTCCTCGACGAAACCCGGAGGCTCCTGTCGCCAAGCGGTGCTGTTGCGGCCAACACCTTCGCCACCTCTCGGCTCTACGACTATGAATCAGAGACTTATCGGCTTGTATTCGGAGATTTCTTCAATCTGCGAGTAAGCACAAGCAACAATCGCGTGATCCTCGCGACAAACGCGCCGCTTCCGGACAAGGCCACCCTACGCGCCAACTCGCGGGCATGGCGCGCGGCCCTCGGACCGTACGACGTTCCGATCACGTCGTACCCGCGGCGTATGTCCACCAAAGTCGACTGGGACACCAGCAAGCGTCCCCTGACCGATCAGTACTCGCCCGCGAATCTGTTGCGAGGGGCACGTTGATGCGACCGGAAATCGACTGGTCGTTCCCCTACGCGTCAAGGCGGGCCCCGGTGCTCGCCCGCAACGCAGTGGCGACATCCCAACCCCTTGCGGCCAGCGCGGGAATCGAAGCACTCAGGAAAGGGGGCAACGCTGTGGATGCCGCTCTCGCCACGGCGATCGCCCTCACGGTGGTGGAACCGTGCAACAACGGCGTCGGAAGCGATGCCTTCGCGATCGTTTGGGACGGCGATCGACTGATCGGGTTGAATGCTTCGGGCCGCTCCCCCGCGGGCTGGACATTCGATCGGTTCGCACATCACAGCGTCATGCCGCAAAGAGGCTGGGACGCCGTCACCGTGCCGGGCGCGGTCAGTGCCTGGGTGGCCCTGTCCCGTCGATTCGGCACCCTGCCCTTCCCCGAGTTATTCAGCGCAGCGATCCACTACGCCCGGCAGGGATTCCACGTCGGTCACGAGACGGCCGCGATCTGGGCACGGGCGGCCGATTCGTTCAGCGGGTTCCCGGCCTTCCTGGCGCACTTCCTGCCCGACGGTCGAGCGCCAACGGCAGGCGATATTTTCGCCAACCCGGACTTGGCACATACACTCGACTCCATCGCCGCAACCGAGGGGGAATCCTTCTACCGCGGGGAATTGGCCCGGCGAATGGAGACGGCCGCCCGTGACGAGGGCGGCGCACTCCGCGCTACGGACCTCGGTGCACATCGGGCCGACTGGGTCGACCCGATCGTGCAGCCCTACCGGGACGTCGCCGTCGCGGAGATTCCCCCCAACGGCCAGGGACTAGCAGCCCAGATCGCCTTGGCCATCCTCGGCCACCTCCACACGGACCGTCGGGTTCCCGGCTCAGCCGAGTGGACGCACCTGCAGGTGGAAGCTATGAAGATCGCCCTTCGCGCGGCGTTCGATCACTTCGCCGATCCCGACGCCATGCGACTGGCACCCGATTCGTTGTTGGAACCCGGATCCATCGCTGCCGCAGCAGCCAGCATCACCGAGCGCGCCGCACCGTTGCCCCCGGTCGCGCTACCGACGAGTCAGGACACCGTGTACCTGTCTGCGGCCGACGCCAACGGCATGATGGTCTCGATGATCCAGTCGAATTACATGGGGTTCGGCTCCGGCGTCGTCGTTCCCGGTACGGGCATCGCGCTTCAGAACCGGGGCGCCGGATTCGTGCTGGATCCGGCTCATCCGAACGTCGTCGGTCCAAACAAGCGCCCGTACCACACGATCATCCCGGGGTTCGTTACCCGCAACGGCTCACCCGCGATGAGTTTCGGCGTCATGGGGGGCCACATGCAGCATCAGGGTCACGTGCAGATGGTCACCCGCATCTTCGATCACGGCGAGAATCCGCAAGCCGCTTCCGATGCGCCGCGATGGCACGTCACGCCCGGGTTCACGGTTGCCTTGGAGGACGGTTACCCGGCTGGCGTCGCCCAGGACCTCGCCGACCGTGGACATGCTGTCGAGACCGGGGCCGACCATCGGCTGTTCGGCGGCGCACAGCTAATCTACCGGTTGCCCGACGGTGGCTATTGCGCGGCATCGGATCATCGCAAGGAAGGCGCCGCGATCGGTTTCTAGCGTTCTTGAGACCCCTCCGCGGCGGGCCACGGCTCGTAGGGGCGATCCTTGCGGTCGCCCGCATAGGGGATTTGCGGTTTCTCCGGCAACGGGACGGGGCAAGCCCGTCCCCTACGATCCCGTTGTTCCCTGCACGTACGCGTCCCGGGCCCGGGTTGGTCCGTATTGCTACGGACTAGTCGTCTTCGGTTTCGAGTTTTAACGACGCCGAGTTCAGGCAGTAGCGCAGTCCCGTGGGCACCGGACCATCCGGGAAGACATGGCCAAGATGGGCGTCGCACCGCGCACAGAGCACTTCAGTTCGAACCATGAAGAACGACCTGTCGCGCTTCGTGGCGACCGCGTCGTCCGCGGCGGGCGCGTAGAAGCTTGGCCACCCCGTGCCCGAGTCGTACTTGGTATCGGAGTCGAACAACGCCGTCCCGCAACAACGGCAGTTGTACATGCCCTTGGCCTTGGTGTCCCAATATTCCCCGGTAAACGCCCGTTCGGTCCCTGCCCGGCGCGCAACCTGGTACTGCTCGGGGGTGAGTTCCTCGCGCCACTCGTCATCCGATTTGACGACCTTTTCGGGTGCGCCCTGCTGCCCATCGGAAGCCGCGGCACCGACTGCCTTGTCCATTGTCCAATCCTGTACCATTGCCGAGCTTCGCGGATTCTACGCTTAGGATGAGCACCATGAAAACCAACCCGGCCATCGTGGCGCCGTTCGCGCCTAGGCGGGATCCCATCGTCAAGTCCACCAAGCTGGCGGACGTTTGCTACGAGATCCGGGGACCGGTGCTGGCCGAGGCCAACCGCCTCGAAGAAGAGGGTCACCGGATTCTCAAGCTCAACATCGGCAACCCGGCGCCGTTCGGCTTCGAGGCACCGGAAGAATTGCTTCGCGATGTCATCCACAACGTACCGGCATCGCAGGGGTACTGCGAATCCAAGGGTCTGTACTCGGCGCGCAAGGCCATCATGCAGGACTGCCAACGGCAGGGAATCGCCGACGTCGACGTCGACGACATCATCATCGGGAACGGGGTCAGCGAACTCATCGCCATGAGCATGCAGGCCCTGTTGAACGATGGCGACGAAGTACTCCTACCCGCACCGGACTACCCGCTGTGGACCGCGGTGGTCCGGCTGTCGGGCGGCGTGCCGGTCCACTACCGGTGCGAGGAAAGCGCGGACTGGGCGCCCGATCTCGACGACATTCGCGCCAAGACCACCAAGCGGACCCGGGGAATCGTCGTCATCAATCCGAACAATCCCACCGGTGCCGTGTATTCGAGGACCACTCTCGACGCCATCACCGATTGGGCCCGGCGGCGAAACCTCGTCCTGTTCGCCGATGAGATCTATTCGAAGATCGTCTACGACGGTGCCGTACACCATCCCCTGGCGTCGCTGTCACAGGATGTCCTGACCGTCACCTTCAATGGTCTGTCCAAGGTGTACCGCGTCGCCGGTTTCCGTACCGGCTGGCTGGTCGTAAGCGGCCCCACCGAGCGAGCCCGGGACTACATCGAGGGGCTGGACATCCTGGCATCGATGCGCCTGTGCGCCAACGTGCCGACCCAACACGCCATACAGGGCGCGCTCGGCGGCTATCAGAGCATCACCGAGTACGTCGCGCCCGGCGGCAGCCTCTACGAACAGCGCCGGGTCGCCCATTCGATGCTCAATCAGATCGAGGGCGTCAGTTGCGTCGAGCCGGGTGGTGCGTTGTACGTCTTTCCGAAACTCGACCGCGAGCGGTTCAACATCGTCGACGACGAGCGCTTCGTCCTCGACCTGCTCCGCAAGCAGAAGATCCTCGTGGTGCAGGGCAGCGCCTTCAATGTCGACACGCCGAACCACTTCCGGCTCGTGTTCCTACCCCGGGCCGAGGAACTGGCCAACGCCATCGCCCGCATCGCCGACTTCCTGTCGACCTACCGGCAATAGCGCGGGACCCGTCGGAGCCCATCTGTGTGGCGTTCACGTCCTCGGCGTTGTCGGCCACCAAGGCGGGACGCCACGAGGGCGTCCCCTACGCGGCCAGGATTTCCGCCACCTCTTCGGCGATTGCGAGCGAAGACGTCAATCCCGGCGATTCGATGCCGAGCAGGTTGACCAACCCGGGTACGCCGAGGTCCGCCGGGCCTTCGATCACGAAGTCCGACGCCGGCTCGCCTGGGGGTGCGAGTTTCGGGCGGATGCCCGTGTAGCCCGGATTCAGCCGCGATTCGTCGAGGCCGGGGTAGTAGCGACGAATCGCTTCGACGAACGCCCCGATATGTGTGCCGTCGAAGCCATAGTCCTCGTCGTCCTGCCAGACCACGTCGGGCCCGAACCTGGCCTGCCCGGCCATGTCCAGGGTGACATGCACACCGAGGCCGCCGGCCTCTGCCACCGGGTAGATCAGTCGGCTGAAAGGCGACTTACCGGACAACGTGTAGTAATGGCCCTTGGCGTAGTAGCCGGTGTGAGCTCCACCGAGCCGTGCCGCCATGGCCGGTGCCGCAAGTCCTGCCGCGTTGACGACCGCGTCCGCATCGAGATCGAAGTCGCCGCAACGTACCCGAACTCCCCTGCCAACCTGTTTGAGGTCGGTCACCTCCGTCAGGTAGGCGATGGACCCGCCGGCAGCTTCGATGTCGCCGAGCAGGCTCAGCATGAAGGCATGGCTGTCGATGATGCCGGTGGACTCCGAATACACCCCCGCAATCGCCTCCACTTCGGGCTCCAGGGCGAGAATGTCCGCCCGGGTCATCCAAGGAAGCTCGCCAACACCGTTGATGAGGGCTTGGCGCCGGTAGGCCTCGAGCGTTTCGCGTTGCGCGGCCGCCGTCGCCACGATGATCTTGCCAACGCGCTCGTGGGGCACGTTGTAGGACTTGCAGTGCTCGTAGAGGAGCGCCTTGCCCCGTACGCACGTTCGTGCCTTGACCGAACCCGTCGGGTAGTAGATGCCGGCGTGAATGACCTCGGAATTGCGGCTCGAAATCTCGGAACCGATGAGTTCGTGACGTTCGAGTACCAGGACCTCCCGACCCGCGCGGGCAAGTTGCCGGCCGACCGCGAGCCCCACCACGCCGGCGCCGATCACGACGGCTTCGCAACGTTCAGCCATGGAAAGCCGGGCGTCTGGGTCGAGGCACGACAGAGCAATCCGGTGGACGCCACGAAGCCCTTGGGGCGTGGGATGCGAGACCGCTTGCCGGGCGCGTGAAACCTGTGACGGTGCAGGGAGCTCGTGCCGCGCCCGCCCGCCCGAGCACGCTAACGGGCGGGCTTAACACGTTTGCGGATAATGAATCGGTATCGATCGCCGTCCTTGGAGGACGCCGCCAATTCGTGGCCCATGAAGCGGCAGAAGTTCGTGAAGTCCCGCACCGTCGATGGATCGGTCGCTACGACGGAAACGGTCTCCCCCTCGGCCATGCCGCGCACTTTGTTGCGCAGGATCATGAGCGGCTCCGGACACTCGAGCCCAACCGCGTTGATTGCGTGGTCCGTTCCGTCCATCGACGTCGGCGGTTCCGCTGGATTGGAGGCGCGAGATGGTAGCGAAACGACCAAACGGGTGCACCCACGCCAGTGGCGAGACAGGCTCGAGGTGTCCAGGCTTTCGCGAGACGGCGCTTTGGCATCTTCAATGCCCGATCCGAAGCTGAATGCAAGCTGAATTGGTCGCTTCGGGGCGATGAAAACACCTTGACTGCGCTACGATCCGCGCAGACACTCGATTTAAGGAACTTTGCCCACGACGGCGCATCGAACCAGCCAGGAAAGCGACGTGTTCAAACACCCCACCGCCATCGTCGGCATCGCCGTGAGCGCCGTCGCCGCGCATTCGATATCGGCGCAGACGCCGCCGATTGCCGTTACCGAGTCGAGTATCGCGCCTCGCTCGGAGGCGCTCGTCTTTGAGGAGTCCGACCAACCCCAGACCCCGGTGGACAACGCGGAGAGCCTCGTCGCGATCGGCGAGCACGTGGAAGCGATCAACATCGTCGAACTCGAGATCGAGAAGATCGAACGCCGTTCGAACCGCTACAACATCGAGCTGGCCCGTCCGTTGGTCGTGCTCGGGGACGCGCTGGCGGGGGTCGGCGACCGCCAGGGCGCGCTTGGCGCCTTTGACCGCGCCGTTCACATCACCCGCGTAAACCGCGGTCTGCACCATCCGAGCCAAGTCGAAATCGTCTACCGGGAAGCGAGCGTACTGGCCGCGAACGGCGATCTTGCCCAAGCCAATCGCCGACACGAATACGCCTACGACATCCTGTTGCGCAGCTACGGCGGCGGTAACCCGTCGTTGCTACCTGGGATCTTCTCCCTGGCGGACTGGTATCTCGTCAACTACAACATCTTCTCGGCGCGCGGGCTCTACGAACATGCCTTGTCTGTGGCCGACGGGTCCCTCGCCGCCGCCGATCCGAACCGACTGAGGGCGCTACGTGGCATGGCGGCGACGTATCGAAGCGAGCGTTTTCCTCCCTACCAGAAGGAGACGACCCCCGGTACCAGTCATCAGGTGGGCTACCGGTACGGGACGATGCCCGTCATCAACAACTTCGCGAAGGGCGAACGCGCGTTGATCGAGGTCGTCAATGTCATCATGGCAAGCGCCAAGTCTTCCGACGAAGACGTCGCCGACGCGGTACTGGAACTCGGTGACTGGTATCTGATATTCGGCAAGCACGACCGCGCGACGACCCTGTATCGACACGTATGGGGACTGCTGGAAGCCAAACCGGACCAGCTTGCCGAGATCTTCGACGCGCCGACGCCGCTGTACCTTCCGCTGCCTGGCGACCCGGATACCGACGGAGCGGCGGCCGGGCGTCCCCGGAGCGGCATCGTGGAACTGTCGTTTCGAGTCGACGCGTCCGGCGGCGTGAGTCGTATAGCGACCCTGCATTCCGAGCCGCAAAATCTCATGGACGTCAAGGTGAGGCGCGCGGTGCGCCGTGCCCGCTACCGCCCCGCGTTCGACGGTGAAACCACCGTCGCCACGGACGATGTCCGGGTAAGCCACGAATTCATGTACTACCCTACCGACGACTTCCCTCCTGACGGTGGTACCAAGGTTCAGACTGATGCCGCCAATCGCCCCGGCGGCGCGACGGGAGAACCGGTTTCGTTCGTACACCACCTCGGCGAGGACCGGCGTGTTGTGGAAACAGCACGGACCGGACTCTCAAGGAGATTGCGATGAGACGACCAAGCCGTTTGCATTCGGCAGAACACTTGAAGCGATCAATCAGGCAATCGACGATCGGCGCGGCCGCGGTTGCCTTGGCTTTGGTATTGGCGGGCTGCGTGGTGACGCTGCCGTCGGCCCAGCAGCAGAGGATGCCGAATCCAATGCCGAGCACCCCCAGCAGCGGCTCGCCGCAATCGTCATCGCCGCCACCGCTCCCGTCCCCGCCTTCGCAGCCTTCGCCCTCATCGCTGCCTTCACCGCCGTCATTGCCGTCGCCGTCATCGTCATCCCCGTCCTTGCCGTCCCCGTCCTTGCCGTCGCCCAGCGCTTCGTCTCCTAGCGCCTCGTCGCCGTCCCTGCCTTCAGCGTCCCAACCATCAGGGGGTGGTGACGCCGGGAGCCCCAGCATCGAGCCACCTGGCGGCGGTCCCCAGCAAGGCGGCGGCCAAGGCGGCCTGGAACTACCCTCGGGTAGCGATGAGGGTGGCGAACCCGGCGGCCCGGAAGGCGGCTGGGAGGTCAGCAACGAGACAGGCGAGGAAGCCGGCGCAGCCGGTGGACGGGCCGGCCAAGACGGCGAGGAATCCGAGGACGGTGGACCGGCGGGCGATGGTCGACCAGCCGGCGAAGAAGGCACCGGTGCCGAGGCCGGCCGTTCAGAGGCCGGCGGTTCGCAGGCCGGCGGTTCGGCACCCGGCGGTTCAGAGGCCGATCAGGCGGGCGAGGTCGATGCGTTGGCGCGTGCCCTGGGAGCACTCGACGGCGAAATCTTGGATGAGCGAATCACCACCGTCGCGAGCCAATCCGGACCTGGCACGGTCGCCAGCGATGTCCCGGGAAACTCGGTTCCAGCGCCGCCCACGGCTGAACCCGAAATCCCGCAAGCACCCGCGACGCCGCTTCCGCCGGATCGACCCGATGCCCGGGACGACGACGTGGTCGCGCGTCAACTTCGCGAGGCAGCCATGGCGGAAACCGACCCGGAATTGCGCGAGCAACTGTGGGAAGAGTACCGGCGCTACAAAGACGGCCTGTAGATTCCCAAGGCGCACCGGATGTCGAGAACCGAATCCCGAGGCAAACCGCGACTGCCTGTTGCGGTCGCTGAACGCCCCCCTTCGATCTTCCGAGACCTTGGGGCGCGGCGCCGCGTCACGGCGGCGTTCGCGGTTGCAGTGTTCGCGGCCGGTTGCGCGTCCCACACCGTGCGGGTCGTGGACATGACGCCTCCCGAGCAACTCGTCAATGTGCCGGAAGACATGCTGCTCGACGTCGGGATCGCGGTTTTCGACGCCAACGTGCCCGTCGCGTTCGACGATCAGGTCGCGCAGAACATCGCGCCGGAGGTGCGTCGCGCCGAGGCCAACTTCATGCCCTACGTCGCCAAGAACCTGCTGCAGTCCACGGGCAACTGGGGCGCCGTGCGGGTGACCCCCAATCCCACGCATGCCGTCGATGTCACGGTGAACGGCGTCATCGTGCATTCCGACGGCGAACGCATGATCCTGAACGTCGAGGTTCGCGATGCGCGGGGGGAGCTGTGGTTCGCCACGAGCTACGAGGCACTCGCAAGCAAGTACGCCTACGGCGAGACAGTTCCCCGAGACATCGACCCGTTCCAGTCGGTCTATCGACGGCTGGCGGACGATATGCTCGCGTATCTGAAGACGCTTTCGCCGGAGGAAGTGCGGCGGATCCGGACCACGGCGGAGATGAAATTCGCCGCCGACATGTCGCCGGACGCATTCGCCGACTACCTCGTGCAAACGAGTCCGGGAGTCTTCGAGATTCGGCGACTTCCGGCAGAGAACGACCCCACCCTCGATCGGGTCCGCAAGGTCCGTGAGCGCGAGTACCTCTTCATCGACACCCTGGACGAGTACTTCGACAATTTTCACGCCCGGATGTATCCCACCTACCAAGGCTGGCGACGCGAGACCTACAAGGAAGCGATCGCCTATCGCAACCAACGCGAGAAGGTGCGCCGCAAGGCGATCGCGGGTGTCGTTGGGATCACGACCGGCCTGGTCGGCCAGACGCAAGATCGCGCCCTGACCCGATATGCCGGCGCCGTGTCGGTCATCGGCGGCGCGACGTTGGCCATCGGTGCTATCCGTGACTTGGAAAGGGCCAAATCCCACGCCAATGCCCTTCAAGAACTGGGCATCTCGGCCGAGGCCGAGATTTCGCCCCACACCATCGAACTCGAGAACCGGACATTCAGCCTTCAAGGCACCGTCGAGGCCCAATACCAGGAGCTACGCCGAATCCTCCGAACCCTCTACTACGGCGAGCTCGGACTACCTCCACCGGATCCCGAGGTCGCGGCGGCAGTCGCAACGGCCGAAGAGAATCTCAAGGACGCCGTGGGGTCATCGGCAAGTTCCGAATCCCCGTAAATGCCCATCGTGCGGCGCTGCCAACTTGCTTGACGACAAGACTCCATGAGCAGCCCTGATGTCTACACGTAGGTTGCAAGGCGGTTGGGGTCGCTCTTGGACGGCTCGCGTACTCGCGAGACGCGCTAGCGGTTCATTGCCACGATGACAACGCCCGACGAGCCAATTCACATCCAGCCCGCGCAGGCGCCGCTGTCGGACCGCGGTTCGCGCCGTCGGCACTCGCCCGGCCCATTGCGCCGGTACAGCACGACGCCCCGCGTCGTCGGTTTCAGCATCACGATGCTCGTGCTCGGCGCATTGGCCACGTTCGTCTTTGTATTCCTGCCCGGGCGTGTTGAAGCCCCCACACCACAGGTCCGGGGCGGCGAGCAGGCGGCGCAGAGCGGACGGCCCACGGAAGCCAGGGGAGACGTCGTCGCACCGTTCGAAGCTGCCGATTTGGCACGGGCACGCAAGCAGGCCGAGGCAAAGGCTGCCGAGTTCTTCGACCTCGAAAGCCTGCTCGACGAACAGCTCAATGTGACCGCCTGGGGTGCCGAGGACCTCGACCGGATCAAGGGCCGTGCGAGCACGGGCGACGAGATGTTCGTGGAGGGGCGCTACAAGGAGTCCCTAGACGAATACGCCAAGGCTGTTCGCGATCTGGCCGCCCTCGCCGACAAGGGTCGCGCGCTGTTCAGATCCGCCATCGAGACCGGCCAGGCGGCACTCGTCAAACTCGACCACCGAAACGCGGTCGAAGCATTCGAGACAGCCCTCTCCGTTAAGCCGAATGATCCCCAAGCGACCGCGGGACGGGATCGGGCGGCGGCCCTGCCCGAAATCATCGAGTTGATTCGTCAAAGCGAGCGCGCCGTGCTGCGCGGCGAATACGCCGCGGCCGATCGATACCTCGCCCAAGTCCGCGCACTGGATCCCGCAACGCCCGGATTGGGAGAGAGAGCCGCCGAGATCGCCCACGCCCGGGCGACGGAAAAGCGTCGGGCCACGCTGTCCGAAGGCTTCGGCGCCCTGGAGCGTGGCGAGCACGACAAGGCACTAGGCGCGTTCGAACGCGTTCTGAAGGACAACCCCGCCGACCCGGATGGTCTCGCGGGTCTGCAGCAGGCCAGGCAAGCGCGGCTCCTAGCCCAGATCGACCGATTGCGCAAACTCGCTGAACAACAGGAGTCCGAAAGCGAGTGGACCGCCGCGCTCGCGACCTACGACACCGTCTTGGGTCTAGATCCGTCTCTGCGCTTCGCCAGGGACGGCAAGGCACGAATCACCGCTCGTATCGTCTTGATCGAGTCCATGCAGAGGTTCATCGACGACCCGGGACTCTTGTCAGACGACGACGAATTTGCCCGCGCCAGGGAAGTGCTTGCCGAGGCAAGCGCCGACGCCGCCGGCGGCCCCCTTCTGGAAACCCAACTCGACGACCTACGCGGCCTCGTCGAGCGGAGTTCAGTACCGGTACCCCTGGTCATCGCCTCGGACAACGAGACGGAGATCAGGATTCAGAAGATCGGCACCATCGGTACCTTCCTCCGCCACGAGCTGAAGCTTCGGCCCGGCCGATACACGATCGTCGGCAGTCGCGATGGCTATCGAGATGTTCGCGACGAGATCATCCTCGAAGCCGGTTTCGAACCCGTGGATATTCGTTGCACGGAACCCATCTAAATCTCGGCACCGCATGAAATCGACAGAATCGACGTGACTGATCCCACCCAGCCAGCCGCCGACGGCGGCCAGATTGCCGCGGTTCGGTTTCGCCCGACGCCCACCGCAACGGCCAAGCGGCGCGCCGGGCTGAGCCCATGGCGGGTTGTCGCCTTGGTTGCCGTCGCGATCGTGGTCTGGTTCATCTGGTTTATCTTCACGGCGAAAAGCGTTCGGCTGGAAGTAACGCCGGCGCCCGCGAGCGTCGACGTCAGCGGTGGCTTCGCCTTTCAGCTCGGCGACGTCTACTTGATGCGCGAAGGCGACTACCGCGTCCGTGCAACCGCGGAGGGATACGTCGACCTGAGTCAACGTATCGGCATCGGCAGCGACCGCAACCAGACCATTCCGTTGACCATGACCCCGCTGCCGGGCAGGGTGACGTTCGCGATCGACCCGCCCGGCGCGACGGTGGTTGTCCCGGGTCTCGACGACCTCGGGGGCACCGCGCCGATTACTCTCCTGGTGCCCGCCGGCCCGCAGATGGCCCATGTCACCCATCCACGCTACGAGGATGGCGTCGTCGAATTCGACGTTCAAGGCAGGGATCTGGCTCAGACCGTGAACCTCGAACTCCTGCCCAATTGGGCGGACATCACCATTCCCACAACACCGTCCGGCGCCGAGGTACGCATCGACGATGAACCTGCCGAGGTGGCGACGCCCGGCCCGATACCGGTCGTGGCCGGCGAACACCGCGTCGTGGTGTCGTTGCCCGGCTACAAGCCGTGGCGGGACATCATCTTCGTCGAGGCGCGTCAAGCCGTCACCTTGCCACCCATCGTCCTCGACAAGGCGGACGGCGTACTCGCGATCAAGTCATCGCCGGCGGGAGCCGGGGTGACCGTTGCCGGCGTGTACGCCGGCGCCACGCCCTTGGAGGTCGGCCTCGACGCTGACCAAGCCCGCGCGTTAAGCGTGTTCAAGGTCGGCTATGCGCCACGAAACCTCTCCATCGAACTGGCATCGGGCCAACGTCGGACCATCGACGTAACGCTGACCGCGCTCACCGGCGACTTGTCCGTAGAGACGCGGCCGGAAAGTGCCGAACTATGGATCAACAACGAGCACCGGGGGGTCGCAACTGGCGTCTTCACCCTCCGGGCGGTACCCCACATCGTGGAAATCAAGAAGGAAGGCTATGCCGGATTCACGAAGACCGTCGTGCCGCAGCCGGGCTTCACCCAGGAACTGAACGTGCAACTTCTGACCTTGGAGGAGGCGCGCATGGCGCGCCTCAAGCAGGTGCGGACCACCGGGCAGGGTCATGAGCTGGTCCTGCTAAGCCCCGGCAGCATCCGGATGGGCGCATCGCGCCGGGAACCCGGACGGCGGGCCAACGAGGTGCTTCGCGACGTCGACCTCACGCGGCTCTTCTATCTCTCTCGACACGAAGTGACCAACGGTCAGTTCCGGGCGTTTGCCAAGGGCCATTCATCGGGACAGTTCGACAACCGTGACCTCGACACCGACAATCAGCCGGTCGTCGGCGTGTCGTGGCAGGAGGCGGCGCTGTATTGCAACTGGCTATCCGATCAGGATGGCCTCGAGGCGTTCTACCGGGAGGAGTTCGGCAAGATCGTCGGCTTCAATCCCACCGTGCTCGGCTACCGGCTGCCCACCGAGGCCGAGTGGGCGTGGTCGGCCCGACACATCGACGGGGCGGTTCCATTGCGTTTTCCCTGGGGCGATCAACTGCCACCCCCGGACAAGCACGGCAACTACGCCGATCTATCGGCATCGCACACCGTCGGTCGGATCATCTTCGGCTACAACGACAACTACATCACCAGTGCGCCGGTGGGGACGTTCCCACCAAACGACAAGGGTGTCTACGACCTCGGCGGCAACGTCGCCGAATGGGTGCATGACTTCTACGAAATTCCCGACGGCACCGCCGTTGCCGATCCGCTTGGACCCGAAAAGGGCGAGTACCATGTGATTCGCGGGGCAAGCTGGATGCACGGTACAGTTCCCGACCTACGGCTGTCCGGGCGCGACTACGGAACCGACGGCCGCCCGGACGTAGGCTTCAGAATCGCGAGGTTCGCCGAATGAACACACTCGTGACGGGTCGAGAATGGCGGGTCGGCGTGGCCGCGGCCGCGATGTGTGGGTTGGCGATCACCCTCCTCAGTGGGCCGTTGTTTGCACCCGGCGTCGCATTGGCCGCCGACAACGACGAGGTGCCGGCCGAGGAATCGGCGCCGCCCGACGCCACGGAGGACGTCCCCGCCCAACCCGAAACGCCACAGGACCGTGAAGACGACGCTTCCGAAGACACCCCTGACAAACCCGACGGCGACGAGTCAGAGGAGGTTTTCGTGCCCAGCGAAGATATATCGGAGGACATCGATGTCCCGTTCCCCGTCGACATCTGAAGACGCGACTACACAATGAAGAAAACCCTTCCTTTCGACTTCATCTACCAGGTGGTGGCGCTTGTCGTCGCCATCATCATCGTGCACCTGGTCTACGTCACGGTGGTCCGCCCCAACGCCGACGCCATCCTCGAGGCCGAGGTAGAACGGGCCCAAGTCGAAGAGGACTTCGTTCCCGACCGGTCCCTGTACGTCGTTCTGCACAACTTCGAACAGGAGTGCTGCTTCATCCTGATGTTCTGGGCGATGGCGATCATGGGCCTCAAGACCCGCAACTGCCTCCGCGAGCGCCGCATGCTCCAGAACCCGTTCGTGGAGGTGACCGAAGGCATGAGCATCCTGCCCGAGGACACCCGCGAGTACTCGCGTCCGCTCCAGGCCCTGCCCGAGACGACACGGAACAACCTGCTGCCCCGAGCGTTGCTCGCCGCACTACAGCGATTCGCCTCCACGAGCAACGTCCAGGACGTCTCCAACGCGGTACGAGCCGTATGCGACACCGAGTCCGACCGTCTCGACAGCGAACTTGCCATGGTGCGCTATATCGCCTGGGCTATCCCTTCCATCGGATTCATCGGCACGGTCCGCGGTATTGGCGCCGCCTTGGGCCAGGCGTACCGCGCCGTCGAGGGCGACATCTCCGGCGTTACAGCGAGCCTGGGCGTTGCCTTCAACTCGACCTTCGTGGCACTCGTCATCAGCATTGTCGTCATGTTCCTCATGCACCAGGTGCAGTTGATCCAGGAACGCCTCGTGCTCGATACGCAACACTATTGCGACGACTACCTGATACGCCACATGCAGGTTCGTTGACATGCTCGTCCTCGACATCAACGACGCCGAGATCACGCTCACCCGAAACGGCGAGGAGCTCTACCGGCAACCGGGCGTGGCGAGTGTCGCGCCGAAGTCCACGGTGTTCGGTCACGAAGCCCTTGCGCGGGCCCGACTGCACCCTCAACAGTCGCACAACGAATTCTGGCAACGTCTGAATGCCGATCCCGTAACGCCCCACGGACGGGGTGTGGCCAATCAAGCGGACCTTGTCTATCTGCAGTTGCAGGAATTGCGCGCGGCGACGGGGGAAAAACGCCCCGCCGTCGTCCTCGTCGCCCCCTCCGCCGTGACCAACGAGCAGTTCGCCGTGCTTCTGGGTATCGCCTCCGAAGCCGGCTTCGACGTGCACGCCATCGTGGATGCTTCGGTTGCCCTCGCCAGTCGCCAGGACTGGGATGGTCCCTGCGGGGTAGCCGACGTTTCCCTGCAACGGGCGACGGTCACCCAAGTCGAACGGATGGACAGCGACGGCGGCGCGATGGTACGCCGTACTGCGGTCGACGAAATTCCCGCCGCCGGTTTCGCGGCGCTGGTCGAGGGCTGGATCGACGTCGTCGCCGACCGCTTCGTCGACGGTACGCGCTTCGACCCGTTACGGATCGCAGACACCGAACAACAGGTCTTCGACCAACTCCTCGCCGGTATCGACACCGGCGCGGCGGAATTCGCCATCGAGGTCAACCACCACGACGTGACACGTCGCGTGAGCATCTCACGGCACGCCTTGGCGCAGAAGTCGACGCAGCGGTACGAACTGTTCGCACGCGCGTTGGGCGGTGCCGGCACGCTCGCCGTCAGTCATCGTGTGCTGCGCCTGCCAGGGTTCGCCGGGTTCCTGCAGCAAGCGGGCCACCACCTCATCCCGTTGGCGCCGGACGCCATCGATAGCGCCGTTCGGGAACAGGCTGACGCCATACTGCCGCGCGCGGAAGGCGCTGGACGGACGCGCGGCGCCCGCCTCATCGCCTCCCTGCCCGCATTGGCGGGTTCGTCCACCACCGCCACGCCGGTCAAACGGCCCACGCACGTTCTGTGCAACGCGCTGGCCATACCGCTCGTCCGTGACGTCAGTGCCAGCGAGCATCCGGAGTACCGACCCGGATCCCCGAACTTCCAGATCAAGCGCAGCGAGAACGGCATCTCGGTGGTCCCGGCACCTGACGCAGCCATTTCGTTGAACGGCATTCCCATCGACTTCGAACACTCCGCTGCGGCCGGCGATACCATCGACAGCGGGAATCTCTCGTTCCAACTGATCGCCGTCGTCGACGGGGAAGCTGATGGCTAGGCGCACAGACCGGCGGTTCAACGTCTTCTCCCTGGCGTTTCTCGACGTGATGTCGTGCGGGTTCGGTGCCGTCGTATTGGTGTTTCTGATCATCAACCACCGAATCGACGACGAAGCCAAGGATGTCGACCGCGACCTGCTATCCGAAACTCGCCTGCTGGACTACCAGATCCTCAACGGCGAGCGGAACCTGGTGGATCTCCAGCAACTCCTGGAGGACACGCGCAAGCGTGTCGCCGAGGCCAACCGCGATTTGCTCGCCTTGATCGAGGACCGTGATCGACGGCTTGAGGATCTCGAAGAACTCGATGCGCGCACCGCCGCAGAGCGCGAAAGCGTCGAAGATCTGACGTCCGACATCGAGTCGCGGGAACAGGACGTGAAGCGCCTCCAAGAGGAGGAGCAACGGCTCGCGGGGACAAGGTTGCGCGAGATCAAGGGCGAAGGAGACCGCCAGTACCTGACCGGCCTCTATGTGGGTGGCACCCACATCCTGATCGCCCTGGATGCCTCCGCCAGCATGCTGGACGAGACGATCGTACAGGTGATCCGGCGGCGGAACATGTCCCGCGAACGGCAACTAACTGCTCCCAAGTGGGTACGCGCCCAGAAAACCGTCAATTGGTTGGCCGCTCAGTTTCCGCTCGACAGCAACTTCCAAATCGTCCTCTACAACGACGAGGCGAGTTTCATCCTGCCAGAGACGGGTTGGATACCGGTTGAGGACCTCTCGGCCCTGGACAAGGCGGTCGACACGCTCAAGGAAATCGCGCCTGCGGGCGGGACCAATCTCGAAGGCCTGTTCGACACCATCGGCGGGATGCGTCCCCTACCCGATAACGTCTTCCTGGTGACCGACGGCTTGCCGACCCGGTCCAACAGGAAGCCGCGCTCCTCCACGGTCGACGGTCGGCAACGGGTCAGGCACTTCAACGACGCCGTCAAGCTATGGCCGGCCGGTGTTCCGGTCAACGTGATCATGTTCCCCATGGAAGGGGACTGGAAGGCGTCGGCGGCGTATTGGATCCTGGCCGCGAACACCGGCGGCACCTACATGTCGCCGTCGAGGGATTGGCCGTGATCCCCCGGCGCGGACTCGAGGAGATCGGGCTGTCTTTCCTGGACGTCATCTGTTGCGGGTTCGGCGCGATCATCCTGCTCCTGATGATCGTCAAGACTGTCGAGCCCATCCTCATCGAAGATCCGATGATCACCCGCGAAGGACTGGTGCAGAAACGCGAAGAACTGAACGAGATCCTCGGCGAGACCCGAATCCTCAAACGTCAACTGACGGACGAGGAACGCCAGCTGGTGCGTGAACTCGCCGAACTGGCGAAGGTGGAACGCGACATCAACGACATACTCGGGCGTTACCGCGCGACCGAGGAGGAAGCGGAGTTCCAGGAGTCGGCGAGGCAGCGCCTGGTCAGCGCCAAGCAATCCCTGACCGCAGAGATGGAGCGCCTGCTCGGGGTCGATTTCGTGCGCGCCAACAACACGATCGGCGGTGTCACGGTAGACAGCGAATACATCATCTTCGTGATCGACACCTCAGGCAGCATGCAACAGTGGGCTTGGGGCGCCGTTCAGCGAAAGGTCCGGGAGGCCCTCGACATATACCCCCGCGTCAAGGGTATCCAGATCATGAACGACATGGGTGACTACATGTACCCGGAAACCGCCGGGCGCTGGATTGAAGACACGCCCGCCCGGCGACGCGATATGCTGCACTTATTGCGGGGATGGAGCCCGAACTCCAACTCCAGCCCCGTGGAGGGCATCCAGAGGGCGATCAACACCTACTATGCCAGCGACCGGAAAATCAGCATCTACGTATTCGGCGACGACTTCTCCAAACGCTCCATCGAGCGGGTCGTGGACACCGTCGACCGAGTGAACCGCATCGTCGAGGACGGCAGCCGACGGGTGAGAATTCACGCAGTCGGCTTCCCCGTGCGGGTGGGAGCCGACTCCGGCAACCGGTTTGCCGCACTGATGCGCGAACTGACCTTCCGCAACGACGGGACCTTTGTCGGCCTGTCGACTTTGGAGTAGGCTCTTCACTTGCCGTTTTGGAGCCACATACGCATGGCCGAGAACAAGGTCCCGGCCACCGCGTCGCAAGGATGGTTGTCCTGCCGTCCTGCGAGGTGCTGCGGTCGAACCGCAGCCGTCGTGCGTAGCGCTCTGCCGCTGGTAGTCGTCACGGTGTTTTTGGCCGGTTGCAAGGGCGGCGCTTCCATCACCGTCGACGCCACCGTGCCGCGTCCCCTGGTTGATCCGATTCGAGCGGCGATTGGCGTCTATTTCGACGATGCCCTCGTCAACTACGTCCACGAGGAGGAACTCGAGGAATACGGGGCCTACCGTCTCGACATCGGTGCATCCCAAGCGCCGGTCTTCGCCCGCGTATTCGATGCCATGTTCCAAGACGTCGTCCGGGTGAAGCCCGCGGATAGCGGCGAGACCGCGGGCGAGACCCCCACCCCCGAACCTGCCGCCAACGACCCCATCCGCTTCGTCGGGGCCGACGGATCATCCCCGGTCTTCGCCGGCATCATCGCGCCGTCCATCGAAGAGGTGCAGTTCGCGATTCCCGATCAGACCGGTGGCGACTTCTACGAGGTCTGGATACGCTACAAGCTCACCCTATTCGACGCCGGCGGAAACAACGTCGGTGAATTGCCGCTGATAGGCTACGGAAAGGCCAACGAGCGCAACTTTAGCCAGTTGGGCCAGCAAACACCGGCGCTGCATGAAGCAACCACGTGGGCCCTGCGCGGCGCCGCTGCGGAACTCTCCTTGCGGTTCCGGAACAAGACAGCAGTCCAAAACTGGCTCGCGACCATCGGGGTAGTGCCCAAGACCTAAGGAGCCGAGCAAATGAAGTTCCAAAGCTCAAGCCGATCCGCGAAATTTGTCTCCGCACCTTGCCTTGTTGCTGGCTTGGCGTGTGGGGGCTGCGTGCAAACCACTGTCCAGGAAATCAGACAGGCGGAAACGCAGATCGGAAGCGGCGAGTCCATCGTAATCCTGTCCCGCAAACACAAGACTCAAGGAGAGACCGAGGACGACTTCGTGTCCTGCGTCAGTGACTCCGTCAACCGCGGCGACGGCGCCTTACCGATCCTGAGCGAACGCGAGTTCGTCGATGCTACGTTCCCCTGGTTCGAGCCGCGTACCGCGCCGCTCAACATGGAGGATCTCGCAACGGTCATCGGCCGCCCCCTCATCTCCCAGCGAATCGACGAGATCGGCGTACGCTACCTCGTGTGGATCGAAGGGACCACCGAACGGACCGACGAGAGCGGAAGTCTGAACTGCACGATCTTCTCCGGGGGTCTCCCGGCCTGTTTCGGCTTCCTGTCCTGGGAGAGCGGCTCCGCCTACGAAGCGGCCGTGTGGGACGTCGAGCGCGGCATGACCGTGGGTTTGTTGAGTTCCGAGGCAGCGGGCACGAGCTTCGTTCCGGCCGTCGTGGTACCCATCCCCGTCATCGCGCGGGTCCGCGAGAAGGCGTGCGCCAACATGTCGGACCAAATCAAGACGTTCATCCACCCAGACCTGGTGGAGTTGCCGTCGACGGAGGGCTAACGCCCAGGCCGGCGAGGCCGTGGGGGACGCCCTTGTGGCGTCCCGTGACGGTTAGGGAGGCTCTGATCAAGAGCTTCCCTAGAGCGGCACAGGACGTGCCGCCAAATTCGGTGGCGCAAGCCACTGAATTTGTGAGCAAAACAAAACCGCGCTTTTGTTTTGCTCCTGA
>LXNJ01000461.1_pt1 | contig 28931 bp, 32 predicted proteins | sample 809081 | NCBI WGS metagenome assembly LXNJ01 (sample SAMN04870510, study PRJNA318959) | sponge metagenome | biome: sponge; feature: marine sponge reef; material: water | host: Petrosia ficiformis | place: Greece: Milos, Mediterranean Sea | collected 2013-05-29 | depth 5-7 m | reverse complement strand
CAGTGGCTCGACCATCCCTTTGAGGTCGAAAAACCGCCACCAAAAGATGGCACTTTGGCCTTGTTCTAAACCAAAGGAGGGTACATTGCGTAAATTGGGGTAGTGAAAGAGCTAAACTCCTGACTTTCAACAGGTGTTTAGTGCGGCAAAAAACGTTTTGGACGGGTGTGATTTCACATAAAACAAGAACGTGTGCTTGGGGACTTATTGTGCAAACATGCTTGTTGTTGATAAGTTGCTTGAAGGTACAAATTTCCAAGGCTCTGAATGTCAACAATCCTACATTTCACGGAATGTTAATACCAAGACTTAGTAGATGGTGATAGTACGCACCCTGGGTCTACATATTTCTGCGGTACTCCCCGCCTACTTCAAATAATGCGCTTGTGATTTGACCTAGCGAACAAAATTTCGAGGCCTCCATGAGTTCCTCGAAAATGTTCCCATTATGAATGGCTACTTCCTGAATTTTTTTCAGTGCCGCCTCTGATCTCTCCGAATTGCAATTGTGCAACTCATTAAGCATGGATATCTGATATTCCTTTTCTTCCTCTGTGGCCCGAATAACCTCTTTAGGAAGGACTGTAGGCGAACCTTTGGAGCTCAAGAAGGTATTCACTCCAATAATTGGGAATTCACCCGTATGCTTGAGGGTTTCGTAGCATAAACTTTCTTCCTGAATCTTACCTCTTTGATACATGGTTTCCATGGACCCAAGCACTCCGCCACGTTCTGTAATTCGATCAAACTCGCTTAACACAGCATCTTCAACCAAATCAGTTAACTCTTCTATAATAAAGGATCCCTGCAATGGATTCTCGTTTTTGGCCAGACCCAATTCTTTGTTAATGATCAACTGAATAGCCATCGCCCTACGCACCGACTCTTCGGTTGGAGTGGTAATGGCTTCATCATAGGCATTGGTATGAAGACTATTACAGTTATCGTATATGGCATACAGTGCCTGAAGAGTAGTCCTAATATCATTGAAATCAATCTCTTGAGCATGAAGAGATCTTCCGCTTGTTTGGATATGATACTTCAACATTTGAGCACGTGCATTTGCCCCATACTTCATTTTAAGTGCCTTGGCCCATACACGTCGTGCAACTCGTCCAATGACAGCGTATTCAGGATCAATTCCATTGGAGAAGAAGAAGCTTAAGTTTGGACCGAACTTATCGATATCCATTCCTCTACTTAAGTAGTACTCCACATAGGTGAATCCATTGGCCAAGGTAAAGGCCAATTGTGTAATTGGATTTGCCCCAGCTTCAGCAATATGATATCCCGAGATAGAAACCGAATAGAAGTTTCTTATGCTTTGATTGATGAAGTATTCCTGCACATCACCCATTAGGCGAAGGGCGAATTCTGTACTGAAAATGCAGGTGTTTTGTGCTTGATCTTCCTTTAGGATATCCGCTTGAACGGTACCGCGCACCACTGCAATGGTTTTCGCCTTTATTTCAGCATACACCTTCGCATTCAAGACTTCATCTCCCGTAATTCCAAGGAGCATAAGACCGAGTCCATCGTTCCCCTCAGGTAAATCGCCTTGATAATGTGGTCGCTTTAAACCCTTTGCTTCATATTTGGCCTGAAGAGCTTTTTCCACTTCAGCTTCCAGTCCATTCTCTTTAATATACTTTTCGCATTGCTTATCAACCGCAGCATTGAGGAAAAATCCGAGCAGCATTGGTGCCGGTCCATTAATGGTCATTGAAACCGAGGTTTTCGGATCGGCCAGGTCAAATCCAGAATACAGTTTCTTGGCGTCATCCAAGCAACAAATACTAACTCCACTGTTTCCGATCTTACCGTATATATCAGGACGATGATCAGGGTCGTTTCCATACAATGTTACCGAATCAAAGGCGGTAGACAATCGTTTGGCGGGCATACCGAGGCTCACATAATGAAAACGCTTGTTGGTACGCTCTGGACCACCCTCTCCGGCAAACATTCGAGTGGGATCTTCCCCTTCACGCTTGAACGGATAAATTCCACTAGTGAATGGAAAAGAACCAGGAACATTTTCTTGAAGTATCCAGTGTAATATATCGCCCCACGATCTGAATTTGGGTAAGACAACCTTTGGAATCATGGAATGAGACAAGCTTTCCGTATGCGTCTTAATCCGTATTTCTTTATCACGAACCTTGAAGATGTAATCTTCTGCCTTATAGCACTCGACCTGAGGTTTCCAGTTTTGAACCAACTCCCAATTGTGCGGATCCAAATCTTTTAAGGCACGCTCAAATTCCTCTTCCAATCGTTTAATCAATCGATCTCCATCTTCCAATCCGGCTCCCGAAATATGATCAATACTTCCGCGCAGCGTATATAGCCGATCCGCCGTTTCGCTCTGTTTGCGAACCCAATCATCATAGGAACGATTGTTCTCGGCAATTTCGGAAAGGTATCGAGTACGTTTAGGAGGAATGATGTAAATCTTCTCGCTCATTTCTCCTGTCAAACTGAAGTCTGAATTGAGTTGAACACCTGTTTTCTCAACCAGCTTATCCATTACAGCCCTATATAAGGCGTTGGTGCCTGGATCGTTAAACTGTGAAGCAATGGATCCATAGACCGGCATTTCATCTGGATCGGTATGCCATAAACCGTGGTTTCTTTGGTACTGCTTCTTAACATCACGAAGCGCATCCAAAGCTCCTCGTTTATCGAATTTATTTAGAGAGATTAAATCGGCAAAATCCAACATATCAATCTTCTCCAATTGAGTGGCTGCTCCGTATTCGGGAGTCATCACATAAAGTGAAACATCGCTATGATCGAGGATCTCAGTATCGCTCTGACCTATTCCACTGGTCTCTAAAATGATCAAATCAAATCCGGCAACTTTCAATATGTCTAAGGCTTCCTTTACATGTCGACTGAGTGCCAAATTGCTTTGACGTGTTGCCAACGATCGCATGTAAACGCGTGGGTTTCGAATGGCGTTCATGCGAATTCGATCACCCAATAAGGCACCACCCGTTCTGCGTTTCGATGGATCAACAGAAACCACAGCCAAATGTTTATCGGGGAAATCAATCAAGAATCGACGAACCAATTCGTCAACTAAAGACGACTTCCCAGCTCCACCTGTACCTGTGATACCAAGTACTGGAGTACCTATCTTTGCAGCGGCAACATTTACTTCTTTGAGCTGTGCTTCGTGTATATCGGAATAATTTTCAACGGCACTAATTACTCGAGCAATTTGCCTTGGATGCTCAACCGCAAGCTCTTTCCATTCGCCATTGGTATTCTCCCCTACCGGAAAATCAGCTTTTTGAACAAGGTCATTGATCATTCCTTGCAGTCCCATCTCACGACCATCATCCGGATGATAAATACGAGCAATACCGTAATCTTGAAGTTCTTTAATCTCTTCCGGTAGTATGGTTCCTCCACCTCCGCCGAAGATTTTAATATGACCTGCACCTTTTTCCTTCAACAGGTCGTACATATACTTGAAATACTCCATATGACCTCCCTGGTAGGATGTCATAGCGATGGCCTGCGCATCTTCTTGAATAGCAGTATTCACCACTTCCTCCACCGAACGATCATGACCCAAGTGAATGACTTCACAACCCGTAGTTTGAATAATCCTTCTCATAATATTAATGGCAGCATCGTGGCCATCAAACAATGAAGCAGCTGTTACAATCCGAACCTTATTTATAGGCTTATAGGGAGCTTGTTCTTTCATAGTATATTTTCTTAAAGAGGAATGGCATTACCAGAGCCATTCTTAATCACAAGAGGTACAGCTCCTCCCGTATAGTAGACATTTCCACTTCCTTCAATAATAATCGTCAAGGTCTGACTGGCGTGTAAATAGCAGTCACCCGAACCGTGCACAATAATCTTCGAGACCTCACAATACAATTCACTCATATCTAGGGTGCCCGAACCACTCATAATCACGGTATTGAAATCTATACTTCCAGAAATCTTTGAATCCTCCGAACTCGAATGGTTGACTTCGAAATAGACGGAACTTAAAACAAATTCGGCCCGAGATTTTTCTAAAACGTGAAGCACACTATTCTCATCCGAAACCCAATAGCCTTGCAGTAATACCCCACGGTCTATTACGATTCTATCCAATCGATTCCCTCCATGTTCCATAGAAGGTCTCGAACTGAAATCATGCAATTCATTGAGCCGGACCGCCAATAATTCAGGTCCAATCATTGTATCGATAAAAGCCGTATCTCGAACCGCCGATTTTATCGTTAGAATGTCGCTCACCACCGGAAGCAATTCAAAATCAAGCCTCCCATTTAATTCCAAACTGCTGGCTTGACTGGGCGTAAAAATATCATACTGCACTTCTCTAATCTCAACTACCACTGTCTTCGAACATGACGATAGTCCAAGTAGTAAAAGTGCTATGTATGCGAGTCTCTTCACTAATTCTTTAGCGATTCCAATTGTGAGGTGAGGTGTTGAATACGCGTTTCAGCATCCTCACGTTTTTTCTGTTCTACAGCAACCACTTGCTCCGGAGCATTGTTTACAAATCGTTCGTTACCGAGCTTCTTCATAACCATGTTTAAGAATCCTTTCTGATAGCTCAGTTCTTCTTCCAGTTTTTCAATTTCCGCCGAAAGATCAACTCCACTTCCCATCGGGATAAAGAACACATTGGTGCCAACGGTAAAACTGAAGCTTGCGCCCTGTTTTTCAGTCACCTCACTAATATCGGAAACATTAGCCGTCTTTTTCAAGAGCGCATTCAATCCACTCTCAAAAGGTTCATTCTTCAGGATCATCAATTCTACTGTAACCCTCGGAGAAATGTTCTTGGACTTTCGGTAATTTCTAATTCCAGAAACAGCCTCTTTAAATTGACTGAATGACTTGCTTAGCGATTCATTCATTTCTGGTTTCACAGGATAGCTATCTACCATCAGATATTCGCCATCTCTATTTTCCATTGTTTGCCAAATCTCCTCGGTAATAAAAGGGGTAAATGGATGAAGAAGCTTAAGCAGCCTTTCGAGGTTGTGTTTTACTTGAGGCAACTCTTCTGGGTGAATAGATGCACCATAGGCCGGTTTCATCATCTCCAAATACCAGCTACTGAAGTCGTCCATCACCAATTTATAAGTGGCCATCAGAGCTTCCGAAATACGGTAAGCGTCGAATTGACCCTCCAATTCGTCCATTACATGACGAAGTCTAGCTTCAAAAACATCATGAGGAGTAACGCCCTCAAATCGTTCGGCCTCCTCAGAAACCGTCCAACTATGAATCAACCGGAAACTATTCCAAATCTTATTGCTAAAGTTTCTTCCCTGTTCGCAGAGCTTTTCATCGAACAATAAGTCGTTTCCAGCCGGAGCGGAAAGCAACATTCCAACTCGAACTCCGTCAGCACCATATTGATCGAATAAATCCATGGGATCGGGACTGTTCCCTAGGGATTTTGACATCTTTCGACGCTGACCATCTCGCACCATCCCTGTGAAATACACCGCCTTGAATGGCTTCTCGTTCTGATACTCATATCCCGCCATGACCATGCGAGCTACCCAAAAGAAAATGATATCCCATCCGGTAACCAATACATTTGTCGGATAGTAATAGTCCAGTTGCTCTTTGTTTTCAAATCCATCAAACACGGTAATTGGCCAAAGCCAGGAAGAGAACCAGGTGTCCACTACATCTTCATCCTGGCATAGATCGGTCAGTTGTAAATTGCTGTTTCCGGAATCTTTTCGGGCAATTTCCAGAGCCTCTTCGGCTGTTTCTGCAACAGCTACTCCTGTTTCTCCATAGTACCAAGCTGGAATGCGCTGCCCCCACCAAAGCTGACGACTGATTGGCCAATCTCGGATGTTCTCCATCCAATGCTTGTATACATTTTTATACTTGGATGGATTGAATTGAATGTCATCGTTCATGACATGCTCCAAGGCTGGACCTGCGAGCTTCTGCATGTCTACAAACCACTGCAAACTCAATCGTGGTTCTATAATGGTATCCGGATTTCGTTCCGAATAACCCACCTTATTTTGTAAATCTTCCGTTCCTACAAGATGTCCAGCATCTTTTAAATCTTCAACAATTTTCTTCCGAACATCAAAGCGATCTTCACCAATATAAAGTTGAGCAGCTTCGCTCATGGTGGCATCGGCATTTAGAATATCGACCGTTTCTAGATTGTGCTTGGACCCCATTTCGTAGTCATTGGTATCGTGGGCAGGTGTAATTTTCAATGCACCTGTTCCAAATTCCATATCCACATACTCATCGTAAATCACCGGAATCTCTCTTCCTATAAGAGGAACCAATGCCGACTTTCCTTTGAGGTGCGTATAACGCTCGTCATCCGGATGCACACATATGGCGGTATCACCGAGAATGGTTTCCGGACGTGTGGTTGCAATGGTTAAAAACTCGTCGCTATCTTTTAACTGATAGCGAATGTGATACAGCTTGGATTGCTCTTCTTTATAGATAACCTCTTCGTTGGAAAGGGTGGTTTGAGCTTTAGAATCCCAATTCACCATTTTAAAATCGCGATAGAGATATCCTTTCTGATAGAGATCAACGAACACCTTGATTACGGCATCGGACAACTTGGGTTCCATGGTGAATCGAGTGCGTTCCCAGTCGCAGGAGGCTCCAAGTCTTTTTAATTGATCCAGAATAATTCCACCGAATTCTTCCTTCCACTCCCAGGCATGTTCCAGAAACTCGTCTCTAGAAATGTCCGCCTTCGTAATTCCTTTCTCTCTTAAGCGACGAACAACTTTTGCCTCGGTGGCAATAGATGCATGATCGGTGCCCGGAACCCAACAAGCGTTGTATCCTTTCAATCGAGCACGACGAATAAGCACATCTTGAATGGTATTGTTCAAGATATGACCCATATGCAATACGCCTGTCACATTGGGAGGAGGAATGACAATAGAATATGCCTCTCTCTCATCCGGTTCTGAATGAAATAGACCTTTGTCCATCCACTCTGCATACCATTTCTTCTCTGTCTTATTTGGATCGTAATTCTTAGCGATTTCCATAATCCGCATATTCATTTTCAAGGAAACGCAAAAGTAAAAAAATTAAACCCCTGACGCTTTTTCTTGTTACGTAATGGCATGGTTTCTGTTTTAACAGAGATCATCAAGAAAATCTGAAATCATTTACTATTTTTGTAACACATTTTTGAAAAAACAAGATCATGAAGAAAGCAATTGCTACGTTTGGAATTCTATTGGCTGGATTGATTGCCTTTGGTCAAGAGGCTGAAAACCCGAATGCCCCTCAAATCGACTTTGAGAAAGAATTGCATGACTACGGAACTATTGAACAAAATGGAAACGGTGTTTATGAATTCGTATTCACAAACTCTGGAAAAGAGCCATTGATCATCACAAGTGCGAAAGGTTCTTGTGGATGTACGGTTCCTAGCTGGCCAAATGAGCCAATTCCTCCAGGAGGATCAGATGTTATCCGCGTTAAGTATGACACAAAGCGCTTAGGACCATTTAACAAATCGGTTACCATTATCACCAATGCTGCGACTCCAACTAAGGTGATTCGCATCAAAGGGCAAGTTGTTGCTCCAACCGGAGGGGCTCCTAAGACAGGAGGATCTGCGGCTGTTCCAGGTGCTGGAAACTAATTTACGGAAACGTATTTTAAGATAGTTACAATGCCCTTCTGGTTGTCCAGAAGGGTATTTTTTTGCTCAAAACATTACCTATGCCTGCTATATCTCACAAAGGGCTATCAATGCCCGAATCACCTATTCGAAAACTCGTTCCCTATGCCGAAAATGCAAAAGCTAAAGGGAAAACCGTCTATCATTTAAACATTGGTCAGCCAGACATTAAAACTCCTGAATCGGCATTGAGCGCGGTTAAAGCCATGGATGATCGTGTTATTGAGTACAGCCTTAGCGAGGGCATGCTCGGATACCGACAAGATTTGGCTAAGTACTATGCCAAGAACGACATCAAGGTAAAGGCCAATGAAATCATGATCACAACTGGAGGATCAGAGGCCTTGTTGTTTATCATGGGTTCTTGTTTGGACAATGGCGATGAGATTATAATTCCTGAACCATTTTATGCCAACTACAACGGATTCAGCACGAGCAATGGTGTTGAAGTGGTGCCGGTTAAGTCATCTATTGACAATGGCTTTGCACTTCCTCCTATTGAAGCTTTTGAGGAATTGATCACAGAACGTACCAAGGCCATTTTGATTTGCAATCCTGGAAATCCTACTGGATACTTGTATTCAGAGGAAGAATTGGAAAAACTCCGTCAAATGGTGCTCCACCATGACCTTTGGCTCATTGCCGATGAAGTATATAGAGAGTTTTGTTACGATGGTCGTACGCATCATTCTATTCTAAACCTAGAAGGTCTTGAAAACAATGCCATTGTTGTGGATAGTGTAAGCAAGCGCTATAGTATGTGTGGCGCTCGCATAGGATGTGTTATTAGCAGGAATCAAGAGTTTATGCGCACCTCAATGAAGTTTGCTCAAGCTCGTTTGAGTCCTCCAACCTTTGGACAAATTGCCGGTTGGAGAGCCTTGAAAACACCTCAATCCTACTTTGACGAAGTAATAGAAGAATACGACCAAAGAAGAAATGTTTTGGTCGATGGCCTGAATGCCATTGAGGGTGTGAAATGTCCCAAACCTAAAGGGGCTTTTTATTGTATGGCAGAATTGCCGGTTGATGATGCCGAGCATTTTGCGATTTGGTTACTCAATGAATTTGATTTGAATGGCGAGACCTTCATGATTGCTCCGGCAGCTGGATTCTACTCTTCGAAAGGAGCGGGCAAAAAAGAGGCTCGATTGGCCTACGTTTTGAACACCGATGCATTAAAACGATGCATTGAAATCCTTGAAGCCGCTTTGCTAACCTATCCTTGGAGAGACTAAATAACGAATGAAAAAACTACTTCAATTTCTTCTGATTCTTGGAATCACGACGGCCTACGCTCAAAACGATTCCAGTCTTCAGGTGGTTTTCTACAATGTGGAAAATCTCTTTGACACCATTGATCAACCGGATGTAAAGGACGAAGAATATACTCCTGATTCAGAAAAGGATTGGAATTCAGAAAAAATGAATTTCAAGATTGAGAACATTGCCAAAACGGTGGTTGGTGCTGCCGGATGGAATAGACCCGATCTTATTGGCTTATGCGAATTAGAAAACAGATTTGTTCTTGATCTCGTAGCACAGAATTCGGCTTTCGATGGATTGGAAATGGACATTGCCCATTTCGAATCACCAGACCGAAGAGGGATTGATGTAGGCTTGCTTTATTCAACTAAGTCCTTAACCTTAAAACATTCAGAACCTCTCCTCATTCACTTTGATTTTGATAGCACCCTGACTACCAGGGATGTTTTATATGCCAAGTTTGGAATTAACGCATTGACCAAGGACAATAAACGCATCGGAAATGGTCGGGCAGAATTACACGTCTTTGTATGCCATTGGCCGTCGCGTTGGGGAGGAAAAGAAGCCAGCGAGCCAAAAAGACTAGCGGCAGCAGCTGTATTAAGGTCTACTGTAGATTCCATTCAAGCGATCATCCCGGATGCTCAGATTCTGATTATGGGCGATATGAACGACCATCCAAGCGATCCAAGTATTGTTGAAACTTTAGGGGCCCGAACCGACACCGCTGAAATTTTAAATGTTGGTTTGTATGCCTTAATGAACTTGGAACTGAACTTCGAAGGAAGCCATCGATACTATGGCGAATGGTCCTTTTTAGACCAATTTGTCATCAGTGGAAGCCTCATTGCCCAACCAATTCCATCCCTTTTGGATGTACGTGTGTATAATGCAGAACATCTATTAGAAGAAGACATTAGGTATCCTGGCGTGATGCCCTACCGAACCTATGGAGGACCTCATTATAAAGGCGGTTTCAGCGATCACCTTCCTATTGTTCTGGAAATTAGAACGAAGTAACCAAACCTTCCAAGCATTCCCGACGTCATATATACTGTAGGCGTCTATATTTTTATAACTTTAATGTTCCACTGAGAACAAATTATATGAACCCGAAAGTCAGGAAGATACTTTTTGGGGTTGTAGTGTTAGTACTGGCTATTTCTTGCCGCAAACAAGAAACACTTATAGATAATACGGCTCCGTATTACGGCACCATTGCGACCGTTTTAATCGAGAATTACATCAATCGAAGTTTCATTGATTTGATTGGCCGCGAGCCTTTCGACGAAGAGATGGAGCATTACTTGGAGCACTTGCGATCCAACGATTTATCAATGGATTCAGGACGGTACAATGATTGTTGAATTGCAATCGGACACCACCTTTATTCAAGGAGATACGTTCTTTTTTCATGCCTGTCATCAACGAATGTATGATCTTTTCAAAGCACGATTCCTGGAAGGCGTTTCAGACGCCGACATTCAAGGGCAAATTGGAACTCTCAATCAAGCCATTCACGTGGATACGCTTAATGAGGAATGGGACAAGTACGAAGAACATGTTCAGATCGGGCAGCATTACATTGACATCTTACGTTGTAAGACCATGTATCGAAACAACAAATGGACAATTGATACGGTTTGCGGGAAGATGATTGACAATGGAATCTACGACGAGATCAACATGAACACCTTTAACTTTATCAATGCCAGTTTTGACAACTTCTTCTGGAGATATCCATCGGAGCAGGAGTTTTAGGCGGGATACACTATGGTGGAGGACAATACTCCTGAAGTGCTCTTTCAGCAGTCGGGAACCAACAAGGATGATTATGTGAATATACTGATCGGAACCTACGAGTTTTTGGAAGGAAATGTGATTTGGGCATATCAATTGGGCGTAGCTAGAGAACCAAATACACAGGAAATCAATAATCTGATGGCAGGTTTCCAGCAAGACATGGACATGAAAAAACTGCAGCAGAAAATCATGATCTTGGACGAATACGCCGGTTTTAATTGAGAGATATGAAGAAAATTGGAATCATATCGTTTGCTGTTCTACTCCTCTTCTCATGTAGGAAGGAAGAAAGCATATACGAAGTAAATGGCTTACCATTGGATCGCATAGAGACCAGCAAGACCAAACTTAAAAGCCCGAACCAGTATGTAGCGGTGCTTTATGCTAATCTGTTTCAAACTGCTCTTTCACCAAACGATCTAGTTGAAGTAAGCCGATTAATCGATGCCATTGGTGATGACCAAGTCGCCTATGAAGTCTTAATCTCCAATTATTTGAATCGCTCCGATGTAAAAATTCCAGCCGATTCAGTTATGCATGCAGACCCCGTAAACTTCATTGAGGAAACCTATAAACGATTTTTAATCCGTCGACCAACCGAAGCTGAAAAACCTGGTTCAAGAATAAAATTGAAACAGATAACAACATCACTGCCGAGCTAGTGTATTTCGCATTTACGCTTAGTGAAGAGTATCAATACTATTAGGAATATGGATCGGAGATCGTTTATAAAGAAAACAACAGCTGCGATGGCCGGAACCATGGTATTGCCTTACATCCTGCCATCGGAAGACTCTTTGCCGCCACTGGCAGTAGAACGGCTGGGCATGTAGTCTATGTTATGTTCGCGGGTGGAGTACGTCAACAAGAAAGTGTATTGCAACGCTATCTCGATGATTCACAAGATGTTCCAATCCCAGGAAACATCATGTACAATATGTTCAATGGAGCAGCACCTACCGCCAAAATCGTATACGGAACCGATGTTCCGAATGAGCCCAACGGAAGTGCTCCCATTCCCCAGATATTGAACCAAACTTTAGAAAGCCAAGGAACGCTTTTTAAAGAGGTTCGATCCCCGACTACCGGTCACTACAATGGAATGAATGTTCTTTTGTCCGGTAATACAGGTGCTACCCAAGGATTAAAGCAAAAGCCTCTCACCCCTACCATATTTGAGTATTTGAGGAAGCATGCTGGATATGCTGCTACAGATTGCTGGTTTGTTGGTAATGGTATCGGAAACTCTACTCCCCTACTCGATTTTTCATTAGATTCAGACTATGGAGCTTCCTATGGCGCCAACTTCCTTTGTCCGACTGTCGCCTTTGGAGCAAACGGAATCGAGCATCTTTCGAATGCAAAGATTTATCATCCCGATGAAGAGCTAGACCCGATGTACAAAATGAAGTACTTCCTGGACAATAGCTTCCGATCCAATGGTGGATTCCCGGTTCCAAATGTGGGTAACACGGATGAAGAAAAGCAACAGATTAAGGAATTTATACGCCGTATGTTCCAGCAGCAAAGTGCTGGTAATATTGCCTATCCACCAATTAGTGATAATCCCGACCTACGAACCGTCGGATGGGCCTGTGAAGTGATGAAGGAGTTTGAACCGGCCATTACCGTAGTTAATCTTTCCAATGTAGATGGCTGTCACAGTGATTTTACCGGATATCTTAGAAATCTCCACCGTGCGGATCATGCTGTGGGTCATATTTGGGATTACATTCAAAACAATATTCTAGGAATGGCAGGAGATACGGTTATGATCGTTACTCCTGAACACGGAAGAAACACCAATCCAAATTCAATCTTTGATGAAAACGATTGGTTTGCATACGACCATAGCGATGCCAATTCACCACGTGTATTTACTTCCATGGTGGGACCAAGTGTTCAATCCAATCTACAAGTTGGATCAGAAAACAATCTAATTGGCACAACCATGGACAATGTCCTGACTATTGGAGAAATCTTTGGGATAAAGCAAGATATTTTATCAAGCGGTAAAGTAGCTGGTGGAGCCATGTCCTTATTCGATCGAATATGAGAAAGCTCCTCCCTTTCATATTGGTTGCTTGCCTTGGACTTATCGTATCCTGTGAAAAGAAGGAAGAAAACCCTTTTGATAATCCAAATCTTCAACCTCCATCTCCGCCTGTAAATGAGGACACCCTGAATCCAGTGAGTTTTGCGGGGCTGCATTATCAAATCTTTAAACCCGCCTGCAGCAACTCTGGTTGCCACGATGAAACATTTGAACCGGATTTTAGGACCATTGAAAGTTCATACAACACCTTGGTGTATCAGGATATCATTAAAAACGACCCGGCCAACAATTATCACTTTCGTGTGGTACCAGGCAAGCCCGATTCATCGGTAATCATGGTACGCATGCTTACAGATATTGATGGACAGTCAGGATTGATGCCTATTATCACCGATCCAGATTCAGATTGGCCTCAAACCAAGGATACCCATATTGGCAATATTCGCACCTGGATTGAAAATGGGGCTTTGGACATCTTTGGAGATCCACCCGTAAAAGGAAGACGGGCGCCTAAAATGGTAGGATGCATGGCCACCTTAGCAAGCTCAACCAATCCCATTGCACGAGAACCTAACAATGGTCGCATTTTGGTTCCGAACGGCACCTCAAGCATTGATTTATGGTTTGCTTTAGAAGACGATAATACCCCAAGTGGTCAACTCTCCGTCAATGAACTCAAGATTTGCGAAAACCCATTCTTCAACTACACCATTTTTGATGAAAATTTGACCATCGTCTCCAGTCCTATTTCAGGGGTTGGATATTATGGTGACAATGTTCAGTATACCCATAAAGTGACCATCGACCCTGGCTCATATGGACATCTAAGCAGTTACTTTCATTTTAGAACCTATGTTCAAGATGATACCAATCCGGTGGAGGAATTTCCTTCGGATGGATCCTATGAGCGTTTCAGGAAGTATTTTTCATGCCGATTTAATTAATGAAGGTTCACTTAAAAATAGCAGCACTAGTATTATTGGGAATAGTCTGTTTATCCTGTACCAAGGAGATCGATAATGGGATTAGCAATATTCCCGCAATTGAAATCAAATCGGTATTTCCAACAACTATTGAGGAATTTGATGGTAACGTCATTGTGAATCTCGGATATACTGATGGAGACGGAGATCTCGGCTTTTTAGAGGCCGATTCACTCGCATTGGAAGTTCAGGATTCTAGATTGACCAATCCCGATTATTACTACGTCCCCCCTTTGGCACTATTGGATCATCAACTAAGCATCCAAGGTACGTTGGAAGTTGTACTCAACGGTGCTTTTATTCTCGGTAATGGCACGGAGGAGAAAACAACCTTCACGTTTCGAATAAAGGACAGAAAAGGTCAGTGGAGCAATCTGGTTACGACTCCTGAGATCACCATAACCAAGTAGCTATGTACAGAGGATATCTTCTGATCATAGCGGCACTGTTTAGTTTGACCAGCAATTTGTGGGCACAGCAGACCTACAATATGGCGAATCAAACCATCTATGAATGCGATGGAATTTTATTGGATAGCGACGCTGGCATAGGTGGAGATTATGGTCATAACGAAAACCTGACCTTTACGATCTGCGTTCCTCAAGCCACGCAAATTAACCTGGCCTTTAGTGCGTTTTGTACCGAAGCTGTATTGGATTACATCATGGTCTATGATGGCCCCAATACAGGCTCACCCTTGTTGGGAGGTCCCTATTCTGGCTTACCCTACCTCCGAACTTAGTTGCTACTAGTGGTTGCATGACCATCTCATTTGTGTCTGATGCTAATGTAGCATGTACTGGTTGGGAAGCAGAATGGAGCTCCACGGTTCCTCCTCCCCAAGAACCCGTAGTCACATCAATTGCAGGGACCTGTAATAGCAACATTATCGACTTAAGTTTTGATATCCCCATTCAATGCGACTCCGTAAATGTCAATTATTTCGTCTTAAATAGTCCGCTTGGATTTTCCATTCTCGATGTACAGCCCAATCCTTGTGTGGCAGATTCAGCCACGGATTTTCAAATCATTCTAGATAATCCTGTGGACGACTGCGAAACTTTCGACTTCAATTTCGAAATTCATATTCCAGATCAGTGTGACTCAGTCTACATCTTCAACTATAACGAGGTAATTTCCATTACAGATTGTCCCTTGGAGTCCATTCCAATATTAAGTACAGATACCATTTGTGAGAACAATTGTGCCGATATCAGCGCGGATGGTGATGGAGGAGACTGCAATTACATTTATACATGGACCAACGGTTTACCCCTGGCCCGGGACCCTATGCCATTTGTGCTGCTGCAGATACAACCATTGGATTGATTATTAATGACGGAAGTGGAAACACCCCAGACACCACCTATATCACGCTCACGGTATTGCCTTTACCTGAAGCTGGCAATGACACCATCGTATGTTCCAATGACCCGGCCTTTTATTTGACATCTGGCTCTCCTGCGAAAGGAAGTTGGTCTGGCCCTGGAATCCTCAACCCTTTTGGTTTTTTTGATCCAGACACGGCTGGGATTGGGATTCACTGGATTTATTATGATGTAGACGGTTGTTCCGATAGCCTGGAAATCGAGGTTCTGGAGATTGAAGCAGGTCCAGATGAAGCGGCCTGCCGTGGTTCGGTACCCTTCCTTTTAAGTGGAATGAGCCCACCCGGAGGAACTTGGTCTGGTCCTTATGTTACTCCTGGAGGCTTCTTTGATCCTATTGTGGACGGAAACTTTATAGTCACCTACACCTTTGGAAATTGTACAGACACCAAAACGGTCAATGTAGACAGCATTGTTATGCAGCCCAATGATACGCTTTGCGAAACCGATCCTATTTATGGTTTGACCTTCTCTCCTTTTGGAGGTATATGGTCGGGAAATGGGATTGTCGATAGTCTGCAAGGATTGTTCGATCCAGGAATTGCAGGTGGCGGAAATCACCCTCTTGTTTATGACATTCAAGGATGTAGCGATTCAACCGAAATCTTTGTGGTAGCGATTGATGCGGGGAGCAACCGCGTTAGCTGTCCCTTTGCTGGCACCGTAACACTACCTGGAGGAAGTCCTGCTGGAGGATATTGGACAGGCTGGGGAATTGTTGATTCTTTGGCTGGAACGTTCGACCCATCGGTAAACAGTTTCAACAATTTTACCGAGGATTTAATTTACCATGTAAATGGATATACGGACACCTTAATCATGTATGTACGTGTAACGACCATCGGCATTCCTTTGGTTGAAATGTGCATCGATGATGGGACTTTTGCTCTTAACTAGGCCAATGTGCAGCGAAGCCCTGGAAACGGAAATTGGAGCGGATGGGGAATTACGGATGGAAATCTTGGAACCTTTGACCCAAACATCACTGGGCATGGTTGGTTCTGGCTTTATTATCAAACCTATGGTGCCTGTTTGGACTCCATTGTCTTGCAGGTCGATAGCATGCCTCAAGTCGATCTCAGTGTAATCGATACCTCCTATTGCATGATTGACTCTGTGGTGGATCTTCAATGGAACCCCATAGGAGGATTTATTACTGAAAATGGAATAGTTGGCGATGATTTTAATCCGTGGTTGGCCGGAACGGGAAGTCATCAGATCACCTATGAAGTGGCTAACGGAACATGCCGAGCATATGACACCCTCATATTTGTAATCGGAGATACCTTGAGGAGCTTTCAAAACTTTAGTGATACCACCATTTGCTATTCCGATTACACCACCCTGCAAACAACCGCTCAAGGAGGAACTGGCGGCGGCTATGCGTATAATTGGTTGCACGGATTGCCAGCTATAAACTCTCATTTGGTAGGACCCATTCAAGGCACTCAAATATTTACAGTGACAGTAACCGATGGATGCTCCCAGCCAAGCATCGATAGCTTCTTTGTTTCGGTTCGGGCGGAAATTCAGACCAATTTAACGGTAAGTGATACCGTCTGTTATGACAGTCTTGGATTTGCAAGGATTAACTCTCCTCCAGGAAGCAATTACAGTTACGAATGGCAGGCCTCTCCCATTCAAACTCAGAATACGATTACTACTTCACCAGGCACCTATTATGTAATTACAACGGATAATGCCACCCAATGTGAGCATTGGGATACGATCATTGTGCCTGGATATTCTCAGATTTCAGCCAATTTTTCTGTCTTCCCGAATGAGCCATGCTATTTGCTCTCACAGGCGCAATTGGACATGATAGACTTTAGTTTTGGAGGCTTGACGAGATACTGGGATTATGGCGATGGCACCATCACCGATCCCTATGATCAGGGCATTTACCCAACACACACCTTTAACGACACAGGCTGGTTCACCATCACCTTGTATATTGAGAATGAAGGCGGATGTTATTCCTCTCAGCAAATTGATGTATGCGTGGAATTGAATCCGAATTTATATATCCCGAATGCCTTTTCACCGAATGGGGATACGGTTAATCAAACCTTCTATTGTGTGGGTGGACAAATTGTTGAATGGCATATGGCCATATACGATCGTTGGGGAAGTTTCTTTGGGAAAGTTTTGACATCAATGAAGGATGGGATGGAACTTGGAATGGATTGGAAATGCCTCAAGGAGCCTATGTTTTCAAAATAGTATATCGCCATGAAGATCAGGCTGATCCTCAGACCAAACAAGGAGTGGTCAACTTAATTCGATAGACTAGAGGTAGATGCGATACTTCTTTCTCATCTTTTTGAAAGCATCCAAATCTTCTTTCCAGCTTGCCTTTATTTCGGCTTCGCTCATTCCGCTTTCAATTTGTTCGCGAAGTGTACTTCCTCCAGCAAGGATATCAAAGAAACCGCTTTCCACGAAAAAGGAATCCTTATCAGGACATTGTCGGTAGGCATCTATCAACCAAAACAATACGAGCTCCTTTTCCTCTCGGATGAACTGGGTATAGAATTCTAGATTATAGCCTTTACATTCAACTCCTTCCAACTTCGGATACTTTGATCCGGGTCCAGGCTTGGGCGTGAATACATAATCGCCATCTAAAAAAGGTGCTCCTACAATTTGAAATGGCTTATCCGTTCCTCTACCAATACTCACGACCGTTCCTTCAAACAGGCAAAGTGAGGGATACAGGTTAATGGCTGTTAAATTCGGCAAATTTGGCGAGGGTCGAACCGGTGGATCGTATGGGGTGTTGTGGGTATAGCTTTTACAGGGAACAACCGTCAAATTCAAGGTCGCTTTAGTCTCCAACCATCCCTCGCCTACGATCATTTGGGCATATTCACCTACGGTCATTCCATGAACAATGGGAACGGGATGCATCGCCACAAAAGAGGGTTTTTCCAATTTGTTAATTGGACCATCAACATAGAATCCGTTGGGATTTGGCCGATCCAATATCACCATTTCCGTCCCTGTTTCTGCACAGGCCTCCATGGCATAACTCATGGTCCCAATGTAGGTATAGTATCGAGCACCGACATCTTGAAGATCAAAAACCACCACATCAATATCTCCGAAATCCTCGTCGCCTTTTAACCATTCAAGGGGTAACTTCTTTGATTTGCCGTAAAGTGAACGAATGGGAAGTCCAGTCTTGGCATCCACTTCATTATCAATGAACTCACCATTGGCCGCTGTCCCACGAAAACCATGTTCCGGACCAAAAACCACCTTCACATCTACTCCCAAAGAAAGTAGCGTGTCTACTAAGTGTACTGAGGCCACCAAGCTGCTCTGATTTCCGATTACGGCCACCGATTTACCATGTAGTAATGGCAGATAATAACTCAACTGCTCCGCTCCTACTTTTACTTGGGCATTCAGGTTTAGGAATGGCATCATCAGAAGTGCCAGTCCCACTGCTATTTTTCTACATTTGTTCATTATCTCACAAGGGCATAAATGAAGTACGAACTCTTCGTTGCAAGAAAGGTAATTTTTTCGAGGGATGCTGCGAAAAGTGTAGCCGGACCAATCCTTCGCATTAGTATGTGGAGTATCGTTCTCGGATTCATTGTCATGCTCGTTTCTATTGCTTCCAGTACTGGTTTACAAAAAGAGATCCAAAGAAAGGTCGTCAGTCTTCAAGGCAATGCCGTAGTTAGCAAATTTAATCAGAACGCCTCCTACGAACCAGCACCTTTCGCCATGACCGACAGCTTGATCATGGATCTGAACAAGATGCCTCAAATAGAGCACATCCAGGCGTACAGCACCAAGGCAGGAGTTCTTAAAACCCAAGATGATTTTGAAGGAATCGTGCTTAAGGGTGTCGATCAAAATTATCAATGGACGGAGTTCAAAGACTATTTGCATGAAGGCGATTTTCCAAATTTACAAGCAGATAGCCGGTCCGATGAATTACTGGTTTCAAAATACCATGCCGATCGACTAAATCTCGCCGTGGGCGATAAGGTGCTACTGTATTTCTTGCAGCCACCACCGCATAAACCACGACGCATTCCATTCCATATCTCGGGTATTTATCATTCCGGCATGGAGCAATTCGATCAGGTGTATGCCGTTGGAGATCTTAATCAAATCCGACGACTAAATAAGTGGGAGGACAATGAAGTAGGAGGAATTGAAGTCTTCTTGAAGGAAGGCCACAAGATTGAAGAGGTTAACGGTGAACTAAACGCTACCATCCCTTTCGATCTCATTTCCAGAAGTGCACGACAATTGAATCCACAGATGTATGAATGGCTGGATTTGTTCGATCTTAATGTCATTGTGATTTTGGCCATTATGATCGCCGTTGCCTCCGTTAACATGATTACTGTCTTGTTGATTCTAATCCTTGATCGCACACATATGATTGGTGTATTTAAAGCGCTGGGTTCAAGAAATCTGGGGATTCAAAAGATTTTTATTTTTCAAGGAGCACTACTGCTCGCCCGTGCATTGTTCCTTGCCAATATCATAGGAGTTGGAATTCTCCTGATCCAGAAATATTTCGGACTTGTAAAGTTGGATGAGGCAAGCTATTATGTACATGCAGCGCCTGTTTTCATTGATCCAATGGCCATTTTATATCTAAACCTAGGGACTTTGATCATTTGCTTCACTGTTCTTCTTGTACCGAGCTTTGTGATCTCCGGAATTCGTCCGGCCAAGAGCCTTCGCTTTTCTTAGTGTTTCTGCAATATGGAAAAGAAAAAAAATGGTTTTCTTAAATCGTGGATTTTAAACACACTACTGGGGTGGACCGTTGGATTTGTACTAGTGGTTCTCCCAGCACTGCTTATTGAATCGATTGGATTGGGGCATATGCAGTTTTTTGTAGGAGCTGGGATGGGCTTAGGGGTCGGATACTTTCAAGCTCGCGTGCTAAAGAAACAATTTGGATGGTCCAATCATTGGCTTTGGATTACGTGTGTCGGGCTGACCGTCTCTTTTATATTATTCGATTTCGGAAACTCCTTTATATGGGAGATGCCCGAGTATAATTTGGTCTTAGGTGTTTCATTTGCTGCGATTGTCTTAGCCATTTGGCAAACTATATATCTCCAGAGGAAGAGTGGAGTTAAAAGCTGGAGTTTTGCTTTGTACGCTCTTCTCGCTTGGGGCTCAGCTGTAGGTATGGTTCGCATCACCGACTTCTTCAGAGAATGGGGCATCAATGGATGGATATCCTTGGTTTACTTTGCCACACTTGCGATTGTATTGTCTAGTGTGTCCTTAGGGTTTTTTACGGGTACTGGAATTAGGAGGTATGTTCGAGTTAGTTGAGCAATGGGCTAATGGGCTAATGGGCTAATGGGCTAATATGGTAATGTGCTAATAAGAAAATAGATAATGTATTTCACTTTCCGGTTTTCGAGCTTGCCGAGGTGGCGATGAAAAAACATTCACTAACGGGAGTGTTCACTAAAGTGTGTCATTGGTTAAAAATCTCTCTTCCCACATCACCCTCTCGGTTCTTTATGATGAGGATATAGGTTCCACTTTTTGAATCCGATACATCGATTTCAATCTCTGAACCTCCCAATTCATATGATCGTACAAACTGACCTGTCATAGTGTATACTTCAATACTACCTTCCTTTAACTCGGCATCCAATTCAACATTCAAAGTAGAACTGGCTGGGTTTGGATAAATACTTATACTTAAGCCCTCTTGGGACTCAGGAATCCCAACATTGCAGTTAGGAGTCAAACAACCAACCGAATCGACTTTGACAAGCCAAATATCTTGTGTGAAACCTCCTCCCGGTGCAACATATTCCCCTAGTAGAATACCATCATCGATTGCTTTGACTACACTATTAATGTTATGATCCTTGTTTGGGAGAAATTGGTATGTACGCTCCCAAAATACTGCACCACTAGTAGAACAAAGTGCGGACCAAGCCTTTCCATTATTAAAATTAGAGTATTCAGAACCTCCTAACAATAATTGTGTCTTATTCTTTGGATAGATTCCTCCTGCATAAACCCTTCCGTGCTAAGTCTGAACGGTATCCTTTGAAATCTCTGTTCCGGTCGTCTTACCCAACCAGTAAAGAAGATTAATATAATGAGTGTTCTTGTCAGCAAACGTCCAACAAAGAATCGAATCTCCAAATTCTATGGCATTCAATGTATTAACTGTTGGATAGGTCTTCTTCCAAAGAAGATTGCCCATTTTATCGGCTTTAAGCAGATAGCCCCTAGACTGAGTTTGCGCGCCAGATATAAGAAAAGTAGTATCCGACAATATAGTTCCTGAAAAATACCATGCTGTTCCTGAACCAGGATAGGTCTGACTCCACTCCACATCCAAGTTTGAGTCTAGTTTAATGGCAAAATAGCTACTCCATTGGTTTAGTGTATCCGATACGTAATTCCCTTGTATAAGAAAGCCTCCGTCGGGATGCTTAATAATTGCCCTTCCTATTGCCCCATTTGGAATTATCGGATATTCCCTAACACCTATAGTATCTCCTTGTAGGTTAAAACAAATGACTATTGGAATCTTTCTATCCGTATCTCCTGAGTATCCTGTAAATAGATAGCTTGTACTGTCATGAGAGCTGCATGCAATTGGAGTAATTCTGAAGGTGAATGAATCATCTATGTACTTATTAAGTTGTAAGGTGTCTCCGTTCTTGTCTACTTTTAAGCTGAAAAAACCATAGGAGCCTGAAACTTGAAATGCACTAGCTGCAATGAATCCGGAATCAGAACATGAAACCACTCCTCCAAGGTTATCGGGACCTCCATTAATATCGTATCTAGAATTGAAGTACGAATGCTGCGCCTCAAGCTCTGAACTGAGAGCAATTAACAATATTAGGAGTACTCTAAATTTCACGGTTCCTCTAAAGTACGAACTTGTAAGCGCATTGAAATGATTTATGGCAGCAAGGAAGAACTAGTGAATACTACCTGCTTTCAGCAATTCCTATTTCATGAGATCTCGACACATCAGAAGGTGATAGGATTGGAGGATTCAGGACGGTACATTACATAATTACTCAACTACACACTTACCAACCTACTAACTAACTCACCAACTCACCAACCTAATTACCCATTTACCTAACTACCTTCACGACGAATTTCGAAAATCGAAATTGTCGTTGATTTAACAATGAGAACATCAGTTCCTCGTGTTCAACGATATCAACGAATGAACGAAGTGAACTTCGTGATCATCGTGGAATTACCTACCAACAGAAAAATCTCCGTCCTAAAAACGTAAATTCGCCCAAAATTTGATCCTGTGAAGTACCGTCCAATTTCAGACAGCATTTTAGACACCATTGGGAATACGCCAATGATTCGAATAAATAAGATCACCAAAGGAATTCTTGGTGAGATCCTCGCCAAAGTGGAGTACTTCAATCCAGGGCATTCTGTAAAGGATCGAATGGCGCTAAAAATGGTGGAAGATGCGGAAGCCGATGGTAGACTTAAACCGGGTGGAACCATTATAGAATGTACTTCGGGAAATACAGGGATGGGATTGGCCTTGGCTGCCATCGTTAAGGGTTACAAACTCATTTGCACTACGAATGACAAGCAATCCAAAGAAAAGGTTGATATCCTTCGTGCCCTGGGAGCTGAGGTTGTGGTATGCCCCACCAATGTTGCTGCCGATCATCCCGATTCATATTATTCCGTTGCCACTCGATTGGCTGGTGAGATACCTAATTCTTTTTATCCCTATCAGTACGACAACCTGAGCAATCGTCAAGCGCATTACGAAAGCACAGGACCAGAAATCTGGGAGCAGACCGAAGGACGCATTACCCATTTTGTGGTTGGTGTTGGAACCGGTGGTACCATCTCAGGCGTTGCCCGTTACCTTAAGGAAAAGAATCCAAACATCAAGATTTGGGGTGCCGATACCTATGGATCGGTCTTCAAGAAATACCATGAGACCGGTGAATTTGATGAAAATGAGATTTATAGCTACATCACCGAAGGAATTGGTGAAGACATCCTTCCGGCCAATGTCGACTTCAGTCTGATTGATAAATTCGATAAGGTTACAGACCAGGACGGTGCCTTAATGACCCGCAGATTAGCTAAAGAAGAAGGTCTCTTCCTTGGCTATAGTGCCGGAAGTGCAATGAAGGTTGTTGAGCACTTAAAAGATGAATTGGACGAAAACAGTGTGGTGGTGGTTCTCTTCCATGACCACGGAAGCCGCTATGTAGGTAAAGTCTTCAATGACGACTGGATGCGCGATCATGGCTTCATGAAGCCAACCAGAGCCATCAACCTGATTGAAGCTCATAAGGATTTTGGATTGGTGACTGTAAAGGAAAGTGATCAGGTATCACAAGCCTTCACCAAAATGGCCAAATACAATATTTCTCAACTTCCAGTGGAAGGGGAAAATGGCTTTGTTGGTTCCATTGACGAGAGTGATTTGTTCCAATTGTTGATCAAAGACTCTAATTTGGGAGAAAAGAAAGTGTCTTCAGTAATGAAAGTGGCCTTCCCTGAAGTTGAAGGAGGTTTGAGTATTGAAGAAGTGGCGGCTTTGATCAACGATCAAAACTCCGCAGTAATCGTAAAAGATACTGCCGGTTCTCCGCACATCATTACTCGAAACAATATCATCGAAGCACTGAAGTAGGTCCAGCGGCTTTGGCGTATCTTATAGGCCTCATGGCACAATGATGCCGATGGAATTATCGAAGCTAAGTCTTGGGCCAAATTGATCCAGTTCCTTTGGCATAAATCGTTCGCATCCAAGCAAAACCAAAACCTATGAACTACATTGATCAAATAGGAAGGACGGTTGAATTAGGGGAAACACCTAAGAGGATCATCTCATTGGTTCCAAGTCAAACGGAATTACTGCATCATTTGGGACTGGGAGATCGTGTGGTAGGGATCACCAAGTTTTGCACGCATCCGGATATCTGGCACCGCAGCAAGCCGCGAATTGGTGGTACTAAAAACATCCACTTTCAGAAAGTCCATGATTTAAATCCTGAACTGATCATAGCCAATAAGGAGGAAAATAATAAAGCAGACATTCTCGAATTGGAAAAACACTATCTGGTATGGATAAGCGATGTAAACGACTTGAATTCGTCCTTCGAAATGATACAAAGCATTGGTGAGATTACCTCTACGCAAGAGACTGCCGGAGATTTGCTTCGTAAGCTTCAGCGGGATTTCGACACGCTTGAAAAAGGTTTAATTGACAAGAACTCCGAATCAAAAAAGATCGTCTACCTCATCTGGTTCGATCCGCTTATGTCTGCAGGGAAAGGCACATTCATTGATCAAATGATTTCGGCTGCAGGATTTGAAAATCTGGTTACAGCAGAGCGTTATCCAGAATTAAGTATTGAAGAACTCAAAGCTCTACATCCAGATGCCCTATTCCTTTCTTCTGAACCTTTTCCCTTTAAAGAGAAACATCTTAAATCCCTTAGCATGGAATTAGGAATGAATTCAAATAGGCTTCATTTTGTGGACGGCCGTATGTTTTCTTGGTATGGAAGCGCATTGTTGGAGGCCCAAAAGTATTTCACCGAATTAAATCGTCAATTGAATAAATCCGAATAATCAAATACGAATTTTCCTTGAACTGGAGTTCAAAGGGTAGACAACACCACTCATGAAGCAAAACCCTAGATTTCTATTCTTATTCATTGCCTTACTGCCTTTGTTGACCTTTGGTCAACGACAAGAGATTGAGTTGTTCGATCTGTGGTATTTCGATGATGAAGGCAAGGCCTTTGTGTCGCTTTCAGACATCTACTATTTAAGCGACAACGAAGACTCCATGGCCATTCCGGATGTCAACTACGACAGTATAGTTAATCGGGAGTATTTTGTGATTGACAGTAATTTTAGGGATCGCTTCTTTAATGAAACCTATGTGTCAAAAACGGATAGCTTATTCATCTATGGATATGCTTCCAATAGTCTGTTGCGCTTTGCCCTGTCGGAGCTTCCATTGGTTGCACGCATGAGTGCCTATGGCCCTTATGATAAATATGCCATTGAGTAGTATGATTATTACATAGGATTTGAAATCCCTGTACCGTCCTGAAAAAAGATGACACTTATCTCCAAATTCCTACATTCGAAACAAATTGCCGAAAGACCCATGAAAACATTCGCAGAAACAGATCGATTAATCCTTCGGGAGCTAGTAATGGATGACGTAGACGATTTATTTGAAATGGATTCTGACCCTAAGGTTCATAAATACCTCGGAAACAATCCCGTAAAAACTAGGGAAGAATCCGAAAAGATTATGGAAAACATCCTCCAGCAATACAGGGAGGAAGGAATAGGTCGATGGGCAATCATTGAAAAAGAAAGTGGCGAATTCCTTGGCTGGAGCGGACTCAAGCATGAGCATAAACTCAGACCCGGAAAGAGTTATTACGATTTAGGGTACCGACTAAAACGGAAGTATTGGGGAAAGGGGGTTGCTAGTGAGGCGGCTAGGGCTTCCATGGTATATGGATTTGAAACAATGAATTTGGAATGGATTGGAGCATGCGCAAGCACAAACAATCTGGCCTCCAACAAAATCATTCAAAAACTCGGCTTTACCTATAAGGAACAGTTCTCCGTAGACCTGACCATATGCTACTGGTACACCTTTATGAAGTTTCATTACCTGAATAATAAGAATATCTCTCAATGAGCAACTTCAGGATTGAAGTCTACAATTCCAAAAACAGCGAGGAACTCCTCAATATGATGGAGGAATTCTATGAGATGTTCAATTACCCCTATGATCGTGAGTTGAATGTAAAAAGCATCGAAGGACTTGCAATTAAATCCAGATCTAGGCTTTCTTTTCATGCTATTTAGCGGAGGTACTCCTGTTGGATATATGGCATTATGTTTTGGATTCAGCTTCGGCATCAATGGACGTGGTTTGCTCTTAGATGAAATATACATCCGTAAGAGTCATGTTAAAATGGGTCTTGGAAAACAATGCATAAGCTTCATCGATGAACTAGCTAAAAAAGAAGGTCTGAAGGCGGTTATACTTGAAGTTGAAAATGATAATGAGAGGGCCATTCAATTGTATCACAAATCGGGATATAAGAGAAGAAATCAAACGGTAATGACCAAAACCATTGACCCTTGACCTCCATTGAAATCTGCACCGATCGATTGCAAATCAAACCTTTGAATGCCATAGAATTAGAACTATATGTGGCCCCAAATAATGCGTTTGAAAAAGAGTATGGATTACAAAATCACCAGCGCATCACCACCAAAAGAGCCCATACCTTGATCCACAACACGCTCTTAGCTCTTGTAGGAAAGCTGGCCCTGAAACACATTTCCACAGCTTTTGGCCGCTCATTGATCCAAACGAAAAGAGCATCGTAGGAGAATTCTATTGGCTTAAGACCAGAACAATTGGATTTTGAAGTTTTTGCAGGTAGCATGGAGATGAACTACCTCATCATGAAAAATGGGAATGCCCTCATTGGCTTATTTCAAGGTATGTTCGAAGGCAACATTATAACCTTCAATCCAGGATGGGATGAAAGTGCCAATGCATTAGAAGATTTTACAGATGTACGTGAAATTCAAAAACAACTTAAACAGTCGGGAGTTGAGTTCATCAGCGAAGCAGATGCCTCCACTTCGGGACCGGCAAGCCTTACGCTCACGGATTCGGATGGGAATGTCATCCTCATCGACCAGCACGTCTAGCACCGACAATCAGAATTGGCAGCTTTATTGATTGTATCTTTGAAACTGTATTGAGAAGTACCTCCATGAGCACAAAACTTTCTTCACTCTCCATCTTTCTATTCATTGGCTCACTTGCTCTTCATGCGCAGTCCATTGAAGTGGACACCATCTTAGATTGGACCGATGTATTAACAACAATTGAGGAGAAAGATCATCAGTATGGAACCGAGGGGGTTCTCATCGTTCTCGACATTGACAATACCTTAATCACTTCTCAAACCGATTTAGGCGGGGACATTTGGTATCAATGGCAAAGGGGCAAACTACAAACAAAACCGACCGAAGATCAAAAAATAAAGAAGTGCTTATTTGAAGATGTGATTGGCCTCCTTTACGAACTGGGGACCATGGAATTGGTCGATCCAAAAATACCTGGCTATATTGAATCCTGGCAAAATGATGGATTTACCGTTTTTGCGCTCACCTCCAGAAATCCCAAATATCGAACGCCCACCGAACGTGAATTACTCAAGCAAGGCATCGACTTTAGCGTATCTCCGCTTTTGGATGGCGCTGGAAACATGCCCATGTATTCGTATCAGCTGGAGCGAGGGATGAGCTATATGAATGGGATCATGATGACCACCGGAATGAATAAGGGCCTGATGCTCCAACATATTCTCCAACGTACTGGGCAGAGCTATTCAGCCATTGTTCTAGTCGACGATTCTGGTCACAACATCGATAATATTTATGAAGCTTGGAAGGATTCAGCAATCGACATGCATCTATTCTATTATCAAGAGGTAGAACATACCCGAAGAATGGAGAATGGTGGTTTGGTGGTCACAGAAGAGCAAGCCGCAAAAATGGATTCCGATTGGAAGGCATTAAACAAAACCTTACTTAAGATTTTCCCGGGAAGAGATATTTCCAAAGGTTGTGTTGACCCAGAATAACAAGCTCCTTCCTATTTCCGGGAAAAGCGTCTTTTTTTCTTTTTCTCCACCGTCGTCTCCTCTTTTTCAAAAGGCTTTAAAATCTTATCGAAGAAGTTGTCCTCTTTGAAATCTTCACAATCTATATGCACTCCAGCCACCGATTCCTCTAGAGTATCCCCTTCAATATATTGCTCATACAATTGTGAAGAGCGTTCAATCTCTCGCACAGTTTTAGCAACAACGGGGAAAGCCATTTGACTTCCCGAACCTGCTCCGGTTTTGAAATGGATATTAGGCATAGATGCTCCTGCGCGGCTTCCCATCACCAGATTGCTATTGTAGCATATGAACCATGCATCGGCATAGTTTTGTGCGGTCCCGGTTTTTCCTGCAAAATCCGTTCGAACCCCATAGGTAGACTTCATGGATTGTGCAGTTCCTTCCTCGACCACGCCCATGAGCATGGCGTTCATATTTTGCACAGTTTCTTCTTCCAATACCCTTTTCTTCTCAGTGGGAATATCTCTAGAATAAATGAGCGTTCCATTGAAGGTTTTAATGCTATCAACAAAGTACGGTTGAACCATCATTCCTCCGTTTGCAAAAACGGCGTACGCTCGAACGGCTTCCATCAAACTTGCATCTACGGCGCCCAATGCGTTGGCCGGATCTTCCGACAATTCAGATTCAAAACCCATGTCCGTCCAAACTTCTTCGAAAGCCTCATAGCCTGTCTTAAAATACAAATCGATGGTAGGGATATTCATGGATTTCTTGAGTGATCCGACCATGGAGTACTTTCCACCACTGCTGCGATCATAGTTCTGTGGACTCCAATCATTTCTATCCGAAAAAACCACAGAATCATTATCAAAATAGCTGCATGGATTCATTCCTCCTTCCAAAGCAGCGGCGTATAAAATGGGCTTGATTGCCGAGGCAAAAGGACGTTTTGCAATCACCTGATCGTACGGTGTAATACTCCCCGAAATTTAGACCACTTGCTAGGTTAAATTTAAAAGTACCTACATTAGGCTAAGTTATGAGTGGAAAACGCAGAAAATTCAGTGCCGATTTCAAAGCGCGTGT
>LXNJ01000460.1_pt1 | contig 29010 bp, 29 predicted proteins | sample 809081 | NCBI WGS metagenome assembly LXNJ01 (sample SAMN04870510, study PRJNA318959) | sponge metagenome | biome: sponge; feature: marine sponge reef; material: water | host: Petrosia ficiformis | place: Greece: Milos, Mediterranean Sea | collected 2013-05-29 | depth 5-7 m | reverse complement strand
CCCTAATGGCCTTTATGTGTTCGCCCACGTGCATACGTGCAAAGGTAGCTAAAACAGCAACTTTTAGCAATTAAAGTCAAAAACAGACTTTGTAAGATTGCTAAAATGGAGAATTAAGTTTGGTTTTGTAGAGTTCAAAATAGAGAAATAAAATCTGAACTCATGGCCAAACTCAACACCTCCAACCCCGATCACTTCATTTATGAAAATGACATACTGCAGATCGAAGTTCTGGGCGGTATCAAGGTAGAAGGGCTGGACCGGATGAGAGCAACCCTAAAAGCCGCACTAAAAGACAGCCCGCGCCCACCGATCCGGCACAACTTAGACCTGTACAATGACAACCAACTTGAAAAATTTATCAGGAAAACTGCCCAGCGCCTTGAGATCGGCACCAGTGTAATAGCCGCCTGCCTTGCAGAGATGACCGCCCAGCTGGAAAGCTACCGATTAGAGCAACTCAAAAAGCTACAGCCCGAAGAAGAAAAGGTGAAAGTGTTGAGCAAGCAGGAAAAGGAAGCAGCTAAGAAATACGCCAGCCAGCCGGAACTGATGGAACGCACCTTAAGCGATCTCCAGCAAACCGGAATTATAGGCGAACCCGACAACGCCATGATCTTAAACCTGGCCATGACATCGAGAAAATGCGCAGACCCTTTAAGCGTGATCTGTTTAGCCCGGAGCGGAACAGGCAAAAGTTACCTCATGGAAAAAGTGGCCGCCTGCTTCCCTGTGGAAGATCTACTAGAAAACACACAATTTACTGAGAACAGTTTTTACTACTTCAGAAGGGAAGAGATTCGCGGAAAAGTGTTTTTGGTAGAAGATCTGGACGGGGCAGCGGCCGTACTCTACCCAATCAGGGAACTACAAAGTAAAAAGCGCATCAGCAAAACGGTAACAGTAAAAGACAAGACCGGGCAACTGCGCACCATTACCCTGATCGTGGAAGGTCCGGTAAGTGTGATCGGCTGCACCACCAAGGAAAAAATCTATGAAGACAATGCCAACCGCTCGATCCTAATCTATCTGGACAGCAGCAAGGAACAAGATCAAAAAATACTGGACTACCAAAAGAAGCTGAAAGCCGATTTAATCGACAAACACACAGAAACTCAAATCCGGGAAAAGCTGCAAAATGTGCAAAGAGTGCTGGAACCGATGAAGATCGTGAACCCTTACGCGGTACTGATCGACCTGCCCAAGGAAGTTTTTAAACCCCGCAGAACAATGGGACTGCTCTTAAACTTCATTGAAGCGATCACCTTTTACCACCAGCACCAAAGGGAGCAGCAAGCAGACAAAGAAACCGGGGAAGTATTTATAGAAACCACACCGGAAGACATCGAGTGGGCTTTTAAGCTGCTCAGGGAAACCCTGTTTAGAAAATCGGACGAGCTGAGCGGAGCATGCAGAAGCTTTTACGAATGGGTCAGGAGCCCTGACAGGCAATTTAAGAACCGGAAATTTTACGCCAGTGATATCCGCAAAGAAATCCGCATAGCGCCCAGGACTTTACAACGTTATCTGAAAGAGCTTCACGAATACAACCGTCTGAAAATCGTGGGTGGCAAAAAACACGGAAACGGCTACCAGTACGAGTTGAACCCAAAGCCGGAACATGAAAACCTGACCGGACTTATTGAAGAGCAGATCAGCAAGGTATTAAAGGCCGTGGAAGCGGAACACAAGAAAAGGCAGGGCACAAAGAGGAAACGGAAAAAATAAAGTAGAGTACGCCACTGCGCCACACTACGCCAAAACACAAACTGGCGCAATTAATAAACTGACAATCAAAATAAAAACCACTGCGCCAGCACATTTTAAAGGTCAAGCGGCATGAAAAATTTACCCATCAAATCCGAGAGCTTCCAGTATGTTGAAAAATCCTTCCGTGAATGGCTGGACATCTTAGGTTATGCCGACAGTACCGTTTATGCTTTGCCCCTGCATGTACGCGAGTTGTTCCACTGGTTAGAGCAGCAGGGTTGCACCCAAATAAATCAAATCACTACCGAAAAGATCAGGGAACATTACCACAACCTGAAATACCGCGGAAATCAAAGAAGAGGCGGAGCACTGAGCAACAACTACCTGAACAAGCACTTACAAGCTTTTTACAAGTTCATGGACTACCTGAGACAATCCGGAAGGCTGGAACTGCCATATCTGGGACTAGAACGGGAAGAAGCGAATACCAAGCCGATACAGGTTTTATCCGTTGATGAAATCCGCGAGCTGTTCAAAGCAGCAGAAGAACACCCCAGCACCCCGAAATGGGAAGCCATAGCCGCCAGAGACAAAGCCATGTTGACCGTTTTTTACAGTTGTGGCCTCAGGAGAAATGAAGGCTATCACCTCGATTTATCAGACATCAATTTTGATACACAAGTACTGCACGTGCGAAAAGGAAAAAACTACAAAGAACGCTTTGTGCCCTTCAACAAAACCAACAGCCAAATCCTGCAGGAATACATTTACGACTATCGCCCCCGCTTTGTAAACGCCCGGGAGTTGGACGCCCTTTTTATGAGTGTTCCCGGCCACCGCATGGAAACCCAAAGCATGGTACTGCGGCTAAAACTCCTGCAGCAGCGATCGGACGACATCGAGCTACAGCAAAAAGACATTGCCCTGCACACGCTTCGCCACTCGATCGCCACACATTTACTGGCAGCAGGAATGAGCTTAGAGAAGATCAGCCGTTTTTTAGGACATAGCAGTTTAGAAAGCACCCAGATTTATACACACTTAGTTGAAAAAGAAGCCAATGGAGAAGAGCTTTAAAAAATACCTGGAGAGCAAAGGCCACAGCTTCCAGAGCATGGATGGTGAATACCGCCAAACCATCTACTTTTTAGACTGGTGCGAAGAAGAAAATACAGAACCGGAACAAGCCACCCACCGCGATTTAATCGGCTACATCAAACACTTACAAAAAAGAGGCATCAAACAAATTACCGTTCAAAAATACCTGGGCAGCATCAAGCATTACTTTAACTGGCTCATCAAAAGAGAAATAAGAGAAGACAACCCGGCCAGGAACATCGACATTAAAGGCATCAAACGAAAATCACTTTACGACATCATCAAAATGCCGGAACTGGAAACCCTCTACCATAACTTTGAAATCCCGGACGAGAACGGAAAAGACAGAAACCAGAACTGGTACAAAGCTCAAATCCTAACAGCCAAAAGAAACAAAGTCATTTTAGGGTTGATGATCTGGCAGGGACTTGGAACGGCAGAACTGGCCAAACTGCAAACCGGTGATCTGAAACTAAGAGAAGGGAAAATCTACATCGCAGGCAGCCGAAAGAGCAATGAAAGAGAACTGAAACTTGAAGCGCACCAAGTACTCGATCTGATGGAATACACGCTTGAAACCCGCAAAGCACTTTTAGAAATCCATGGCCATGAAACCGAAAAACTCTTTATCAGCAATGGAACCGGGGCAAACAAGCTGAATAATGCCATGAGCTATTTAGTCAAGAAGTTGAACGGACAAAATCCGAGAGTAAGCAGTGCAAAGCAAATCCGGGCAAGTGTGATCACCCACTGGCTGAAAATCCACAACCTCAGAGAAACCCAATACATGGCCGGACATCGCTACGTAAGTTCAACAGAAAGATATTTAGTCAACCAAACCGAAGACCTACAGAAAGACATTGACCAGTTTTACCCGTTCTAAAAATGGATATCGAGAAAATGAAATTAGTTTTACAAATTGAAAATAAGAAGCATGGCAGATAAAGAAATAGTACCCCAAGAAACGATTTTAAGCAAGATATATGTAGTTCGTGACCAGCGAGTAATGTTAGATCGAGACTTGGCAGAACTGTATGACGTAAAAGCAATAAGACTCAGAGAGCAAGTAAAAAGAAATGCCGAACGCTTCCCTGAAAACTTCATGTTCCAACTCACAGAAGAAGAGACCGAAAACATGGTATCGCAAAATGCGATACCTTCCAAACAACACCTTGGCGGCACTTTGCCTTATGTATTTACAGAGCATGGTGTTTTACAACTTGCCAATGTTCTAAGAAGTGGTAGAGCCGTTCAAATGAGCATAAGCATTATTGAAGTCTTTGTGAAAATGCGTGAAATGCTCCTAACTCATAAAGACCTGCTTATTGAAATGGAAGAAATCCGAAAGAAAGTCAGTAAACAGGATGAGAAAATAGAACTCATATTTAACTACTTGAAACAGTTCATTAAAGAACAAGAAACCCCAAGAGTACCGATAGGATTTAAACAAAAAGAAGAATAACAAACAGCGTGAATAAATTAGCTGTATTCGCTCCGCTCATGAGTTGAATTATTTTGGTTCCGCCTTCCTACGGTCGGACTTCACCAAAAAACGGAAAAGCGGTGTTCCTCCTTCGGTTGTCTTGTCCTGAAATAGGTTTACACCAAAATCTAAAAAATGAAAGAGAAGTGTAAAGTTATATTAGGACAAGACACTTTCTTTTGCTTTGAAGCTCCCGAAGGGCGTAAAAAGCGCCTCCTCCGGATCCGCCACTTCCCGAAAGACCATCCAGATCCTCGATCAGTATCAGCTTATGACGCAGTGCCTGACGTTCAAAATAATAAAAGGCGTTTTCTGAGAGGGTGGTTAGTTCTATCCTATCTTCCCCAGGGATAAGACCGCCTACACTTTCTTGCAGATGGGTTTTCCCCATTCCTGAGCTTCCGAGGCTAATAATGTGAAGTGGATTCGAACGCTTTCTGGAGGTGAAGATCAGATACATCAGCAGCCGATTGATCGTTTCTCCCACCACGCCGCTTTTTCCGATCATCTCAGAGGTGCGTTCCAAAAGATCATCACTTTTAAGAAAGGCCATGGCTTGTTTTCTTGTCTTTTAGCTCTTTTAATTGTGCATGGCGATACCCTTCTAAGGATTCGGTAAGCTCTGATAGGCTATGAGCTATAATGGCCGTGCCTGGCTCTAATCGCTCTGCAACTTTTCGTATTAGTCTCTCGCACTGTGAGTCGTTGTACAGGTCCAGGTTATGGCGCAGCGGCGGACGAACGCTTCCCTGGAGCGAGACCTTCACAGTGGCACGCATACGATCCAAGCCCTCCAGTTTAATTCCGCCCAAAACAGAGATCTTCAATATCTCATTCTCATAGGTCAGATGTTCGGGATTCTCTGCGCTGAAAAATTCATTCGAACTAGTGGATATGGCCATAATTGAAAATTATTTTTAGAACATATTTTGTTCAAAATTATAAGATATGTTTCAAGCGTGCAAATAATTAGTGATTTGATTAGACAACTTATGTTCCGTAAATTAGCACCTTGCCTTGATTTTATTGTCATTTTAGAACCTATGTTGTTCGGTCAGAGATTAACACAAACAAGAAAACAAAAGAATATTTCTCAGGAGCAACTAGCCTCCAAGCTGGGTGTTCACGCTCCGGTTATTGGCAGGTATGAAAGAGGTGAAGTAAAACCTTCTATCGAAGTGGCTATTCGCATCGCAAAGGTCTTGGAAGTGTCCCTGGATTTCTTATCAGGCCTCTCCGACAATGAACTGTCCGCTGAACTGATCCAACAGATCGACAACCTGCAATCCCTCCCAGAGGAGGATCAAGGACATATCATTAAAACTATGCAATCCCTCATCAGAGACGCTAAAGCTAGAGCGGCTTATGGATAAGAAAGAGGTTATACAGATCCTGGAGGCTCTGGCGGGTGGTGTAGATCCTGTGAGTGGGGAGATCTTCCCTGCGGATAGTCCTTACCAAAGTGTAGAAGTTACAAGGGCTTTGTTTCATGCGCTGGAAGCGGTGAAGGGTGCAAAGGATAAAAAGCCACTCCCTGAACGGCAGGGCGAGAAGTGGACGGAGCAGGAAGATCAGCAGCTAACCGAAGGTTTTAACAAGGAAGTGAAGGTTGCTGAACTGGCCAAGACCCATCAAAGAACTTCGGGAGCGATCAGATCACGGTTAAAAAAGCTCGGATTGATCGAGGAATGAAGCTATACTTTACAGACCAAAGACAACAGTTCAAAAAGCATTTAGAAGCTCTTAAATCAGCTACTGTTATTCCGTACAGAACGGAGCAATTAAAGCATAAAATGAACAGTATTCAGCTTGATTGCAGCTTCTCCGATTTCAACCCTAACCGATTATTTGACTATCATATTTTTCCTGCCAATATTCTTTCAGCACTCCCGCAATGGGTTCAAGAAGGTAGAGCAATTCAAGCTGGTGATACGATTGCTCAACAGATCAACATTCCACCTTTCAAGTCAATAGCTCAAAGAATGATTGTAGGTGTCAGAGTAAGGGAAGTATTTAACAACGGTAGCATCAAAGGATTTTCCTATGAGACCTTAGAAGGACACGTTGAAAAAGGTATTTCCCATTTCCGAGTTGAAAACCATAACAACAAAGTCATTTTCAAAATAGAGACTTATTCTGCTCCTGCTATGCTACTGACCAAAATACTTACCCCTATTTCTTCTTGGTATCAGGATTACTGTACTAAAAAAGCTCTGGAGAACCTAGACAGTTGAAATAGGTTTCCTTATCCAATTAATTAGCTTAATAAGTAGCGTGATTCCTGCGATAGGCATAAGGAAGAATATTAAAGAGTAAAAAACCCAACCTTCATTGATCAGGTTTTCCATTTCTAAAAAGTAGGTAAAGAAGGCGTAGCAAAACAGGTAAGGTAAAAGGTTGCTATCAAGTCAATGACACCAACAAAGCTTTTAGGCTTGATTCCCCTAAACAAATACCCTAAACCAACAATGGCTAACGGAGCAACTATGGTATACACATAAAACATTAGTTTCCTGTTTCTTCTGTTTCAGGGTCTGTTATTTGAACATCCCTAGATTCTTCTGTTCCACCAAGCTTAGTGACAATATTGGTTAAAACTTCTTCCCATGATTTCTTTTGCTGGCTTCTTGAAAAACCTTCAGGAGCCATACCCATATCAACTTCTGATTGAGAGTTTATATCAAACTTGGTATTACCATCTTCATCCTGAGACATTGAAAACGTAATGATTCCTTTTTCAATGTGACCTTCCATCGTTACAAAAGTGGCTGACAAACTACCGTCTTCTCCTTCATTTAAAGCCTGAACCTTTACATAGCTGTTATTCATAGGTCCATCTATATCAATTTTGATATAGCTTCCAACTTTAAATTGTGAGGGTTTACCTTCTCCATCAACAGGAGAGTTGAACTCAGCTTTGGAGTTTGTTAGGTAGTCCTGAGGTGCGCTCTTAAAATTCTTCTTAAAGTCTTCAAAAGACATCTTTGGATTTGAAACAGTGACACTGTATGCTTGTCTTTGGGCTGTTTCAGCATTGGGAAGTTTTACTTTTAACTCTCCTGGGTTTTTGAACGTTGACATAAAGTTCTCCCATTCTTTCCCTTCTAGGTCTCTACCATCAATAACTCTGTTTTCAGCAAAGGCATAAGGTGAGTTCTAAGGATATTCCCCTTCCAATGGATCAGTTGATAAAAATTTCCCAAGTCTTGGATCGTAGATTCTAAAAAGAAAATCATAGCTATTTCCGTCTCCTTTTACTTCATCATCTCGTTCTTGACCTTGGAATCCATAAACATAACTCCTACGCACTTTTTCAGAACTGTTTTTTTAAGGTCAGTTCATTTTTTGGGCGTACCGCCTTTAGTTCAGGCAGTTCGGGAACTTGGTAATATGATAGTTTCAGGCAACCCATTTTGAAGGTTGCAAGATACTTAAAACGGGTCAGGTATTTGTAAAAGGTGGGCGGTTTTGAACTTGGGAAGAAGGCGAACGGCTGTTATTCCCACTCGGCTATGTGGGTATAAATTTGAGTAGCTTCCAAGCTGCTATGACCTAAGAACAGGCTAATGTTTTCTATTTCCATTCCGTTTTGCAGCAAGTGGGTCGCTATGGAGTGGCGGAGTACGTGAAGGGTTAATCTTTTAGCTTTTAAGACTTCGTTTTCGCTTATATTCTGCAAGTGTTGCAAGTTGTCGTTTAGCGTTCCTGTGGTGTAAATAAAGAGCCTTTTATGTGGTAAGTTCAGGCGGTTACGGAAGTTGTAAATATAGTCCTGTAAATCTCTGTAAACGCCTTCACTCATTGGGATAAAGCGGTCTTTGTAGCCTTTGCCTTTCTGTACAAAAACAGTCCTGTTATCGAAGTTCACATCATCGAAGGTCAGGCGGTAGCCTTCCGAACGTCTCAGGCCACAAGCGTAATAAAGGGCGAAGATTAGTTTTAGTTGGTAGTGTTTGGCTCTTTGGCTTCCATTTCCAAGAGCAGTTTTAAGGTGTGTTTGTAATGGTCGGTTATCCGTACTCGCTTTTGCTTTTTGGTTGGTTTGGTCGGTTCTTTTTCAGGTTCGGTTTTGGGTTGTTCAGTTGGTTCAGGATCTGCCGTTGCTTCCTGTTTTGGTTCTTCTTCGGTTTGGTTCTGCTTGGCGTGTTCAGCTTTGATTTTTTCAAGGGTCTTTTTAAGGCTTGTTTCTATTCCGTTTTGTAGTTCGGTGAGTTCGCTAATGTTGGTCAGTTTGTAGATATAGCCTTCTCGGTGCTTGTTTCCGCCAACTACTTGCACGTAGCTGTATAATTTCAGGTCGTTCAGGTAGTTGTTCAGGGTTCTTGGGTGTATGCGTTTTGCCTTGCGTATGTCCAAGGCTGTAAATTGGTTGGTCTTGGCTTCTGCCAAGAACTTCTGCAACCAATTGTAAAAGCCCCTTGCGGTGGTGCTTAACTCGTCAGCCCTGCGGAACAGCGAACCTTTGAGCAATGAAAAAGCTAATTCTATATCGTCAGGGTGTGTAAGTGTAAAAATCTCGCCTGTTTCTTCATCGGTTACGGTTTCCCGCTGGTGTTGGTGGAAGTAGGTAATTACATCAATGAAGTTCAGGAGCAGTAAAAGGGTTTTTCTCGGTTGTGGCAGGTCGTCAGGCAGCCCGATAAGCGGAGCAAATGGGTTTATGATTGCTACATTTTGAAGGCTTGCGATTACACATTTCAGCCGTCTTTGGATTTGGTGTATTTCAGCTTGGTTTATCAGTCCTGCCCTTACTTTCTTTTGGTAGTCCATTACGTGCAGGTCTTGGCTTGGGCTGTGGTTCAGATGCAGGCAGAGAAAAGGTAAACTAAGTTGGTCGTAGTTCTTTTCAGCGTAGGCACAGGCGATAAGGCAGAGTTTACCCACTACTTCAAAAGTGGTGCTGTGCAACATTCCGTCCTTGTCTTTGGTGGCTCTCGTTTTTACCAACCTTCCGCCTGTTTGCAGGGTGGCTAATGGGTTCAGCATTTTAGCCGTCCATTCCAGATCTTCGATAAAAAGGACTTTGCCGTCTATCTGGTGGCTATCGAAGTAGTAAAGGGCGTTTTCGCTTATTTGGGTGTGGAAGCTGATTTGTGTTTTCGGCATACACTCGGACAGCTTTTTTATCAGGTAGCTTTTGCCTATTCCGCTTTTTGCCAGACAGATTACAGAAAAAGGGTTGCTGAACTTATGGGAAGCCATTGCAAGAAACAGGATTAGGGCGTTTTCATTCTCGCCCAAAATCCCGATTTGCTGCAAATCGCTTTGCAGCTTTCCAATCAGGTTTTTATGAGCCAAATACTTTTTGGCTTGCTTTTCTTCTTCTTCGCTCTGCTCAAATTCGGGTTCGCTGTGGTTCTGCGGATATTTGAGCCTTTTCAGTTTGTAGCTTTCAAGCTGTGCAATCATGGAATGAACGGACTTTGAACTATCCGTTAGCTTTAAGTTCCACTTATCGCAAAGGGTGCGGATTAGCTTGTCTGTTTGCTGATCGTTGTATAAATCGAGCGTTGAACGTAAAGGCGGATAGTTTTCAAAACTGATTCTTAAAGTGCAAACCATTCTTTCGATTTGCTGTGTATCAACTCCGCCCAAAACGTCAGCGGTCAAAGTGCCGTCCGAATAGGTAATAAATCGGCTGTTGTGTATCTGTAAAGCTCCATTGAGTTTGGTCGAAATGTTCTTCATTCTATCGCCTGTTTTTAGAGTGCTTCAAACGATAAAATAACGAAGGTTCAGGGGCGGAAACCAAATAAAGAAATGAACAGGAGGAAGAAGTAAAAGCCCCGTTCAGAGCGGTTTTGCAGGGATTTTGGAGTGGGGTAAAAACACAAAAAAAACCAAACCATAAAAACCGAACGGAACCTAAACCAAGACCCTGAACAGACCAACTAAAAGCAGCAACCAAAACAAATCCTAAAGCTGCCCACAGGCAGCTACAAAAAGGGGGCAATCCTACCTTTGGCAGGATAAAAATCAAATCTTAATCAAATGGCTGCAAGCAGCCACAGAAAAAAAGGGGCAACGGTGCAAAGCACCGTAAAAATCAAATCTTCTGCACAGGCTCGCTTTTAGCGAGCAAGAACCAAAACCGACCGACCGAATACCTGTAACTTTACTTTTTCAATTTTTAGAGGCAAAAACTTCCGTTAAATGGCAAAACAAAACGCACTACCGCAAGAACTGAACAACCTATTTGAGAGCATTAACCAAATCATTGAAGAAGCCCGAAACACCGTTTACCGCACCGCTAATTTTACAATGGTAAAAGCCTATTGGAGCATAGGTAAAACGATAATCGAAGAAGAACAAAAAGGACAAGAACGGGCAGAATACGGCAAGGAACTGATTAAACAGCTTGCTAAAAACCTGACCAAAAAGCATGGACGTGGCTTTGACAAAACCAACCTGTGGCACATGAGGAACTTCTACCAACTTTTTCCAAAAATAGACGCAGTGAGTCGAGAATTGAGTTGGACACATTACCGCTTATTGATTAGGGTAAAAGACGATAAGGCAAGAGCCTTTTACCTACAAGAAACGGTAGAATCAAATTGGAGTACGAGAAGTTTAGAAAGGCAAATCAACAATCTGTACTACGAGCGAATGTTAATGAGCAAAAACACCGAAGTAGTAAAAAATGAAGCTGACCAAAAAACCTATGAGCAGGAAGCAAGCGATATAATCAAAGACCCGTATGTACTCGAATTTTTAGGACTTAAAGACAACACCAATTTTAGAGAAAGCGAATTAGAGCAAGCCATTATCGACAAGCTACACGACTTTTTATTGGAACTCGGCAAGGGCTTCGCCTTCGTTGGCAGACAGTACCGACTGACCACCGAAACAGGCAAGCACTTTTACGCTGACTTGGTATTTTACAACTACTTGCTAAAATGCTTCCTAATAATCGACCTAAAAACCACCGAACTGAACCACCAAGACATAGGGCAAATGGATATGTACATCCGCTATTTTGAAGATAAAGTAAGGCAGGGAAAGAGATTGGGGCGGTTTGGTGGCTGTGTTGATAACTTTCTTGTTTTACCCACTTTGAGCCGAGCGAACAGGGCAAAAAGAAACCCAAGCTGTGAACTTGGGCTTTGATGGGGTTAAAACTTTGAGAGCTTCTTTAATGGGATGGATATCTTTTCAAGATTTAAATTAGAATAAGACAATACAAATAAGGAAACATCCCCTTTCTCAAAAGAAATGTTCATTCCATCCTTCCTAAATGATACTTTAATTCCTTTTTTAAAAAGCTTTTCATACTTAGATTCTTCTATCCAATATTGACCACTTATGTTGAGAGAGTCACCTTTCAATTCATATAAGTTCATATAGAATACTTTACCGTCTTCTGCTACACCACTCCATGAAACGTATATTTTGTTAGAATCGATTGCATAAGAGTATTCTTGGAATATTTTTAAAGTGGTTATACTGTCTAAAAGAACCTTCCCTTCATCTTGTTTTTTGTAGATAAAGAGCATTTCTTTTTCTTGATGCTGCTCTACAGTAATTTGACCTTTGACCGAAAAGACAAAACTCAATAATAATATGATTGTAAATGATTTAACCGCCACTTCCTTGTACTGTTTTGTTTGTTCCGTCAGATTGCTTTTCCCTGTAGATAAAGTCTTTAAATTGTCCTGAGTTTACTGCTCCCTGTAATTGCTCTTTGGTGTAATTGCCACTACCTGATATATTTACACCCATTGACTTTCCTCGTGGGTCTAAAATTTGAAGATATTGTTTTGCACTTGGGTCAGTCTGAAAGTAATTTTCAACTGCTTGTGGTCCTTGACTATCAGCAACTTTGAATGCTTGTGTTGTTTTTTCTAATGGTGTTGTTGTTCCTTCTGCTGCATCTACCGATTCTGTTGCTTGGATTTCACCTCGTTTAGAAGCTGCTTCATCCTCCATATCATATCCTAAAGTCCCTACTTGACCATTATTATTTTGAATGTATCCAAGTTCCCCATTTTCAAATTGACTTGCATGAGTAAGTTCATCTCCTAAAGAGCCAATTTTATTTCTTGATTTTTTATCAATAAGAATATCGAATTGGCCTTTGTCAAAATTATATTGAGAGCTACCAAGCCGTCCATTTAATGAAGATTCGGTGTTAATGTTGTAAACTACATCACTATTTTTTAACACATCAAGTTTTGCTTTCGTGCTTTCATCCGCAGCTTTGTACAGTCTATTAAACTGTCTTTCAGATTTTTTATTAGCAAACTGCACTATTCTCCCATCAGGATCCATTGCCCAAATTGGTGTATTTAATGCAAAATTATAAGGACTAGCGTAAGGATATTTAGCCATCAATGGGTCTAGACTCAACCATCTACCTAATCTTGGGTCTAAAATTCTTGCACCATAATCTAAACTATTACCGCTGCCTTTCATCTCATCGTCTCTCTCAGCGCCATTAAACCCGAACCGATAATTCGCACTACTTCCTTCTCTGCCTGGCATGATTGACCCGCCAGGATAATAATCGGAATAGGTGATAATGTCTGGATCAAACAAATTCACGCTTTTTGGGCTTTAAAGAATGGGTGTTTGTTGAGCTTTTTGGCGGTCCTCAATTGGTCTGCCCGAACATATAACCTAAAGGTTTCTACTTTCTTATGTCCGCTCATGGCCATAACGTCAACCGAATCGATCCCGGCGAGTAGGGCATTGGTGCAAAAGCTCCGTCGCGCCGTATGTGAACTGACAAGCTCATGCTTCTTATATTTCTTTCGTTGTATTGAGCCGCCTGAAAAAGAAATCTTTTCAACTTCATGATCTATTCCAGCTTTTTTGCAAATCCATTTAATCTTTCGGTTAAACTGTAGATTACCAATGCGTTCTGGCCAATTGCCCTGCCTTTGTTCTACAATGCTTTTAATCTTAGGATGCAACGGCAGGTATAGCTCCTGGTGTGTTTTAGTAGTAGCCGGTATATAAATAAATCGTTCACCATCTACTTGAACAATGTTTTCCTGACCCATTCGACCGTAATCGGATATCCTCAAACCTGTCCAAGCTCCAATCAGAAAAAGATCCCTCACATTTCGCGTGCGTTTTTCCGCTTTTGATAAATCCAATTGAGCAATCAAGTCCAATTCTTCCATGTCTAGAAAAACCTGATTCGATTTGAAATTAGGAACATGAAAAGCCGAATGCTTAAAAATGGTATTCTTATGAATGCCTTCGTCAAAAGAGGCTTGAAAGAATTTCTTGAGGATACGAATATATCTGGAAATGTAATTGATGTTCCAGTTTTGCTGATGCATCCAGCCTAGAAATATCTCAAAATGTGTCATTTCCATCTCCGAAAAATAGAGGGTCAATCCAGCCTGCTCCTGAAACTTTAAAACCTCTCTCTTAACTTTATGCCCTAAAAAGTTCACTTATTGCTGAAGTCGAACAGTATTAATCCCATCTCTTCCATTTTTGAAAAGGTGGATTTTACATCGATTAAATAATTATCCCTAGTTCTTGCCGATACATCGAGCTCATTTAAATAGTCAGAAATGTGCGATTTAGTAATGGTTTCTGGGAGAGCCGTGCTTAAGCCTCTCTGTTTGAGCCATTTAATAAAGTGTTTGTTGCGCTGATTAATGTTGATATATGAACTTTCTCTTAAGTATTTCTTTTTTTCATTCGTCACTCTATTTATGGCTGTTTCAATGGATGTATTAAAGTCAATAGTATAACTTTCTTCAGTGTTTATAAGCTTTTCGAATGGTGACCATCCCGATTCCAATTGTGTTTTTAGCTCTTCGATGATGCGATCTGCTTCTTCCTTTCTCGCCTTCTTTGTCGTTTTTGCTAAGCCTTTGTAGATTCTAAACCGCTGAAAACTATAATCATGCGGGCTTTTATATGAATAATAGACATACCACCGCTTAGTTAGATCCCCATTGGCGTTAAATAGCCTTGGAAGCGAATAAAGCCTATATGAAAAAAGTTGTTCCATTTGTTTTTATGTCAAGATTCGACGAATACAGGAACAAGTTACGGATAGGGAAGTGAATTAAAAATGGCGCAAAAGTGGCGCAAGCTAAAAAAGCAAAGGGCCTCCGAAATCTCGGAAGCCCTTTATTCATGCTTAGTAGCGGGGGTAGGACTCGAACCTACGACCTTCGGGTTATGAGCCCGACGAGCTACCGACTGCTCCACCCCGCGCTATTGGAGTGCAAAGATAGACTAAGTAAAACTACTGAACAAGAATGCTAGCAAATTTGTATCTTCAGTATATGAGATTGTGGCTCCTCCTCCTTTGTACTCTTTTGGCCAATTCTTCTTTTGCTCAAAGTCGAATAAAATTCGCCGATTTCTTTTGGCCTGAAAAGGACATCAGCCTGCTTGTTCCTGAGGAATTTCAAGATGAAGATGCCGTAATCATGGAGCGCAAAGCGCGTTGGGATCTCTACCGGCGACCCGTTGAAGAAAATTTCAATTTCCTTCAATACTATTATCGATACCGATTTCTAAGCTATGAAGGAACGCATACCTATGGTTATGGCATTATCTCTATTCTTGAAGGTGCACGAATCACTCGAGTGGATATGCGCATCAGCCATCCCGATGGAACTTCTTCCGACCTACGCGCCAAGTCGCTCAAAAAGTTCATCGACCCGCGAGGAACAGAAGAGTTTCCTCCAGATAAATTCATCCTTATTAAGGTACCGGTCTTACAACCCGGCGACGAACTAGAAATCTTCTATCAATACGACGGGTTGCCCCTACCCTCGCAGTCTTTCTTCCATGATTTCCTACCCATCGTTAAGTCCGACATTATTCTTAGCCACGACGATTTCGAAACGCTGGTTTACGCCACCTACAATGGATTAAACCAACCCGAGCTTAGCGAAGAACTGCATGTAGTCAACGTACATTGGACCGACACCAAAGTCCCCGTTTATGCCGATGAGTTCAATGTGGTGAAACAAAACCACATCCCTTTTATCGTCCATGCCTTTCAACCTGCTTTTGTAAAGGATCGAGATTTGAAGTTGAATTGGTCGGCCTATGGAACACAAACCAAGTTCATTGCAGAGGCCTTTGCCGACAGCTACGACGCCAAGCTGGAGCAATATCTGGCCGAGTGCTGGGCAGGTATTCCATTTGAAGATAAATGGAATCGGATCCGATCTGTTCATGAACGGGTCAATAAAAATGTGTTGGTTCACACGCGCAACAATGAACGGCTCTCGTTAGGTTACTCACTCTACAATAAATCTATCCATTACGACGACCTCATACTTTTCTATGTAGATCTTTTCGAACGACTAGAAATGCCATATACCGTTGGTTTGGGTCGAGACAACGGCACTGGAGCTTTGGATACCAGTTTTATTTCTTTGGCCCAGGTTACCCATTATGGATTCCGTTGGGAGACCAGAGATAACGAATATGCATTCGTATTTCCAAAACGTCCGGAAGCAGCATACCAGTTCAACGAGCTTCCGTATGAATTGTATGGCACCAACATGGTTTTACTACAAACCAAACGACCCTTTTATAGTTCTTATATCGAAATTCCCCATCGTCCGACACGCGAGAATCGAATGGAATGGTTTGGGAAACTCAATGTTGAGAGCAATTACTTGGCTGCTGAAACCAAACTAACTGCAAGTGGGGAATGGGTGCCCTATTTCCGTTATGGACAATGGAGGAAATACCAGGATGCACCTGATGAAATCTTCTTTCTTCATGGCGGATGCTGGGAGTATAATTTCGATGCCATACAGCCGGTTTCTAAAGAGAAGATTGAAATCCCTTTAACATGCGACCAGGCCTTTGCCAAGGATGACAGCAGCGTTGTCATTGATCTAGGACAATTGTTCCCTCTTTTTCCATTACCCATTAATACCGAGACGGAACATGATCAAAAGATTCACTTTCCGCATTTGCAACTCATGAATTTCTTGGTCGAATCGCCCAGCAATGAAATGATGGCCGAGCTTCCTGAAGATGATACGATGGAGGTGGAAGGCATTGGGCGTTTCTCCATCCATTATGTAGCCGAAGACAATAATCCACATCTCATTCGCATTCACGCCGAACTGGAAATTTACCGGCAAGACTTTAGTGCAAGCGAAGTGAGGCAGCTCTACAATCTGATTACCTTTGCACAAAGCGAAAGAATAATCAGATTTACTCCTACCCTATGAGCCACAAGGCCGGATTTGTTAATATTATTGGAAACCCAAATGTTGGAAAATCCACCTTGGTCAATGCCCTTATGGGCGAAAGCTTGTCCATCACCAATGCCAAGGCGCAAACCACTCGCCATCGGATTTTCGGTTTGCTAAACGATGAAGACTATCAGATTGTGTTCTCTGATACTCCTGGAATTATAAAACCTGCCTATGGCATGCAGGAATCCATGATGCATTTCGTTAAAACCAGTTTTGAGGATGCCGACATCTTACTTTATGTGATTGAAATTGGCGAGAAGGGACTGAAAGATGAACGTCTCTATGAGCGCATTAAAAACTCTGAAGTTCCGGTCATCGTGGTGCTCAATAAGATTGATCGGGTCACACAGGAGAAATTGGAAACTGAGGTTCAGCGTTGGTCAGCAGAATTTCCAAACTCTGAAATCATTCCAGCCTCCGCCATCAATGGATTCGCCGTTGAGCAAATCCTAGCATTAATTCTAGATAAACTGCCAGAAAGCCCGGCTTACTATCCCAAGGATAGCTTTACCGATCGTCCGGAACGATTCTTTGTATCTGAGATTATGCGAGATAAAATCCTCAGTTTGTATGACAAGGAAGTGCCTTATAGTTGTGAGGTGGAAATTGAGGAATTCAAAGAGGAAGAGAACATCATTCGGATACGTTCAGTGATTCATGTCGCTCGTCAAAGTCAAAAAGGAATCATCATCGGACACCAGGGAAAGATGTTGAAGCGATTGGGTACTGCAGCCCGGAAGGATATGGAAAAGTTTTTCGGGAAGAAAGTCTTCTTGGAGCAATATGTTAAGGTGAGTAAGAATTGGAGAGACGATCAAAGGTTCTTGCAACAGTTCGGATACGAATCTTAGTCGTACCTTTGCGCTCCGAATCAGAGTTATGTCAAATATTGTTGCTATCGTAGGACGTCCCAATGTTGGGAAATCGACCTTATTCAATCGCTTAACCCAGCGAAGAGAAGCTATTGTGGATTCCACAGCCGGGGTTACACGCGATCGCCAGTACGGTCGTTCAGATTGGAATGGAATGGAATTTTCTGTTATTGATACTGGTGGATATGTGGTTGGTTCGGATGACGTATTTGAAGAGGAAATACGGAGACAGGTGGACCTCGCTATTGAGGAATCGGATGTGATCTTGTTTGTTGTTGATGTTGAAACTGGCATTACCGATATGGATCAGGCCGTAGTTCGAATTCTAAGGAAGCAAGACAAGCCCTACTACTTGGTGGTCAACAAGGTGGATAATACCATGCGTCATAATGATGCCATGGAGTTCTATTCTTTGGGACTTGAAAAGTACTACAGCATATCATCTATTAATGGTTCTGGAACTGGGGAATTACTAGATGAAGTTGTTCAGCATTTTTCATCGGATGACGAGGAAGAAGAAACGGGTATTCCACGCTTTGCTGTTGTTGGAAGACCTAATGCTGGAAAATCCTCTTTGGTTAACGCCCTATTGGGTGAAGAGAGAAACATTGTAACCGATATTGCTGGCACGACTAGAGACAGCATACTTACGCGTTACAATAAGTTTGGAATGGAGTTCGACCTGATAGACACGGCCGGCGTAAGAAAGAAGGGCAAGGTTCATGAAAACCTTGAATTCTATTCCGTAATGCGAGCTGTCCGCTCTATTGAGTATTCCGACGTATGCCTTTTATTAATAGATGCCACTAGAGGTTTCGAAGGTCAGGACATCAACATTTTTCACCTTGCTGAACGAAACCGAAAAGGAATTGTCATTCTTGTAAACAAATGGGATTTGGTTGAAAAGGACACCCATTCGACCAAGAAGTTTGAAGAAATGATTCGTAAGCGCATTCAACCATATGATGTGCCCATCATCTTCACTAGTGCGCTCACCAAGCAACAAATATTCAAAGCACTAGAAACAGCCGTTGAAGTGTATAAGGCACGAAGTCAGCGAATTTCTACTTCAAAATTGAACGAGCTATTATTGCCCATTATCAAGGATACTCCACCACCGGCCATCAAAGGGAAGTACATCAAAATAAAGTACATCACCCAACTTCCTACGCGTACTCCACAATTTGCATTCTTCGCAAACTTACCTCAGTACGTCAAGGATCCATATAAGCGATTTCTGGAAAATCAATTGCGTAAGAACTTCGATTTCACGGGAGTCCCTATCTCCATCTATTTAAGAAAGAAGTAAACCTTAAGCCATAAAAAAAGTGCCGACCCAAGGGCCGGCACGTGTAAAGAGAACGTACACATCCGTTACTCTTTGACAATTTGAAGTATGGACTTCTTATCTCCCGAACGAACCTCCAAGAAGTATTCGCCGGCAGCAAGCGTTAAAATATCAACTGCAATTAACTCTGTATTGGACTCGCTTATTCGCATAACCTCCTGACCAAGTACATTGAATATTCCAATTTCAATCTCTTCCATATTTTGAGAGAACTTCAAATAGAACATTCCTGAGGTTGGATTTGGATACATCTCAAGCACTTCAAGATTTCCATCTCCAATTCCAATCTTAGAAACCGCATAACAAGCCGATGTATCACTACATCCATTTTCTGTTACGATTACCGCATACAATCCATTGGCTGTAGGTTCAAATAAGCTGGAAGTTGCACCGGGAGCAATTTGGCTCTGGCCACAATCATACCACTGATAATTAGCACCAGAAGCAGAAGCCTGAAGACTTACTTCATTGGGCCTTGTAACGGCGGTGTCAACCACATTTACGGTAAGCATAGTGACAACCGTACTATCGCAACCATCAGCACTACTTAACACATCGGTATACTGACCAGCCGTTGTTTGCCACGCTCCACCGAGATAGGCGCTATCACCATTACAAATGGTTTGGGCGTCGCTGTTATTGTACACCTGATTCAAAGAAACCGTAGTTGTGATCACACTATCGCAACCCGTACTAACAGCCGTGAGCACGTCTACATAATCGCCTGCCGCATGCTGCCATGCGCCTCCAACAAAGATGCTATCTCCATTGCAAATGGCCTCCGAAACGGATTCATATAGCTTTGGAATAATGGTCAAGGCCGTGGTATGAACACTATCGCAGCCCGTTGTAATGGCCGTATAGAGATCATCATAATTACCAGCCGTATGCTGATAGGCACCTGCTAAGAGTATGCTATCGCCTTCGCAAATTGAAATGGCCTCATTGGAGGTTAGCGTAGGAATCACATAAAGACTCGTCGTTAAGGTACTATCGCAGTTCAGACTCGTAGCGTAAACATCTACATAATCACCTGATACATGCTGATAGGCTCCTGCGAGATACACACTATCGCCCTGACAGATGGTATCATAGACCGTATTGGTAACGGTAGGATCCACTGTGAGGTAGGTGGTAACGATACTGTCACATCCGTACTTGGAACTTAAGTGATCAATATAGGTTCCTGCCTGGTTCTGATATGCTCCTTCAAGGAGGATGCTGTCGTTGTCACAGATCGTTGCGTTCATCACCTCATCGGAGAGTGGACGTAGCGTCACAATTGTGTTGGTTACACTATCGCATCCATGAACAGACTATAGGGTATCATAATAAGAGCCTGCATCTTTCCTCCATGCTCCTTCCAGGAAGATACTATCGCCTTGACAAAGATCAACAAGCTGACTCTCTGCATAGACTGGATGGACGGTCAGATGGAAGTTATAAACGCTATCGCAGCCGTTTACAGTTTGCCAAGACTCCATATAGCTTCCACTTGCAAAGCGGTACACTCCACCAATCATCATACTATCTCCATCACAGATGGTATCCAGCACAACATAGGCATATACCGGATCTATATTCAGATCAACACTCAACACACTATCACAACCACAGGCGGTCGCTAGTGTATCTCGATAGTTTCCTGCGGTTTTTTGATAATCAGCATAAACCAGGATACTATCTCCATCACAAATTGATAGCACAGGAAGAATAGTCTCAAAACCAGGTCTGAGTGTCACGGTATTTATTACCAAACTATCGCATCCAAACTGATCGGCATAGGTTGCATGGAAGACTCCATCCAAGGCCGTATCACAGGTGTTATTGTAGATTTCAACCGTATCCAAAGGATTCACAGTCACCATAACAGAATCAACCGTAGTACACCCACTATAGGCCGTTGCCGATACATAATAGGTAGTAGTTGTTAAAGGACTTACATTATTATAATATCCCCGGTTATATCCATTAGACCAAGCATAGGTCGCGGCACCATAGGCATGCAAACTCACCATTTGTCCAGTGCAAATGGATTGGTCTGGAGACATTGTAATGCTCAGAGGTGGATTGTTTATAAATACGTCCACCATGGTATCGTTCTGATGGTTTACATCGGATGCCAAAGTAGCATAGGACTTAAACTCATAGGCTCCATAGTCACTGATATCCCAATCTTTACTAAAGGTATAATCCAGAGTCCCACCTCCCATGAGAATAGCGGCTCCAACATTTTCGGTTACTGTATCCTCATCATGAATGAGAGTCACATCAAAGCCAGTCTGATCATTGGAACCATAGTTTGTAATTCGAACCGTCACTTTTGTGGTCTCCGATTCCCCGCATAACTGTTCTGGGCTCACAATTTTTCTTACCCGAATATCATCTGGGAAATACTGAACCTCATCGGCTCCAATATCTGGAGTCAGAGGATCTCCAGGCTCGCTATCAATATCATCCATGATCCAGGCCGTAGGTATGGCTGCAGAATCAAATCCGGACTGATAATTGGGATCCACCGAAACTGAATTGGAATCCAAGGTGGACGCCGTGATATATGAAGCTAAATCAGGATAACTAACATTATTGTAGTACACTAAGGTTGCCCCATTTGAGAATATGTCGTTATGATCACTTAGAAGAATACCCGCATAATAATTGTACAAGGCTCTACCCGTTCCTTCATGCATAATGACATTATTGACAAACACATTATTGGTTCCGTAATACAGATACAGAGCTGATCCAGAAACACTTGCATTGTTATTGTTCAGATTATTATAGTAGAACCGGACCCAATTTGCATACTGGAAATAGACCGTATTATTGGAATAGTATGTCAAGCTATCACCTGAACTGAAAAAGTTATTGAAGATCTCATGTGCTTGAAGGGTATCGCCATAACAATACCTCATGTACATGGCCATTCCTGCACTCTTAGCTCGTACCTTATTATAAGCTATGGTCAAACCATCATAGGCATAGTATAGATAGATACCTCTAAAGCTAGAATTGACATAATGCGATTGAATGTCGTTGCTGATGATCTTAATTCCACGGGTATAATCTCCATAGATTGGATAATACAGCTGACTTCTAAACACATTGTTTCTGAGTACGACTCCATCAATCGTAAAGGAAGAATAATTACCATCTAAGAATACGCCATAGGTATTATCTAAAAAGGTAGAATTCAAGAAGCGAAGGTTGGTATCGCAATAATTATGGGCATAGACGAGCTTTCGGTAACTACTACTGTAGCCATAGGGAACACCCGTTAAAACACAGTTATCAATTAGAATATTTGAGCAGCTATCAAGGTCCACGACTTCAGCGTAGGTTGTATTTAAGCCAGAAATGGTCATTGAACGGAAACTGATGAACTGTGCGCGATGCAATCGTACTGTATATCGCATATTGACGTCGCTATTGTACTCCAAATGAACATCATCGGGAATACCCGATTCACCAACAAAAAGAATTGAATCCGAGCTTGAAACGTTCAACACATCGCGTATCAAGATCTGTTCATTGTAGGTTACTGGGCGCACATTGAACTGCACCGCCCCAAGCACACCGCCATTGTTCAACGCTTCGGCAGCAGAGCTGAAATCATCAAAGTCTGAATCTACTCCACCAATGGTATACACGCCCGCCCACCAATGCACCGACTAAATTATATACATGTAGCGTATCATTCTGCGGAACGCTGTCCGTAACACCATTTGGTAAGCTTGACCAGAAGACTAGATTATAGACGGAATCAACTTCGAATTGCAAACTTCCAACCAGGATGCTATCCTCGGACTGACCGGCGGGAATTGATCCATTCCAAACCAATGGAATCTGATTCGTACCATTAATGCTCCAATTGATGACAGCAGAAGTCAATGGAACTGTACCATTGTTGACTAGGTGAAGTAAAATATTCTGATTTCCTGTTGCAAAAGGAGCCATTGGACCATCCAATGCGAGAATACCAATATCATTGGCTTTGGCCTCAAATTCGTCGGCACCTATATCCGGATTGGTCGGATCTCTGGGGTCTCCATCTATATCTGCAGTAATACCTGCAATTGGTATTCCTCCCATATCCAAAGCCGAGCTTGATGTGTGAAGGTTTGAATCCGAATAAAACACCGGAGGAGCACTAACGGAATTAATATCATTTCCTGTCGAAAGCCAATCGGATAATTCGGGATGGATCGTTCCCTGAAAATCTCCTAAATCTCCATTTGCGCTATATAGATTGTTGTGATCAGAAGAAAACGTACTTCCATTCCAGGCATAGTCCACAGCAATCCCATTCCCTTCATTGACCACGATGTTGTTCTCAATCCTCAGACTATCGCAGATATTTGCATCAAGTGCACGGGCATTAATTGAAGTAGATGTTTGATGGACGGAATTAAACACAAAGTCCATTTGACGGCAGGAATTCAATAATACACCGTGTGGATAATTGGCGGCAGTACCCTCTACATGGAAAAAGTTGTTATAAATGCTGTTTCCCATTCCTTGGAAGGCTCTAGAGTAATGGACTTCCATACTATTAGGAGATCCAGGACTATTTGCGGAAACAGAATTATTAAACAAGCTGAACCCTCGTTCATCATTTAGGTACATCCCTCGATAGGACGTATAGGATGTGTTGGTCGAGATCCTATTTCCAAATACCTGAAAATCATTCTGATATGTAAGAGACACTCCCACATAATATTGATTCCAGAATACATTATTCTCGATCAATAATCCCGATTCTCTGTTATTCCATTGCCCTCGACAATAAATACCCATGGAGCCGTCTACAAATCGATTATTTCTAAATGCTAGAGGTCCGTTGGAATGGCTACTTTCATTAAATACAAGAGCTCGGTTTTGAGCTTGTGCTGTTATAACTAGCAGTTCCACGTAGCAAGCAATTTTCTACATAGATATGCGTAGAATTGCTATCGATTAAGAAGCATTTGTTGTAATAAAATCCAATACCTTCAACGGTTAGTTGTCTGAATAATACATGGCTGGCTCCTTTGAGAACAAACGTTCCATGGGTTGAACAATGTAATTCTCGTTCCAAAGCGTATTTGCATGTTGAATGACCACGTCCGTAATAACTCCTGATTCACTTTCAAAAACAACATATCTATTTGCGCTCGAACCCGGAATATCACCCAAACTAAACTGTTCTGTATAGGTGCCGGTCCTGACCTTTATAATGACGCTATCACAAACTCCATAGCTTGAGAGTGCCGTGTCAGCACTATCAAAATCAGGAAAATCAGGTGATAATCCTCCAAGTGTATACACGCCCGATAAACCAGGAGTGAAAATGTAGGATACGGTGTCATTTATATTTACGGTATCTGCGACTCCGTTCGGCAAGGTGGACCAAACCGATATTTCATAGGTAGAGCCGAATAAAAAACTATACGATCCAAGCGCATAGATCAATTCAGTAGCACCAGAGCCGCCTAAGTTGTCTAACAAAGTTCCGCTAATGCTCGCTGGTGTTTGAAGTACTCCTTTTACGCTCCAGTTAAGAGAAAATGAGCTAACCTGATTGGATCCAAAATTCGCTACATCCACATCAATGCTTTGCAATCCTGCACAAAATCCATCAATTCCGTCTATAGCCGTAACCCCGATATCGTTCGGAGATGGATTCCCTCGCTTAAGCTGAACAATGGGTTTAACAAAATACCAATCCATATCCCAATCACATACGTTGGTTCCATCAGTCCGTTCGAAACCCGGAGCTGAAAGCGTATCAACGTACCATCTAACTCTACCTGAGCAATCGTAATCTGGAGTTGGCCCCCAACAAATGTCTACGAACAAATTTTGCGTGCCATTCCAGAAGAAATCCATATCAAAGGCCAGCATATCGTAACCACCAGCTGTTGGCTTACATAGGGTATTAAAGTACACCACAAAGGAGGTGTCTTCAATGGTAAGCTAGCCGTTTAGTGAGTCCGTATGGCCCAAACGTACTGTATAATCATTCAGGTGATAATAGGGCGTATCGGTCACGAAGAACCCTAAGGCAGAAATCAATCCACCCCCAAATCCAGCATCATTGAGTTCATCAACCGTATATACGATTTGCAATCGTGAGCTTTCGTAATACACATTAACAGGAGAAGGGTCGCAGGACCCCGTAGTTGTTGTGTCATCACCAATTTAAATGTACTGAGCATGGGGGAGTACGGCCGTGCAAAGGATCAGCACCAAAGCCATCGACTCCTTAAGAAAGGAGAAACGGATCATATCAGGTTTATTTAGTCGCTCTTCTCAAAAGAAGAGACAGGGTTAGGCTTGGTCAGCACAGGCTTGTTTGGGACAATCCTTTGGTCAGGCTCCAACGACTCCTTCAACACCTGAGTAGTACTAAATTTCTAGGGGACCATCTAAGTTAGAAAATTTTTCAATCACTCGACATAAGTCCTTGGAATTCAACCAAAAAATAACATTGGCAGTCAAAATAAGGTGGGATGTTCACTTATTTCCCTTTGTCCAAATGAATAAATCCTAAATCAGGGTCGTGAACATACTTTCTGGACGGGCAATTTGTGTGAATGCACCATGTACATTCTACCATTTTACAGGGATCAGAATGGATGAAAAATTCTACCTGAGCACCCATCTCATTTTGGACAATTCGTTCAAGAATGACATTCTCTTCGTGAGCTTCTTGGAAGCTCAGGAAGTGCGGTAATCGCATATGAGCATCAATATGTATTTCATTCCCAAATCGCATCAGTCTAAAATCATGAAGATCAATCCAATTCTCACGTCTATTATTCTTAATTATCCCAACCACTTGCTCAATCTGTGTGGCATCCGCTTCATCCATAATTCCGGAAAGTGATTCCTTAATAATCTTGAAGCCAGAAACTATAATCAGCAGGCCAAAAGCAATCGCAATTAGGTTATCCATCCATACCCAGTCGGTCAAAAGGATCACCATCAAACCAAGAATTAATCCAGCACTGGAATAGGCATCGGACTTTAAATGTGCGCTTTCGGCACGTAACACAATGGAGTTGGTTTTTTTACCTACTCTTAATAAATACATGGCCAATAAATAGTTAATCATTCCTGCCCCTCCAGAAATGTAGGTACCTAACTCGAGCGATTGCAATTCAATTGGATGAATCAAATTGTATATAGCCTTTGCTATGATGATCAATCCTGTAGCGAGGATAAGCCCCCCTTCAATACCGCTTGTGACAAATTCAATTTTACCATGGCCATAGGGATGGTTTGAGTCGGCCGGACGCGCTGAATAACTCAAACTAAAAAGTGCCAATCCAGCGGCCAGAACGTTTATCACCGACTCCAAAGCATCGGAGAGGATGGCATTAGATCCGGTTATTAGCCAGGCTCCTGCTTTAATGAGTAGAATAATTATCCCAGCCCAAAGAATCGTCTTTTGTGCACGAATGGTCTCGCTCTGATCTTTTCCAATGGAATGCATGCCTATAAGATACGAAATGGCGACCTTTGAAAAGAACAGATTAAAGATCGAACTGCATGGCCATTCGAAGCATTATTAGCGGAACCGGATCCTTCATCCCGGAAAATGAAGTACCAAACAGTCGGTTTTTCATCAACCATTTTTACACGGAGGAGGGCGAAGAGTTTCCAATTTCTTCTAAAGAAATTGCCGAAAAATTCCAAGCCATTACGGGTATCGAGGAACGACGTTATGCGGATCCACATATGCGCTCTTCGGATTTAGCAACAAAAGCCGCCCTGGCTGCCATCGAAGATTCAGGCTGTAATAAAGAAGAGATCGATTATATCATTCTCGCCCATAATTTCGGTGACGTTATTAAGCACACCATTCAAACCGATGTATTACCCTGTTTGGCTTCGAGAGTAAAGCACAATCTTCAAATTGAAAATCCAAATTGCATTCCGTACGATTTACTCTTTGGTTGTCCAGGCTGGATTGAAGGAGTCATTCACGCACATTCATTTATCAACTCAGGCATGGCCAAACGCTGCTTGGTTATTGGTTCAGAAATGCTCTCAAGAGTATTGGACCCGCACGATAGAGACTCTATGATATTTGGCGATGGAGCAGGTGCAAGCATTATTGAATATGCCGAATTGGAGGATGAAAAAGGAATTCTAAGCCACGGGTCTTTGTCACACACCATGGAGGAAGCCTATTTCCTTCATATGGGTAAATCCAATTTTCCGGGAGCCGATGATCGCGTTCGATACATCAAAATGAAGGGTCGGAAGATTTATGAATATGCTTTGACGAATGTTCCTCTGGCTATGAAAAAATGCCTGGACGCCAGCGGGCATGGCATCGACGATCTTTCCAAGGTTTTTATACACCAAGCCAACGAAAAGCTGGATATGGGAATCATCAAACGCTTTTACAAACTGATGGGCACGAATGAAGTTCCTGAGAACATCATGCCTATGAATATCCATGAGCTAGGAAATAGCTCTGTTGCAACCGTTCCAACGCTTTTGGACAAGGTCTTGAAGGGCAATATGAAGGAACATGAATTAAAGACAGGTGATTTGATTATTCTTGCCTCAGTTGGAGCCGGAATGAATATTAATGCGATAACCTACCGCGTTTAGTTTTGAAAAAGAAATACGATGACATTCTTCCAGGACTGAAAATTAGATCAGAAGCTGGTGATGATCACTTGGGAATTGACCTATGTCACGATATTGCATTTTCTAATGAAGTCCAGTCCGGTTTGGTCAACGGATTAAGAGGGCTTCCAAGATGGAGAAATGCGATATCACATGTAGCTTTATACTTTGGAGAAATTGTAGGTCACTGCTTGATTTATCCAATCAAATGCAAACAAGACGGAAGAGTGGTTAGCGCCTCCGTACTTGGCCCGATATCAGTGGTGCCAGAATTTCAAAATATGGGCATAGGAACAGCTCTGATACATTCTTGCATAGCGGCATTAGACTCCTCTTTTCGCCCTTGTTTTGTCACGGGACCGGCTGAGTTCTTCTCTACTTTTGGCTTCCAAAGTTGCGAAGACTTCAAAATCGCAAATCCCTTTGGGGAAGATCAAGGTTCGTTTATGGTCATGTCTGAAGACAAAGAAATTCTACAAAATATTCATCCGAAATTTCCTTGCACATATTTGGAAGCTAAATAATAACGCCTTCTTTGTATTTTGGCTAAGCGTCCCGAAAATCGATTTTGATTATGAAAAAAGCCACTCTCCTATTTGCCGTCTTATTGATAGCGTCTGCTTCTTCCTTTGGACAGGATTACAAAAACGGTCTGGGTGTGCGATTTGGATATGCCTATGAAAACTTCTCTGGTGGCGTAACTTATAAACATTTGGTTTCGGAGCTCATTGGACTTGAAGGTATTCTTATAGCAAACACCTCCGGATTTTTAGCTACTGGATTGGCTGAAATACATCAACCCTTGGGAGATGTTACTGGATTGTACTGGTTTTATGGAGCAGGAGGGCATATTGGAATTATTGATGACTCCATCGAAAATGAATTTGCCCTAGGAGTAGATTTTATTTTGGCAACGGAATATAATTTTGCCGCTGAATTTGACATTCCCATTAATGTGACATTGGACTGGAAACCGGCATTTAACATTATAAGTACCACACGATTTTGGTTTACAGACATCAGCCTTAGCGTACGATATACTTGGTAATTTTATACACTCAATAATCAACTCAAATCTATATTACTATGAAGAAAGTACTACTCGCGCTATTTGTTACCGTCGGATTCGCTTTTACGAGCACTGCCCAAGACTATTCTCAAGCCATTGGTGCTCGAGTAGGTGGTGGTAATCTGTTTGGTGGAGGATTGTCTTATAAAAATGCCGGGGGTGGATATGAGCTCATCCTAAGCGTTTGGGGAGATGGTGACGACAACAGCGGATTTGATTTCACTGGTCTAATTGAAAACCATCAGCCATTAGTGCCTGCTGGTCTTTATTGGTATTGGGGATATGGAGCTGACGTGGGTATTCGCGAAGGTAAAAACGATGGTTTCAACCTTGGCACCGATGGGGTAATTGGGCTTGATTTCCTAGTCTTAAATCATTTAAACTTATCCTTGGATATAATTCCACGTGTAGAAATTGTGAGCAACTTTGGCGATTTTGGCTGGGGTGGAAATCTCGGAATTCGATACGCTTGGTAATCAGAGAATAATTGTTAAGCCCCTTTCCGAAGGGGCTTTTATTTTTACAGAGAATTAAAATAGGGTCATAATATTGTTGTTAAACAAAATATTTTGATCTAGCATGTGAGACGGTTGTTTGGGGCTAGA
>LXNJ01000459.1_pt1 | contig 29013 bp, 26 predicted proteins | sample 809081 | NCBI WGS metagenome assembly LXNJ01 (sample SAMN04870510, study PRJNA318959) | sponge metagenome | biome: sponge; feature: marine sponge reef; material: water | host: Petrosia ficiformis | place: Greece: Milos, Mediterranean Sea | collected 2013-05-29 | depth 5-7 m | reverse complement strand
ATCGATCACGTTGACGATCTGCGCGAGCGAGCGGGCGAGCATCGTGGTGTAGAGGTCGACACTTGCCGAATCGCTTGCGATCTCATCGGGGCTCGCACCGTCACCCGTTAGCTCGTGGTGGGTCTTGGCAAGCCCCGGTCCCGACAGGAATGTCTCCACGCAATTCGTCCGCCCGCAATAGCACGGCCGATCCGCGAGACCTGCCTCGTGGCGCATCGTGGCCGGATCCGAACGCAGGTACGGCAGCGGCGTATGACCCCACTCCCCGGCCACGGCGTTGGCCCCGCCAAGCAATTGCCCGTCCACGACGATGCCCCCGCCCACCCCCGTGCCGAGAATGACGCCGAATACAACGTGCGCCCCCCGGCCCGCCCCCACCCATGTCTCCGACAGGGCGAAGCAGTTGGCGTCGTTGGCGATCCGCACACGCTGGTTCAAGGCGGCATTGAGATCGTCGAGCAGGGGTCTGCCGTTCAGCCACGTCGAATTGCAGTTCTTCATCGTTCGGGTGGACTCGACCCAGGCACCGGGCGTGCCGATGCCCACCGGGGGCCACTCCCCGCTTTCGGCATCGATCCGACCCACCAAGTCGGCAATGGTCGACACGGTGTCCTCGTAGTCCCGGGGCGTGGCCACCCGCTCGCGAGACACGACGCCCCCCGAACCATCAAGCAGTATGGCTTCGATCTTCGTGCCGCCGAGATCGATCCCGATGCGCAGACCTCGGCTCACCGCCCCAAAGCCCTGAACAGCCGCGGCCAGTCGAACGACTGCCCGGGGTCGGTCTTGCGACCCGGCGCAACCTCGGCGTGGCCAACCACACCGTTAAGCGAGAGGCGCGGATAGTGGCGCAGCAACGCACCGAGCACGTCGACGAGCGTGTCGTACTGCGAATTCGAGTAGGGCCGATCATCCGTGCCTTCGAGTTCGATCCCGATCGAATAGTCGTTGCACCGCACACGGCCCCGATGGCGCGACGCGCCCGCGTGCCAAGCGCACCGGTCGAACGGCACGAACTGAGTCAAACGCCCGCGTCGCGAGATCAGGAGATGGCTCGATACGCGTACGCCCTTCAAGTCGGCAAGCGACGGGTGGACCGTGGTGTCCAGGGTGTTGGTGAACAACGCTTCGACCAATCCCGTCCCGAATTTTCCGGGAGGCAGCGAAATGCCGTGCACCACGACGAGCGAAATGTCCTCCGGGTCCGGACGCTCGCTCGCGTTCGGCGATGGCAGTCGCCGTGCGCTGTGCAGCCAATGATCGACGGTGAACATATACTGCCAATATGGAACCCGACGCGGACACGGTCAAACGCAACGTCGCGACCGCGCTCGCCGAGGATGTCGGCAGCGGCGACATCAGCGCCGGACTCATCGCGGCGGATGCGCATGCCCGCGCCCGAATCGTAACCCGGGAACCGGGTGTCTTCTGCGGACGACCGTGGACCGAGGAAGCGTGCCGTCAGCTCGATCCGGCAATCCGTCTGCACTGGCATGTGGACGACGGAGCAACCATCGCCGCCGACGACACCCTGGTCGACCTCGAGGGCTCCGCCCGCAGCCTGTTAACCGTTGAGCGTACGGTTCTGAACTTCCTGCAACTGCTGTCCGCGACGGCAACCCGCACCCGCCAGTTCGTCGATGCCGTCGCCGGAACGCGGGCCGTCGTTCTGGATACCCGCAAGACCCTTCCCGGATTGCGCATTGCGCAGAAGTACGCCGTCCGCACCGGCGGCGGCCGCAATCACCGCATGGGTCTCTACGATGCGCTCCTGCTCAAGGAGAACCACATCAGCGCAGCGTGCGGCATCGCCGCCGCGGTGTGCGAGGCCCGCCGCCGGCACCCCGGCAAGGCCGTCGAGGTGGAAGTCGAAGACCGTCGCGAACTCGCCGACGCCATCGCCGCCGGCGTCGATCGGATCCTGTTGGACAACTTCTCGCTCGACGAGTTGTACGCCGCCGTCGCGACAACGGCGCGAAGAGTCCCTCTCGAAGCCTCCGGCGGCATCACCCTCCACAACGTCGCCAAGGTTGCCCAAACCGGTGTGGACTACATCTCGGTAGGCGAGTTGACCAAGAACGTCACGCCGCTCGATCTGTCAATGCGCTTGCTTCGAGATTGAACGTCCGGAGCGCCGCGAGCGCGATTCACTCCATCGCGAAAGAGCCGTCATCGGTGTAGACGTCCTGGCCGAAACACGAGCCCACCTATTCTCACCCCCACCCAGGAATGGCGCGCACCGTCCTAATTGGTGCCGGAAGGCGGACTTGAACCGCCGACCTACTGATTACGAATCAGTTGCTCTACCGACTGAGCTATTCCGGCACAGGAGACGCGGGGCGCGAAGCTTACCCGGTTGGGCAGGTTGCGCCAACAGCGTGCGAGCCTGTTTGCGCCGAGCGTCGGCAGCAGACCGATTTGCTCGCGGGCGTCGTTGCCACGCGTCCTCCTGGTTCCGGGTGTACCGCGTCCCATCGTTGGCACGACAATGCGCAAGCATTTCTCGAAACGGGCCCGTAGGGCGCGCCGGGGCGGGCCGGGTGGCCGAGGGCGGTCGCCCGCCCCCTACGGTGACATCGACCTTCCCGAAGGTGGATTCTTGGTTCACGGTTCAGCCATGCACGGTGGGAAGAGTCTCAAGTGTCGGGTCTCCTATCCGCAGGGTCTCCCCCCGGGAAACAGCCGGCAAATCGTTCGACCCGTTGAATCGGTCGCGATCGCCGTCCAGCTCTCACCCCTGTTCGCTGTCACTTCGTAGACAATTCCGTCGTCGCTCGACGGCTTCCAGTCGATGGCGGCGGTCAGGGTGGCGATGCCGTTCCCCGCGTCGTAGCTGCCGGCGCCGTAGCTGCCCGTCCTGAGCTTGAAGTCCTCCTGGAAGATCTCGATGGTCGTCACCTGCCTCACGAGCGCGGCATCGCGGGCCGTGGCCACGTAGTCCCGGTACGCCGGGACAGCGACCGCCGCAATCACGGCGATCACGGCCACGGCGATCAGGAGTTCCAAGAGCGAGAATCCCGCTGACGATCGCCGTTCGGCGTGAACGCCGCAAGGGTCCGGCATCTCAAACGTCAGCCCAAGCAATGCTGTGGGTCTCGACGGTGGCGAAGTCGGCGTACTGCGGGCGTGTCAGAGTGACCACCACGTCGTCGTTTGCGAACGTACCCGCTGTCGAGACGCCTACCACGCCGCCCGCGTCGCTGGGTGTGGCCGCGTAGGCGTCGGTCCCGTCCGGCGCTTTGCCGCCCTCGCCGTTCAATGCGGCGATCCAATCCGTGTTCGCATAGTCGACATCCGCCTGTCCGGCGTCGAGCGTGCCGATCGCGATTTCCGTGCGAAGCCGACGAAACTCCGCTTCGATGAACCGAATTCCCTGCCGGTAGTGGGTACTGACCTTGGTCATGTTCGAGCTCTCGACATAGCTTCTGTAGGCGGGGATCGCCGCGGCTGCCAGCACGCCGATGATTGCCACCGCGATCATCAATTCGATGAGCGAAAAACCGTTCTGTGTTCTCGATCGCATTTCCTTCACATCCTCCCGACAGATCAAATGCACGCTGGACCGAACATACGTCGCGAAAGACTCCTGGCCATGGCGGTGGGCGGATTTCCTACGCCACAAAGCGCCAATCCCCGACATCCCCGTGGGAAATCTGCCGGTTCGCCAAAAACACCCGACGGCTAAAGTCCGGGTAGATTTGGTGGGGGCTCCCCGACCGCTGGCAGCGCGGTGTCGCGCCGCGTGGACACCCAACATGCAATTCGAAGCGCGAAATAGCGACGTGCGCCAGGAGACGGCCGCTGTCGACGCACTTGCAGCCAGGTCCGTTGAGTTCGGGATACCGCTTCTGGACTTGTCCGCTTTCGACCATGCATCGATACCCAACGGCCTGCTCGACGAGGAGACTATCCGCCGCTACCAGGTGCTGCCGCTGCGACGACGCGGCGACCGACTGTGCATCGCTATCGCGGATCCGGCCGACCTGGCGGCACTCGACGAGATCAAGTTTCACGCCGGCGCGGAAATCGAGGGCGTACTGGTCGCGAAAGCAGAGCTTGGGAGCGCCATCGAGCGCTACTGCGCCGGCAGGGGCGACCGGGAACTGGCCGAGTTGGAAGGTGACGACGGGCATCCGGTCGTCGCCTCGTTCGGCACCTCGGAACGAACGGCGGATGAAGCGCCGATAGTCCGCTACGTGCACGAGGTGCTCGCCGATGCGGTCGCGTTCGGTGCCTCGGACATTCACTTCGAACCGTACGAGAATGCCTACCGCATACGCACCCGGGTCAACGGCATCCTGCGCGAGACCAGCCGGCCCCCGCCGAGCGTTGGTCCGAGATTGGCGGCACGACTCAAGGTCATGTCGGATCTGGACGTGACCGAACGCCGCTTGCCCCAGGATGGACGCATCAAGTTCAGCCTCGGTGCCGGTGGGATGGACGACACGGTGGACTTCCGGGTCAGTTCATTGCCGACCATGCACGGCGAGAAAGTGGTGCTGCGCATCCTCGACCAGTCCTCCGCGCGCCTCGATGTCGATCAACTCGGCATGGCGGACGACCAGAGAGACCGGTTCCTCGACGCGCTCGCCCAGCCACAGGGAATGATCCTCGTCACCGGACCCACCGGCAGTGGCAAGACCGTGAGCCTCTACGCCGGCCTGAAACTACTCAACACCGAACAACGCAACATCGCCACGGCGGAAGACCCCGTGGAGATCAACCTCGAGGGGATCAACCAGGTCCAGGTGAATACCCGGGTTGGCCTGGATTTCGCGACGGCCCTGCGGGCGTTCCTGCGGCAGGACCCCGACGTCGTCATGGTCGGCGAAATCCGCGACCGCGATACGGCGGAAACCGCGGTAAAGGCAGCCCAGACCGGACACCTCGTGCTGTCGACGCTGCACACCAATTCGGCGGCGGCGACCCTCGGGCGTCTGCGCGCGATGGGCGTGCCGGCATTCAATGTCGCAACGTCGGTAACCCTCATCGTCGCGCAGCGACTGGCACGCGTGCTATGTCCGGCGTGTCGGCGACGGTTTCCCCTGTCGGGGGACATATTGCTCGAGGAGGGGTTTGACGAGGCCGATGTCCGCGCCGGCATCGACACATACGACGCACCCGAGGACGGCTGCGGGCGCTGCGACCACGGCTACAAGGGTCGTACCGGTATCTACGAGGTGGTGGCGGTAACCCCGGCGTTGCAGCGACTCATCCTCGATGACGCCAGCGCCATTGACCTCTCCGCAGCGGCACGGGCGAGCGGCTTCCTCGACCTGCGACGCGCCGGGCTCGACAAGGTGAAACGGGGGATCACCAGTCTCCGCGAGATCAACCGCGTCACCGCACGGGGCGAAACCTGACCGTGAACGAGTACGTCTGGACGGGCGTCGACCGACTCGGCCGAAGAACCACCGGCGAACTCAGCGCCGCCTCACGAAACGCCGCGCGCGCGACGCTCCGTCGCCAGGGTATCGCGCCGAGAGGCGTACGTCGCAAGCGGGCCAAGGGGTCTTCCGGAGGTTGGCGAGGCAGGCGGCGGGTCAAGTCGGACGACCTTGCGCTCTTCAGCCGGCAGATGGCGACCATGATGCGAGCCGGGGTGCCCCTGGTTCACGCCTTCGACGTGGTCGCAAACAGTGCGCGAAGCCCCAAGCTCGTTGCCGTGATCGAAGCGGTTCGCCAGGACATCGCCGAAGGCGCATCGCTCACCTCCGCCCTCGCCAAATTCCCCGCCGTGTTCGACGACCTGTATGTCAGCCTGGTCGGTGTCGGCGAGCAATCCGGCACCTTGGAAACCATGTTGGAGCGCATCGCCACGTATCAGGAACGGACCCAGGCAACGCGGCGCAAGCTCGCCAAGGCGATGACGTATCCCGGCGTCGTCGTATTGGCCGCCACGGTCGTCACCGTACTGCTCTTGATCTACGTCGTGCCGCAGTTCGAGACCGTGTTTGCCGGCGTCGGCGCCGATTTGCCCGCGTTCACGCGTCTCGTGATCGGGATTTCCGACGACCTGCGCGAGAACTGGCCCATCCTGCTGGCGGTGGGAACGCTATGTGTTGCCGGCTTCATGGCGGCGCATCGTCGGTCGACGCGTTTCCGCGACCTCCGTGATCGTTGCGTCATCAAGTTCCCCATCGCGGGGGAGATCGCCGTCAAGGCGTCCGTGGCGCGGTTCGCCCGAACCTTGGCCACCTCCGTAGCCGCCGGCATGCCACTCGTCGAAGCTCTGCGCGCCGTCGTCGGCACCACCGGCAACGTCGTCTACGCCCGAGCCATCCGGCACCTACGGGACCAAGTCGCTGCCGGGCAGCCACTCGCCGCGTCGATGCGCGACAGTCGGGTGTTCCCGGACATGATCGTGCAGATGGTCGCCATCGGCGAGGAGTCCGGTAGCCTGGACGACATGCTGGCGCGCGCCGCCGCTCACTTCGAAACTCAGTTGGACGCCGCCGTCGACAACCTGACTTCGCTGGTCGAACCACTGCTGATGGCGGTGCTGGGAGTCGTCGTCGGGGGCCTCGTGGTCGCCATGTATCTGCCGGTCTTCCAACTGGGCACGGCGTTCGGCGGCTGACTCGTCGACGGGAACTCCCCGAACAAACAGGCTGTGGATACAATGCCCGCCCCTGCCAACGGATCGAGATCATCGACCTACTACTGACACCCCATTGGGCCACCACCGTGTTCGCAGCGCTGGGCGGGTTATGCTTGGGTAGCTTCCTGAACGTCGTGATCGACCGGCTTCCCGTCATGCTCCAACGTCAATGGCGGATGCACGCGTTGGAGACGTTGAATATCGAGCCGCCGCGGGCGTCCCGGTTCAACCTCGCGCTGCCGCGGTCCCATTGTCCGGCGTGCGGCACCGTGGTGAAGGCCGTGCACAACGTTCCCGTCATCAGTTGGATCGCGTTGCGCGGACGCTGCGCGCACTGCGACGCGCCCATCCCGGTGCGGCTGCCCGTGGTGGAACTCGCGGGGGCGCTGCTCGCCGTCGCGGTCATCGGTGTTTGGGGATTGCATTGGATCGCCTTGGCGTACTACGTCTTCCTGATGGTGCTTTTGGCGTCGGCGTTGATCGACGCCGAGACCACGCTGCTCCCCGACCAACTCACCTTGCCGTTGCTGTGGCTCGGACTACTGGTTGCCGCGGCACTCGAGGCAACACCCACACTGTTCGATGCCGTAGCCGGTGCGGTGTTCGGCTACCTATCGCTGTGGCTCGTGTACTGGGCGTTCCGGATCGCAACCCGTCGTGAAGGCATGGGATACGGGGACTTCAAGCTCATGGGCGCAATCGGTGCATGGCTCGGCTGGCAAACGGCGCCCGCAGTCATTCTGATCGCCGCGCTACTCGGACTCGCCTACGCCATCGTGCGATTGCTGCGCCGAACGGCCACCCGCGGAACACCCATTCCATTTGGACCGTTCCTGGCCATTGCCGCCACCGCGGTCCTGTTCGTTACCGCACGGTCTGCGACGTTGCTGGTCATCGAGTGAAGATGCCCTTCGTCGTCGGCATAGCGGGCGGAATCGGCAGCGGCAAGACCGCGGTTTCGGACCGATTCCACTGCCTCGGCATCGAGATCGCCGACGCGGACATCGCGTCCCGCCGGGTGGTCGAGCCGGGTCAACCCGCCTTGCGCACAATTGCCGATCGGTTCGGTACGGACGCACTTCTCGGTGATGGCAACCTGAATCGAGGCGTGCTGCGCGCGCGGGTCTTCAAGGACGCGAGTGAACGCCGATGGCTCGAATCGCTTCTACATCCCCTCATCAACCAATGGATCCGGAACACGCTCGACGCCGCACAATCACCCTACGCGATTCTCGTCAATCCGCTGATGCGTCAACGCGACCCGCGCGCCGACCGCATTCTGGTTGTCGATGCGCCGGAACAGGTTCAGATCGACCGAGCGATGGCGCGGGACGGCGTCGCAGAATCCCAGGTCAGGGCGATCCTCGCGAGCCAGCTCGACCGCCGCTCGCGGCTGCGGCTCGCCGACGACGTCATCAATAACGACGGCAGCCTAGACGACCTGCACCGCGCGGTGGACAGGCTCCATGAGCGCTACGCAAGGCTAGCGAGGCTCCGCCTCACACCGACGACACCGTAGGGGCGACCCCGGGGCGACCCTTGCGGTCGCCCGTGCTGAGGCAGGCACGGCGTCAGGCAGTTGTCACGAGAATGCGCAGCATTCTCGCAACGCGCCCCTAGGGCGCGCCGGGACGGGACAAGCCCGTCCCCTACGAGCCGAACGCCGCCCGCCGCCCGGGGCGTCTAAAGCCCTCGCCTTCGGCGAATAGCGCTACGTTCGGTACTCCGCGTTTATGCGGATGTATTCGTAGGACAGATCGGTGGTCCACACCGTCTCGGCGGCATGGCCCTGTCCCAAGGTGACACGCACCGTGAACTCGTCCTTGGCCATCACGTCGGCACCCGCCTCTTCGGTGTAGTCGTGGGCGACGAGGCCGCCGCGGGCCACGCAGACGTCGTCGAGATAGAGGCCGACGGCATCGGGGTCGAGACCGTCCACACCCGCCCGGCCGATCGCCATGCAGAACCTTCCCCAGTTGGGGTCGCCGGCAAAGACGGCGGTCTTGACCAGGGGCGAATGGGCGATCGTATAGGCGATGGCCAGGCAGTCTGCGGCGTTGCGCCCCTCCTCGACGCGAACCGTGACGAACTTCGTGGCACCCTCGCCGTCCCGGGCGGTGCGCTGGGCGAGATCCACGGCTAGCGGCGTCAACGCGTCGAGCAACTCGCCGTACCCGGGGTGTTCGCGGTCCGTAACCGTCGCGCCCCCGGCGCGTCCCGTTGACATCACCACAAACGCGTCGTTGGTGGACGTGTCGCCATCAACCGTCACCCGATTGAGGCTGCGATCGGCCAGATCCTTAGCCAGACTCTGAACCCCGCCAACGGAAACGGCGGCATCGGTGCCGAGGAACGCCAGCATCGTTGCCATGTCCGGTCGAATCATGCCGGAGCCCTTGACCATGCCAGTTGCACAGATGGGGTGACCGTTCACGACGCCCGTAACCGAAGCCGCCTTCGGTGCCGTGTCCGTGGTCATGATCGCCCGTGCGGCATCTGCCCACCCATCCGGCCGCGCCACGCCAACCGCCGCATCGATTCCCCGGCACATGGCGTCCATGTCCAGGAACTCGCCGATCACGCCCGTGGAGAAGGGAAGCACTTCGGTTGCCGCGACGCCGATCCGCGACGCCAGGTGGGCGCAGGTCGACCGAGCGTCCGCGAGGCCCCGATCCCCGGTGGCGGCGTTGGCGTTGCCGCTGTTCACGACCAATGCCCGCGCGGTACCGATACGCTCCCGGGCAACGAGTACCGGCGCCGCCTGGAACGCGCTGGACGTGAACACGCCGCCGACCGTGCTGCCGGCCTCGAGAACCACAACGGCGAGATCCAGCCGATCACGGTATTTCACACCGGCTTCGGCGGCGCCCAAGCGGAGCCCATCGACGGGCAGCAACTCGCCCATCGGCGGCAGGTTGACGGCCATGGGTCTAGTCCATCTCTACAGTTGAGCAGGTTTCCCGCGCGGCCCCTACGCGGCTCGACCGCAACAGTGCTTGTACTTCTTGCCGGATCCGCAGGGACACCGTTCGTTGCGCCCGACCTTGCGTTCCGAGCGTACGAAGGTCTCGACGCGCGCCGGCTGGCCTCGCCTCTGGCGGCGTTGCCCTCGCGCACCGTTGTCTCGCACGCCATCGCTCGAACTATCGGCGGCTTCGGCATGGCTGTAGCTCATGCTGCGCGCCGCCTGCAGCCGGCGCTGCCGTTCCGCCTCCGCGACCTCGGTGTCGCTCCTGATCTGCACCCGGGATAGCAGGCGGATGACGTCGCGATTGATGTTGTCCTGCAGTTCCTGGAACAGCAGGAACGACTCTCGCTTGTATTCCTGCTTCGGGCGCTTCTGAGCGTAGGCGCGCAGGTGGATGCCCTGGCGCAGGTCGTCCATGGTCGCCAGGTGCTCCTTCCACTTCTGGTCGAGCACCTGCAGCATGAGTTGCTTCTCGATCAGCCGCATGTCGTCGATGCCGGCCCGTTTCCACTCGTCTTCCTTGGCCCTGTATTCCTCGCCGACCTGCGCGACGATGCGATCGCGCACGCCCTCCTCGGTCAGCGACTCGTCCTCCGCGAGCCAAGTGTGGATCGGTTGCGTCGAGTTGAACTCCGCGGCCAGGGCTTGTTCGAGGCCTTCGACATCCCACTGGTCCTCGATGCTCTCCGGCGGGATGTATTCGCTGATCAGGTCGTCGATCACCTGTTCGCGAATCTCGGTGACCGCGTCCTCGATGTCGTCGCCGTCCATGAGTTCGTTGCGCTGCTCGTAGATGTAGTGGCGCTGATCGTTGGCGACGTCGTCGTACTCCAACAACTCCTTGCGGGCATCGAAGTTGCGTCCTTCGACGCGGCGCTGAGCTTTCTCGATGGAGTTGTTCACCATGCGGTGTTCGATGGCTTCACCGCGCTCGAGCCCCAGCGACTGCATGAAGTTGCGCAGCCGGTCGGAGGCGAAGATGCGCATCAGGTCGTCTTCCATGGACAGGAAGAAACGCGACGAACCCGGGTCGCCCTGACGTCCGGCGCGGCCCCGCAATTGATTGTCGATACGTCTCGACTCGTGCCGCTCGGTGCCGACGATGTGCAGTCCGCCGGCGTCGATGACCGCCTGATGGCGTTCCTCCCACGCCGCCTTGACCGCCGCAACCTGCTCGTCCGTCCGGTCTTCGCCCAAGGCGGCCACCTCGGCCTCCCAATTGCCGCCGAGCACGATGTCCGTCCCGCGGCCCGCCATGTTGGTGGCGATGGTCACGACCCGCGGCCGACCGGCCTGCGCGACGATCTCGGCTTCGCGTTCGTGCTGCTTGGCGTTCAGCACGCTGTGCTTGATCTTGCGCCGGTTGAGTTCCTTGGACAGGCGTTCCGAGGATTCGATGGACGCGGTACCCACGAGCACCGGTTGGCCCTTGTCGGTCACCTCCTCGATGTCCTGGACGATGGCGTCGTATTTCTCGTCGATGGTGAGGTAGATCAGATCGTTGCGATCGTCGCGGATCATCGGCTTGTGGGTGGGGATGATCACCACCTCGAGGCCGTAGATCTGCTTGAACTCGAGCGCCTCGGTGTCCGCGGTGCCGGTCATCCCGGCGAGTTTGCGGTACAGCCGGAAGTAGTTCTGCAGCGTCGTGGACGCGACCGTCTGGTTCTCGCGCCGGATCTGCAGCCGTTCCTTGGCCTCGATGGCCTGGTGGATGCCATCGCGCCACGTTCGCCCGGGCAGCGCCCGGCCGGTGTGTTCGTCGACGATGACCACTTCGCCGTCCTGGACCATGTAGTGCACGTCGCGTTGGAACAGGAAGTGAGCCTTCAAGGCCGCATGCACGTGGTGGAGCAGACCGAGATTCGCAGCCGCGTAGAGCGTGTCGTTCTCGTCCAAGAGCCCCAGGCGCTTGAGTTCCTTCTCGACGAACTCGTGGCCCCGCTCGGTGAGTTCAACCTGGCGGTTCTTCTCGTCGACGAAGAAGTCGCCGGTCTCCTCCTGTTCGGGTTCGTTCCCCGCTAGCACCGCCGGCAAGCCGCGTTCGATCTTCTCCTGGCGCATGAGGCGCGGTGCCAGCTTGTCGATCTTGAGGTAGAGATCGGTACTCTCCTCCGCCAGCCCCGAGATGATGAGCGGCGTCCTGGCCTCGTCGATGAGGATCGAGTCCACCTCGTCCACGATGGCGAAGTCCAAGGTTCGCTGGGCGCGTTCTTCCTTCGTGAACACCATGTTGTCACGCAGGTAGTCGAAGCCGAACTCGTGGTTGGTGCCGTAGGTGATGTCAGCCTCGTAGGCGGCCTGCTTGCTATCGCGATCCTGGTTGTTCTGGAGAACGCCCACCGTCATGCCGAGCGCGTCGTAGATGGGTCCCATCCAAGCCGCGTCGCGGCGCGCCAGGTAGTCGTTGACGGTGACGATGTGTACCGCACCGCCGCCGAGGGCATTGAGATACGCGGGCAGCGTCGCGACCAGGGTCTTGCCCTCCCCGGTGCGCATCTCCGCGATCTTGCCCTCGTGCAGGGTGATCCCGCCAATCAACTGCACGTCGTAGGGGCGTTCGCCCCGGTTCCGCCGGGAGGCCTCCCGAACCGCCGCGAACGCTTCGGGCAGGATGTCGCGCACCGACTCGCCCGCGGCGAGCCGCTCCTTGAACTGCGGGGTCTTGTCGGCAAGCTCGGCATCCGACAGGGCCTGCATGTCGGGCTCGAAGGCGTTGATGCGCGCCACGACGCGGCCCATGCGCTTGAGTTCGCGGGCATTGTTGCTGCCGAGAACCTTGCGGGCGAGGCTGGCAATCATTCGATACGGCGTTGCTGTTTCGTTGGGGCGGGCATTCTACTCCGATGGGTCGCCTGCCGCTTGCGCGAGGAGAACAGCAGACGGTCAACCTTTGACGCAGACCACCTGTTTGAGCGTATGTACGACGTCGACGAGCGAGGTCTGCGCGGCCATCACGGCATCGATGTCCTTGTAGGCACCCGGCGTTTCGTCGATCACGCCCTCGTCCTTGCGGCATTCGACGCCGGCCGTCGCGTCGCGGTGGTTCGCGAGCGTGAACGACCGTCGTGCGTCGCCCCGTGACATCACCCGACCCGCACCGTGGGAGCAGGAATGGAACGAATCCTTGTTGCCCTTGCCGCGCACGATGTACGACCGCGCCCCCATCGACCCGGGAACAATGCCGAGGTCCCCTTCCCGGGCCCGTACCGCACCCTTGCGGGTCACCCAGACGCTCTTCTTGAAGTGATCCTCACGCGCGACGTAGTTGTGGTGGCAGTTGACGGCCTCTTCCGTGCGCTCGAACGACCGGACTACGCTGCGCAAGGCGCCGAGAACGCGATTCATCATCGCCTCGCGATTCGCGAAGGCGAACTTCTGCGCCCAGGACACCGCCCTGACGTAGTCCCTGAAGTGCGTCGTGCCTTCGACCAGGTAGGCGAGATCCTTGTCGGGCAGGTTGATGAAACAACGGCGCATGTCCTCCTTGGCCCGTTCGATGTAGAAGCGGCCTATGGCGTTGCCGATACCCCGGGAGCCGGAGTGGAGCATTGCCCAGACACTGTCCTCCTCGTCGAGGCAGATCTCGATGAAGTGGTTGCCGGTGCCCAAGGTCCCCAGATGGAGTTGGGCGCGTCGGGCCGGGCGGGTCAGTTTGGGGGCCTGCGAGACGATGGCGTCGAGGCCATCCTGCAGTGGACGCCAGGCCTCGGCCAGATCGACGGGCGGCTCTTCCCACGACCCCTCGTCGCGCCTGCGGCCCGGTGTCCGTCCGTGTGGCACGCGGCGTTCGATCTCCGCGCGAAGTCCACCGAGGTCATCGGGCAGGTCGCAAGCTGTGAGAGAGGTCCGCACGGCCATCATCCCGCAGCCGATATCAACTCCGACGGCGGCCGGCACGATCGCGCCCGAGGTCGGGATCACCGAACCCACCGTCGCCCCGATTCCCCAGTGCACGTCCGGCATCACGGCGACATGCTTGTGCACGAACGGCAGACGCGCGACGTTCTGGACCTGGTTCCAGGCCTGCTCCTCCACGGGCACGTCCTTGGTCCAGGACTTGATCGGGGCACCGCCCGGAGTCTGCGAGAAGACATAGCCCCGGTCTTCGCCGCCGTGTGCATTCATGGCTCAACGCCCCGAGAAACGGGGCGTGCACGATACGCGCGAATAAACCCGATTTCGATTTGTCCCCAGCCCCCCGGTGGGCGTAGCATCGCCCCACTTCCCCGACCGCCGATTCCATGGACGAGAACTTCCGTCCCTTGGACGCCAGTCTGCGTCACAAACTGCGCGACATCGTGCGCATCGTGCCGCGGGTGTACAGATTCCTCTGGGAGGTCACGCCGGGCCTCTTTACGGTCAGTTGCGCCATGATGATCGTCAGCGCGCTCATTCCCGCAGCGATCATCTACATGACGAAGGTGATCGTCGACGGCGTCGTCGAGGCCGCATCGGGTGGGGGCGACTGGACGGGGCTGGTGACGCCGGTTGCCGTCGTCTTCGCGCTGTGGCTCGTCGAGACGCTGCTCGGTTCGGTGTCCAGCATGGTCCGGAGCATGTTGACCGAGCGCGTCCAGTTCAGCGCGCAGGAACGCATCGTCGAAAAGGCAGGATCGTTGGACATCGCGTTCTTCGAGAACCCGACGTTCTACGACCAACTTCGCCATGCCCAGGATCAGCTGTTCCAGGTCACGGGGATCGTCTGGTCGTCCATCGGGCTGCTTCGATCCGGCGTCGGACTCACCGCGATGGCTGGGCTGCTCACGATACTGCACCCCATGGCCATCGTCGTTCTCTTCGTCGCCGTGCTGCCCAGCCTACTGATGCAAGGCTTCCTCGCGCGCCTGTATTTCGACTTCGACACCCAATGGGTGAGGAACTACCGGTTGCTCGACTATCTGAAACGGCTGCTGACCTCCCGGGATAGCGCCAAGGAGATCCGGATCTTCACGTTGAAGGATGCCCTGGTCACGCGCTTCAGGGATTTGCGCCAGACTCAGCTTCGCGCCTACCTGCGGATGCTGTTGCGCTCATTGCGGGTAAGGACGGGACTCGACGTCGTGTCGCTCGTCGGGGTGGCGTCGATCTGGGCCTATGCCGTCTATCAGGCCGCCCTGGCGCGGATCACGATCGGCGACCTGACCCTGGTGTTCAACGCCGCACAGCAGGCCCGCAGCCAACTCAACGCCCTGGTGGGTTCCGGCGGGCAGATCTACGAAGAAGCGCTCTTCGCAACGCGTTTCTTCGACCTGCTCGACATGGATCCCGCCTCGGTGGAGGCCGCGCTTATGCCTTCGCCCGAAAAACCCGCGCCGGTCCCCGTGCCCATGACGCGGGGCATCGCGTTCCGCAACGTCTCGTTCAAGTACCCGGGCACGGACAAGTGGATTCTGCGGGATGTGTCGTTCGAAGTTCCGGCACGCTCCAAGGTCGCCATCGTAGGCGAGAACGGGGCGGGCAAGACCACGCTCGTGAAACTCCTGGCCCGACTCTACGACCCGGTGGAGGGCGAGGTGCGTTTCGACGGCCGCGATCTGCGCGAATACGACTTGAGCGAACTGCGCGGAGACGTCGCGGTGGTGTTCCAGGATTTCTTCCGCTACGACCTCTCGGCCGCCGACAACGTGGGATTCGGGGAGGTCCGCGCCCTCGACGATCGCGACCGGATCGAAGCGGCGGCGAAGCAAGCCGGTGCCCACGACATCATCGAAGCGCTCCCAAATGGCTACGACACCGTACTCGGCCGAACCTTCGACGAAGGCGTGGACCTGTCCGGCGGCGAGTGGCAACACCTGGCGATCTCGCGGGCCTTCCTGAGCGATGCCCAGATCCTCATCCTGGACGAGCCGACCGCCGCCCTGGACGCCTTCCGTGAACACCGGCTGTACGAGCAGGTCGCCGAACTCTCGATGAACAAGACCGTCGTATTCATCTCGCACCGGTTCTCCACCGTGCGCATGGCGGACCTCATCGTCGTCGTGGAAGGCGGTCACGTAACGGAGGTAGGCGACCACGATGCACTGATCGCGCGTGACGGCAAATATGCCAAGATGTTCAATACGCAGGCGGCGCGTTACCGCTGAGCGCATATGGCCAGGCGAGTCATAAACGAACTGCTTACCGAGAGGCGCCGGCCCCGGAACCCCCTTGAACGGTTGGTCAAGCACGCCGCGTTGCGGGAATCGTGGACCGAGCAGTTGCGCGCCGTGCTGCCACCCGCCATCGCGCCGCATTGCAGCGTCGCCAACGTCAAAGGGAAGCGATTGACCATCCACGTCGTGGACTCGTCCTGGGCGACACGTCTGCGGTTCGAGTTGCCCAAGGTGGAGCCGGCGCTCCGCTCGCTGGGAGATTTCGCCGACGTCACCGAAATTCGAATTCGCACGGGGGCGCTCTAGGGCGCGCCGGCGGTCGCAATCCGGTTGCGCACGCCTTCGGTTCGACGAGCCCGGGACGCCACCAGGGCGTCCCCTATTCCCCTTCGCCGAAGCGGTCGGCGACGAGTGCGGTGATTGCTGCGAAGGCTTCCTCTTCGTCCTCGCCATCGCAGGTGAGTTGCAGCGTGGTCCCGCAAACGGCCTCCAGCACCATCACCGCCATGATCCGCTTCGCGTCGGCGGTGGCTCCTCCCGGTTTGGCCAGTTCGACGCGCGATGCGAAGGTCTTGCTGAGGTTGACGAGCTTCGACGCCGCGCGGGCATGCAGACCGAGCTTGTTGACCACATCGATGGGGCCGGTCTTCACGACACGCTTCCCTCGCCACAAGCGCCGGGTCGGCTTATGCGCACTCCCATCGTTCTACTCGCGTTGCGACATGGCGAGTTGGCGTTGCAGGGTCTCGAAGAGGTCCCTGTCGGTGGCCGAGCGCCGCAGCGACGCCAGGTTTCCGGGATCATCGAAAGCACGAGCCAGGGCCCCGAGAATCTCGAGGTGGACACGCTGTTCGTGCAACGGCACCGCCAGCACGAACAGCAGGTCAACCAACTGATCGTCCGGTGCATCGAAGTCGATTCCCTGCTCGGTCTTCAAGAAACAGGCGACCGGTGCATCGCAGCGGTCGAAGCGGCAATGGGGAATCGCCACGCCCTCGCCGAGTCCGGTGGATCCAAACCGTTCGCGCGCCAACAGACCCTCGAGCAGCCGTCGGGGCTCGATCCCGGGAAACTCGTCGGCAAGGCATTCGCATGCCTGTTCGAGCACGCCCTTCTTCGACCGGGCTTCCACGCCCACATGCGTGCAGGCGGGAGAGAGAATGGTCTCGAACTCGATCATTGGTGAACGCCGCTGGGCAAGCTTACCGCGTGCCCGCCGGACTAGACGCGGTGGTTGGTCAGCTTTTCCTTGTGGCGGATGAGCTGCCGGTCGAGCTTGTCGGACAACGCGTCGATGGCCTTGTAGAGATCGTCGGAAGCCGCATCGGCAAAGATCTCGTGACCGGCCCCCGCATGCACGATCGCTTCCGCGTTCTGCTCGAGTTTGTCCACTGCGAGCACGACGCGGACGTTGGTGATGTGGTCATAGTGGCGCTCGAGGCGCGTGATCTTGCTGGTGACGTAGTCCTTCAAGGCGGGGGTGACGACGAGGTGGCGTCCGGTAATGCTCAGCTGCATACAGCGTCCCTTTTGTTGCGAGCGAGTTCCTTAGGCGGATTCTATCGACTCCCCGAAGCGGGTGTCGCTGCTTTCGACATTTGAATTCAACTCGTCGAGCGGCCGGCCCCAATGCGCCCCGAATCGCTCGTGCGCGACTTCGTTCGCGGCGAGGTCCCGCGCCGCCACCCTGTCGCCCGACCGTACCCGGTAGGCGCCGGCATCACCGGCACCCAAGGGCGTCGCGCCCGCGCGGACATCCTTTACGGCACGGAGCATGAGTTCCCGGAATCGGACCACGCCCAAGTCCGTTTGGCAGAGCAGTTCGCGGCTGCGATCGGCGATCGGTCCCTGGCTGTCGGCGATGGCCTGGTCCTGCTCCGAGATTCCGGAGATGCCTGTGAAACTCGCCGTCCGCTGCAGTTCGCGGTCGAGGAGATAGTCGTTCTCGCGGCGCCGGATGGGCACGTAGTCTTCGTCCACCTCCGCGAAAATGCCCGAACCGCCAGCGAGGCGGTCCCGTTCCCGATCCTCGATGGGGCGATCCGGGTGCCAGGCGTAGCAGAAGATCCAGCACGAGGTGTCGTCGATGGGCACCCACGTGTTGGCGAGCGCTGTGTCCTCGGGGAAGTTGCCCGGCGTGAGCGAGTGGTTCGGCATCAGGAACTGGGTCATGCGCCAGTAGAGTTGATCGTCGTCCGCGGTGCGAGCCGCGCAGAGCAGCAGGCCAGCCGCGTGGCTCAAGACCGCGAAACGCGGTGCGCCGTCCTCGATCAGCCAACGGAGACGCTCGAGCCTAGGTGGTTCCCCGGTGCCGTCGCCGGGCGCCGACAAGGCGCGTCCGACCTGGTGCAAGCCGACCTTGCGACCCTCGTTGATGCCGGCATGCAGGTACGAGAAGTGCGCGGTGTCGAGGCCGCCCTCGCAGGCCTGTGCCCAATTGCACTGCTGCAGTTTCTTGCCGACGAAACGGTGCGTGGCCGGTACGGCGGCGAACTCGAAGTCGGGAACCGGCGGCGCATCCGCGGTGTCGCCGAAGTGGGCCCAGACCACCTCGCCCGCTTCGGCCGTCCTGAGCGCGCGAATCGTCGCCTTGGGCTTCAGCCGCTGCGCCACCGCGGGCGATGCGTTGGGAATGTCCACGCATTGACCTTCGGTGTCGAACTTCCAGCCGTGGTAGGCGCAGCGCAGGCCGCAGGCTTCGTTGCGACCGAAGAACAGGTTGGCACCGCGATGCGGACAGCGCGGCTCGACGATACCCACCTGACCCGTCGAGTCGCGGAAGGCGACGAAGTCCTCGCCCAGCAGCTTGACCCGAACCGGCGGACAGTCGGGCCCGGGCAACTCGCGCGAAAGGAGCGCAGGCATCCAGTAGCGCCGGAAGACATCTCCCATCGGCGTTCCCGGTCCGGTCCGTGTCAGCGTCTCGTTCTGTTCGGAGGTCAACATGGCTGTTCCTCGATCAGGCGCGGCAACTTTTCGTATGATGGGCGCGCAAGGAGCAATTTGCCATGATCGATCCATGGAACAGATCCCCAAGGGGCGACCCTTGCGGTCGACCGGATTGGGAGACGGCGGCTGCTTCGACACGGGACGGGCCGGTCATCGGCGAACTCAACGAGCGGTCCCTGCACCGTGCATTGAAGGCGCACTACGCGGTACCCGGTAGCCTGACCGAGCAGGCCATCGACGGCTACGTGGCGGACATCGTCATCGACGGCCGCATCATCGAGATCCACACCGGCATTTTCTGGCCGTTAAAGCGGAAACTACCGCGACTACTCGAACGAAACCGGGTGACGCTGGTCCATCCCATCGCCCGGGACCGCTACATCGTCAAGCCAACGGCGGACGGCCAGGGCATCATGAGCCGGCGGATGTCGCCGAAACACGGTTCGGTATTCGCCATCTTCGCCGCGCTCGCGAGCATCCCCACCGTGCTCGCACACTCGAATTTCACCCTCGAGATCGTGATCACGGTAGAGGAAGAGGTACGCGTTCCCCATGAACGCCGGAACCGCCGCCGGGGTGGTTGGACGGCCGTCGATCGACGCTTGGTGGAGATCGTCGAGACCCACCGAGTCGAAGCCATGGCCGACCTTTTCTCGATGCTCGACGCCGAGCTTCCCGCGGAGTTCACCACCACCGACCTGGCAAGGGCGATGCGGTTGTCCCGGCGACTCGGTCAACAGGCCGCGTTCTGCTTCCGGGCGGCCGGTTTGAGCGAGATCTGCGGCAAGGTCGGGAACGCCCTCGTCTATCGGCGAACGCTATCGTAGGGGCGACGCTTGTCGTCGCACGCCCACGGCGCGCCGTCGCCTGGCGGGATTTCGCATGGCTTCGGTCGCCCTGTACGAGAATGCGGCAGCATTCTCGATGGCGCCCGTAGGGCGCGTCGGGACGGGGCAAGTCCGTCCCCTACGGCGGCGCCCGACGCGCTCGTAACCGTGGCAGGACGCACCCTTCCCGGACCATCAGGTTCCCCGCAACCGGGGATCCAGTGCATCGCGCAAGCCGTCGCCGATGTAGTTGACCGACAACACGGTCAGCGAGATCGCGAGTCCCGGCCAGATCACCCGCGCCGGCGTGATGGAGATGAAGTTGGCGCCATCGAACAACAAGCGGCCCCAGGTCGGGAAATCCGGCGGGAAGCCCAGGCCCAGGAACGACAGCGCCGACTCCGTGATGATGGCGTTGGCGATGCCGAGCGTCGCCGACACCATGATCGGGCTCATGACGTTCGGCAGCACGTGGCGGGCGACGATGCGCCGTTCACGGGTGCCGATGCTGCGCGCCGCAGTCACGAACTCGCGCTCCTTGATGGCCAGCACCTCGCCACGCACGATCCTGGCGGTCTGCATCCAACTCGTGATGCCAATGACGAACACGATGAGCAGGAAGATGCCCGTTTCCGGTCCCAGGGCAGCGCGCAGGGTGTCGCGGAACAGCATGATGATGACCAGCAGCAACGGCAGCAGAGGCAGCGCGAGAAACAGGTCGGTACTGCGCATCAGGAGACCGTCGAGACGCTTGAAGTAGCCGGCCAGCACACCGATCGCGGTCCCGACGACCAACGACAACAACATGGCCGTGAACCCGACCGCAAGCGAAATGCGTCCTCCCGCGAGCATCTGCGCGAGCATGTCGCGCCCCAGGTTGTCGGTTCCCAAGGGATGCGCCCAGGATACGGGCGCGTTGCGGGCCTGAATGTCCAGGAATCGAGGATCGACGCCATGCAGGAATGGACCAACTAGCACGGCGAGCACGATGAAGGCGAATACGCCGACGCCGACCAGGGCACCGGTGTGATTGCGAAACGCCAACCAAACGTCCATCCACAGCGAGCGGTGCTCGTGCAGCGGGGCGTCGTGTAGGGGTTGGGCCAGCATCGCGACTACTCGTACCGGATGCGCGGGTCGAGGATGCCGTAGAGCACGTCGGCGACCAGGTTGAAGCCCACGATCAGGATCGCGAACAGGAAGGTCAGCGTCTGCACCATCGGGATGTCGGCGCCTTGGATCGCGACGATGAGCAGTTGGCCCAGTCCGTTCACCCGGAAGATCTGCTCGGTGATGATCGCGCCGCCGAAGATGGTGGGAATCCCCAGGGCGATCATCGTTACCACGGGGATCATGCTGTTGCGCAGAACATGCACGAGGAGCACGGCCCGCTCCCGCATCCCCTTGGCGCGCGCGGTGCGCACGTAGTCGAGGTTCAGGTTATCGAGCACCGACGAGCGCATGAAGCGGCTCAACTGCGCCGCGTTGTAGAACGCGAGCACCATCACCGGCATGATGATCTGCTTGATCTGCACCCAGAAGCTCCCGAGATCCGTGACCCGGTGGGTGGTGTCGTAGATCGACGGCAACCACTCCAGCATCACGCTGAACAGGATGATCGCGAGAAGGCCCGTGAAGAAGGTCGGCACCGAGAATCCCACCATGGACACGAACGTGCCCACCTGGTCGAACCAGGAGTACTGGCGGTAGGCCGAGATGATCCCGATGGGAAGCGCGATCAGTATCCCGACCACGTACGACAGGCCGACGACCCACAACGTCTGCGGCATCCGCTCGGCGATGATGTCCACCACGGGGCTCCGCGTCGCGTAGGAGATGACGCGGAAACGCTCGCTCGAGTTGCCGATCTCGACCCCGAACGCCTGTTCGATCAGGTTCAGCGGTTCGTTGACGAAGAACTGCTCCATCCATTTCCCGTAACGGACGAGAAACGGGTCATCGAGCCCGAACGATTCGCGGATCTGCGCCCGCACCTCCGGCGGAATCGTGAGCGGCAACTGACCGGTGGGATCGCTGGGCGCAAGGTCGAGCAGCGCGAACACCACGAAGCTGATCGCGACCAGCGTCGGCACCGCGAACAGCAGGCGACGGGTGATGTAGCGGATCATCGATTCCCTTGACTGGCGAACGCGAAACGCGCCGGCGAAGCGTACAGGCTTCTACCGGTGCCAGTCTTCGATGTTCCACAGTTCCGAGTCCCACGGGTTGATGCGTACTCCCTTGAGCTCGTTCGAACGTGCCGATGCCGTTGCGCGCCAGATCAGTGGAATCAGGAAGTGGTTCTGGACGACGATGTCGTTCATGCGCTTCGCGGTCTCGTACCGCTCCTCGCCGTAGGGGGTCACGGCCAGGCGTTCCACCAGGCTATCGAACTCGGGGGAGCAACCCCGCGACATGTTGGTGCCAAGCCATTGGTTGTCCGGTCCCGGAGCGTTGTCGCAGGTCCAGGCAGCCATATAGAGTTCCGGATCGGTCCCCTGGAAGTTGCTCGTGTACATCTCTATGTCGGCGTAGAACTTCTGATAAGTGTCGGGACTCGCGGGGTCGCCGCCGAAGAACACGCCGCCATCGATGTTGCGCAACTCGGTCTCGACGCCGATCTCCTGCCACATCTGCTTGATCAATGACTGGGTGCCTTGGCGAACCGAATTGGTGGACGTCTGGTAGAGCAACGACAGCCGTACGCCGTCCCTGGACCGCACGCCGTCCTCCCCACGCGCCCACCCCGCCTCGTCCAGTATCCGATTGGCCTCGTCGGGATCCGCCACTCGGCAGCTTTCGTTTGCGGCCGAGGCGAACTCGATCGGCGCTGGCACGATGTTGCAGGTCACGCGTCCGGTTGGGCCATAGCCCGTCTCGATCAACACATCGCGATCGATGGCCAGGGCCAACGCACGACGCACGGCGGGGTCGGCTAGGAAGGGATGCGGGTTGGACCCGTCGAGGTACAGCGAACGGCGCTCCGGATCCAGGCTCGAATCCGCATTGGTCTGGTTGACCACCAGCCGCTCGACATTGGTTCCGAACCCGACAACGACTTCGCCCTTTCCGGCGGCCATCATCTGTTCAAGGATTTCGGGTTCCACCTGCAGGTTCCACGCGTAGTCGTACTCGCCGGTCTCGAGTACCGCGCGCGCGGCCGAAGCGGCATCGCCACCACCCTTCAACGTCACGGTCTTGAACCAGGGTTTCCCGGGTTCGCGGTAACGTTCGTTGGCGGAGAAGCTGATTACATCGTTGGCTCGAAACTCATCGACCTTGAACGGCCCGGTGCCGATCGGGCCGAAGTTCGCCGCCGTGCATTCCGGCGCCCTCGCGCCCAGGCAATCCTTGAACTGTTCGTGCTGGAGGATCGGGGTGATGGCGCCCACGAACGGCCCAAAGGGGAACGGCTTGGGCACGCTGAACACGATGCGGACCGTGAAATCATCCAGTGCTTCGATGGTCTCCACCTCGGTGAAAGAGGCATCGGGACTGCACCCCATCTCTTCGTGCAGGCAGTACTCTCCCGTGAAAACGACGTCCCGCGACGTGAATTGCGTACCATCGGCCCAGACGACGTCCGGCTTCAACTTCCAGGTAATGCTCTTGAGATCCTCCGACACGCCGCCGTTCTCCGGGGTTGGGATCTCGGCCGCCAGGACAGGCACCAGTTCGCCGTTGTCGTCGTAGTTCGCCAGCGGTTCGATGACCAGCGACGCCGCCTCGACCTCCTTCGTACCCCCCGACAGGTAAGGGTTCATGTTCGACACGGCCTGCCAATAGAGTATGTTGGCGTGCCGGTTCTCGAGGACTTCCGGGGCCTCGAATACCTCGTCCACGATCTCGTCCGGACCGCAGGCCGAAAGCAGGACTGCTGCCACGATGGTCGCCATGATCGGTCCATCGGGGCGACCGCGCGCCCTGGCGGGCGCGTTGTGGTCGCCCAAAGCGGACGCCCCGGTGCGTCGGCAACGGGACGGAACACGCCCGGCGCGGGACGGGACAAGCCCGTCCCCTACGGGCCGGTGTTTGTGGTTCATTGGCGTTCTCCTATGGTCATGGCGGCAGGGGTTCTCAGGCATCGCCGGCATAGTGGCAGGCCACCCGGTGGCCCGGGCGCAATTCGCGCCACTCCGGCTCCCGGACCGAACACTCGTGTGTCGCTATCGGGCAGCGCGTGCTGAATCGGCAACCCGACGGCGGATCCGCCGGACTCGGCACGTCGCCGGTCAGGATGATCCGTTCTCGCCGCGCCTCCAGTTCCGGGTCGTGGGCCGGTGCCGCGGACATCAGGGCACGGGTATACGGGTGCAGCGGTCCCCGATAGAGCTTTTCGCTAGGCGCCAATTCGACGATCTTGCCGAGGTACATCACGGCGACCCGGTCCGCGATATGGCGGACCATGCCGAGGTCGTGGGAAATGAACAGGTAGGTAAGCCCGAGCCGTTCCTGCAAGTCCTGCAGCAGGTTGACGACCTGGGCCTGAATCGAGACGTCCAGCGCGGCGATCGGTTCGTCGCAGACGATGAACTCGGGCTCGAGGGCCAGGGCCCGGGCGATCCCGATGCGCTGGCGCTGACCGCCCGAGAACTCGTGCGGATAGCGGTTCGCGAAACGCGGGCTCAATCCCACCGCGTCCAACAGTTCGTCGACGCGTTCGTCGAGGGCCCTGCCTTTCGCAACACCGTGTTCGACCAGCGGTTCGCCGACGATGCTGCCCACCGTCATGCGCGGATTCAGGCTGTCCTGGGGATCCTGGAAGACCATCTGCATGCTCTGTCGCAACCGGCGCAGCGACTCGCCGCGTACTCCGCCGATGTCTTGGCCGCGAAACGCGATGCGCCCAGCCGTCGGATCATAGAGGCGAAGAATCACGCGACCCGCCGTGGATTTGCCGCAACCGCTCTCCCCCACCAACCCGAGCGTCTCGCGTTCGTGGATCTGGAAGTCGATCCCGTCGACGGCGCGCACGCTGCCCACCTGGCGTCGGAACACGCCGTGCATGATCGGGAAGTGCTTGGTCAGGTTCTCCACTTCGACGAGCACCGGCGCGGCTGTCGCGCCTGATCCGGATCGCACGGGTGTATTCGTCGCGGTGGAATCAGACTGCACGGGGGGCTCCGGCATCGACGTCGTAGAAGCAGGCCACCTCGTGTCCCGCGTGAACGGTCTCGAGCGTCGGGTTTTCGCGACCGCAACGCTCGAACGCATGCTCGCAGCGGGGCGCGAACGGACAAGCCGTTGGCGCATGCAGGAGACTCGGAGGATGTCCCGGGATGCTCGCGAGCCGCCGTTCGGCCGGTCCATCCCCGGTATCGGGGTTCGGCAGCGTGCGCAGCAGGCCCCGCGTATAGGGATGTTTCGGTCGCGCGTACAGGGACTGCACGTCGGCACGCTCGACGACCTGCCCGCCGTACATCACCATGACGCGGTCCGCGAGACCCGCCACGACGCCCAGGTCGTGGGTGATCCAGATGATCGACATGCCGAGTTCCCGCTGCAGTCGCTTCACGACATCGAGAATCTGCGCCTGGATGGTTACATCGAGCGCCGTGGTCGGTTCGTCGGCGATCAGCACCTTGGGACTGCACGCCAACGCGATGGCGATCATCACACGTTGCCGCATGCCGCCGGAGAACTGGTGCGGAAAATCGCCCAGGCGCCGCGTCGGTTCGGGGATGCCGACCAGGCTCAGCAACTGCGCGGCCCGCTTCCGCGCGGCCGCCTTGTCCATGCCGAGGTGAACGCGCAACGGCTCGGTCAACTGGTAGCCGACGGTCAACACCGGGTTCAGCGAGGTCATCGGATCCTGGAAGATGAAACCCACCCGGGCACCGCGTACCTGGCGTAGGCGATCCGCGTCGAGCGCCATCAGGTCCTCGCCCTCGAGCTTCGCCGTGCCGGAGACGATCTCGGCCGGGGGCGCGGGCAACAGCCCGAGAAGCGACAGCATCGTCACGCTCTTGCCCGAGCCGCTTTCGCCGACCACGCCCAGCACTTCCCCCTCGGCAAGCTCGAAGCCGATGCCGTTGACGGCGTGCACGACGCCCTCCTGGGTGTGGAAACGAGTCCGGACGTCTTCGACAGCTAACACCGCGTCGGTTGCGGTCGTCGCCCTCAATGGAACCTCCACGACCGATCCGCCGTGTTGACGACGGCCGCGCCGGGGTGTCGCCGGTTGATTATTGCGGGGTTCGGCATCTGTGTCGGGGAGGATGGTCCCGCGTAGTGACGGGTTCGATGGCCCGAAGCGTACCGAGTTCCACGTCGTCGTGCATGAAAAGCAGTCACGGTTTTGCAGCGAAGCGTCGTGCCGTACGGGCCTGTGGTAGCGTCTCGACAGCGGGCAGGGAGTGGGTTTCCCAGCGTCTCGTGCCGCGTCGGTCGCGGTACGGGTTGTACGATCCGCATGCCGTCAGCAGGAGCCGCCACCGTGGCTGAACCCGTGCATCGAGCTTTCGTCGCGTTGCTCCTTGCCGTTACGCTCGCGGGTCATACGGACGAGGCAGCGGTGCACGATAGCGCGAAACGGATCATCCTCGACACGGACATGACGTTCGACGTGGACGACGTCGGCGCCTTGGCAGTGCTTCATGCCTTGGCCGACGCCGGTCAAGCAACGATCCTCGCCGTCAACTTCAACGAGGTCCACAAGAACGGCGCCTCGGCCATCGGTGCGATCAATACCTTCTACGGCCGCAGCGACATACCGGTCGGCGTCTACCGGGGACCGTTCGCCGACCCCGATGGGTCCCGATACCTCGATCATGTTGCGGCGTTTCCCCACGGTCTGACCTACGACTTGGCCCCGGACGCTCTCGACGTGTATCGCCGCGTGTTGAGGGGCCAGCCCGACCAGTCCGTCACCATCGTGAGCGTTGGTTTTCTCAACAATCTTGCCGACTTGCTGCGCGCCGAGGCCGATCTCGTCGCAAACAAAGTCGCACAGCTGGTGGTCATGGGCGGCCGTCACAACGACGGCTTCAACCTGGTCCGCCATGACCTCGTGGAGACCACGCAGGAGGTGATCGAGAACTGGCCGACGCCGCTCGCCATCTCGGATTTCGGCGGACGCGTCCACACCGGCGCGTCGCTTGAGGACACACCGCACGACAACCCGGTTCGGGAAGCCTACTACCGGTGGTTCGGCAACTCGTTCAAGGGACGATCAAGCTGGGATCAGGTTGCCGTGCTGTACGGCGTTTGGGGCGAAGGCGACTGGTTCGAGGATGTCGGCGAAGGCACCGCAAGCCTGCCCAACGGCTATGCGTGGCAATTGAAGTCCGGATGGCGAACCTACGTTGGCCCAAAGCACCCGAAGGATGAGTTCGAGGGGCTGGTCGAACGGTTGATGGTCGAGCCACCGCGCAACTGAGACCTGGGTGCGCTCGTTCAGCCTCCGTTCAGCTAACGGTATTAATATAGGTCACCAAACAGGGAACCAAATCATGGCCAAGCATGCAATCCTGGGTGCTGAGTTCGTGTTTCCGCGTGCGCAGCGAGATCTTCGACAACGGGGCGCCGCGACAATGAAAACACTGGTCCTCTCTGTCTGTTACCTGTTCATGGCAGGTTGCGCGACCGCCCTGCCCGGGGTGCTGTCCGATTTCAGCGAAATGAAAGCCGAAGTCAGCGTGCCCATCTGGCGCAACCCCCTCTTCGAGCCACCCTACGCCAAGATCCTGGAATCGGCCAGTCCCGTCGCTGAGAGGCACTGCGCAAGCGTCGCCGGAAAGCCGGTGTTCGTCTCCATGCGGGGCGCCGACATGCGCAGCGCCGTCCGCAGCGCCGTCGTAGTGGCCGGTACTTCCAACACCGGCGAAGCCCTCGTGCTTTATCGATGCGAGAAGCAGCGCGATGACGACGAGGAGTCCGTGCGTCTTGCCCTCGCGGCCATTTCGCCCGAATTCGTTGTACAGGTGTGGGACACGCTGTCGGAATCCGAACGACGCGCGTTGAAGGACGACGAACACTTCCGGCGAGCGTTGGAAGAAGGCTCCCGGCAAACAGTATTCGTCGAGATGGAACGAGTGCTGAGCGACGTGCGGCAGACGCCTCAGGCATCGAGCGGCACCGCCGCGGCCACGTTCGGTGGACGAACCGACCTCGGGGCTTGAGGCACCCACGTAACCCGTTAGCGCAAATCAATCGTGCTCGCGCGAGTAGACATAGGCGCGCCGGCGCAATTCCTCAGCGTCGATGGTGCCTAGGCGGCATTCGACAACATCCTGTTTGGCAAGCACGTAGTACGTCCATTGGATCCCTGTTCGTGTTTCGTTTCGGGGCGACTCGAACTGCCTCGCTTTCAACGTCAGGTATTCGTCGTCCGGCAGGGACTTGAGCATGGCGTAGTCGCATACCGCCTGTACCAAGGTGCCGTGGATGTCGTCCGTCGGAGCTTCCTGCGTTGTTTCGTCCAGAAGACCCCGCAACCGTTGGATCTCTTTATCGATGTCGGCCTGCAGGTTCCCTTCCCTTGCCTGCAACGCACTGATCTCCTGCCCGATCGGTCCACCGTCTGCCGGGCGCAAATCTCTCAACTCTACGCCTTTGCTGGCATCGCGCAGCTCCACCGCCCACGCTTCCATCAATTCCGGCTTCTTTCGTCGCGTCTCGTCTAGTTCGTCGAGAAGCCCTTTGAGTCCCGCGAAGTCCCCTGCCTCGAGGGTGGCGATAAGGCCTGACAAGCGAATCTCGCCCGTCCTCGCCAGGGTCGTGAACAACGCATTCGGGAGGTCGCGTGCCGACGGCCTGCGACTGAACTGGAGCGAAACGAGGATTCCCTGCCGCGCCAGGTATTCCGCCTCGATGGTACGCAGTCTCTCCCGCAGCCACGTGTTCAACGGCAAACCCGTCTGGAGGTGAAGCGCCTGCAAGTCATGGCGGGACTCCGACGATCCAGCCATCTCGCTTTCCAGCGCCGCCCCAAGTACTCGTTCGAGGACGGCCATCTCATCGACCAGCGCCGCAAGGTTCTCCGGCTCGCGGGCCTGTGCTCCGGCCGCGAGCGCTACGACCAAGAAAAAGAATGTCTTCATGGGAGTTCCTCCTGTCGGTAGCTGGCCAACTCAACGCGCTCGGCAAGGTGATCCAGGCGCTTCTGTTCGGCCAGTTGTTGGGTGATGACGTAGCGTAGGTTGTCCTCGGTGACGGTGGCCTGGCGGTCGATGACGCCGAGCAGGAGCACCGCCAAGGCCTCGATCTCCTCCCGCCGCTGGGTATCGTGAGCCGCGAGCTTGGCCTCCACCATGGGCGACACGCCGTTCTCGTCGAACCACTCGAACGGCAGGTGTTGATCGGCCTCGTCGGGCGCGACGCCCGGTTCCTCCCACACGACGGGCGGCGCCTCGTTACCACGCTCGAAATACACCAGCGTCGCGAGCGCGAGCGCCGCGATGCTGGCCGCCATGGGCAGCCAACGCTCCAACAACGGGCGTTGGCCGATCCGCGGCGGGCGCCAGGAGGGAACCTCCGCGTCGCGCCACGACGTCGCGGGGCCACGCCAGCGGCGTATGGTGTCGAGGTCGGCACGGCAGTCGGGACAGTCGGCGAGGTGTCGGCGCAGGCTCG
>LXNJ01000457.1_pt1 | contig 29090 bp, 34 predicted proteins | sample 809081 | NCBI WGS metagenome assembly LXNJ01 (sample SAMN04870510, study PRJNA318959) | sponge metagenome | biome: sponge; feature: marine sponge reef; material: water | host: Petrosia ficiformis | place: Greece: Milos, Mediterranean Sea | collected 2013-05-29 | depth 5-7 m | reverse complement strand
CCCGCCTCGTTCACGGCGGGGGCCGCCTACGCAGTCGCCGGGGGCGGCGCACCGGCCGGCATCGTCGCCGCGGTCGCGGTCGGCTGGGCGATCGGGTGGACGGGTGCGTACTCGGTGACGCTCCTGCGGCGCGTGACACCGGGCCTTGTTTCGCGGCCCGACGGCTTCCGCGGGGGAGCGGCCGCCCTCGCGCGACGCCACAGGCTGGCGATCGCCCTCGACGGCTTGCGCGCCGGACTCCTCGTCGCCGCGCTGTTCGTGCCGTCCGTGCTGTTCGTGCGTTTGCTGTCGACGCAGCCTTCCGCGGCGGCGGGCGCCGCGTGGTGGCCCCTGCTCGCGGGGTTCGGACTCGCCGGAGCCGCGGGCGTCGCGGCGCGCGGGCTCGGCGCGCGGCGCCGCGGCTGGCCCGCGCTTGCAGCGGGATGTCTCCTTGGAACTCTTATCGCCCGGTTCGTCGCATGAAGCCGCGCGGGAGGGATTTCGTGCGCGCCATCCTGCGCAGTTTCTCCATCCAGGGCTCGTGGAACGACCGAACGATGACGGGACCCGGGATGGCGCATGCGCTCGCGCCGCTGCTGGCGCGCATTCACGCGGACGATCCCGCCGCCTTCCGGCGGGCCATCCAGCGCCACTCGCGAGCGTTCAACGCGCATCCGTATCTGGCTCCCGTGGCGATCGGGGCCCTCGCTCGCCTCGAATCGGATGGAGCCGACGCCGACACCCTGTCGCGCTTTCGTTCCGCGCTCCGCGCGCCCCTGGGGGCGCTGGGCGACGGCGTCGCGTGGGCCGGATGGCGGCCCTTCTGCACGTCCGCCGCAGCCATCGCGTTCGTGCTTGGACTCGACCCCCTGTTCGCCGCCGGCGCTTTCCTCCTCCTGTACAATTCCGGCCACCTCGCCCTCCGCGTCTGGGGACTGCGCTGTGGCTGGAGATCGGGCCGGTCCGTGGCCTCCGCGCTGAAGCGCGCGCCTCTGCGCCGGATCGAGAGGGCGCTCGTGGGGGCAAACCAGGTGCTCATCGGGGTTCTCGCCGCGCTGCTCATCGGCCGGCTTACCGGAACCGACCACGCTCCCTGGACGGACGGCGGTGCAGTCATTGTGGCGCTGATGGGTTATCTTGTCCCCCGACACATCTCGGCGGTCGCCATGGCGAGCCTGCTTGCCGCGTGCGCGGTGCGGCTCCTGTGAGCGTCCCGACAGGCGGTGCAGCCTGCGGCGACGCACGGCCCGACCCCGATCGTTCGCTCGGCCGGAGCGGAGGGTTCCTGTGACGATGCGACATGAAGCAGCGGTACGTATTCGGAACCGGCTGGGGCTGCATGCCCGGCCGGCCGCCGAGTTCGTTAAGCTGGCGAGCCGGTTCCGGGCCGAAGTGTGGGTGGAGAAGGATGAGATGGAAGTGAACGGGAAGAGCATCATGGGCGTGATGATGCTCGCGGCGGAGGCCGGCGCCTCCATCCGCATTCGGGCCATGGGGTCCGACGCGGAGAACGCCGTGGATTCCCTCACCGAACTCGTCCTGTCCGGGTTCAGCGAGGAACTCGCTCCGGACCTGAACACGGACGGGCTTGGGTGAGCGAGGTCATCCACGGGATCGGGGCCGCCCCGGGGCGCGCTCTCGGCGTGGCTCGCCGACTCGAGCGTCACGAGTGGCGGCCGGAGCACCGTACGATCCCGTCCGACGCCGTGGAGCGCGAGGTCGCGCGTTTCGAGGAGGCGCGGGCCTGGGCCGCCGACCGTGTCCGGGACACGCGCGAACGGGCCGCCCGCTCGCTGGGCGAAGTGGAAGCGAACATTTTCGACCCGCAGATTCTCATCCTCTCGGACCCCGACCTCGTCGCGGGCACCATCCGCTATATCCGCGAGAACTTCCTCTCCGCGGAGCGCGCCTTCGACTGGCGCCTGACCGAACTTCGGACGGCGATCATCGACGCGGGACACTTCATGGTCGTCGACCGGCTGGCCGACCTGCGGGACATTCGGTCGCGCGTGCTCGCGCGGCTCACCGGGCGCGACGAGGATCCGCTCGCCCTCCCGAAAGAGCCCGGGCTGATCGCCGTCGACGACCTCACGCCCAGCTTCGCGGTGCGCCTCGACCCGGCACTCGTGCTCGGAGTGGCGAGCGGATCCGGGTCCCGGACCTCGCACAGCACGCTCGTCGCCCGCTCTCTGGGTATTCCGGCGGTCGTCGGACTCGGCGCCGACCTCGCGAAGATCGAAGACGGAACGACGGTTCTGCTCGACGGAGGCAACGGTCGCATCCTGATCGAACCCACAGAAGCCGAGGAGGCGGCACACCTGCGGATGGTCCGCCGCCTTTCCGGGCGTCCCGCCGCCGATCCGGGGCGCGAACCCGCGCCCTTGCTGACCGCCGACGGAGTCCGCGTCCATCTTCGCGCCAACATCGATCAGCCGCACGATGTGCCGGCGGCCCGCCGCGTGGGCGCCGAGGGGGTCGGACTCTTCAGGTCCGAATTCCTCGTCATCGGACGGAGGGTGATCCCGAGCGAGGAAGAGCAGTTCGAAGCCTATCGCGAGGTCGTGGACGGGTTCCCGAACCAGCCGGTGACGCTCCGCACGTTCGATATCGGCGGCGACAAGTTCCCGCTCTTTCTCGACCTTCCTCCGGAGGAAAACCCGTATCTGGGTTGGCGCGCGATCCGTGTCTGCCTCGACCGGCCGCAGCTCTTCCGCAACCAGTTGCGCGCCGCGATCCGGGCCGGGGGACCGGAGGCCCGCATGCGGATCCTGGTCCCGTTCGTCATCTGCGAGACCGAGATCCTGCGCACGAAGGAGATCGTGGCGGAAGTCGGTTGCGAGTTGGGTCAGACCGAGCCCGTGTCGTTCGGCGTGATGGTGGAGACGCCCGCGCTTGCGGACACGCTCGATCTCGTGGGGCGGCACCTGGATTTCATCAGCCTCGGCACGAACGACCTGACGCAATACTCCCTGGCCGTGGACCGCGGCAACGCCAGGCTTCAGCATCTCTCGAACCCCATGCATCCGGCGCTGCTCCGCAGCTACGAGCGGATCTTCAACACGGCCAGCGCCCTCGACCTCGACATCGGCGTTTGCGGCGATCTCGCCGCGGAACCGGTGGGGCTCGCCCTCCTGCTCGCCCTCGGCTATCGGGATTTCAGTCTCGCGCCCGCGTCGATCCCCGAGGTGAGAGAGCTGGTGGGGCTGCTCTCCGTGGCGGAGTTGTCGGAACTCTGGAGCCGCGCGGACTCCCCCTCCGGGATGCCGCGGGAACTCGTCGCGCGGCTGGAGGACGCGATTCCGGTGGAGCCGTCGCCGCTGTACGTCTCCTGATCCCGCGGCGGGGACGTTGCCTCCGCCCCGTCGGGCGGCCACTATCTTGGCCGCTACGCCTCCTGCGGCGCTCCGCCGCGAACCTCCAGCCGGGAGAATCAGCCTCGTGAAGGGGATACAACCGTTTTCCTCGGAATCCGTGACCGAGGGACACCCCGACAAGATTGCGGACCAGATCTCGGACGCCGTGCTCGACCGCATCCTCGCGGACGACGACCGGGGCCGGGTCGCCTGCGAGACGCTCGTGACGACGGGCCTCGTCCTCGTGACCGGCGAGATCACCACCTCCGCCCGGATCGACATCGCCGCCATCGCCCGGGAAGTGCTGCGCGACATCGGCTATACGCGCGCGGAACACGGCATCCGGTGGGACACGTGCAGCGTCCTCACCGCGATCGACGAGCAGTCGGCGAACATCGCCCAGGGCGTGGACGTCGGCGGCGCCGGCGATCAGGGGATGATGTTCGGATACGCGACCGATGAGACCCCGGAGCTGATGCCCCGCCCCATCATGCTGGCGCACGCGCTGGTGAAGCGCCTGACCGATGTGCGGCGGTCCGGCGGCATCGCCTGGTTGCGGCCGGACGGGAAGGCGCAGGTGTCGGTCGAATACCGGGACGGGGAACCGGCCCGGATCACGACGGTGGTCGTTGCGGCCCAGCACGACGGGGATGTCGCACCGGATGAGATCGAGGCGGCGATCAGGGAAGAGGTCATCGGGCCCGTGCTGCCGCGCGAGCTCTACGACGAAGACCGGGCGCAGTGCCACATCAACCCCACGGGCCGTTTCGAGATCGGCGGGCCGCAGGGCGATGCGGGCCTCACGGGGCGGAAGATCATCGTGGATACATACGGCGGCGTGGGTCGGCACGGCGGCGGCGCCTTCTCGGGGAAGGACCCGTCGAAGGTCGACCGGTCCGCGGCCTACGCGGCGCGCTGGATCGCCAAGAACCTCGTCGCGGCGAAACTTGCGCGGCGGGCCGAGGTCCAGCTCGCCTACGCCATCGGGGTCGACGAGCCGGTCAGCGTGAGGGTCGACACCTTCGGCACCGGGCGCCGGCCGGACGAGGCACTCGCCCGTCGCGTGACGGAGGTCTTCGATCTTCGGCCGCGGGCGATCATCGAGCGGCTCGGACTCCGCAAACCGATCTACCGCCGGACGGCCGCCTACGGACACTTCGGCCGCGAGCCCGACGGCGATGGTTTCACATGGGAGCGGACCGATCGGGTCGATGTCCTCGCCGGATAGGCGGCGCCCCGGAAGGTTACGGAAGGAGCCGGGATGACGGAGTCCGGGATGCGGGAGGTTGCCGTGGCCAGCCTCGGGCTCGACAAGACGACGGGCGCTCCCGTCGTCATTCTCAGGGAGAAGGACGGCGATCGCTTTCTCCCGATCTGGATCGGACCCGGCGAGGCCTCGGCGATCGCGATGGAACTCGCGGGAATCCAGTTCACGCGTCCCCTCACACACGATCTCTTCAACGCCGTGGTGCGCGGACTCGACAGCACTTTCGTCCGCGTACTGATCACGAAGGTCGTCGACAACACCTACTACGCGTCACTCGTGTTTCGGCGAGAGGACGAATTCATCTCCATCGATGCCCGTCCCAGCGACAGCATCGCGCTGGCTCTCCGCGCCGGGGTCCCGATCCATGCGGCGGAGAGCCTCCTTGAAGCGAGCGCGTTCGAGATCGAGGAGGCAGGGGTTGGGGAGGGAGAATCGCTGCCTCCCGAGGCCGGGCCGTCCCGGGCCCCGGACGAGCCGCTGAGCGACTACCTCAAGGGACTGGATCCCGAGGACTTCGGCCGCTTCGAGCCCTGAAGGGCCGGGGAGCGGCCAGCGGTTTCTTGCGCGTCGCGGAAGTCGGCGCCCATCTTGGCAGCGACGCGCGGACATGGAGGGGCAAACGGAAGTCGGTGAGAATCCGACGCGGCCCCGCCACTGTAAGAGGCCCGGCCGAGCGGACGGGAAGGGCCTCGAGCCAGGAGACGTGTTCCTCCATGCCCCCGGCAGCCCGTCGCTGCCAACGCATGCTCTTCGCGGGAAGAGCGGGGCCCCTCCGTCGCGCCGGGTTTCGGCGCGCTCCCCCGTTCGGACCGGAAGCGGGGGATAGATGTCGGACAAGCCGGACAACAGGGCTCCATCGCTCGCCGTCCTCGCCGTGGCGCTCGCCGCGGCCTGCGGCGCGCCCGATAGCGGCACCGCGGACCGCGGCGATGTTCCGGGCCGGGACGTGGCGGTGCGATCCGAGCCGCGACGGATCGTCTCTCTCATTCCGGCGGTGACGGAGATCCTCTTCCATCTCGGAGCCGGCGACCGGCTCGTGGGCCGCACACGCTGGGGGATCCATCCGCCCGCGGCCCGTCGAATTCCCGACGTCGGTGACGGCATCCGCCCGTCTTTGGAGGCCGTGCTCGCCCGGGAACCCGATCTCGTGGTCCTCTACGATGGAGAAACGAACCGGGAAAGCCGGGAGAGGCTGCGGCGTCTCGGCGTTGCGACACTGGCGCTTCGACACGACACGCTGGAGGATCTGCACCGCAATATCCTCCGCCTCGGCGAGCTTGTCGGCTGTCCGGACGGAGGGACCGCGCTCGCCGACCGGATTGTTCGTGGACTCGCCGCCGTCTCCCGGGCGACGGAGCGCCGCCCGCGCGTCCGGGTCTATTATGACGCCTGGGCCGAGCCGCCGATGACAATCGGCGGCGGCAGTTTCATCGACTCGCTGCTCACGATCGCCGGCGGGGCCAACGTGTTCGGCGATCTCGCGCCGGCGGCGCCGCGGGTGAGTATCGAGGCCATCATCGACCGCGATCCGGAGCGGATCCTCGTCTCGGTGGCCCGGGCAGCGCTGCACCGGCCTCCGGACCTCGGGACGCGCCACGGGTGGGAACGGATCCCCGCAGTCGCGGCCGGTCGGATCTCCACGCTGGATCGCGATGTCGTCAGCCGCCTCGGCCCGCGGGTGCCGGAGGCGGCGCGTTCGATCGCGGAGGCGCTGCACGGCGAACTGCCGGCTGCCGCCCCGGAACCGGCCGTGGCCTCCTGCTCCTCGTGACCCGGACCGGCCGTGGAGCGCTCCTGCTGGTGTTGCTTCTCGTCGTCTCGGCGGCCGCCGGCCTCCTGCTGGGCGCGGCGAATGTCGCCCCCGCGGAGGTGTGGCGGGCGCTCACGGGCCAGGAAACGGATCCATCCGCGCGCACCATCGTCCTCTCCCTTCGCCTGCCCCGCGTCACGGCGGCCGCGCTGACGGGCATCGCGCTCACCATCTCCGGAACCCTGTTCCAGGCCCTGCTCCGAAACCCGCTTGCCGAACCCTATCTCCTCGGCGTTTCCTCGGGGGCGGCGCTCGGGGCCGTGCTCGCGCTGACCGCGTTCGGAGGGGTGCTGGGATACCTCGGCACCGTCGGCTTCGCCCTCGCCGGAGGTCTGACCGCCATCGCCATCGTGTTTCGCGTCGCGCTCGCCGTGGGTCGTCTCGACACGCATGTCCTGATCCTGGCGGGAGTCGTCGTGGCGGCCTTCTTCGGGGCCGGCGTGATGCTCCTTCTCTCGCTCGCCGAACCGGACGCCACGCGGGCCGCGGTCCTGTGGACCATGGGGAGTCTCGAGCGGGCCGGGTGGGAGTCCACGCTCGCCCTCGGGCTCGCGGCTGCGGCGGGCGGGGCCGTGGCCTTTGCGCTTTCCCGCCACCTGAATGCGCTCGCCCTGGGAGAGGAAGCGGCGGCCTACCTCGGGGCGCGGGTCGAAGTGGTCAGGCGCAGCGCGTACTTCATCGCTTCACTCCTCGCCGCCGTGGCGGTGAGTACCGCGGGCGTCATCGGTTTCGTGGGTCTCGTCATCCCGCACGGCGCACGCATGATCTGGGGCAGCGACCACCGGCGCCTCCTGCCGCTCGGCGCCCTTGGCGGCGCCGCCGCCCTCGTGCTCGCCGATACGGTGGCGCGGGTCGTGCTCCGGCCTCTCGAACTCCCGGTGGGCGTGGTGACGGCCCTGCTCGGCGTGCCGCTCTTCCTCCTACTGCTGAGGAGGAGCCATGCCTGAGTCCGCCGGTGACCGGGGGGACGCGGCGGCCTACCGGCTCGAGGACGTCACGTACCGCTATCCGTCCGCCTCCGCTCCGGCGCTCAAGGGCCTGTCCCTCGAATTCGGGGCGGCCGCCTTCACAGCGGTCATTGGGCCCAACGGAGCGGGGAAGAGCACCCTCGTGCGCCTGCTGGGAGGCATTCTCGATCCATCCGGGGGGTCGGTGCGCCTCGACGGCCGCCCGCTCGTCTCCTGGGACCGTCCGGCACTCGCCCGGCGCACGGCCGTCGTATCGCAGGACGCTCCCCCCGAAGCCCTGCGGGTAAGCCTCCAAGGGTACGTCGAACTGGGCCGAAACCCGTACGTGAGTCCGTGGGCGCCCCTCGCGCGCCGGGATCGGGAAGTGATCGGGAACGCCTTGGCCTGGGCCGGCCTCGAGCACCTCGCGAACCGGCCGCTCGCGGAGCTGTCGGGGGGCGAGCGCCAGCGCGCCAAGCTCGCCCGTGCCATCGTACAGGAGCCCGGAATCCTGATCCTGGATGAACCCTCCGCCCACCTCGACTTCAGGCACGCACTGTGGATCTTCGATGCGCTGCGGCAGCGCGTGCGCGACCGCGCCCTCACCGTCATCTGCATTACGCACGACATGCAGCTCGCGAGCCGCTACGCCGATCGAATGATCCTGCTCGCGGCAGGAGAGGCGGTGGCAGCCGGCCCACCGGGCGAGGTGCTCGGATCGCCGGCTCTGGCCTCGACCTATGGCTGCGACGTCCGAGTCGAATCGCTGGGGGATCTCGGGCACTCCGTGCTCCCGGTGCGGGCGCGACCGCGGGGAGCGCGGCGCGGCGCGTCGTCGCCGATACGGGCTCCTTAAACGTTGTTCTGGCGGAAGCCCGCCGGCCCCGGAAGGGGTGCGGCATCCGCTTGCCGTACATGAGCCGGCAGCGGACCTTGCCGGGAAGCACCCAACCGGCGGCACGCGGCCGCCGCCCGGGCGGCGATGGGCCGCGAACCGAACAGGTTGGGCACCAGAGGAGCAAAATCATGCGGAGACGCAGCTGGATACAGGTCGGGGCACTGGCGGTCCTTCTCGCCGGGTGCGGTGATTCGAACGGGACGGGGCCGGATGGCCCCGACGTCGTACGTCCCGAGCAATCGGAATTCGCCGTTCTCAACTCCATCTCCGGGACCCTGCAGCAGTTCAACCGGATCGACGGCGAGATCGTCCCCTTCGGGCGTGACATTCAACTGGGGGCGGACTTCAAGGGCGAGGCGGCGGATTTCATCCAGGATCTGTGGGTTACGGCGTGGGACACTCCGGAGGGGAGCAAGATCCTCTTCGGGTCCTTCTCCACCGCCGAACAGACGATGGCCGTTTTCCCGAACAACGCCATCGCGGACCCCGGTAAACCCACCGTGATCTTCGATGCCGGCGGTACGGTGGGCGCGCTCATCCCCGCCCGGGCGCTGGATGCGGTGTATGTGACCTTCCCCGGCACTCCGATGGCGCAGGTTGCCGTGGAGGGGGTGGGCACGTTCGTGGAGAGGGTGATCCCGGCGGGACAGTTCCTCGTCTCCGTCGACGGCAACCTCGACGACGAGGACGGCGGACGAGAGCCGCTCGGCCCTCCTCGCATCGTTCTCCACGAGTTCATCAGCGGCAGTTACTTCGACGAGTTGAGGCTCCCGGAAAGCACCGTAGGGGTCACCGAGGCCATCGTGCTCGAAGACAAGATGCTCCTGTTGGCCGGCGGCGGGGTCGATCCGCTGACCTCGGCTCCGCTGGGGGACGGGAATCTCGTCGAGATCGACATGACGGCCCGGGCCGTGCAGGACGTGAACTCCCTCGACGGGAACGGGATCTCCATGGAAGCCGGGCGGGACGGGCTCGTCTACATCGTGCGCACGAAGGGCGTCGACGCGACGGAGACGGACGTGCTGGCGTTCAGCTTTGCGGTTCGGGCATGGGTAAACGGGCCGGAGAATCCGATCCAGCCCCGCGACCGCGACGGCTCGAATCTCAACTGCCGGGTCGCCGCCGCATTTCTGGACGGGCAGTTGCTCTGCGCCACCTACGTGACCGCGGGCCAGGGACGTCTCGTTCTCCTTTCGGCTACGGGCGAGTTCATCGACGAGGCGCCGATCGGGGCGGGAACGACCGATATCCTGCTTCGTCCCAGCTGACCGCGCCCGGGGTCGGGGGGGCGCGTGGGACTCGTAACGACCCGGGCGGTGGTCCTCCAAACGTACCGGTACAGCGAAACCAGCAAGATCCTGCGCCTGATGACGTGGGAGCTCGGCCCCTGTTCCGCGCTCGCCCGCGGGGCGTTGCGTCCTCGAAGTCGCTTCGGCGGCCTGCTGGAACCCTTCGTGGAGGGGGAGGCGACTTTCTACAGTCGGGAAGGGCGAGACCTGCATACCCTCTCCAATTTCGAACTGCTCCATGACCGGAGAGGACTCGACCGTTCGATCAGGCTCTTCACCGTCGCGTCCGTCCTCTGCGAACTCGTGATGCGCCTCGCCCCGGAACACCGCGACGCGGAGTTGTACCGCACGCTGACGGCTGGTCTCGACGGACTTCACGGCCGAGTCCGGGAACGGGCCCCGGCCGGCGGGCTCGAGTACGTCTGGGGTGTGGTGAGCGCCCTGGGCTTCCGCCCCGAGATGGAACGTTGCGTCGGCTGCCGGAGTCTCATCGGGGCCACGGGCGCTCGCTTCGACTTCGAGGCAGGCGGGCTGCGCTGCGGCTCGTGCGGCCTGATCGGGCCCGAACTCGATCCCGGAGAGCTCGACGCCCTGCGGATCCTCGTGTCGGGCGGGCCGGCGGAACGGAGTCGCGTCCACGACCGCCAGGGCCGCTGGCTGGCCGAGTTCATCCGGCACCACGTGGCGGAGGGGGCACAGTTGAAGTCTCTGCCCTTCCTGAGCCGACTGGACTGAGCGGCCCGTGAACGACCGGTGAGCACACTGGTGAGCACACTGCGAGCGAAGGCGTGAGCGATCGACGCGGGATCGTGATCGGCACCGCCGGCCACGTGGATCACGGCAAGACCGCCCTCGTCCGGGCATTGACGGGGGTCGAGACGGACCGCTGGCTGGAGGAGCGGAAGCGGGGGCTCACGATAGATCTGGGCTTCGCGCGGCTCGACCTCGATCCCGGCCTGGAGACGGGCATCGTCGACGTCCCGGGGCACGAGGACTTTCTCAAGAACATGCTCGCCGGCGCCACGGGCATCGACATTCTCCTCCTCGTCGTGGCGGCGGACGAGGGACCGATGCCGCAGACGCACGAGCACCTTGCGATCGCGCGCCTCCTCGACATTCGGCGCGGGGTCGTCGCACTCACCAAGAGCGATCGGGTGGACGAGGAGTGGCTCGAGCTCGCGAGCGAGACGACCCGTGAACTGCTGGACGAGGATCCCGCCCGCACGTCATGGGAGATCGTGCCGGTCTCCGCCCTGACGGGCGATGGGATCGAGCCGCTGCGGGAAGCGCTGCGCGAATCGACGGCGGGAATCCGCGCGCGCCGCGTCGACGACCGCTTCAGGCTCCCCGTCGACCGGTCCTTCTCGATCCGGGGCACCGGCACCGTGGTGACCGGCACCGTGTGGAGCGGGTCCGTCAGCGTCGGGGACACCGTGAGCGTCTTCCCCGGTGGGGATTCGGCCCGCGTGCGCGCGCTCCAGGTGCACGAGGACCCGCGTCCCCGCGTCACCGCCGGCCGCCGGTGCGCCGTCGCGCTCGTCGGCATCGCCCCCGCCTCCGTGGAGCGCGGCAGCGTGCTCGCCGACCCGTCGGAGTGGACGTCGAGCGAACGTCTCGGCGTCCGCGTACGGGCACTCGGGGGCCGCGATCGGCCCCTGCTTCATGGACAGCGTCTGAGGGTCTACCTGGGAACCCGCGAAGTCATGGCCCGGCTGCAGACGGCGAATCGCCGACCCATCGCACCCGGAGCGACCGCCTGGGCCGTGCTCGCACTCGAAGCGCCGCTCCTCGCCCGGACGCGTGATCGCGCGATCCTCCGCTTCTACTCGCCCGTGACGACGATCGGCGGGATACGCGTGGCGGAGCTGAACCCGCCGCCCGACTGGCCGGGGCGAACGGAAGCCTGGCGGCAGATTCTCGATGGCGCCCCACCGGAGGCGGTCGCCGCGGCGGTCGCCCTGGAGGGGCTGCGGGGACTCCCCGTCGCGACATCATCGATCCTCCTTGGACGGCGCAGCCCCACGCTCGAAGCGGCCGCGGCGGAGGCCGGATGCGTGCGCATCGGCGGCCGCTGGTTCGCGGCCGATGCCGTGGCGGAGGCCATGGAGGCGGTGGAAGAGAGCATGGCCCGCCTCCACGCCGCGGACCGCCGCGCCCCCGGCGTGTCGAAGGAGGCCGTACGCTCCGCCATGGCGCCGCACTGCGACCTCGAGCTGGCGGAGACCGCCGTCCGCCAACTCCTCGCCGATCGCCGCCTTCTCGAGAACGGGCCGCGGCTCGCGCTTCCGGACCACGCGCCCCGCCTCACTCCTCAGGAGGAACAGGGGCGCGCGCAACTCGCCGGGACGATAGAGGCTGCCGGGTTGCAGCCTCCGCTCGTCACGGAACTGGGGAGGACGCTGCGTCTGGACCGCGCCGTACTCGATGACCTGCTGCGCCTGCTGCAGGACTCCGGCACGACGAAGGCGGTCACACCCGAACTGCACGTCGCCGCCGCGGCCCTCGAGACCATGGAAGCGCGAGTAAGGGAACTCCTCGCCGACGGCGCGCCGGCCCCTCCCGCGCGGTTCAAGGAGACGTTCGAGCTCTCCCGGAAGTACCTGATCCCGCTCCTCGAATACCTGGACCGGGAAGGGGTGACCCGGCGCACGACGGAGGGAAGAGTCCTCGCCCGCCCGCCCGGCTAAGCCTCATTCCGGTCGGACGGCGCTCAGGCGGAGTTCAGCCGACGTGGTAGAGGAAGCAGCCGCAGTACTCGCACGACTCGACGCGAAGGTTGCGATCCGCCTCGGAGGCGCGGGCAGTGGAAACCGCCACGAAGCAGCCGTAGCAGATGCCGTTGATGACCGGCGCAACGACCCTCGACGCCTTGTCGGCGATGCGGCGGTAGCGTTCCCGGATCCCCCGTGTCAGCCTCTGCTCCAGTTCCCCGACTTTCTCGTCGAGCGACCGGATCGCATCCTCGATCTTGATATCGAAGACTTTCGTCTCGAGGTCCGTGAGCGTCCCGTCCGAGAGACCTCGGCGCTGCATTCTCAAATCCTGGATCTCGAGGAGCAGTTCAAGTTGCTGGTCCACTAGAGATCCTTCGCTTCGAGCAACTCGATGAACTGCTCGGGGTTCGAAATTTCCGCGAGCGATTCCGGGACGTCGGCCTCCTTGCCGAACTGCGCGATCTTGCCAAGCACCGGCAGATACTGATTCGAGACCTCCAGCGGCGGCGCCACGATGAGAAAGACGTACCGCACGGGCTTCTCGTCGATCGCCTTGAAGTCGAGGCCGGAGAGCTTTCGGCCGAACGCGACCCGCAGCCGGGTCACGACGAGCGAACGGCAGTGGGGGATCGCGATGCCGCGGCCGATCCCGGTCGAGCCGAGATTCTCCCGCCGCTTCAACATCTTGTAGAGGATTCCTTCGGACTTTCCGTCGAGGCCCAGACACGACACAAGTTCCTTCAGGGCCTCATCCTTCGTCTCCGCCGCCAGATCGAGGTTGATCGCGGACGGAACGAACAATTCGCGAAGCTGCACTTGGATCCATATCTCCTCCCCGCGAATGCGGGGCGCATATCGAATCAACGGGAACCGACTCGGCGGGGCCCGGGAAACTCCGAGTATACCCGTGCCGGTTTCCGGCTGTCAAAGAACCTCCGGAGCCGCTCGCCGAACTTGCGCCGCGCGCGAGGATAAACGACCGTATGGGGTAGCCTTTGCGAGTATCAGGGGGGCGACACGGCTTCGACGCGTGAACTGGAAGCTGCGGAAGCGTGCCGAGGTGCCCGGGGCCTCGTTAAACACCGGGAAACCTTTAGGTGCCAACGACGGTTTGGCTCTGGCTGCGTAAACCTGCGTAGCCCGTCCCCGAGAGATCCGGGCCCGAGGACCTCCCGACGGACGTCGATGAATCGGGCTGGTCGCCCAGGCGCGCCGTGAGCCGCGGGTGACGAGAGCACGGCGAAAGCCGCGCGCACGGCTGGTTTCGTAAGGGGTTGTTCGTGAACCCTCGCGGGACGAGAATCGATCGCGAACTACGCACGTAGATGCCGTGGCGGATGGGCTCGCGGACGCGGGTTCGATTCCCGCCGCCTCCACTAAAGTGCAGGATCGCTGTGCTCCGTCCGGGGCGCCTCCCTTTCCGGGAGCGCCTCGGCTTTTTTTGCGGCCGGCCCGTCGACGGGTCGAGGAGGTTCCGGATGATCGAAGAACTGCAGCGCAAGATCGGGGACGAAGCGGAGACGCTCCTCCACGAGCTGAACGTCATCCTTCCGAAAGAGATCGAGAAGGCCGTCGCGCAGGGCGATTTGCGGGAGAACTCCGAGTATACCGCCGCCCTGGAGCGGCAGGGGTTCGTGCGGGCACGGCTCGACTACCTGGCTCGCCGCATGTCGCAACTCGGGGAACTCGATATCGAGAACATCCCGACGGATCGGGTCGGGTTCGGATCGAAGGTCGCGGTGCGCGACCTGGAGGACGACGAGATCGAGTCCTTCAACCTCACGATCGGCGACGACGTCGACATCGAGAACAACGACATCTCGATGGAATCGCCCATCGGCCGCGCGCTCCTCGGGAAGAGGAAGGGCGCACTCGTGAGCGTGAGGCTCCCCGCCGGGGCGCGCGAGTTCGAGGTCGTCGATTTCGAGACGTTGCACGACCTCTAGCGCCGCAGATTCCGCGGCCGACGCGACGTGGGGCTAAAAGACCCGGATCGGCGGGATGAACTTGCCGGGGTTGGCCCGCACCTCGGCGAGGAACGCGTTCAGGTCCACCACGACCTTGAGGAATTCCTCGTACAGGGTCTCGTCGTTGACGAGCTGCCCGACCGCCCCTTCGCCGCCCTCGATGAGGTCGAGGATGGAATTGGCCCGGGTCGCGGATGAGGCGATCGCACGATACAGGGAATCCGACGCCAGCAGACGCCCGAGCGTTCCTTCGCCGGCTGCCAGTCCCCCCGTCACCGTGTCGAGGCGCGCGGTGAGAGAGACGAGGTGGTCGTACAATTCCGGATCCTCGAGCAGGCGGGCCAGCGAGCCTTCCCCGTCCGCGATCGGCCCCAGCACGGCCGAGAGGTTCCGGTTGAGGTCGACGAGGCCATCGTAGAGCGCCTCGTCCACGAGGAGGCGTCCAAGCGAGCCCTCGCCACTGGAGACGCGGGCCAGCGTTGCGGAAAGATCGTTCGAGAGCTGCGTGAGACCGAGGACGGCGTCGGCCGCCTGGCCGAGGAGTTCGTCGTAGCTCAGCGCCGGCGCCGTTCCGATGGTGTCTCCCGGAACGAGGATGGCCGAATCGGCAGATCCCGGTTCGATGTCGATGAGACGGTCGCCGAGCAAACCCTGCGTCCGCACGCGGGCTCGCGAGCCGCGCCGGATCTGCTCCCGGACGCTGACGTTGACTCCCAGCCAGACCGCGACGGCCGCTTCGGAGTCACCGCGGTCTTCCGGGTCGATGAACTCCACGCGCTCCACCTGGCCGACGCCCCGCCCGGCCACCTGCACGGGGGCTCCGGGGCGTAGCCCCGAAGCGGATTCCATGAGCGCGACGAGCTGATAGCGCTCGCCGAACACATCTCCGATCCGGCCTACGAACAGCACGCACAGCGCGAGCAGGACGAGCGAGACGATGAGGACGAACCCCACGCGCATCTGGTCCCATGTGATCGGCTCGGATCGTCGCATCGTATCCTTCTGCCCTCCTGTCGGACCGGTTGGCGGTTAGCCGCGGAAGGCCCGAACATAGCGGTCGTCCGTGGCGTGCATCTCCTCCGGCGTTCCGTTGAAGATAATCTCCCCGTCCTTGAGGAGCGCGGTCTCGGTCGCGATTCTCGATGCGGACCGCACATCGTGGGTCACTACGACGACGCAGACGTGGAGTTCCCGGCGGAGCTTCAGGATCAGTTCGTCGATCGTCCGCGTCGTGATCGGGTCGAGCCCGCTGGTCGGTTCGTCGAAGAGGAGGATCGGCGGCCTGTGCACGATCGCCCGCGCGATGGCCACGCGCTTGCGCATACCTCCGGACAGCGCGGAGGGAAGCAGGGGGAGAACGACGGCCGGGTCGAGGTCCACGAAGGACAGCACCTCCTCGACGCGCTCCCGGATTTCCTCGTCTCCCAGGTTCGAATGCTCGTAGAGGGGAAAGGCGACGTTGTCGAACACGTTCAGGGAATCGAAGAGCGCCGACCCCTGGAACACCATCCCCATCCGTTCCCGCAGGGCCAGCGCCTCCGGACGCGAAACCGCACTGATGTCGCGTCCCTCGATGAGGACCTCGCCGCGGTCGGGGAGGATGAGCCGGAGCATCAGGCGCAGGATCGTCGACTTCCCGACTCCCGACCCCCCGAGGATGCAGAGCGTCCCGCCCCGCGCGACGCCCAGCGAAACGCCGCGCAGCACCTCGCGGTCCCCGAACGAGAGCCACACGTCCCGGAGTTCGACGATGTCGGGTTGCCCGGACCCGCTCCCGTGCGTTTTCAGTTCGCGGCGGATTTCGTCCCGCAACTCCGCCTCGAAGGCCTCGCTTCCCGGCTGCGGCGCGCCGGCGGGCGTGCGGTCGCTCATGGTGGATCCGGATCCCTGCTCACCATTGGAACATGGCGAGCAGGATCTGGGTGAGGAAGTAATCCACCGCGAGAATGAGGATGGACGAGGTCACCACGGCCCGCGTCGTCGCCCGCCCGACGCCTTCCGTCCCACCCTCGGCCCGGAGCCCGTGGAAGCAGCTCGTGAGGGCGATGATCCCGCCGAACGCGAAGGGCTTGACCAATCCCTGGATCAGGTCGATGGGGACGACCTTGAGCACGAAGCCGCTCTGGGCAAGGGTTTCCCACACGGAGGTGATATACAGCTGAGCCGTGAAGTCCAGCGTCAGCACCGCGATGAGAAGCCCGCCCAGGATGGCCAGGAAATCGCCGATGATCGTGACCACGGGGAGCATCACGAGGGCGGCGAGAAAACGCGGCACGACGAGTTTCCGGATCGGGTCCACGCCCATCGTGCGGAGCGCGTCGACCTGCTCCGTGACGCGCATCGCGCCCAGGGCCGCCGCCATGCCGGCGCCCGCGCGGCCGGTGACGATGAGCGCCGTGAGAACGGGGCCGAGTTCGCGTATCGTGCTGGCTCCCACGAGACGGCCGATGTAGACCGTGGCCCCGAACCGTTCCATTTCCACGGCGGCCTGGAGGGCGAGCACCATCCCCGTGAAAAGGCCCGTCAGCATGACGATGAAGATCGACGCGACGCCGATCGTGTCCATCTGCTGAACGAGATCGCCGCGGTAGAAGGGCTGACTCAGAGAGGCCTTCAACACGCGTACGAGAAGCCGGCAATAGGCCTCGACCGCGAAGGCCATGCGGAACACGGCATCGCGAGCAAGTCTTGCGGCAGAACGGCGGGCGGAGCCGGCGGGCACGATCTTTGGCGCTCTCCCGGGGATCGAAGTATGTTCGCCCGACCGCCAGAACGCGTTCGAACGCAACCATTCGCCTCCAGCGATGAGGCGTACGGGCGAGGTTACCGGCTCCCACCGATCCGATGCAAGGCAACGGCGACCCGCGCATGCGCCGCGTCCTGCCCGGTGGCGGCGGCCGATCGCCCGTCCCTGAAAGGAGCCTCCATCCATGCAGACCGGACCGGTCCACACCGACCATGCACCCGCCGCCGTCGGCCCCTACTCCCAGGGGTACTGGGCCGGTGAGCTGTTTTATTCCGCAGGGCAGGTGGGCCTGGTCCCGTCCACCGGCCAACTCGTGGGCGCCGACGTGGTTTCCCAGGCGGAGCGCGTGATGACGAACCTGGCGGCCGTGCTGGACGAGGCGGGGCTTGCCTTCGGAGATGTCGTGAAGACGACGATCTTTCTTGCCGACATGGGAGACTTCGGCGCCGTGAACGAGGTCTACGCCCGCCACTTCGAGCCCCCGTATCCCGCGCGCTCGACGGTCGCCGTGGGCGCGCTGCCGCTGGGGGCCCGAGTCGAGATCGAAGTGATCGGCCGAGCGCGGTCGGCCTCCTGAGATCCCGGATCGGGAAATCGAGATGAGGAACGGGCCGGATGATCGGGAGCGGATGGTGACTGGTGTCGCCTGCGGTCTTCAAAACCGTTACGGGGCGTTCGCGCGTCCCGGGTGGGTTCGATTCCCACACGTTCCCGCCATCTTCGCGCTCGCGGCCTGGCTTCTGCTCGGTCCCGCCCTGGCCCCGGCGCCGTTGCGGGCGCAGGACCCTCCGCCTCCCGCGGCGGTCCCCGATTCGGCGTCCGCCGAGGACCGCGCCGTGGCCGACACGACCGGCCGGCAACCCCCCATCTCCCCGCTGGGCGCCTTCGGGCGCTCCCTGATCCTCCCGGGCTGGGGACAACTGGAGGTCGGACGCCCGGCGCGCGGCGCCTTCTACTTCGCCGCGGAGTCCGTCTTCCTGTTCATGGTCTTCAAGTCCGATGCGCGGCTCTCCGCGGCCAAGGAAGAACTGCCGCCGAACGAAGAGCGGATCTCCAACCGTACGGGGCAGCGGGAGAACTGGATCGTCCTCGCCGGGTTCATCGCCTTCCTGAGCGGTCTCGACGCATGGGTGTCAACCCAGTTCTGGGACTTCGAGCCCTCGATCGGCCCCCCCGCCGACGGGTCCGTCGGGATCGCCCTCGGTTTCAAGGTCGATTTTCCCTGAAGAGACCGGCGCATCGTCCGGCCGCCGGAACCGGCCTTCGCCGGGTCCCGGGTATGACTCCACGCGGATCTCGTCCGGTGTCACGACGGCGAAGCTGTTGTGGTGGAGCCAGTCTCCGGAGTTGAGATAGAACTTGCCCGGAGCGAGTTCGGCGACTTCCGGCCGGTGCGAGTGCCCGAACACGACGAGGTCCACATCCTCATGAGCGGCCAGCACCTCGGCCGCGTGCCGCGCGAGGAGCGAAGCGCGGGGCGACTCGTTCCCGGCCCCTGCCGTCTGGGCGCGCCGCGTCCCGCTGGCGAGCCGTGCGAGAGGGAGCCCGAGGTCGGGATGCACCCACCGAAACAGTTCGCGTCCCAACGGACTGCGGGCGGCCCGGCGCAGAATCCGGTAGCCCCAGTCCGCCGCCCCGAGTCCATCGCCGTGCGCGATGTATGCCCGCCGCCCTCCGATGCGTCGCCGCGCCGGCTCATGGAGGATCTCGATGCCGACCTCGTCGCGGAGGAAGCTCCCCCCCCACGCGTCGTGGTTCCCGCCCATGAAGAGGATCGGCATGCCGCCCTCCACGAGTCTCCGCAGGCGTGCGAGCACGTCGAGCTGGCCGCGCGGGATCACCTGGCCGTATTCGAACCAGAAGTCGAACAGGTCGCCGTTGATGAGGAGTTCGTCGCCCCAGCGGTCCGCCTCCTCGAGGAAGGCGAGAAACGCGCGCGCGTTCTCCTCTGCAACGGCCCCGAGGTGGATGTCGGACACGACGACGGTGCGTTCGGGCATGAGGCGGAAGCTCGGCGCGCCGGGCGCGGCGCGTCAAACTCCGCGGCCGTCCGCCGCGAACCCGTCGCCGAAAAGTTCGACACCCGGTGCGTCGCGGGAGCATATTGGGGGCATGGAAGACGCAAACGGAGTCGGAGTGTCGGAAGTGCGCGTGCGGTATGCCGAGACCGACCAGATGGGGCGTGCGCACCACCGCCACTACCTCGTGTGGTGCGAACTCGGGCGGACGGCGCTCATGCGTGAGCGCGGCGTGTCCTACGCGGAACTCGAGCGCGGGGGTCTCTGGCTCCCCGTTTCGCGGGTCGAAGTCGAATACCGGAGCCCGGTTGAGTACGACGAACTCATCCGCATTCACACCGGCGTGGAACGCGTCCGAAGCCGCGAGGTCGTGTTCGGCTACCGGATTGCCCGCGCGTCCGACGACGCGACGCTCGCGCGCGCTCGCACCGCCCTCGTGTGTACCGATGCGCGGGGCCGCCCCCACCGGTTTCCGGACGCCGTCAAGCGGCAACTGGAGTCCCTCCCGACCGTCGCCGCCCCACGCTCCGCCACATGAGTCGGGCTCCGGCGCGCCGCACGCCCTGGCCGCTCCTCCTCCTGTTCACCGCCTGTGGCGGGGGTTTCGAGCGCGGGACCCCGATGCCCGATGCGGAGGAGGTCGCTCGGCGGGCGCGCGCAAGCTCGGGCACGGAGCAACCGATGCACGTCATCTTCAGGTGGGAATACGCGGGCGAGAGCGGGAGTTTCCGCGGTGATGGCGCCGCCCGGGTGAACCCGCCGGACCGCTTTCGCCTCGACCTCTTCTCGACGGGGGAGGGGAGCCTCCAGGCCACGCTCGTGGACGGCGTCCTGGCCACGTCCGGCGACCTCCAGGGCGTCGAGTTGCCGCCGACCGTCTTCCTCTACGCCATGGCGGGCGTGTTTCGGCCCGGCGACATGCCTCCCGCCCGGGGCTCCGAGATCGCCGGGCTCCGCGTCCTCGAGTTCGCGGTCGAAGGAGGCGCGACGCGCAGCTATTATCTTGACGGCGGACGCCTCACGCGGCTCGACGAGCGGCGGGGCGGCCGGCGCGAGAGATGGATCGAACTCGAGTGGGGCAGCGATCCCCGTTGGCCCCGGGAGGCCCGGTACCGGGACATCACGGACTCGAGCGGGGTACATTGGGAGTTACAGAGCGCAACGGCTCAATCACAGCCATATGATGAGGAACACTATGTCTTGCCGATTCCGCGCCGGAGCGGTGGCCGCGATCGTGATGCTCACGGCGCTGGCGGGGTGCTACAGCTTCTCCGGCGGCGGAGGGCTGCCCAGCCACATGCGCACCGTCTACGTCGCCCCGATCGAGAACGAGAGCACGCAGTTCGGCATCGCGGAATCCCTGATGGACGAACTCCTCACGGCGTCCCGGCAGCGCCTGGGGCTCCGGCTCGCCTCCGAGGGGGAAGCGGACGCGGTCATCACCGCGCAGATCCGGCGCTATGCCGATGAGGCGGTCAACTTCGACGCCGTCGGCGGCGTCGGCGCGGATGTCTTCCAGCGTCGCGTGACCGTCAGCGTCTCCGTGGAGATCCTGGATGTAGCCGAGAACCTCATCATCTGGGGCAATCAGAGCCTGACCGGAACCGGGGAATACGAACCGGGAAACGAAACCGAGGACCAGGCCCTGATCGTCGCGCTCGAGAACCTCGTCCAGCAGATCGTCGACGGGGCGCAATCGCAGTGGTAGACTGACCGGCGTCGACCGCGGGGAGCTCTCCCGCGGGAACCTCTCGCGCCCGCGCGACAGGTTCGCCATTCTGTGGCCGATCGTTCGACGAGGGCCGATAACGAGGGCCGATCACCTTAACTCAACGTCCGGGCGCCAACATGCCGCAAGCCGCTCGACCCGCCACGCGAAACCTGTGACGTACGCCGCCGGTCTCGTCGCCATCCTGGCGGCTGTCTGGCTCCTGCTGTCGGGGTACTTCGACAAGCCGCTGCTTCTGGGGCTCGGTGCCGCGTCGGTCGCGTTCGTCGCCCTGATTTCCCTGCGCATGCGGATCGTCGATGACGAGGGCCTGCCGATCCAGCTCCCGGCGGGGCTGGTCCGTTACCTGCCCTGGCTCGTCGTCGAGATCGTGAAGGCGAACATCGATGTCGCCCTGCGTATCGTGAGGCCGGGCCTGCCGATCCGTCCCCGCGTCATCCGCGTGCGGGCGGGGCAGCGCACGGATGTCGGCCGGGTCATCTATGCCAACTCGATCACGCTCACGCCCGGCACCGTGACGATCGATACGGAGGGCGACCACATCACGGTCCACGCCCTGACGGAGGAGGCGGCCGACGGCGTCCTCACGGGCGAGATGGACCGGCGGGTCACGCGGGTCGAGGGGCGCAGATGATCCTCGCCGCCGTGGTCGCCGCGATCATCGTCACCATGGGTCTCGCGCTCGTGCGGGCGGGGAGGGGGCCGACGGTCTTCGACCGCATTCTCGCCCTGAACATGTTCGGCACGAAGACGGTCCTCCTCATCGCCGTGATCGGGTTCGTGACGGGCCGGCCGGACTTCCTCGACGTCGGACTCGTGTACGCTCTCATCAACTTCATCGGCGTCATCGCGGTGCTGAGGTTCTCCAAGTACGGGAACTTCGCGGACCCGGACCGCGAGAGACTGTCATGATCCTCGAGACCGTGAGTGCCGTGCTCCTGATCGCCGGCGCGATCTTTGCGGTCATCGGCGGGATCGGGATCGTCCGTCTGCCCGATTTCTTCTGTCGCATCCACGGGGCGGGGATCACGGATACGCTCGGGGCGGGGCTGATTCTGACGGGGCTCATGTTCCTCTCACCCCACTGGGTCGTGACGGTGAAGCTCGTCGCGATCCTCCTGCTGCTCTGGATTACGAGTCCCACGGCCACCCACACGCTCGCCAACGCGGCGCTCGAGACCGGACTCCAGCCACACGTCGATGAGGCGGAGGAGGCGGCATCGAGTTCGTAGCCCTCGAGGTCCAGATCGTCACGGCGCTCCTGCTCACGCTTCTGTGCGCGACGGCCGTCGCGGTCGTGCGCATGCGCAGCCTGTTCGCCGCCGTCATGCTGATGGGGATCTACAGTTTCCTCGGCGCCTCCTGGATGCTCCTGCTCGATGCTCCCGATGTCGCCTTCACGGAGGCCTCGGTCGGCGCCGGGATCTCGACCATTCTCGCGCTCGCCACCCTCGCGTTGACGACGCGCAAGGCCAAGACCCCCGTCCGGCGGCCCGCGCTGCCGCTGCTCATCGTCATCGTCACGGGGGCGGCGCTCGTGTACGGGACGCTGGACATGCCGCACTTCGGCGACCCGGAGGCGCCGGCCAGCAACTACCCGCACCCGTCCTACGTCGAGCGCACGGAGCACGACATCGACGTGCCGAACGTGGTCACGGCGGTACTGGCGAGCTATCGGGGCTACGACACGCTCGGCGAGACCGTCGTGATCTTCACGGCCGGGATCGCCGTGCTGGCGCTGCTGCGCGGGAGCCGCAAGCGCCGGCCCACGGGCGGGAGAGGGGAGGACGCGGGATGACGGACCACACGATTCTGCGCGTCGTCAGCAAGCTCCTGCTCCCGTACGTCCTCCTCTTCGCTCTCTACGTGCAGTTCCACGGCGATTACGGACCGGGCGGCGGCTTCCAGGCGGGCGTGATCTTCGCGGCCGGCTTCGTGCTCTACGGGCTCATCTTCGGGCTCACCGCGGTGCGCCGCGTCGCCCCGGCGCGCATGGTCGAACTGGTCATCGCGACCGGCGTGCTCGTGTACGCGGGCACCGGGGTCGCGACGATGCTCATGGGCGGGAACTTCCTCGACTACGGCGCCCTGTACGCCGCGCACCCCTCGACCGGGCAGCACTACGGAATCCTCGTCGTCGAACTCGGCGTCGGGATGACCGTCGCGGCGGTGATGATCGCGGTCTATTCGACCTTCGCCGGACGAGGGCGCGCATGACCGGGAGCTTCCTCGACACCGCGCTCGGCCTGTACAACTACTGGGTCGTCATCTTCCTGATGATGATGGGCTTCTACATCGTCATTTCGCGCGGCAACCTCATCAAGAAGGTCATCGGGCTCAACATCTTCCAGACCTCCGTCTTCCTCCTCTACATCACCGTCGGGAAGGTGAGCGGGGGGACGGCGCCGATCGTCGCCGAGGGGATCGAGGTCTACAGCAACCCACTCCCCAGCGTGCTCATCCTGACGGCGATCGTCGTGGGCGTGGCGACGACCGCGGTGGCGCTCTCCCTCGTCGTGCGCATTCGGGAGGCGTACGAGACGATCGAGGAGGATGAGATCTACGAGCAGGACGAGGCTCGATGAGTCAGGCGATCCAGGCGCAATTGCCCGTCCTGCAGGTCGTGATCCCGCTTCTCGCGGCGCCCCTCTGCATCATCCTGCGGCGGCGCTCGCTGGTGCTCCCGTTCGCGATGGGCGTGTGCTGGCTCACCTTCCTGGTCTCCGCCGCCCTCCTCGGCGACGTGCTCGAGGCCGGCGTCATCAGCTACGCCCTTGGGGGATGGGCCGCGCCGTGGGGGATCGAGTACCGGGTCGACGCGCTCAGCGCCTTCGTCCTGCTCTTCGTGTCCGGGATCGCCGCGCTCGTCCTGACCTACGCGCCGCGCAGCCTCACCGACGAGGTGCCGGCCAGCCGGCACTATCTCTTCTGCACGCTGTATCTCCTCTGCCTCACGGGGCTGCTCGGCATCGCGATCACCGGAGACCTGTTCAACGTCTTCGTCTTCCTCGAGATCTCGGCACTCTCGTCGTACGCCCTCATCGCGCTCGGAGGCCGCCGGCAGGCCCTGCCCGCGGCATTCCAGTACCTGGTGATGGGCACGATCGGAGCCACGTTCATCCTCATCGGCATCGGTCTCATGTACCAGATGACCGGGACGCTGAACATGGCGGACATGGCGGCCCGGTTGCCGGCTGCCGAGGGGATCCGCACGGCGCTCGTCGCGTTTGCGTTCCTCACCGTGGGAATCGGCCTCAAGATGGCGCTTTTCCCGCTCCACGTCTGGCTCCCGAACGCCTACGCGTACGCGCCATCGGTCGTGAGCGCCTTCATTGCGGCGACCGCCACGAAAGTCTCGGTCTACATCCTGCTGCGCTTCATGTTCAGCGTGTTCGGCCTCGAGTTCTCCTTCGAGCATCTCGAACTCGGCCGTGCGCTCATGCCGCTGGCCCTCGCCGGGATCTTCGTGGCCTCCACGGTGGCGATCTTCCAGCGCAACGTGAAACGCATGCTCGCCTACTCCTCGGTGGCGCAGGTCGGCTACATGGTGCTCGGCATCAGTTTCGCGACCGCGGCGGGGCTCACGGGCGGCATCGTCCACCTGTTCAACCATGCGCTCATCAAGGGCGGGCTCTTCATGGCGATGGGGTGCGTGATGCTGCGGCTGCACTCGGTCGACCTCGATGACATGGCCGGGCTCGGGCGCACGATGCCGTGGACGATGGCCGCATGGGTCCTCGGAGGCCTCGGCCTCATCGGGGTCCCGGCGACGGCCGGCTTCATCAGCAAGTGGTACCTCATCGAGGCGGCGCTCGAACAGAACAGCCTCCTCGTCGCCGTCCTCCTGCTCCTCAGTTCGCTCCTCGCGCTCGTCTACGTGTGGCGCGTCGTTGAGACCGCCTTCTTCCGCGAACCGAGCGAGCGGGCGCGCGAGGCGCGCGAGGCGCCGCTCGCCATGCTCATTCCGACCTGGGTGCTGCTCGGGGCGACGGTGTTCTTCGGCATCTTCACCACGTACTCGGCGGGCGTCGCGCGACAGGCCGCCGAGGCCGTGCTCGGGGGGCTCCGGTGAGCGGCATGGTTCCGATGTACTGGGCGTTGGTGATTCCGCTCGCCGGCGCCGTGCTCATCGCGACGGTCGGCCGCTGGCCCAACCTTCGGGAAGCCGTCACGCTCGGCACGGGCGTCGCGCTCTTCGGGTTCGTCACGTCGCTCCTGCCCCACGTCCTCGCGGGGGCGAACCCCGGCATCGTGCTCGTGTGGCTGCTCCCCAGCCTCCCTCTGGTGCTGCGGCTCGAGCCTCTCGGCATGCTCTTCGCCCTCGTGGCCTCCGGCCTCTGGATCGTCACTTCGCTGTACTCGATCGGCTACATGCGGGGTCACCGGGAGGCGCACCAGACGCGGTTCTACGTCTGCTTCGCGGTCTCCATCTGCGCGGCCATGGGCGTGGCGCTCGCGGGCAACCTGCTCACGCTGTTCCTCTTCTACGAGGTGCTGACGCTCTCGACGTACCCGCTCGTCTCGCACCACGGAACGCGGAAGGCGATGAAGGGCGCCCGCACGTATCTGGGGATCCTCGTCACGACGTCCGTCGCCTTCCTCCTCCTCGCGGTGGCGTGGACGTGGGTCCTTGCGGGCACGCTCGACTTCCGCGTCGGGGGGATCCTGGCCGGCCGGGCGAGCGACGGCGTCCTCCTCGTCCTGCTCGCGCTCTTCGTCTTCGGGACGGGGAAGGCGGCCCTCATGCCGGTGCACCGCTGGCTGCCCGCCGCCATGGTCGCGCCGACGCCGGTGAGCGCGCTCCTGCACGCGGTCGCGGTCGTGAAGGCCGGCGTGTTCACGATCATGAAGGTCGTCATCTACGTCTTCGGCCTCGATCTCCTGACCACGACCGGGGCCAGCGAGTGGCTCATGTACGCCGCCGGCTTCACGATCATCGCGGGTTCGCTCGTCGCCATGGCGCAGGACAACCTCAAGCGGCGCCTCGCCTACTCCACGGTGAGCCAGCTCTCGTACATCGTCCTCGGCGCGGCGCTCGCGAACGCCTGGGGCGTGGTCGGCGGCAGCATGCACATCGCGATGCACGCCTTCGGCAAGATCACCCTCTTCTTCTGCGCCGGGGCGATCTACGTCGCGGCGCACAAGACGGAGATCAGCGACATGCGCGGGCTGGGGCGCGCCATGCCGATCACGATGGCGGCCTTCCTCATCGGAGCCCTCAGCGTCATCGGCATTCCGCCCCTGGGAGGGAGCTGGAGCAAGTGGTATCTCGCGCTCGGCGCGCTGGACGCCGGGCAGATCCTCTTCGTCGCCGTCCTCATGATCAGTTCGCTGCTGAACATCGCGTACCTCGTCCCGGTCCCCATCCGGGCGTTCTTCTCGAAGCCCGCCGATGGGTCGGACCCGCCGCGCTTCAAGGAGGCGCCGGCATTCTGCGTGGCTGCGCTCTCGTTCACGGCGGTCGGCTGCATCGTCCTCTTCTTCCTCGCGGACGATGTGTATCGCCTGCTCGTTCCCCTCGGGGGAGGGTAAGCCATGGCCTCTGACAAGCACGGCATGAGCGGACGGCCGGAAGATTCGGGCAGGCACTACTTCGACGACCCGAAGCGCTGGAAGCGCCTGATTGCCATCCTGTTCGTGGTGTGCGGCGTGCTGCTGGCGCTCGACTTCGTGAACTTCCTGCAGCTGCGGATGGGGTGGTCCGAGTTGCGCCACCCCGAGCGCGACTGGGAGGGACTGCCGCCTTTCTACGCCGTTTACGGGTTCCTCGCCTACACGGCGATCGTTTACACCGCCAAGCTGCTCCGGAAGGGCGTGATGCGGGACGAGGACTACTATGATCGGTAGCCTCCCTCCCGCCGCGGTGATGATCCTCGGAGCGCTCTTCGTTCCGCTGCTCCGGGGCCGCGCGCGTACGGGGTGGGTGCTCCTCCTGCCCGTCGCGAGCCTCGCCGCGCTCCTCGCGCTGGGCGAAGGTGAGTTCGGGCAGGTCTCGTTCTTCTCCTACGATCTCACGCTCGTCCGCATCGACGGGCTGAGCCGGATCTTCGGATGGCTCTTCCACATCGCCGCCCTCATCGGGCTCATCTTCGCCCGGCGCGGAGGAAGCGCGCTCGAGGACGCCTCGGCACTGGTCTACGCAGGCGCCGCGATCGGGGCGGTCCAGGCCGGCGACCTGATCACGCTCTTCGTCTTCTGGGAGCTTCTGGCCCTGAGTTCCGTCTTCCTCGTGTGGGCGCGCGGCACGGAACGTTCCTACCGGGCGGGGATCCGCTACCTCATCGTGCAGGTCGGGTCGGGCGTCGTGCTCCTGGCCGGGATCATCGCCCACGCGCGGGCGACCGGCTCCATCGCTTTCGGGCCCATGGAGACCGGGACGCTGGGCACGAACCTCATCCTGCTCGGGATCGGGATCAAGGCGGCGTTCCCCCTCCTCCACACCTGGCTCACGGACGCGTATCCGGAGGCCACGTACAGCGGCGCCGTCTTCCTGAGCGCGTTCACGACCAAGGTCGCCGTCTACGCTCTGGCGCGGGGATACCAGGGGGAGGAGCTGCTCATCTATGTCGGCGTCCTCATGACGCTGTTCCCGATCTTCTATGCCGTGATCGAGAACGACCTGCGCCGGGTGCTCGGCTACAGCATGATCAACCAGATCGGCTTCATGGTGTGCGGCGTCGGGATCGGCACCGAACTGGCCGTGAACGGGGCGGTCGCGCACGCCTTCAACGACGTGCTCTTCAAGGGGCTGCTGTTCATGTCGACGGGGGCGCTGCTCTACCGCACGGGCACGACGAAGTGCAGCGAGCTGGGCGGACTCTACAAGAGCATGCCGAAGACGGCGGCGCTCTGCCTGATCGGGGCCGCGTCGATCTCGGCCTTCCCGCTGTTCAGCGGCTTCGTGAGCAAGTCGATGGTGATGGCGGCCGCGCTGGAGCGGAACCTCGACATCGTGTGGCTCTTCCTCCTCTTCGCGTCCGCCGGCGTGCTCCACCACGCGGGCATCAAGATTCCGTTCTACGGCTTCTTCGGGCCGGATTCCGGCATCCGCACGAAGGAGGCGCCGACGAGCATGCTCATCGCGATGGGGATGGCCGCCTTCCTGTGCGTCTTCAACGGGTCGTTCCCGACGCTGTTCCTCTATCCGAACCTGCCGTACGAGGTGACGTACGAGCCGTTCACCCCCGCGCACGTGATCACCCAGTTGCAGCTGCTCTTCTTCGCCGTTCTGGCGTTCGTGTGGCTGAGGCTTTCGGACCGCGAACCGCACGAGTTGCGGTCGACGAACCTGGACGCGGACTGGCTCTACCGCCGCCTCGGGAGGGGCCTCGCGCTCGCGGTCGGGAGCGTCGCGTGGCGGCTGCGGGACGCCGTGGCGGCGCGCACCGTGTCCGCGGCCGGGGACGCGATCGACTCGGCGCGGCGCTACATGGGCCCCAGCGGCGTCCTTGCCCGCACCTGGCCCACCGGCACGTCCGTGATCTGGGTCGCCATCCTGCTCGGTCTCTTCCTGCTCCTCTATTACGCGCGGTAGGCGAGTCGGCGTGGAGTCGAACAGAGCCTCGCCCGCCTGGATCCTGGTCGAGTCGATACTCGCCGGATCCGAGGCCATCGTTGCGCTCGGCGTCAGCCTGGAGGAGATGAGCGAGGACGAGGACACCGTCGTCCTCCGGATGACCATGCGGCCCCGGCTGACCCGCGACGGCACGATCTATCATGGCGGTCCGGTCGCGTCGCTGATCGACATCGCGGGGGACATGGTCGTTGCGGTGAGAGCGGGAGGCGGCGTCCCCACGATCTCGCTGCGGGTCGACTATCTGCGCCCCTGCACCGGTCCGTGGCTGCGCGCCACGGCCCGCCTCCGGCGCTACGGACGCACCATCTCGGTGTCGGATGTGGACGTGCACGACGACAAGGGCCGCCTCTGCGCGGTCGGGCGGGGGACCTACTCCTCCATGGTCGGTTGAAGCTTGTCATCGGGGCCCGGCGGTCGCCGCTCTCCCGGGCGCAGGCGACGTGGGTGGGAGACCGGCTGGAGGAACGCTGGCCCGATCTTTCCGTCGACTACCGCTTCATTTCGACCGGCGGAGACCGCGATCCCCACACGCCGCTCCCGGCCATCGGCGCCAAGGGCCTGTTCACGGAGGACCTCGAGCGCGCCCTCCGCGAGGGCCGCATCGATGTCGCCGTCCACTCGCTCAAGGACCTCCCGGTCGACCCGCCCGCCGGACTCTCGCTGGCGGCCGTCCCGCCCCGGGAAGACCCCCGCGATGTGCTCGTGGTCCGGGACTCCCGGGTCTCCACCGCGGCGGACGGCGGCGGATCGGGGGTCTTGCGGCGGTTGCCCGCCGGCGCGCGCGTGGGCACGTCATC
>LXNJ01000456.1_pt1 | contig 29151 bp, 19 predicted proteins | sample 809081 | NCBI WGS metagenome assembly LXNJ01 (sample SAMN04870510, study PRJNA318959) | sponge metagenome | biome: sponge; feature: marine sponge reef; material: water | host: Petrosia ficiformis | place: Greece: Milos, Mediterranean Sea | collected 2013-05-29 | depth 5-7 m | reverse complement strand
GGGACAGGCGTTGGCTTGAGAACCGGCCGGGGGGCTGGTGGTCCGGCGGGCGGCCCTCCTCCCACGTTTCCGCGGCAAATCCCGGGACACCGGCATGCTCGATTGGGCGCCCCCGATTGGCCAGGCCGACCGGTCGGCTCAACCGGCCAACCCGCTTGGCGCCGGCCCGCCCAACGCTCCGTCCGCTCGACACCCGCCCGCCTGCTCGCTCCACCCGTCCCACTCGCCCGCAACCCGCCAGCCTCGCTCCACCCCCCACGTTTCCGCGGCAAATCCCGGGACACCCGCATGCTCGAATGGGCGCCCGCGCCCTGACGTCCTCGATTGAGCCGCCCCAACCGCCAACTCGACCGCCCGTGCACCCTGCATCCGTTCACCCACCGCGACAGCGACCGAGGCCGCATCCTTGCCGTTTGCTCAACCGCCCAGATCACCCTCACGTAACGTCAGGGTTGGGCGCTCGCCCGTCAGTCTCTCGCGATTGGTCCCAGGGTGCCCACGACTGGATAGTGATCCGATCCGAACGTGTCGTCGAAGCGGCGGGAGTCACCACGCCAGTCCGGTGGCGACCTGTACAGCAAGTGGTCGGAGCTCCTGAGCCAGCCCCCGATTTCGAAGTGGTGGGTCGGCCTGGGATCGGGAGTCTCCGGACACGGAAACCGATCTCGCGCCAGTCGATAGGCCCCTTCCGCACGCCCGCGGACCCAGGTGTTGAGGTCGCCGCCCAGGACGGATGCGTCAGCCCCCGCAGAGGGAAACACCTTGAGCAGTCCGGCCATCTGCCGGGTACGCGCGCTACCGAGACTGCGCCACGCCCGCCGCCATGGCGCCCGGTTGTCCAGGTGGACCGAGCACAGGTCGATCGTGTGGTCGCCGAGGGTCACGCCGGCGGCGACCGCGACCCGGCGCTGGCGCTCGAAGGGGAGCTCGATCGCGCGCGGACGGGCCAGTGGGACGTTTGCGAGGATCGCGCATCCCCTGTCCTCGGGGACGCCGCCGTCGGCACCACCGTTGCGCATGGACGGCACGTACAGCAGCGAGAGACCCGTTTCGCGGGCGAACGAGACGATATCCATGCGGCTCTCGTCCCGCGGGCGGTCGGCGATGCGTGCAGCCCAGCGTGCATTGCCGGAAGGCTCGGGCAGGCTGGCGCCCCCGGCATAGACTTCCTGCAACAGGACCACGGTCGGCACACCAGTCTGAATGTGCTTTCGGAAGGCCCGCATCGCCCCGCCCCCCACGCGGGCGTTCCACGCCGCCACGGCAAGGGGCCAACGCATGGGTACGCCCGGTGCGGCCGTGCCGACCCTGGCCGGACCCACGGCCGCGCGCCACGGCCGGTGCGCTGCAACGTCAGCGCCGGGAGCCGCCCGCAGCCAGTCGATCCCCATCGCGGGACGGCCGTCCAGGTCAAGGCTGGTTCTCCACGCCTCGCTCAAGTGTCCGCCGTCCTCCTGTTAGATTGGTCACCGCACGCAACGGCGTCCCCCAGCTTCGCCGACCTCCCTCGAATCCCCGACCGCACATCCGCACTGTGCCCTCATGAACGATAGCAGGAAGCCCGTCGTCCTCATCGTCTGCGACGGCTGGGGCGTGGCAGCGACGGATGCGGCCGAGATCGCGCGGCGCGGCGACGCCGTTGCAATGGCTCGCACGCCGGTGAGGGATCGGCTGCTGGAGGATCATCCATGGTGCTTGCTCGCCACCTCGGGCGAAGCGGTCGGCCTCCCCTCCGGCCAGATGGGGAACTCCGAGGTCGGCCACCTCAACCTGGGCGCGGGCCGGATCGTGCATCAGGACGTCACGCGGATATCGGCGGCCGTCCGCGACCGATCGTTCTTCGCCCTGCGCGAACTGGCGACGCTGGCGGGCACGCTGAAGACCACTGGCGGCGCCCTGCACCTGATCGGGCTGTGTTCCGACGGCGGGGTGCACAGCGACATCTCTCACCTTCACGCGCTCCTGGACTGGGCCGAACAGGCCGGTATCCCCGCCCGCGTGCACGTGGTCACCGACGGCCGGGACACGTCGCCCACATCCGGGCTCCAATGGATCCGTGACCTGGAGGCACGCGCGAGCGGTGGCCGAGCCGACGTCCGGATCGCCACCGTGTCGGGACGGTACTTCGCGATGGACCGGGACCGGCGCTGGGACCGGACAGAAAGGGCATACCGGGCCATTGCGGAAGGGGACGGCCCGCGTGAAGAGAGCCCGTCGGCCTACGTCGCCCGCTGCTACGACGAGGGCACGACGGACGAGTTCCTGCCGCCCGTCGTGATCGGAGGGGCGGGCATCCGGCCGGACGACGGCATCCTCTTCTTCAACTTCCGAGCCGACCGTGCGCGGCAACTCACGGCCGCCCTCACCGAAGACGCGTTCCCCCACTTCGCCCGCCCGCGCGGCACCTTCGCCAACTATGTGGCGATGACCCGCTACGAAGACGACTTCCCCCACCCCGTCCTCTTCCAGCCCAACACGCTCGACAACGTCCTGGGAGCGGCGCTCGCCGGGGCCTGGCGCACCCAGCTTCGCATGGCCGAGACGGAGAAGTACCCGCACGTCACTTATTTCTTCAACGGAGGTGTGGAAGAATCCTTCTCCGGTGAGGACCGCCATCTCATTCCGTCGCCGAAAGTTGCGACTTATGACTTAAAGCCTGAGATGAGCGCCATGGAGCTCACGGACGCGCTGCTCGAACACCTCGACGAGGCCCGGCATGATTTCATTCTCGTCAACTACGCCAACGCGGACATGGTGGGCCACACGGGCAGCATTCCGGCGGCGATCCGCGCCGTCGAGACCGTCGACGCGTGCCTGGGCAGACTCCTCGACCGCGTTCTCGCGGCAGGCGGTACCGCACTGGTCACCGCCGATCACGGCAACGCCGAGAAAATGCTCGACGACGACGGGAATCCCTTCACCGCGCACACCACCGGTCCGGTGCGACTGATCTTCTGCGCACCGGCCGGACAGGCCCCCACCGCCGTGCGGGACGGGATTCTCGCCGATGTGGCCCCAACCATCCTCGAACTGATGAAGCTCCCCAGGCCCACGCAGATGACCGGCCGTTCCTTGCTGACGGCGGCGTCCGGGGATAGTGTGGACGCGACATGAGCGACAATCCCTACACCCGCGTGGTCGACCGGGTCACCACGGGCCTCGGGCGGTTCATATCCTGGCTGGCGCTGGCGATGGTCCTGATCGGCGCCTACAACGCCATCGTCCGGTACCTCGGACGGTTCATCGGCATCAACCTCAGTTCCAATCTCTACCTGGAACTTCAGTGGTACCTCTTCTCGCTGATCTTCCTCCTCGGCGCGGGATTCGCGCTCAAGGAGAACGCGCACGTCCGCGTCGACGTGTTGTACGGCCGATTGCAAGCCAGGGCGCGGGCCTGGATCAACGTCGTCGGCGCGGTGCTCATGCTGTTGCCCTTCTCCGTCTTCGTGCTGTGGGTTTCCTGGCCGTCCATTCAGGCCTCGTGGGCCGTGCGCGAGTCGTCGCCGGACCCCGGCGGACTGCCGCGCTACCCGCTCAAGGCGGTGATCATCGTCGCTTTTGTGCTTCTGATTGCGCAGGGAGTTTCGGAGCTGATCAAGGACATCAGGGTCCTGAGGCGCGCCGAACCACCCTCAGAGGACGACGAGGCTGCGCCGGCCCTCCTGACGAAAACCGGCATCTAGATGGAAGCGAACATCCTCGCACCGTTGATGTTCGTGGTGGTCTTTCTGATCATCTTCAGCGGCTATCCGGTCGCGTTTGCACTGGGCGGGGCCTCCCTGATCTTCGCCTTCATCGGCGTGCAGATGGGCTTCTTCGACTGGCACCTCCTGTTCGCCATGCCCGAGCGGATTTTCGGGGTGATGTCGAACTATGTCCTTCTCGCCGTCCCGTTCTTCATCTTCATGGGGCTCGTGCTGGAGAAGGCAAAGCTGGCGGAAGACCTGCTGACCACCATCGGCACCCTCTTCGGCCGGCATCACGGCGGTCTGGCGCTCGCGGTGGTGGCGGTGGGGGCCATGCTGGCCGCCGCGACCGGGGTTGTCGGCGCATCCGTCGTCGCCATGGGCAGCATCTCGCTGCCGGTCATGCTGCGCTACAAGTACTCGGCGCGGTTGTCTTCCGGCGTGATCCTCGCCTCGGGGACGCTCGGGCAGATCATTCCGCCCAGCATCGTGCTGGTCGTTCTCGCGGATCAGCTCGGCATCTCGGTAGGGGACCTGTTCATCGGGGGACTCATCCCGGGGCTCATGCTCGCGGCGATGTACGCGATGTACGTGGGTGGCGTAGCCATCGTGAAACCGGAAGCCGCGCCCGCCCTTCCCCGCGAGATGACGGACATCGCGTTCGGCACGCTGATGCGCAGGGTGGCGTTGGTGTTGGTGCCGCCCCTGGCGCTCATCCTGATCGTACTCGGGTCGATCTTCGCAGGAGTCGCAACGCCGACGGAAGCGGGAGCGATCGGGTCGGTGGGCGCGATTCTGCTCGCCTCCGCGCGCCGCCGCATGTCGCTGAAGGTGCTGCGCGAAGCGTGCATCGGCGCGACCAAGCTGACGACCATGGTCATGTTCCTGCTGATCGGGTCGACCGCTTTCGCGCTGGTCTTCCGCGGTCTCTACGGCGACATCTGGATCGAGGACCTGCTGACCAACCTGCCCGGAGGCCACATCGGCCTGCTGCTCGTCGCCAACCTGGTGATCTTCATCCTCGGGTTCTTCCTGGACTTCTTCGAGATCGCCTTCATCATCATCCCGCTGCTCGCCCCGGCGGCGGCGCTGCTCGGCATCGACCTCGTCTGGTTCGGCGTCATGATTGGAATGAACCTGCAGACGTCGTTCCTGACCCCACCGTTCGGCTTCGCTCTATTCTATCTGCGTGGCGTAGCACCGCCGGAGGTGAAGACCACGGACCTCTATCGAGCCGTGATTCCATTCATCATCATCCAGCTCATCGGCCTGCTGCTGATCATCCTGTGGCCGGGACTGGTGACGGGGTTGGTGAACTAACTACACCGACGTCGCGTCCGGGAACGCGAAGCTCGCAAACCGCAGTTCGGCCGTGCCGAACCAGCGGTAGGACGCCTCCTTGAAGTTGCGCCAGTGGTCGTAGACCTGGCGATACTGCTGGTCGGCCCCGGCGTAGTCCTCGAGGATCTCGCCGATCGTCGTGCGTGCGGCGCTCATGATGTCGTCCGAGAAGGACCGCATCTGCGTGCCGCCCTCGATCAGGCGCTGCAGCGCGCCCGGGTTCTTGGCGTCGTAGTAGTAGAGCATCCGGCGCGCGGTGGCCTTGGCGGCGACCTCGAAGACCGACTTGTACTCGCTGGAAAGGCTGTCCCACGCCTGCTGGTTGACCTCGTAGGACACGGAAGCCGACGGCTCCCACCAGCCGGGATAGTAGTAGTAGGGCGCGGCCTGATGGAGGCCGAGCTTTTCGTCGTCGTAGGGGCCGACCCACTCGGTGGCGTCGATGGCGCCGCGTTCCAGGGCGGGATAGATGTCGCCCCCGGCCAGCACCTGAACCGTGACGCCCATCCGGTCCATGACGTCACCGCCCAGTCCCGGAATGCGCATCTTCAGGCCGCGCAGGTCTTCGGCCGAATTCACCTCCCTGCGAAACCAGCCGCCCATCTGCCCGCCGGTGTTTCCGCCCGGGAACGAGATGATGTTGAAGTCGGCGAACACGCTGCGAATCACCTCCAGCCCCCCGCCCTCGTTCAGCCACGCATCCTGCTGGCGCGCGGTCATGCCGAAGGGCACGCCGGCGTCGAAGGCGAGCGCCTGGTTCTTGCCCGTGTAGTAGTAGCTGGTGCTCTGCCCGACCTGCACGGTGCCCTGCTGGACCGCGTCCATCACCTGCAGGCCCGGCACGAGCTCGCCCGCCGGGTAGGCGCGGATCTGGAAACGGCCACCGGTCAGCGACGACGTGATCTCGCCGAGCATCTCGCCCGAGCCAAAGATGGCATCCAGGCCACGGGGGAAGCTCGAGGCCATCCGCCACAACACGCGCTGCTGGGTCTGCACGGCGGGAGCTCCCTCGATCGCCTCGCCGGATTCGGCACCGCAGGCCGTGACCAGACCGGCGCCGGCCACGCCGGCAGCGCCCACGGCGGCCTTGCCGAGGAATCTGCGGCGGTCCAGTGATTCGTTGTCGGTAGCAGGGGTGGTCGCCTGAACGGCTTCGTCAACGTTCTTCTTGCTCATCGCAGCGCTTTCCATGAGAGGCCTGATTCCTCGCCCGGGATGCTTGCCGGGCCCGAATCGTCAATCGTAAACAGTAGCACAAATGCGGCAGGCCCGGCTAATGTGGCGGTCAGCGGCCATCCCGGATCGTCGGCGCTGCAAGGACGTCTTCGAGCCCGACCGCGACCTCGTCGTGGGACCGCAGCCATGCCGGAATCGGCCTCGACGACCTGGACAAGCCCAGTCTGAAGGAGCCGCGCTGAGCGGGCCTTGAGGCACCGGCGGGCCGGTTCCGCAGCCGTTTGGATACACTTGGCCTTGCGTATCTGTATACATACTCGTACACGTTAGACTCTGGCGCCCTCGGTCCCGGTGGCGGCGATCAGCCTGAATCGAGCAACGGTGGGACGAGGAACGTCGCGTTGGTGCAGGGCATTCGTTGGAGTTGGCCATGGCTGGACCGGCCGAAGCAGGACCGTCGCTCCGACCATCCTTCACGTGCCTGTGCCCGGTTCGGGAAACCCCGGTTGGTCCCTTCAGTGGGAGGAGTGTGTAACCATGCAATGTCTACGGAAACTTCTGTCGGCGGGCCGACTGGCCCTGGCCGCGGCACCCACGGCCCTGTTGGTGCCAGACGTCGCCCTGGCGGCCGCACCCATGCAGGACGTGGTCACCGGCACGGTGGTGTCGGCACGCACAGGCCAGCCTCTGGCGGGCGCTCAGGTGGTCGTCGAGGCCACCGGCCAGGGTGTCTCGACGAACTCGTCGGGCCGATTCCTCATCACCAACGTCTCCGGGGCCACCGTGACCCTGCGCGTTGTCCTGATCGGCTACCGCGACCACACCGAGACCGTCGGGACCGGAACCGCCATTCGCATCGACCTGGAGGAAACCGCGATCGACCTCGACGCGATCGTCGTCACGGGTACGGCCGGCGGATCGCAGACCCGTGCGATCGGCACCACAATCGCCCAAGTCGACATGGCCGAGACCATGCGGGTCGGTCAGTCGGGTTCCATCCAGGAGCTGCTCAACTCGAATGTCTCCGGCCTGAACATGGCCAGCGGACCCGGAAACGTCGGGACCGGCGGGGCGATCAAGATCCGCGGCATCGGAAGCGTGAGCCTGGGCAGCGGACCCCTTGTATACGTTGACGGCGTCCGCATCGACAACAACTCGAACGCGCGCATCGGCAGCGACCAGGGGAACGGGACAATGCGTGGGGGGGCTGTCAGCCGCCTCAACGATCTGAACCCCGAGGAGATCGCAAGCGTCGAGGTCATCAAGGGCCCGGCGGCGGCCACGCTGTACGGAACCGAAGCGTCGGCGGGAGTGATCCAGATCACCACCAAGCGCGGCAGCGCCGGCGCTCCGCAGTGGGAAGTGACCGTCAGGCAGGGAGTGTCCTACCTGTCGAACGCGGTCGGTCGCTGGCCGGCCGTATACGACAAGGGCACGAACGCGTGCCCCAATTGCGAAATGCTCCCGAGCGGCGTGCGCAAGTTCGAGGTGCTCCGATCCGAGCAGGCGCTCGGCCATGGAATCCCGTTCACGTACGGGCACGACCAGACCTACGGGATCTCCTCGAGCGGCGGGACCGATCTCATCCGCTACTACGTGTCCGCGCAGATGGACCGGGACGAGGGATTCGTCGACTGGAACCACCAGAACAAGTACTCGGCGCGCGCCAACCTGGAACTGACGCCGAACGAACAACTCAGCATCTCCACCAACATGGGCTTCGTGCGCTCGAACTCGCGCTTCAACGGAGGCGGCCCCTTCCCCATCGAGTTCGTGTCCTCGATCTACTGGGGCACGCCCGCGGCGGCCGAGGACGAGCGGCGCCGGGGCTGGAACTGGACCCCGCCCTGGGCCATGGAAACGGTCGACGTCACCGAGGGGATCGACCGGATCATCGCCAGCACGACGATACGGCACAACCCGTTCCCCTGGCTGGTTCACAGGATCACCGGCGGTGCAGACTTCGGAAGCACCGTCTCCGGGCGCATGGTGCCGAGGTCGCCGCTGGGTTCCGCCGACTTCTTCGGCTCGATGAGTCTCGGGCACGTGGAGACGACGGACCGGGCGGTCACCCAGGCCAACGTGGACTACGGTGCGACGGCGACAGTAGACCTGCCCGTGTTCGGCACCACTTCCGAGACCTCGTTCGGGGCCCAGTACTACGTGAAAAGGACGCACGAGTTCGGCGCGGTGGGCGACCAGTTCCCAGCCCCTGGCCCCGGCACGGTGTCTTCGGCCGCGGTCAAGACCGGGTGGGAGGACTTCATCGAGAACAAGACACTCGGCGTCTACGTGCAGGAGCGGCTCAGCTGGGGCAACCGCCTCTTCCTCACCGCGGCCATGCGCGGTGACGACAACAGCGCCTTCGGCACGAACTACGACTTCGTTCTCTACCCCAAGGTCAGCGGTTCCTGGGTGGTGAGCGAAGAGTCGTTCTTCAACGCCTCCTTCATCGACAACCTCAAGCTGCGGGCGGCATGGGGCCGGGCAGGACGACAGCCCGACGTCTTCGCCGCCCGCCGGTTGTACGCCCCGATCACGGCCGCTGGTGATCAGCCCGGACTGACCACCGACGCGGTCGGCAACCCGGACCTGCAACCCGAAGTGGGCGAAGAACTCGAGATCGGGTTCGACGCCAGCCTGTTCAGCGACCGGATCGGCCTCGGATTCACGTTCTACAACAAGGACACGAGGGACGCCATCATCGCACGCCCGGTGGCTCCGTCGAGCGGATTCGCCGGCACGCAGTTCGTCAACGTCGGCCAGCTGAACAACCGGGGATTCGAGGTGGAGGGGACCGCGACGCTCGTGCGCAGCGGGCTTCTGGACTGGGATATCGGCTTCAACTACGCCACGAACGACAGCGAAGTGGTCGACCTGGGAGGCCTTCCGACGATCTTCCTGTTCGGACAGCGGCATCAGGAAGGCCTGCCGATCGGCAGCATCTTCGTCGAGAATGTGATCTCGGCGGAGTTCGACGCGAGCGGAAACATCGTCAACGACCAGTGCGAAGCCTCCCCCGAACAGGGCGGCGGCACGGTGCCGTGCTCGATGGCCGAGCCGGTCTATCGCGGCCCGTCGATCCCGACCTGGTTCGGGGGCGTCAACACATCGCTGCGCTTCCTCCAGAACTTCCGACTCTTCGCGCTCGTCGACTTCTCCGGCGGCTACACCAAGATCAGCGGCGACCTGGCCGCGTCCCACCTGCTGTTCCAGAACTCGCAGCAGATCCTGGAACGGGAGGACGCGCAACTCGCGGCGATGAGCGAGATCGTGGGGAACTGGCTACAGGCCGGGGTGATCAATGGAGGGTTGGCCAAGCTCCGCGAGCTCTCGCTCTCGTACACACTGGGCGAGGACATCGCAGGTCTGGCGGGCAGCTCCGGCGGATCGCTGACCATCGCGGCCCGCAATCTCTTCAACCTCTGGGAAGCCCAGTCAGGGACCTTTGGACGCCGGGAGATCGACGTCGAACTCACGCGGCAGTGGCACGCCTTGCGCGAGGGAGGAGCCTACCACCAGACGTCCATGCCGCCCGCCACCACCGTGGGCGTGACCCTGCGACTCAGCTACTGACCGATACCGCACACAACGGGGAGATTAGACAATGTTGACCCATGAGAAAAAGGGCGCTCACCGGCGGAATCGGCCGGACAGGGCCATGATCCTGGCGCGTGCAAGGCAAGTCACCGCGGCCGTGGCCGCGCTCCTGCCGGCTTCCTTCAGCACGGCGTGCGAAGACCTCCTGCAGGTGGACCTGCCCACCAAGGTCGCGGCCGAAAACCTCGACAACCCGTCGGTGGCCGAAGTGCTGGTCAACAGCGCCATCGGCGAATTCGAGTGCGCATTCAGCCAGTTCGTGGCCGCCAGCGGACAGCTGACCGACGAGCTCAGGCACAGCTCCGGCTGGCTGGTGATGACCGAGTGGGACCACCGCAAGATCGGGCAGGACCGGGACGTCGCCCTTTGCAACGGCAACTTCGGCTACGGGGTATTTACGCCGGTGCAGAAGGCGCGGGTGTCGGCCGAATCCTCCAGGACGCGACTCGAGGAGTGGGGCGACGGCGACGTCCAGGGACGATCCGAGAAGATCGCCACGGTTGCGGCCTACGGCGCGTTTTCGCGCGCCATCCTGGGCGAGGCCTTCTGCGAGATGACGATCGATGTCGGACCGCTGATGTCGAAGACCGAGATGCTGCAGAGCGCCGAAACGGCGCTGGGCGAGGCGATGTCGCTGGCCCAGGCAGCCGGACGCAGCGACCTGGCCACTGCGGCGCAGATCCGGCGCGCGGGAGTACGCCTGTATCTCGGCGACAAGTCCGGAGCCATGTCGGACGCGTCGGCGGTGCCGGCGGGTTTCCGCTACGACGCCAACTACTCGGCGGCCGACCTCTACCGCTACAACCGTATCTACCAGCACAACCACGTGGACGGATTCCTCTCGCCCGAGTTCAACGACGAGAACGGACAGCCCACCGTAGACGCAGACAACCTGACGTTCGGCGGGGTGGTCGATCCACGGGTGGAAAGCACGCTGGCCGGCATCGGGCAGGATGGCTCACCGCTCAGGCATATCCACAAGTATCCCTCATGGACCAGCCCCATCGCGATTGCCAACGCGGCGGAAGCGCAGTTGATCGTCGCCGAGATCGAGCTGGGACAGACCGCGGTGGACATCATCAACGGCCTCCACGAGGCAGCCGGCCTGCCGGCGTATGAACCCGCAGATGTGAACGACGGAGCGGAGATCATGAGTCAGGTGTTGCAGGAGCGCAGCCGCGAGCTGTACCTGGAAGGCCGCAGACTGTACGACTTCCTGCGCCACGACCTGCCATTCGCCGCGGGTACACATCCGTACGACGGGAACACCTACGGCACGACCACGTGCATGCAGATCCCCCGCAGGGAGAAGGACTCGAACCCGAACCTGTAGCCGTCCATGAGAGGCGTGGTCAGCTATCCACAAATGTAAAGAAAAGATTACAACATGTCACGTATAGTTTACACATTGATCGCATTCGTTGTGGTCAACTCGTGCGGACCGGCGACGCCGGCGCCCAGCAGTCCAGGAGCTTCCCAAACGCCGGATGCCGGCGAATACTCGGGTGCGGACTACGACGTCGAGGTCACCCGCGGCGTGCTCGTGCCGATGCGCGACGGCGTGCGGCTGTCCGTCGACATCTACTTCCCGGACGGAGCGGACCAGCCCCTGCCCGGGATCCTGACTTCGACGCCGTACGACAACAACGGGGCGCGGACGGGCGCCGACTGGTTCGCCCGGCGCGGCTATGCGGTCGTTGCGGCAGACGTGCGTGGGCGTTACGACTCGCAGGGCGAGTGGGACCCCTTCAACCCGCTCCACAAGACCGACGGCTACGACCTCGTGGAATGGATCGCCGCACAGTCATGGTCCACGGGCAAGGTGGGGATGATCGGCGGCTCCTACCTGGGGTGGACGCAGTGGTGGACGGCGAGCACCGCGCCACCCCACCTCGCCGCGATTGCGCCGAAGGTGGCACCCCCCGACCACTTCGAGAATCTGCCGTACCAGAACGGTGTGCTCGTGGGCGGGTGGCTGCTCGACTGGGCGGCGATGCTGTCGGGACGCACGCAGCAGATCGCCGGCGAGGGCGGATACCTGGGCTGGTCGGAAAGCCGCCAGGATCCGCCACACACGCCCTACATGGAGATCAATGCGTCGCGCGGGCTGCGCGCGGGCCCGTGGTTCGAGGAGTGGTACAGCGACAACCTGTCAACGGATGACTACTGGCAGGGCATCGCCTACCAGACGCCGGAATCGTACTCCGGCATCACCGTCCCCTCGCTCTCGTTCACCGGGTGGTTCGACGCCAACTACCCCGGCTCGCCGATGAACTACCTGGGCATGAAGGAGTACGGGGCAACGCCCGAAGCCCGGCGACCCAGCATGATCATCGGGCCGTGGGTGCACGGCATCAACACGCGGTCCTCCGGCGGGATCGACTATGGTCCGGACGCCGTCATCGACGTGGACGGCTACGTGGCCCGCTGGTTCGATCACTTCCTCAAGGGCGAAGACAACGGCGTCACGGACGACCCGCCCGTGCACGTCTTCGTCATGGGCGAGAACAGGTGGTACGCCGAAGACGACTGGCCCCTGCCCCAGACCGAGTGGACCAACTACTACCTGACCTCGACGTCGGGCGCGAATTCCTCGGCTGGCGACGGCCTCCTCACCACCGATGCACCCGCCGACGAGGGTCACGACAGCTACCTCTACGACCCCCTCAATCCCACCCGCGACCCCTTCGACACGTGGCCCAACAAGAACGGCCACATCGACGGCGCGCTCGACACCCGCGCCTCGGCAGCCGGCGAGGAAGTGCTCGTCTACCGCACACCGCCGCTCGAGGAAGCCGTCGAGGTCACCGGCCCGTTGGAGATCAAGCTGTACGCGTCCACCTCCGCCCACGACACCGACTGGTTCGTCCGCCTCGTCGACATCGGCCCGGACGGGTACTCGGCGCTCCTCACCGAGGCCGTCATGCGCGCCCGCAACCGCGAACCCGGCAACGAGGGGCGCTTCAACGGCGCACAGCTGAGCACCATCGAGCCGGACGAGGTCTACGAATACACGCTCCGGTTCTGGCGCGGGACAGGGAACCTCTTCCAGGAAGGCCACCGGATCGGCATCGAGATCTCGTCGAGCTGGTACCCGTACTATCTGCCGAACCTGAACAGCGGCGCGGACAACGTGGCCACGGTGAGCGCCGACGAGGCCGTGGCGGCGACCCAGCGCGTGTATCATGGGGGGGCAACGGCCTCTCACATCGTGCTTCCGGTGATCCGGCGGGAAAGGTAGGCCGGGGCCCGCGCCAAGCGACGCGGGGAGCCGCGGCGACAAATCGTTGCCAATTTTTGCCATCGGTCGAATCCGAACTGCGATGACGGCCGTAAGCAACTATTGTGAATTGCCCGCTGCACGCCGAAGGAGCGGGACACCATTGAAGACAAACGCCAGCCCAACGGAGGTCCAGAAGTGACCGTCCCCGCCGTTTCCGCGCCGTCCGCGCGCGTCGCCACACTCGCCGCCGCGCTGAGCGCGCCGCTCGCCATGGCCGCGCTGGCCCTCGCCGCGCCCGAAACCGCCGCCCAGGAGCCCACGCGCCTCCTGCGCCAGCCCACGGTTAGCGCCACCCACATTGCGTTCGCGTACGCCAACGACCTGTGGATCGTGGACCGAGCGGGAGGGGAGGCCAGGCGCCTCACCACCTTCCAGGGCCAGGAGACCGACCCTCACTTCTCCCCCGACGGCCGGCACATCGCCTTCAGCGCCCAGTACGACGGCAATACCGACGTCTACGTCCTGCCCTCCGCAGGAGGGACCCCCGAACGCCTCACCTGGCACCCCGGGGCGGATCAGGTCGTCGGCTGGACCCACGACGGCGCCCGCGTCGTCTTCAACTCCGGACGCACGAGCGCGCCGGTCGCGTACCCCAGGTTCTTCACGGTCGCCCTGGGCGGCGGCCTCCCCGACGAGATGCCGCTCCCGCGCGGGAAGACCGGCGACTTCTCCGCCGACGGGTCGCGCTTCGCCTACCAGCAGCGGCAGCTCAACGACGCCGAGTGGCGGGGCTACCGCGGCGGACAGGTCAATCCCGTGTGGATCGTCGACACGGACGACTGGGCGCTCGAAGAGGTCCCGTGGGACGACAGCAACGACCTCGACCCCGTCTGGCTAGACGACCAAGTCTTCTTCCTCTCGGACCGCGACTGGGCAACCAACATCTGGGCCTACGACACCGGCACCCGCGCCGTCCGGCAGGTCACCCGGCACGCGGACTTCGACGTCAAGGGCCTGGACGCGGGCGGCGGAGCGGTCGTCTACGAACAGGGCGGCTACATCCACCTCCTCGACCCGGCCAGCGGCGCCAGCGAACAGGTCGACATCACCGTGCGCGGCGACTTCCCCTGGCTGCGTGCCCACTGGGAGGACGTCGGCGGCGGCCTGCAGAACGCGTCCCTCTCGCCCACCGGCGTGCGCGCCCTGTTCGAGGCCAGGGGCGACATCTTCACGGTACCGGCCGAGGACGGCGACTGGCGCAACCTGACCCGCACCTCCGGCGTCGCCGACCGCAGCCCGGCATGGTCCCCCGACGGCCGCCACGTGTCCTGGTTCTCGGACGCGTCGGGCGAGTACCGGCTCATGATCGGTTCCCAGGACGGCCAGGGAGAGGCCCGCGAAATCGTCATCCCCAACCCGACCTTCTTCTTCACGCCGACCTGGTCCCCCGACTCCGAGCACCTCGCATTCACCGATACCGACCTGAACCTCTGGCGCGTGGAGATCGCGAGCGGCGACGTCACCCTTGTCGACACCGACGGGTACGCGCACCCGATTCGCACGGTCGACCCCGTGTGGTCCCCCGACTCCCGCTGGCTGGCCTACGCGAAGCGCCTCGACAGCCAGTTCCACGTCGTCATGGTCCACTCGCTCGCCGACGGCAGCACGCGCCAGCTCACCGACGGCCTCTCCGACGCGCTCTCGCCCGCCTGGGACGCGGGCGGCAAGTACCTCTATTTCCTCGCCAGCACCGACTATGGGCTGAGCAGCGGCTGGCTCGACATGACCTCCTACGAGCGTCCGGTGCGCCGCGCGCTCTACCTGGCCGTGCTCCAGGCCGACGAGCCTTCGCCGTTCCTGCCCGTCAGCGACGAGGAGGCGGCGGAGGAAACGGGGGACGAGAATGAGGGGGATGAGAGCGAAGATGCGGGCGGCGGCGACGGTTCGGACGCCGACGGGGACGACATCCGCATCGACTGGGATGGAATGGGGCAGCGCATCCTCGCGGCCGGGATCCCGGCGCGCAACTACTCGGGTCTCGCTGCGGGGCCCGAAGGCGTCGTCTTCTTCACGGGACCGGGCGCAGGCGGCGCGTCGCCCACAGCCGCCCTGACGGGTCCCGGCGCGGGCACGCTCTACCGCTATTCGCTGGACGACGACGAGGCGACCCCGTTCCTGACGCCGATCCAGCAGTTCAGCGTCTCGGCGGACGGGCAGAAGCTGCTCTACCGGAGCGGCCCGTCGTGGGGCGTGGTCGGCACCTCGGGGAGCCCGAGCGTCGGCGACGGCACGATCGACACCGCGGTGCGCATGCGCGTCGACCCCCGCGAGGAATGGCGGCAGCTCTTCCGCGAGGCGTGGCGCTACCAGCGCGACTTCCTCTACGTCGAGAACGTCCACGGCGCGGACTGGCCGGCCGTTTACGACATGTACGAGCCCTGGATCGAGCACGTCGCGCACCGCTCCGACATGAACTACCTCCTCGACATGCTCGCCGGCGAGGTCGCGATCGGGCATTCGTACGTCTTCGGCGGCGACAACCCCGACGTCGAGACCGTGCCCGTCGGGCTGTTGGGCGCGGACCTGGAGGAGGACGCGGGGCGCTACCGCATCGCCCACATCCTTACCGGCGAGAACTGGAACCCGGGACTCGAGTCGCCGTTGAGCGCCCCCGGGATCGATGTCGAGGCGGGCGACTACATCATCGCCGTTGACGGCGTCGACCTGCGGGCCCCGACCAACCCCTACAGCCTGTTCGAGGGCACGGTGGGACGGCAGGTGGCGCTGCGGGTCGGTGCGACGCCGGACGGCGAGGGTTCGCGGGTCGTGCAGGTCGTCCCGGTGGGCAACGAGGGGGCGCTGCGGTCGCGCGAGTGGGTCGAGGACAACCGCCGCAAGGTGGACGAGATGTCCGGCGGCCGCCTGGCCTACGTCTGGCTCCCCAACACCGCGCAGGGCGGGTACACCTACTTCAACCGCTATTACTTCGCGCAACAGGACCGGGCGGGCGCGGTCGTCGACGAGCGCTACAACGGCGGCGGCTCGGCCGCCGACTACATTGTGGACCTGATGGCCCGCCCGCTGATGGGATTCTTCAACAACCCCGCCGGCGACCGCACGCCGTTCAGGCTGCCCGGGGCCGGCATCTGGGGCCCTAAGGTCATGATCATCAACGACGCGGCCGGATCGGGCGGCGACCTGTTGCCCTACATGTTCCGCTTCCGGGGGATCGGGCCCCTGATCGGGACGCGGACGTGGGGCGGCTTGGTCGGCATCTGGGACGTGCCCCCGCTCATCGACGGCGGCCTCGTGACGGCGCCGCGCGGCGGGTTCTTCGACCTGAACGGCGAGTGGAGGGTGGAGAACGAGGGCGTCGCGCCCGACATCGAGGTGCGCCAGATTCCGGCCGAGGTCATCGCGGGGCGCGACCCGCAGCTGGAGGCCGCAGTGGCCGAGGCGCTGCGCTTGCTGGAGACGGACGCCGTGCAGATTCTGGCGGAGCCGGAGCCGCCGGTGAGGGCGCGCAGGCCGGGGGGCATGTAATGGATTCAGGACACAACCTGCGCGCGGTCGTCGGAATGGTCGCGCTGTTTGCCGCGACGGCATCGCAAGGGACGGGTCAGGTCATTGCCGGGCCCGACGGTCCGGTCGAGTTCATCGGGTTGCAGGACTGGGACGCCCAGGAGCTGTTCGACGCGATCCAGGCGACAGCGCCCGACCGCCCGTTCCACGCCTGTGCCGTCGTCTTGAAGCAGGAACTCGGATTCGCCGAAGCCGCGGCGGTGGGATACTTCAACCTGCTGCCCCGCGATTCGTACACAGTCGTGATCGGCGTGGAGGACAGCGCGCGAGTCCGGCATCGCGCAACGGGCAACGAGGCGGTCGCTCTCCCGGAGGCCTGGCAGAACATGAAGGCGGTTGCCGGCGAGGATGTGCGGGTGCTCAGAGCGGCTGCCGGCACACTGCACCTGCGCGGCGGCTTCTTCAACACCGTCTTCGACCGCGCAGGGCCGCGTGCCGCACGAATGGGCGCCGACCCCGGGACCGTTGACGAGCTGTGGGACCTGATCGACGGCGCGAACGGCGAGGAAGACCGCCTCCTCGCCCATGAAGTGCTCGCCAGCGACTCATCGTGGTCGGCGCGGTCGATCGCGACCCTCGTGCTCGGCAACTTCATGGACAACCACACGTCGTGGCACGGTCTGCTGAGTTCGCTGGTCGATCCCGATGCGCGAGTCAGCTCGGTGGCGCGGATCATGCTTGACGGACTGGCGGCGCCGGAGATGGACCCTGTCGAATGGACGGGTGCCCGCGCTCATTTGTCGGCGCTTCTCGATGGCACGAATCCGTGGGTGTTCAGGGACATCCTGCAAGTCCTCGTCGCTACGGACGTTGACCCGGAGTTCGCTCGGCAACTGGCAGGCGAGAGTCCTGATTTGCTGCTTGCGCACGTCGGAGCGGAGCATGAACGCACCCGGGAGCCGGCCCTGGCCTTCCTGAGGGCCGTGAGCGGGGAGGACTTTGGAACGGATGTCGATGCGTGGACGGCGTGGATTAGCGGTCAGCCGGACGGGGGATAGGCAAACCGGTCAACAATCTCCCACACCTCAGCTGGCCATCTTCGGCCAGCATCGCTCCACCTTGATGCGATCAAATAGAGACTTGGTGCAGGGAACAAACCGGGTTGCGAACGGGTAACAAGTCTTCAGAGAAGACTCCTTGACGAGTGTGGTGATCCAGCGTGCCGGGGAGCAACACCAAGCCAACTGCGCGTCTGAAAACTGCCAATGCGATTCGCAACATCGAAACCGCACGGATTGCCGGTCGATGCAACAGTAGTTCTTGCCATAGTGCTGGTCGCGTGCGCCGACGGCGCGACAGGCCCGGAGAATCCCAACCGCCCTCCGATAGCCGTCAGCGAATTGCCCGCTCAGCGCCTGGCTGCCGACGGATCGGTCAAACTGGATGCATCTGTTTATTTTAGTGACCCGGACGGTGATGCGCTGACTTATTCGGCACTGGCCCACGATTCTTCCATCGTCAGGGCCTTCGTGTTCGGTCCTGAGGTATCTCTCTTTGGAAAGAACCGGGGGCGGCCGTGGGTGGCGACCACTAGGGTCACCATAGCTGCCAGCGACCCGGACGGGTTGTCCACGGAACAGGATATGAGCGTTATGGTGGAGGCAGGGGACGTGGGCTTCCGTGACGAGTTCGACTCCCAACCCTTGTCGCGTTGGCGTCTGACGGGCGCGCTTGCGGAAGTAGAGGACGGCACCCTGCTCTTGACGAGTTCCCACGGGTCTGTCGGAAAAGCGAAACGCGAGTTGAACGCCAACATGTTCGATTGGGAACTCCGCACACGCTTGGCTCGATCCCAGGACAGTATGAGGATCAGGATTGTTGCGAGCACCGGGCAGCCGGTAGTCCAGGCAATCGCCCTCGATATCGGTCCGGGGGTCCTGGTTGAGGGCAATGCGACCAACTACCGGGTGCTCTTTCTGCACCGTGAGGGCGGTTGGGTGGTTGCTGGGGCAGGCAGCCACCCGGCCTTCGCGACACTCGGTGAGGTCTTGGAGCTCGGTTTGTACCTCCGGAACGGTCGTGTCGGCGTGACTCTCGACGGTCAGCCGATCCGAAGCGAAGCTAGCGTGGACCACGGCGTCGCCGGGGTGGAACTGTGGGTCCTCCCGATGGACAGCGCTTCCGAACGGAAGGCACTTTTTGAATGGGTCGAGGTTAGCGGCACGGCGCCCTAATTGCGCGGGCTCTTGTCTACGCTTTTGAAGGCGGGGCCGTAACCCCACTTCGGGTGGCCAGAAAGGCCCGCCGGCCGGCATCTCGCCGGGCATGCTGGTGCGGCTTGGTCGAGCATGGCAAAGGGGAGCGCGAGAAGGTGCTCGGAGCCACGGTCGGCCCAAACTTGCCCGTGAGCTGGCTCACTCCCTAAAGCAGGCGGCGACCGCCCCCATTCCAGCACGGCGCGGATGCACAGACGGACGGCCCGGGCGACCTTCGGGCTCGCGTGCCAGCGGGGAGAGCGATTCCAGCACGTCAGCGCTGGTGATCTCCGAGACCGGCACCTTGCCGAGGCGCGGAAAGGCATACATTTCCAGCGTGCGGATCCACAGCCTCGGGGTCTTCGGGCTCCGCCATCCGCTCGGGCCAGCTTCCGGCTCGCCAATGCCTGCTCGCGGGCCTCGGCCAGCAAGATGGGGACGACGCTGGATCTTAGTTATCCGCTTCAATGGCGGGATGGGACAGATTCCGTCCGCAATGACCCCTCTACCTGATGATGGCCCCCACCCCGATCCGCCCCACATCCAGCGAGTCCACCACCGCGATCAGCGGGCGGCCGTCGGGCAGAAACGTCAAAGGCATCGGGAACCCGTCGGGCAAGACACCTGCGATCGTTCCTTCAGGGTCCAGCAGGAGGACGCGAAACGCGTTGTCGCGAGTGAGCAGTTGAGCCCAAACGGAGCCATCCGGAGCAACCGCCAGGTCGCCGACCAATTGGGGCCTCGGATGGAAGCCGTGCTTCTCAAGCGTCTCGTCGAGATCGTCATCGCACGGCCCAAGGTATCCGCGGGACTCGAGCAGTGCTTTCGCTTCCGCACGGGTGAGTTCCCGTTCCCCGACGCCAGCCCAGCGCACACTCGTTTCCAGCCGATGACCGTCCAAAATGTCGATCCGGAACCCGCCCCACGCGGTCAAGGCCACCCGGTCTCCCCAGTGGGACCAACGATTCCTTGGTGCCAGCGGCTGGCGGATCGAGAACGTGAAGCTGCAGCGTGGATAATATGCCGTACTGCGGTAGGCGGACTTGCCGCTGATCAGTTCGACCGTGTCGCGGCCCGTCACGGAAAGAAGCCGTTCAACCCAGTCGTCATAGCCAACGTTCGGTCCCGTTGGGTTAATCCGCCTCCTGGCCCAGATGAGGAACCCGCGGGAAGTCGCCTCCACGTGGCGCAGATTCGCAAGGATGACCGCGTAATTGAACGCGGACTCGATGCCCGTCTGGTCGCCCATCCGCAACTCCACGATCTGTCCTGCGCCGTCGTGGACGTACGCCCGGCCATCGTCCAGTACGGACACGGACACCGCCCACTCCAGCTCGCCGGGCCCCTCGCCCTGTCTTCCCATGGACCCGAGGGCGACACCCGTTGAGTCGAAGACCGTGACACGGTACTCGAAGGGCTCCAGGACGTAGATGCGGCCGTGGGCATCGACATCCACGAGGGATGGCATTGCAAGATGGAAAGTGGCGGGACCCGATTCGTCGCCGCCAAAGATCCGGATCGTGTCGAGCGTCCACCGGAGTACCGTGGGCGCGCCGACGTTGGTGACGATCGCGACCCCGGCCGAATCGGCTACGGTCGTGTCGACGGTGGTAGATTCGCCGCACGCTGTGCCGGCGGCTGCGATTAGGACGGAGGCCCCTCGGCCCATTCTTCCTGACATCATGGGGTGACGCTACGGCGTGCGGCGCCGTACGTCAACTAAAGTATTAGGACCAGAGGCGGATCTTCTCGGCTGGAACCGGCCTACTGGCCCAGGACAGCGTCGCACCGCATTCTGCGTGGTAGCAATCTTTCGTCACCAGGGGCCGAGAGGGCTGCAGTCATGAAGACCCTGCTCTTCATCGTTTCGGTGGGCACGATCGGTGCCCTTGCGTGGCCAACGGCGCCTGATTCGGAGGCGGGGCCGTCCGCGGGCCCGCCGGACGCCGCTCTTATTCCCCAATCCCCTTCCCCACCGCTCCAGGTCGAGGAGCATGTGCTCGACAACGGCTTCACGATCCTGCTCGTCGAGGATCGGCGAGCGCCCAGGGTTGCCGCCAACCTTTGGGTTCGCGTCGGGTCGATGCTGGAGCCTGAGGGGCTGCACGGCATCACGCACTTCCTGGAGCACGTGATCCACCAGGGCACGACCACCCTGGGCACCCGTGACCTGGCCGCCGAGCTGCCGATTCTGCGTGAGATTCACGGCACGGAGCAGGAGCTGATCGCGGTGCGGAATCGGGAGCGCAACCGGCTGCGGGAGCGGGACGTGTTCTTCGACGAGCTGGGCTGGCCGACCACACCCGAGATGCGGGCGCTGAGGGAGCGGCTGTACGAACTCGAGGACCGGGACAACGAGTACCGGGACTTCTGGACCACGTACAAGTGGTACATGCAGCACGGCGGGTATGTGCGCCACACCGACCCGGTGCCGGCCAGTACCGAGCAGGATTACATGGAGATGAACATGGCGCTCCCGCCGGAGCACATGGAACTCTTCTTCCGGGTCGAGGCGGACCGGATGGTCAACGCGGTCCTGCGAGGGTGGGAGGCGCAGCGCTTCACGGTGCTGGAGCAGGTGCTGGGGGGACTGAGCCGGCCGCAGACGCGGTTCAACGAGGCGATCGACGGTGTCACCGCGCAGTCCCACCCGGTCTACACGCCGGACGGCGGGCACCTCCCCGACTTTGCGAACTTCACGCGGTCCGCGATGTGGCGGATCTACGACGACTACTTCGTGCCCAACAACGCGACGCTGGTGCTGGTGGGCGACATGACGCTGGACGAGGCGGTGCCGCTCGCGGAACGGTATTTCGGTGCACTGCCGAGGGGGCCCGAGCCGCCGGCCGCCCTGGATATCGAGGCCGAGCCGGTGCCCGGAGGGTCGGTTCGGCTCGACTGGACGGATCCGCTGTCACCTCAGGTGCACGTGCGGTATCGGATTCCAGGGATGGGGCATCCGGATCGGCCCGTGCTGGACGTGATTGCCGCGCTGCTGGGTGGAGCTCACGGCATGGCTGGCCAGGCGCTGGCGGCGAGTGGCGTGTCGGCGGCGGTGTCGGCCGACTTCCGGGTCATCCACACCCACCGGTTCGGGTCGCCGGGCGCGATCAACCTGGTGGCGCACGCGCAGTCAGACGGTGACCTGGCGGCGGTGGAGCGGGCGCTGCTGGACGTCGTGGCCGACCTCCGCGAAGGACGGATCGACGCCGGGGCGCTGGAGCGGGCGCGCAAGCGTCTTCGCGTCGAGTGGGCGGAGTTCCTCGACAATCCCCAGGAGCTCGCGTTCCTGATCGGGCATCACCACACGATGAACCACTGGAGCGTTCTGCCGGAGCTGATCGCGGCACGGGACGCGGCGACTGTGGCGGACCTGCAGCGCGTCGCGGCAACCTACTTCGTGCCGTCCAACCGGGTGATCGCCACCGCGCGCGCCGAGCCGCCCGAGGGGAGCGGGCCCAGCTGGCTCGATTTCCTCTGGGCGGAGTTGCCGGGGGACGGGCGATGAGGGGGCGGGGGTGCGTCGTGGTGGCCTTCGCGGCACTGCTCGCGGGCACTCTGGCCAGTTGCGGCGACAGCGCCGGCGACACTCTCCCCGGGCGCTCCAGGCCGATCTTCGAGCACGGCTGGCAGGACCCCGGCGAGCTCGCGCCTGGACCCGCCGTGTTCACACCGCCCGACCCGGCCGCAGCCCTTTTTGAGGCACCGAGCGGCGCGCGGGCGTATGTCGTGCCCGGCGCGGCCTCCGACCCGCTGGTGCGCCTCACCGCCGCCCTGCCACTCGGCCGTCTCCATGAGGCTGACGGCGAGGCCGGCGCGTCGGCGCTTCTGACGCAACTGCTGACAACCCGAGGTCCGGCGGGAGCCGGCGACCCGCTCTCGCTTCGCCTCGCCGCGCTGGGCACCTCGCTGAGCACGGTGGAGACCCTCGACGCCACTCACATCTCGCTTCACGTGCTGCCGGAGGACTGGCAGGAGGGGCTGGAGCTTCTCGTTGAACTCGTGCGGAACCCCGACCTGGATGCTGCGGCGATCCGGGCGCATCGCGCGGGTCCCGGCTACAGCATGCCGATGGCCGGGATCGGGGGGGATGGCTTTCGTCCCAAGGTGGAGCTGGAGCGTCGCATCGGCGGGTATCCCCTGGCACCCCCGGACCCCGGGACGACGGTGTCGCTCGCGGCGGTGCGGGCGCTGGCCACCCGAAGCCTGGCCGCGGACCGCGTGGTGTTCGGCGTCGGCGGGCCGGTCTCCCGCGACGAGGTCGGCGAAGTCCTTGAGTCGGCGACCCGCGGGTGGGCGGCGAGCGGCGGGCTGGCGGCGGAGGTCAACGTGGTCGAGCCCGGCGAGCCCGCGACCGGCTTCCACGCCGTGGACGTGCCAAGCCTGGAGGGTTGGATCGCGATCGGCCGGGCTGTGGGTGCCGTCCCGGAATCGGATCGGGCCGCGCTCGCCGCCCTCCGCTTCATCCTCGCCGAGCGCCTGAACATTGCCGCGCGGGAGATACGCGGCCTGGCCAACCGGGACGACTTCGAGATCCCCGTGACCGGGTCCGGCAGCGGCCTCCTCCTCGTGCGGACCGGTGGACGCCCGGAGGCCGTGGCGCCCCTGATCCGCTACAGCCTCGACGAACTCGCACGCATGCACGATCCGGACGAACCGGTCACCGAGGCCGAGGTCACACGCGCCAAAGGGTGGCTGGTCGACGCGGTCTGGCGGCGGTCGCTGGAGTTGGCGACCAGTGCGAGCGAGACCTTTGCGGTGGAGCAAGTGCGGCACGGCGGCACGGATCGCCTCATGGGGTGGCCCGGGGCCGTGGCGTCCGTTACAGCAGACGGTGTCAAGGCGGTCGCGCGGGACTACCTGGACCCCGCAGCCTTCGTGACCGTCGTGGCGGGGCCGTTGGAGAGGATCAGGGCCGCGCGACACCCGCGCTGGCCGGTGGCCCTGGATGATCTGGAGGCCGAGCTGTCGGGCAGATAGTCGGAAGGACGCCGACAGCGAGAGTCGGAGACCCGGCGGGCGGACCCGAAGGGACGAATACCCTTGCACTGCTATGACAGTTTTTATATAGTTACTATATCGGCATTGATATAGTAACTGGAGGTCATGGTGGGATGAGCCTCGACCACATTCTCCTCGGGCTGCTCCGTGAGCCCGCCACCGGGTACGACCTCAAGAAGGTGTTCGGCGAGACGGTGCGGCACTTCTGGTCCGCCCGGCTCAGCCAGATCTACCCGGCCCTCAAGCGTCTCGAGCAGCAACAGATGCTGCGCAGCCGCCGTGAGCCGTCTCCCAAAGGACCCGACCGCAAGGTCTACACGGTGACCGGCAAGGGTCGGGCCGAGCTGTTGGCCTGGCTGCGCAGCGAGCCGGCGGTCGGTACGGAGCGGTTCGCGTACCTGGCCCAGTTGTACTTCATGGGCGCGGTCGGAGACATTCACGAGACCCGAGCGTTCATGAGGCGGCTCCACGAGCATCACTCGGGCTGGCTGGCCCAGCTCCAGGCAGTGGAGCGGGACATCGTCGACACCCGCGGTAACGCCCCGGAGCACTACCACGACGAGGGATTCCACCATTTTGCCGCGCTCCGGATGGGCATTCACTCCCTCGCGGCCAAGGTGGCCTGGTGCGACGAGACGCTGGCGGCGATCGACCGGCGGATCGCGGCCCGACAGACCGCCGGGGCGGGAGCGGGAGTCGAATCGGGTCGCGAGCAAGGCCTCTTGTCATGACCATCGTCACGCTGCTGCTCCAGGCCCTGATCTTCGCGCACGTCGCGACCGGCTTCGTCGGCCTCGCGGCATTCTGGGTTCCGGTGTTCGCGCGCAAGGGCGGGCGGACGCATGTTCGTGCCGGGCGAGTCTACGTGTATTGCGCGTACGTCGTAACCCTGTCGGCGGTGACCGTGGCGGCCGGGCGGATCGTCTCCTACCAGGTCCAGGGGATCCGTCTCTCGGACCAGCCCGATCTTTACGGCATCTCCCTGTTCCTGGGCTACCTCGGTCTGGTGACCTTTGCAACGGTCCGCCAGGGGATACGGGCCCTGGCCACGCGCAGGGCGCCCGAGACGCTGCGGACCCCGTTCCACGAATCGCTCGGCTGGGCGTCGGTGGCCAGCAGCGCGGCCCTCATCGTGTTCGCGCTCGCGGTACCGTCCTACGTCACGCCGATCCTGCTGGGACTCAGCCCCATCGGCCTCTTCACCGGCCGGAACATGCTGCGCCTGATGCGGAACCCGGGGGCAGAGCGCATGGGGTGGTTCTACAGCCATCTCGGATCGATGATCGGCGGCGGGATCGCGTTCCACACCGCGTTCGCCGTCTTCGGAGTCCAGCGCCTGTGGGCCTACGAGCTCGCCGGACCGTTCGCGGTCGTGCCGTGGACTCTGCCGACGGTCGTGGGCCTCCCGGCGATCGCCATGTGGACCCGGCGCTACCGGCGGAAGTTCAACCGCGGGGCACCGGCGAGGGCCTGACTCAGTCGATCCGCCGGTGCGTCGTCTCGATGACGGTGCCATCGGCGCGGGGTGGTGACCGGTAGACGTACGCGTCACGGTCCAGCCGCGTGATCGGCTCCTCGCCCTCGACCCCGATCCAGAAGGGCTCGATCGAGAGCACCCTCGGCCCCACGACGAACATCGAGTCCTGAATGCTGTAGGTGCCGCCGCTCGCCCAGAACACGGGCTCGTTCCGATCGTTCCAGATCTGCGCATAACGGGTCGACACGCGTGCCTCCGGAGCCATGCGCCCGAGTTCGCCGGGGGTGACGACCGGCCGACCCTTCTTCATCCAGACGTACGTCCAGTGGGTGTCCGTGACGTGGAACCAGGCCGTGCGGTGCTCCCAAACCTCATCCACCTCCCCAGTCGCCAGATTGCGCGTCGAGGTGATCTGCCAATTGCCCCGCAAGTCCGCCGGATCGATGTCGCCCTGACGGGTTACGGCCAGCTCGCCCATCGTGTCGAGCCGGCGGTGCGTGTACTCCTGGACCGCCTCGCCTTCGGCGGGCCGGGTGTGGTACGCGTAGGCCGTGTCGTTGACGTAGACGATCTTCTCCAGGCCGCCCATCTGGACCTGGTAGGGCTCGATGGAGACCACGTTCGTGTAGCCCATCATATCGCCGTCGAGCCACCACTCGCCGCCGCTGCCCCAGAAGCGCCATTCGCCCTCGTCGTCGAGCATCTTGGCGCGGTTCTCGGCGTGCCGGGCCTCGGGGGTGAGTTCGCCGAACTCGGCGGGCGTGCTCCCTTCCCGGCCGGCGTCCATCCAGACGTACGTCCAGTGCGAGTCGGTGTAGTGGGTCCAGATGGTGCGGTAGTTGGCGATCGAGTCGACCTCGCCGGTCTCCAGGTTCCGGACCGACATGATCTGCCAGACGCCGTGGAGTTTGGCCTTGTCGATCTGGGCGGGCTGGCCGGCGCCCGGCGCGGCCCGGTCGGGTGCGGGGGTGCAGGCAGTGGCCGCGAGGAGCAGCGTGGTGATTGTGTGGCGGGTCATCGGTGCCTCCTTCTCAATCCCGAACCAGCTCCCGCATGCGCCGCTTCGTCGCGTCGTCGGGCAGACGGCCGAACCCGGCGCCGACGTTGTCCGCCATGTGCTCGGGATTGGTCGTCTCGGTGAGTACGCACGTCACTGCGGGGTGCGCGAGGATGTACTTGAGCGAGAACTGCGCCCAGGTCGCGCAGTCGAACTCGGAGGCCCACGCGGGCAGCGTCCGCCCGCTCACGCGCCCGAAGTAGCTGCCGTTCATGAACGGACGGTTGATCAGGACGGCCATCCCGAGGTCCTGCGCCAGCGGCAGCAGCAGATCCTCAGCCCCCGGCTCCATCACCGAGTAGTTGACCTGCACGAAGTCGAGGGGCTCCGACCTCATGACAGCCTCGAACGCGTCGTGCCGGCCGTTGCTCGAAACGGTGACGCCGATGTAGCGCGCTTCGCCGGAGTCCCTCCACCGGAGCACGTTGGGCCAGTGCACGTCCAGATCGCGCATGCTCTCAACCTGAAGCAGATCCAGCGTGCGGCCGCCGACCAGCCGCTGGTTCTGCCGCATCTGCGCAATGCCCGCCGCTTCCCCTTCCGTGTTGATCTTGGTGGCCACGAAAAGGCGGTCGCGGAACTCCGGCGCGGCCAGCACCCGGCCGAACTCGGCGTCGATCTCGGGCGTTCGCGGCGAGGTGTCGACGACGCGGCCGCCGTGCTCCAGAAGCATCCGGATCACCGCCGCGACGGGGTCGGTCCCTTCGCTGGGGATCTCGAGCACCGGCTTGGACGAGCCGAGGCCGACGATGGGCAGCGTCTCGTCCGTGCCGGGGATGGGGCGGGTGGGGAGTCGAGCCTGCAGCGGAGGAGCCCGCCTCCCGAGCAAAGCGCGCGGGGTGGCCAGCACTGCGCCGAGGCCCGCCATCCGCGCCAGAAAGCCGCGCCGTGTCGTATCGCTCGGGGTCGCCATGATACCTTCCTCCGATCAAGGGATTGAGGATGTTGTTCAAGAAGCCCGGCGGCAAGTTGTCCGGCAACGGTATCAGGAAGGAAACGGCTACATGGTAACCCGGCCCGCCTGCCGAAGTGTCGAGTTTGCGGAGACATTCAAGGATCCGAGCGTGGTGGCTGCGTATCGGCACCGCCCGCCGCACCCGCCCGGGACATTCGAGGTCCTTCGCGAGCTGATCGCGGACCATCCGCGGTCGCTGCTGGACGCCGGCACCGGGCTCGGAGACCTCGCCCGCGAACTCGCGCCGAAGGCCCATACCACGTTGCGCGCGACCCTAAGGCGCGGGATCTTGGGACCGACTCGACAGTGACACAGGAGGACCGCCATGGGTTTCCGAACCAAAACGATCGTCGCCAGCACAGCCCTCGTCCTGAGTGGACTGGCGGAGTCGGACGGTGGATCCTCGGATGGCATCGCGTCACTCGGCCACGCCGCGCCGCTCAGCGCCCAGTCCCGCTCCGGCGATGTCGAGGCGATCTGGGCGGCCGCCGGTTTCGGAGCCGCGATTGCCATCGGCGATGGGGAGATCTTCGTGGGGCGCACGGGTGGCGGGATCGCGGGCGCGATCTATCCCTCGCCCGGAAGCGTCCATGTCTTCGAGCGCGCCGCTGACGGGTGGGATTTCGCCTACGTCATCACCGGTGCCGATGTCGAGATCGGCGCCGAGTTCGGAGCAGCGCTGGCGGTTGACGGGGACCGGCTGCTGGTGGGATCACCCGGGCGTGACGAAGGACGCGGTGGCGCGCACCTCTTCGAGCGCACCGGTGACGGCGAGTGGGTCCGGACGGTGGCGTTCACGGCACCGGCGGATCAGGATGTGCGCGGCGCCGGTTCGGCGGTCGCGCTCACTGGCGATGCCGTGTTCCTGGGGGCGCCCTCCGACGTGGGTCCGGGTGCTGTCATGCGGTTTGCCGCCGACGGCGGCCCCGCAACGGTCCTCTCGGCCCCCACCCCCTCCGACGCCGACCGTTTCGGAGCGTCCCTGTCGCTGACGGGCGACATGCTGTTCGTCGGCGCGCCCGGGACCGTCGGCAATCGCGGCGCGGCCTACGCTTTCGTCGCCGACTTCGCGGCTGGCGCGACTCCGACAGCCACCCTGACGATCGACGACGGCCGCGGCGGCGACGCCTTCGGAACCATCATCGCCGCATCGGGCACCTCCGTGCTCGTCGGGGCGCCCGGCGCGGACGAAGGCGCGGGCACGGCAATCCTTTTCACCCGCAACGGCGACGGCGAGTGGCAGCAGTCGGATCGCCTCTCCTTCCCCGAGTCAGGCCCGGCCGGCTACGGCTCGGCGGTGGCTTTCGACGGCCGGAGCGCGTGGGTGGGCGCGAGCGGGGTGAGCCAGGGAGCGGGCAGCGCACAGGTCTTCCGGGTCGCGGAGGCAGGGGCGGCGGGCACCCTCATCCTCGAGCCCGAATCCACGATCCCCGCGCCCGGGTTTTCCCGCGGCGCTCTGTTTGGCTCGCACGTTGCCCTGCGTGAGGACATCGCCGTGATTGCCGCCTCGAACGCTGACATGCGGCTGGGCGCGGCTGTCGTGTTCGAGCGCGGGGACGGTGGCTGGGCCGAGGGCTCGATCCTCCGTGAATCCACTCGAACACTCACTGCCGTAACCGGCGAGGAGGCCCCCTGCACCGACGGCGCCACCGGGCCCTTCGACTGCTCGCAGGTCGATCTGGTCGCGTTTGTGCCGCTGGCGTCGCTGGGAGCCGATCCGGGCACGATCCTCAACGACATTTGGGGCTGGACCGACCCCGTGACCGGACGGGACTGGGCGCTGGTCGGGCGCTCGGACGCCACGGCCTTCGTCGACGTCAGCGACCCCGCCAACCCGCGGTACGCCGGCGAGCTGCCG
>LXNJ01000455.1_pt1 | contig 29166 bp, 17 predicted proteins | sample 809081 | NCBI WGS metagenome assembly LXNJ01 (sample SAMN04870510, study PRJNA318959) | sponge metagenome | biome: sponge; feature: marine sponge reef; material: water | host: Petrosia ficiformis | place: Greece: Milos, Mediterranean Sea | collected 2013-05-29 | depth 5-7 m | reverse complement strand
CTTACCCTTTCTTCAGGACTCTACCTGTATCGCCTGATGGCCGTGTCGCCCGAGAGCCACGCAACGTATCGGATGGGCCGCTTCGTGCACATTCGCTAAAGGAGACATCCACGGCCCGCTGTAATCACGAATCCCCATGGTCGGCCGTAATCTGGATCGATACGGCATTTGTCGGCCATGGCCCACCTTCATTCGACCGGTCAGAATGGGTGAAACGACATCTGAAATGTACCGGCGGGCGTAGGTGGTCCCTAGCTCTGCCGACGCGGAGGTACCTGACGTCATCTATTGACAACTATTTATGCCTACGGCGCCAAGCAGCATATTCACCCGATAAAGGTATGCAACAGCCCGTTTGGGTGAAGAAGCTATTGGGCGTTCACGCCGGAGGTGGCGCTAGAGCGGTGCGCTGATGCTGACCCATGCACCTTGCCGAGCACTTGCTGCCAATGCGTCGATTACGCGCATGTTGCGCACGGCGTCATCGAGCGGCATCGGCTTCGCAGTGCCCTGTATCACGACCCGGGCAAACGCATTGGCCTGAAGCGTGTACTGGTCGACCGGGCCGAAGCGGCGCGATTTCACGCCCCGGGCGGTCTTAACTATGATTTCCACGGGCTCATCGGGCGGTGCGTTGAAGGGGATGCGAATACCGATGTGGCCCTCCTCACCGAGGATTGTTACCGCTTGATGGCGGCTCAGCTGCGTGGCGCAGGTGAGGCTGGCTGTGCCGCGGCCGAAGTCCAAGATGGCCGATGTCAGGATGTCCGTACCAAATGAGGGATCGATCTGCATGGAGGCAAGGGCCCGGACGGGTTCCTGTTCAAACAGGAATCGGGAGAGCGATACGCCATAGCAACCAATATCCATCAGTGCGCCGCCGCCCTTGTCCGCCTGGTTGCGGATGTTGTCCGGATCCTTGTTGAAGTAGGTGAAGCAGGTCTGCACGGCGCGGAGTGTGCCGATGTCGCCCTGCCGCACCAGGTCACGTGCCATCACCCACTGCGGATGGTGCCGGTACATGAAAGCTTCGACTACCTTCAGCTCTGGATGTCTCTTTGCTTCGGCGACCAGGCGCTTGGTTTCCCCGGCCGACAGGCCGATGGGCTTTTCGCAGAGAACATGTTTGCCAGCGCGCAGGGAGCGAATCGACCAGGGCACATGCAAGTGATTGGGCAGCGGGATATAAATCGCATCCACCGCGGGCGAGTCCAAGAGCGCCTGGTAGGATCCAAAGGCGGCCGGGATGCCAAGCTGCCCGGCTACGGCGCGGGCACGCGCCGGGCACCGCGAGGCGATAGCCACCACGCTGCCGAGCCGGCTCTGTTGCATGGCTGGAATAACCTTCTGCGTGGCGATGCGCGCAGTGGAGAGTATTCCCCAGCGAATCTTACGCATGCTCAGATGGTTTTTTTTACCAGCAGATGCTCCCTTGCGTGCCTGTCGCGGGGTACACACCCGTGGCCTGGTGCCGACAAATATGCAAAGGGCCTCGGAAGTTACGGTGCGCTGTACACACCTCGGCTGTCCCGGGCGTAACTCCAACCGTTACTGCCGTGCGGCCCCGGGCCGCATCCGCGCTGCCAAAGAAGTCGCGTATGCCCATGATTGCTGCCGCGCACGCAGCAACGCGCTCGAAGGGCCCCATCGAATGCCCACGGATGCGCTCCAGAATGACATGGTACGGCTCTTGACGTGTAGGCGCAGGGGATTTACCGCCCGGGATATAGCGGTTGGATGTGCTATCTTCACGCTGGAGGCACACATTATCTGCGCATTGCTGCACATGCTGCGTGCATGGCGATCCGCGTCATGTGCTTGCCGTAAGTGAGGCGAACGTATCATGAAGCCAGGCACGAATCAAGGTGAGATACACCAAACACCCGTCGGTTCGCACGAAGAAGTCCAGACGCAAGATACTGTGGATAACACTTTTTGTGATTCTGGGCGTCTTGCTTCTCTGCCAGGTAATCGGGCGCAGCACGTCTCGCAACACGTCTGACAAGGGCGAAAGTGCCATCTCGCAGTCCGACGATGAGAACCAAGGCCTAGCCGCGCCCGACTCGCAGCTTACCGGTGCGGCCCAGGCTGAAACGCAGAACGCTGAAGGCGATCAAGTCCTGACCGAAACAGACACGCTGCCTGCTGAGCGGAGCATGGTATCAGCGCAGTTAGACGTGCAGGCAGACGCGCCGCTCGACGAGGAGCAACGGCCCCAAAGTGGGTTGCAGCCGCAGCAAGAGGCCTCTGCTCAGCCCGTCGGCAGTGCAGACGCGCCGCCGGAAGTGCCCACCGCGTCTGTCTCGGAGGCAGTGCAGCCATCAGAGGAGCACGCGGCCCCAGCGGCGTCAGTGGACAGTTCGCGCGGAGCGGACCAGAACGCACCTGCTGCGGAGCCCGCACCCGGAAAGCCCTGCAACCCGCTCGCGGGACCTGCCTGTGCGCTGGATGATCTGCAGCGCCTAAGGGTGGCTCCCGAACACCGCTGTGCCCCGTATGATCGGGATGACTACCCGTATCGACAGAGCGTGGAAGACCGCATCATTAGCAGCCTCGGCGGCATTTACGGACCTTATACAGGCCGGCGGTTCGCAGACAAATACAGTACGGACATCGAGCACATGATTGCCGTGTCGGAAGCACACGACAGCGGACTGTGCCGAGCGGATACAGCCACGCGCCGGCGGTTTTCTGAGGATCTCATGAACCTGACCTTGGCCAGCCCAGAGGTGAACCGCCGTGCAAAAAGACACTATGACGCTGCGGAATGGCTGCCGGATAAGAACCGTTGCTGGTTCGCCGGTCGGGTCATCGCCGTGCGGAAAAAGTACCGATTGACTATTGACACGCGTGAGCGACAGGCGCTGGAGCGGGTGCTGCGGCAATGCACTTCGCTGGTGCTGCAAAAGTAGCACCATAGTGATGTGCACGGCCATTGGTATATAAGTATCATAGTTTGCAACTCGTTCGCATGGACGCGCACACGGCGCACCCCGAAGCATGACTGCTGAGCCCTGTTACCTTGCATTTGATCTAGGCGCTTCCAGCTGCCGCGCTGTGCTGGGGCGGTTTGATGGCGAGCGTATGCACATGTCCGAGATGCATCGCTTTGCTACGCCGCTGCGGGTGGATGGCGAGCGGCTGTATTGGGACCTTGAAGCAATATGGATCGCCCTGCACGACACGTTTCAGCGTGTGTGCAGGGAGGTCCCGCTAAGGAGCGCGAGCGTGGATTCCTGGGGTGTGGATTATATCCCGCTGAGCGTTGCCATGGAACCGGTGCGCCAGGCACACTGCTACCGGGATACCCGCGTCACGGGGATGGATGCGGTGATTGCGCAGCGGGTCGATCCCGCGGAGATTTACAGCATCACGGGTGTGCAGCCGCAGACGATCAACACGCTGTTTCAGGTGGTAGCCGATCAGGTGCTGACGCCAAGCAACTACGAGAAAACGGCCACGCGTTTGCTTATCGCCGATTATTTTAACTACCGCTTCAGCGGCCGCGCTGTGGCTGAGGTATCTGCGGCTAGCACTACGCAGGTCTTTGCGCCGCACACCATGACGTGGGCCTACGGTCTCATGGAGCGTCTAGGCCTGTGTCCGTCAAAGTGGCCTCCGACGGTGCTGTCCGGCACGCGGATCGGCACTGCGTCAGTAGAAGGTCAGCCCGTGGCCATCGTTGCGGGGTGTTCGCACGACACGGCGTGTGCGGTGGCGGCGGTGCCCGTTCGGAGCGATACATCGTCCTGGGCCTTCTTGAGCAGCGGGACCTGGTCCATCCTCGGCGTAGAGTCCGATCGCGCCATGAAGACACTGCAGGCGCGTACGCTTGGATTCACGCATGAGGTAGGCTTCAACCGGTCCATACGTCTGCTCAAAAACCTCACCGGTCTGTGGGTGCTGCAGGAATGCGAGCGTACCTGGCGAGAGGCGGGCGAGTCGTTTGACTATGCGGTGCTCCTCAAGGAGGCACGACAGGCGCCGCCGCCGCAAGGGCTGGTGGATCTGGCGGATCCGCGATTTGCAACGAGGGGCGACATGCCGGCGCGGCTGCGTGCGTACTGCCTGGAGCATGGCATGACCGCGCTGGAGAGCCGAGGCGCGGTGGTGCGACTTATCCTGGAAAGCCTTGCTGAGATGTATCGCGTAGCGCTGCGTCAGCTGGAGACTATCATTGGACGCCGGATCACGGTGCTGCATGTTGTCGGCGGAGGCGCGCGCAATGCGCTCCTCAACCAGTGGACTGCCGACCGGTGCCACTGCCGCGTGATTGCGGGGCCGGCCGAGGCCACTGCGCTCGGCAACCTGCTGGTGCAAGCCTATGCGATGGGAGACCTGGAGAGCCCCGCAGATGTGCGCAGGGTGGCTGCCCGAACCGCGCGGCTGGCAGTCTATGAACCCAGCGTCTGATCTGATGCGAGGCGTCGGACCTTGATGCTTCGGAAGTGGACCTCGTCGCCATGATCCTGCAGCAGGATGTGGCCGCTTTGCCAATGTCCAAATCCCTCCCAGACCACGTACTTGCTGCGCGCCACCAGCGCATCAAAGGATGGCGTTCCCCGTTCGTAGGCCACCACCATGCGGTCGTTGAGCCAGTGTTCGACGTACGCGCCCTTGAAGAGGTGTTGCTCCATGCGATTGCCTTGGAGCGTCTCATCTAGCCGCTGATCTTTAACAACTATGCGAGCGCGATTCCACCGGCCAGGGCCGCGGTCCAGTTTGCCTGTGGCGGCGGGGATAAGGTCGTACAGGGAGCCGAGGGTACGATTACCGGCTGCGCCTTGGGTCGCGTCGGGATGGCGCTTGTCGTCCAGCAGCTGAAACTCAAGTCCAATGGCAGAGGCGTCGCTGCCGTAGCTCTCCGTAATGAAGTACTTGATGCCGCTGTTGGCGCCCTCCGTAAGACGGAAGTCCAAGCTAACTTCGAACATGTCGTATTCGTCCACTGTCACGATGTCTCCACCGTAGGTGGCTTCCGCGCCGCCGGATGCTTCCACGATCAGCACGCCGTCGCGTACCTGCCAGCCCCTTGCGGGGAACTGCTCCTTGCCTGCGCCGCGCCAGCCGGTCGTGCTGATGCCATCGAAGATCAGCTCCCAGCCTTGTGCCTTTTCCTGCGGCGAGAGCGTGTTGGGCACGAGGTTTACGACATAGGTATCGTCAAGCGGTCGCATGTGCGCGCTGCCTGGCCGAAGCTGTATGTTGCGCCAGCGTACCTCCTTGCCGGCTTGCGCTTCGCTGCCGATGCTGTGGACCTGCAAGGCGATAAACCCTTCTGGTGTGAGGTCGTCGTACAGCGCGGCGCAGGGGACTCCGTTGACCCAGGTCCGCATGGATGGTCCGATGGCTTCAACGTAGTATTCGTTCCAGTTCTCCACCTTGAATGCTTTTCTGCACGCGGGATTCAAGGTCAGCGGGTAGAGCCAGCCCCGACGGGCCTCGTCGTAGAGGCCGCCGCTCCAGGCGCGGGCACTAGGGTCTATTTCCACCTGGTAGCCGTGCACGCGTCCATTCATGTAGTCCGGTCTGCTTTCGCTCCGAATCTGGATTCCGGAGTTGATGCCCTCAGCAACCCACACCTCGACCTTCAGTGCGAAGTCCTGGTAGGTTTCGTTGGTGGCCAGGAAGGTGTTGGGCGTGTTGGGCGTGGTTACGCCAATGATCATGCCCTCGCGTACCTTGTAAGTCGCCTCGCCATTCAGGCGCGTCCAGCCTTCCAGCGTGTTGCCTTGAACAAGATCCACCCAACCGTTATCCTGCGCTGCGGCCTGAAGCGGTGTGGCAGCGATTACGATTAAACCAGCGGTAAGCAGCGTGCGTATCATAGCACCGTTGTTTATTTCAATGCACCACATTAGACCGTTCGGCGCACTAATCGGTTCAACCGGACTGGCGCGCTCTGCAAAGAAAAAACCGAATTCATGCCCACACGCCGCGAATTCCTGGCCACGGCTGCTGGTGCGGCGGTAGCCGCGCGGGCCAAGCCACGCGCACGCAGTATACAGGATGTAATTGACCTCTGCATGGAAGTTGCACCGAATGTATCGGCGGCGTCGACCGTGGACACCGTAAAGGTGGGTGACCCGTCCCAGGAGGTCCGCGGTGTGGCGACGACCTTTCTGGCTACGTACGAAGTAATCCTGCGCGCCATTCGGTTCGGCGTGAATCTCATCATCACGCATGAGCCCACGTTCTACAACCACCTGGATGAAACCCACTGGTTGGCGACGGATCCGGTCTACGAAGCCAAGCGTCGCTTGCTGGAAGAAAATGGCGTGGTGGTCTGGCGCAATCATGACTACTGGCATGCGCGGGATCCTGACGGCATTGCAACCGGCGTACTCCGCCTTCTGGGTTGGACGGGCTATGCGCAGCCGGACAATCCGCAGCGGTGCGTGATTCCTGCGACGCCGCTGTCACAGCTTTCCGTGTTTATGAAGCGCCGCTTTGGCGCGCAGCGCGTCCGGGTGATGGGACCGCCTGCGTTGCCATGCGAACGGGTTGGACTTCTGGTCGGCGCTGTGGGCGGGCGCAGGCAGATCGAGGCGCTCGGTGGGGTGGATGTGCTGGTGGTCGGCGAGGTGCGCGAGTGGGAAACAACGGAGTACGTCCGTGACGGTGCGTGGAACGATCAGCCCCGGGGGCTGATCGTAGTAGGACATGCGCTGAGCGAAGAGCCGGGCATGCAGTACCTTGCAGAATGGCTCAAGCCTCGCATTCCCGGGGTGCAGGTAAGGCACATTCCAACAGGAGATCCATTTCGTTACATCTAGTGCAGCAGCAATGACGCAGCGTATAATATGGGGCCGCGCGGCCCTTCTCATCGTAATGGTGGCAGGGCTCGCCGCGTGCAGAGTGGACCGCGGCATGTTTGAAGGGGAATCCAATGTAGGCGGCGCACCGCTGGGCGGGGATCTGGTCTACGATGCTACCGACGAATCCTATACGATTACGGGGAGCGGTGCGGACATCTACGGCGAACGCGACGAATTCTATTACGTGTGGCGGCGTGCATCAGGGGATCTGGTGATGAATGCGGACATTACGTTCGCCGACACGTCTGGACACTTGTTCAAGAAGGCGGGGTGGATGATTCGTGCCTCTCTGGCTGATGACAGCCCCTATGTGGATGCGCTCGTGCATGGGGACGGGCTTATTGCATTGCAGTATCGGGAGCAGAAGGGCGGCCCGACGCGCGAAATCTTGTCCGGCATTCGCGCGCCCGCATCGCTGTGGCTGGAGCGCACTGACAGTCTGTACACGCTGTATCTGCTCCGAGGGAGGGATCCGTTGTACGTCGTCGGGAACGTATCTATTGCGCTGCCGGAGGAGGTCTATGTTGGCCTGGTCGTGTGCGCACACGACGCCGCAGTCCAAGAGACTGCGCGATTCACCAATGTTTCGTTCAATGAGTTGGGCACGCCGGCCACGCGCGAGCTGGAGAGCTCCATTGAGATCCTGGAAGTAGGCACGGGCACGCGGCAGGTGGTTCGGCGATCCCGTGCGCATTTTGAGGCGCCGAACTGGTCGCCCGACGGGGACTTTCTGGTGGTGAACCACGAAGGCAAGCTGTACAGCCTTGAGATCGCCTCGCAGATTTTGCGTCCCATCGACACAGGATTTGCGGACCGCTTGAACAATGATCACGGCTATTCGCCGGATGGCAGCTTGATGGCGATCAGTCATTCGCCCGACGATCAGGGATCGGTTGTTTACGTCATGCCGGCCGAGGGGGGCACGCCGAAGCGGGTCACTGATCGTGCGCCTTCCTACTGGCATGGCTGGTCTCCAGACCAGAAGATGCTGGCGTACACCGCCCGGCGGGATGGAGACTTTGACATCTATGTGATCCCGGTGGAAGGCGGCGAAGAGATCCGGCTTACGGATACGCCCGGACTGGACGATGGCCCGGACTATTCGCCGGACGGGGCCTATATCTACTATAATTCGGTCCGCGGTGGCTCTATGAAGATCTGGCGCATGAGACCGGATGGCTCCAGTCCGGAGCAGCTGACGTTCGATGAGGACTATGCCGACTGGTTTCCGCATCCATCCCCCGATGGACAGTGGGTCGTGTTTCTTTCCTACGACGGAGACGTTGAGGGGCACCCGCCCAACAAGCCCGTAACCTTGCGCCTTATGCCCGCAGGCGGCGGGACTCCGCTGGTGATCGCGACGCTCTTTGGTGGGCAGGGCACCATCAACGTACCGTCCTGGTCGCCCGACAGCCGTTCAGTGGCCTTTGTCAGCTATCGTCTGGTGGGGCCAGAGCAGTAACACGCACCTATTGCGCGTCCCAGTCGGGATTGGGTGTAGGCATGCGGGCACCGGTTGCGTGCCTCCATGCCTGGAGGGCTTCCTGAAGCGCTACGGCCTGTGCGGGCATGGTCGCGGATAGGTCAGTGGCTTCACCGGGGTCGGCCAAAAGGTCAAACAGCTCTGCTGTATCGTCTTCAAACCACTCCACGAGCTTGTAACGGCCCCTTCGGATAGCCCCGGATGGCCGGTTGCCCGATCCGTGGTAGTGCGGAAAGTGCCAGTGCAGCGCACGCATGGGTGCGGTGCCGCCTGCCAGGATGCTGGACAGATCTTGGCCATCCAGATCCGGTTGTGGCGGCAGGCCGGTCAGGCCCAGGAGTGTAGGGAAGAGGTCGTTGGTATTCCCTGGCGCATCCACCACCGTCCCGCGCGGCCCGGTGGGATCGTGCACAATCAGCGGAATGCGGATACCGCCTTCGTACAGGAAGCCCTTGCCGGCGCGCAGGGGCAGGTTGGAGGTGGGGGCCCAGCGACGCTCGCCGGATAGCGTGCTGAGTCCACCGTTGTCCGAGGTGAAGACCACGATGGTGTTGTCTGCGAGGCCGCGCGCTGTGAGTGCGGCCATGATGCGTGCAACGCTTTCGTCCACCGAGGCGATCATTCCTGCATACACCGCGTGATCTTGGTGCTGCCGAGTGGTGCCGAGGGTGCGTTCCGGCAGAAACGCTGGACCATCCCCCACTGCGGCTGATTGGGCTGCAAAGCGTTCAGTCAGCGCAGGTTTGGACTGTAGCGGCGTATGTACCGCGTAGTGCGACAGGTACAGAAAGAACGGTTCGTGCTGATGGCGCTCCACAAACGCTATCGCCAGATCGGTTAATCGGTCGGTGAGGTATGCGCCGTCTGGATCCCCTTTCAGCCCCGGTACATTGGAGATTGGAAAGTTGGGATTCTCGTACGGTGGAAAGAACGACCCGGGCTGCCCCGCGTAGTTGACGGCGCCCGTGTAGGCAAAGCCCTGATCTTCGGGCATGAATCCTTCCTGGCCCAGGTGCCACTTGCCTATGTACCCGGTCGCGTATCCGGCGTCTTGAAAGGCCTCGCCGACGGTGACTTCTTCCAGCGGCAGTGCACGCTGATAGTCGGCCTGGAGAAGCGGTCCTTGCTGTTCACCGCCAATCCAGTTGGTTATCTGGAGCCGTGCTGGGTGCTTGCCAGTCACAATGCTGGCACGCGTGGGCGAGCAGACGCCGCTGGCTGCGTAGAACTGGGTGAAGCGGATGCCTTGGGCAGCCAGGCTGTCGATAGCAGGCGTTGCGTAGAAGGTGCTCCCGTATACGCCGGTGTCGATCCACCCGAGGTCATCGACCAGTATGAGCACCACGTTCCGGGGCGTTTGCGGCGCGGCGCACGAAAGCATTGCCAAGGAGAGCAGGGCGAAGTACCGCAAGGCCATATTTTCTGATCAGGATTATCGTTCAAGAGTTGACGCATGTGGCACCGGCAGCGGGGGCATTCTGGAGGCTATACGCATGCTAGAACGCGACTGCGATGGTCGTATCGGTGCCCGGAGCCACGCGCAGACCCGTGAGTCGCTGCATTGCGCCCTGCGGTCCTTGGATGGTCACCACATAAGCGATGGACTCGTCAAAGACCTTGGGGCGGAAGGTAGCGCCATCAATGCGCAGCGTGTAGACCACGGCGCCGGAAGTTTCCTCGGCGACTTGAATGATCGGATCCTGCGCCCCTGTGACCTCAATGCGGGGCAGGTAGCCGGCCGGTATACGCCCGTAGTTCGATTCCTGGTTTACCACCACGGGCCAGCCGGAGTACTGCTCGGCATCGTCCGCGGCGGGGTCCACCCACCGCGGCCATGCTTCGGCGGTGATCGTACGCGCTCTGCGGTTGAATCGCACGATCCCGTAGCCGGGGACACGGTCATACAACGCAGCAGGCTCCCTGCCACTGCGGACAGGGTTGGCCACGGCGTGCACGGTCATGCGGTTGCCGAAGCCATCCAGATGCTCGCCAGTGTATTCTGGCGCGTCGGGCGCGCGGTTGGCACCGGGCGTAGGCGGAAACCACCGCCGCGGCCACACATTGGCGATCGCTGGTGCAATAAAAGCATTGGGGCCGTCGCCAAAAGCGTCAATGCCGTAGTGGACAAAGCTTCCCAGGTGCTGATCGCCGCCCACATGGAATGCAAATCCTTTGCGTATCGTTCGCAGCGCCCTGTTACGTCCGGCCTGGGGCCAGCCATTGGAATCCATGTCCGTGCCCAGGTGGTCGGTGCGGATATACTCTCCGGGTTCGGCATAACGCATCTGCGGTACTACGCGGTCATCGTAGTAGCCCTCCGGCAAGGTGGCCAGGTTGTTGAAAAGGGTCTGCGACAGCATCACCTTCATCCAGGTGTTGCCGGAAAAGTCCTTCGCCCAGTCTTCCAGGAACGCCAGTTGCCTGGGGCCCAGCAGCGTGGCCTCTGTCACCTTTGTGGCATCGTACGCGCGATCCTCCGGCCAGCCGTTACGCACGGCGGCCTCGGGCACGGCCTTACGCGGCGTGGATTTCCACATCCGGTCCGCCACAATGGCAAAGCTGATATCGCCGTAAGTCATATCGGTATAGTAGACCGTGATGTCTTGCGCAATGGGCGTCGGATCGTACGCATCGGGCAGGTGTGACACCTGTGTTCGGTGCACGGCATTGACAAAGCGCGCATCCATGATGTAGCCGCCATTGTCTGACAAAGGCCGTGCATCGCCTTCAGCCTTGATGCCGCCATCGCCCCAGATGTTGCCGTGGTACACATCGTGGTCGTCCGGTATTGTTATGGTGGGACGATCCCGCATGAGGTCACGGAAAGCCCAGACGAAGCGGTACCAGTGGTAGTGGTAGTCCAGGTAGGCTTTGTCGAGCGGTGCGCGGATGATGCCGGCCAAGCCACCTTCGTAGATCTGATCGCCCGCAAAAAAGAGCAGGTCCGGATCATGTGTCGCTACAGCGGCGGTCAGCTCGTTGTGCGGATACCAGATGGTACTGTGATTCCAGACAAGGTCACGATTCTGCGATATGTTCTGGCAGTTCAGCGACGCCAGCACAAACTCATCGTCGTCAACGCGTGGATGGCGGATAGTGCCTTCGTAGTAATGGGTCTCTGGGTCATCCTCGGCTCCTACCAGGTCGTAGGCCACGCGGTAGGGCACATCGGCGGTTGGGGTGAAGCCACTTACGCGCAGTGCGGCGGTAAAGCTGCCAGGTTCAATGGTCCCGGTGGCCGCCGGATGCCAGTCCTTGCCGTCGTGCAGTTCCAATACTACTGTGCGCGTATCCGACTCTCCGATGGGGCCCAGCTGGGCTGTCATCTTGAGCACTTCGTCGCTGACCGTGTACATAGCGCCCATCACGGGTCCGAATGCGCGCTCAGCATGGATGGCGATCTTGCTGCCGCCCACCTGCCAGTTCTCGAACCAGTAGCCTGGGCCCTCCATGCGTGCGCTGTTGTGCGAAACCAGCGCGACATTGCCGGAAAAGTGCTCCGGGTCGAGCCCTTCAAATACGGCTTGCGCCAGCAATGCGCCGCCGCCGAGCGCGGACACGGTAACGTCATATTGCTTACCGCGCGGGCGTGCCGTTAGCACCAGTGTGACGCTGGCGTAGGGCTCCACTGCGCCGTTATAGGATGCGGGTTCGATGAGCGGCCAGTCGTCTGCTGTGAAGTCCACGCGCGGACCTTTGCGCGCCTCGTTGTGGGCATTGTCACGCGCAATGATGTGACCTGTGCCGTCCAGTGCAAAGATCAGCCCGCCATCCTCGCCCGGCCAGTGGTGAGTGAGGCTGCTGATCCGAAAGTCCACATGGCTTCCCCCGGCGCCAACCAGGAACCCGGTCCATGTGTTGGCGTGCGCTGCGCCGCCGGCATCGACAGGTCCAGTATCCACGGATAGTTGGATGGACCCATCCGCGTCCGACAGTGCACGTGTCAGCAGGTGCAGCGTGCGCATGGGCTTTTGAGATCGTCCTTCTATGCATTCGATACGACCCGCATCAAGCTGCCAGTCCATGAGCCTGTTGGCGTAGAAGTCGGGTCCTATCCACACGCGGCTGCCGGTTGCGGGAAGGCTGGCGGTGACATCGGTGTCGGCATTTTCGCAACCAAGGGCCAAAAGGAGCACTGCCATGGCAGTGCAGGCATCTCGTGAGCGCATACAGCGGTCTGTTTTCTTGCAGATCTAAGGACCCGCATTTGGGTGTCCTGTGCCAATGGCGGCAACCCTTAAGGTAACGCTGTTGTGCGTCTGCTGCCGCTGCACCCCAATGGCTTATGAAGACTGCGTGTTTCGCTACTGCGTGCACGGCGCGCAGTAGCGTGGGGTTCCGCCAAACCTAAGCGGCGGTAGAGGCAGGAGCCACCAGCGCCCGGCGGCGCATTCCATGCGCCGCACAGTCCTTAAGCAGCAGGGGTAAGTTGGTGAACCTTGATCAGCTCGTTGCCGGCCCGCTCCTTCCATTTTACCACTTCATCTTCCTGCGCTGTGAAGTAGAAGATCTGCCGTTTCTCCGCCAGCTTGGCGATGGTATCAATCACGGTCCCAGCCCGTATGTCGTCGCTATTGGCGAGCGCTTCATCCAGCGTAAGCGGGAAGCAGTGGTTACCGTTCTCCTCCTGCGTTTCCACGAATGCGATGCGCACGCATAAGAGCAGCTGCACGCGCGTGGCGCTCGAAAGCTGGTTTAGTTCATACTTCTGTTCGCGCTTGGCATCGTATGCCTCGAACGAGTGATTGTCTCTAATACCCAGCTCGTAGCGTTCGCTGGTTACAGCGGAGAAGTTTTCAACTGCCTTCGTGAAGACCTTCGGCAAGCCTTGTTTTCTGGTGTAGTCTATAAGCTCTTTAAAGATCACATGTCCTACAGCCTTGTTCCACTCCTGTTCGCGCTCTTCCGCGAGTGCAGAACGCTTTTTCTCAGCTTCCGCAAGCGCATCTTCCAAGTCGTTTCTCCGCTCGGCATCTTCGATTTTGGTTTCAATTTCGGTGATCGTTTTCTGCAGCGCTGCCCGTTCGTCGGCTGCACCATCAAGTGCTGAGAGCTCGTTCTTCAAGTCCTTCAAGGGCAGGGTCTTGAGCGCTTCCACTTCTCCACGGAGTACGTCCAGCTCTTTTTCAGCCTTATCCCGGAGGATTCTGGCTTCCCTTTCACTTTGCTGCAGCTCCCGCAATTCAGGTCCTTGATCCACCAGCCGAATCAGTCCTTCCGTGTCGCCCTCATTCAGCCCCAGGTCCGTAAAGATTTTTGTTTTGTCCTCATGGACACTGTTGCGTTGCTGCGTGCGGTCGTTTAGCCGAGTCGTGATCACATCGCGTTTTTGCAGGTCCCGCAGCAATGCTTCTTTCTTGGAGCGCAGCGCCTCGAGTGTTCCTGCTGCCTCGTCGTGGGAGGCGATTTCCATTTCGCCAAGCGCAGTCAAGGTCTTGTTTATCTGTGCGATCAGGCCGGCGCGCCTCTTTACTGCTTGGCGTAGCTGTTTTTCAGCACCCGCTACCTGTGCCATCTTATCCTGGTATGTCAGAATCTTCACGACCACATAATACAAGGGCTCCACAGGATCGATAGTGAGGCCAGTTTTGTCGCGCAGCGCTGCCAGTTGGGCGGCTGTTTCCTCCATCTCGGTGCGCACTTTCGCACATTCGTCAGCCCGGGCTGTCCAGCGTTTGTGTTTTTCCAGGTCCAGCAGAGCGCCAGCACGCTCGTTCAACAGCTCGGTAAGCCTTGCGGACACGGCCGAGTGTTCCCATGCGTTCGGCGTAGTTATTCCCAGCTCTAGAAACTGTCGACGATGCTCGCTCCCTTCACTGTCCTGTGCCCCCGTGGATTGTAGCCAGATCAGTGCCGTAACGATTAGCGCGACCGGCACCAGACCGCTCCATCCGACAGCGTTGCCAAGGCCCAAGGCCACCACCAGTGTGCTGATCGTCGTCAGAAGGGTCGCAATCCACAAGACAAGCTTGACCCGTTGCAGTCCGGCTATTGCGCTTGCCTTCGCCTGAAGCCAGCCCAATAGACGTTTCTGCGCTTGCTTCAGCTGATCGACGCGTTCTTCCAGGTCTGTGTCGCTATCAGTTCTAAAGAGTTGCTCCAGGGCTTGCAATGCGTCGCTGCGTCCTTTCGTGTTGGAGGCTCTCCGGACCACTTCTTCCAAGCGTTCCACTTCCTCGAAGCCGAACTGTACAGCGGCATCGGTTGTCACCGCACCAGACACGCTGCTTAACAGGGCCTCGGCTTCACGCTGAAGACCCACCAGATTCTGCTTGATCCGAGTAATGTCTGTGTCAGTATCGCTTAGTCCCTGCGTTTGAAGCCGTAGCTGTTCCAGCAGGCCTACCAGCAATCCAGTCTCCGGCAAGCTGCTCTGCAGAATGGCGGTTTCCACAGCAGCTAATTCGCGGCCGAGTTGCTCAAGTTCTCCATCTATTTTCGCGAGATCCTTGTTAGCCTTCTCAAGCTGCGTTGGCTTGTCGCTCAAGTTTCGCAAGTCAGCCGCGCGCAGGGCAGGCGGATACTTTGCTACGTTTTGGTCACAACGAACCCATTGCTGATGTGCTTCACTAAAGGCCAACGCCTTTTGAAGGAGCTGTCGCCGATGTAATGCCTGGTCTTTCTCGTCGATCTCATCGTGGAGATCTGCGAGGCGTTTCCGATCGGTGTCGAGAACTTTCTGCTTCTTTTCGATTGTTCGGAGCCGCCTGGAACTGCTCTTGAATGCAGTCACGATCTTCCGCTTTTTATACGATGGCGCCTCGTGTAATTCTAAGACTTTGCCGGCCTTGCCTACGTCGTATCCGCCACTGGCTTGCCTGATGATCTCCTCTACGAAAGATTTTTCGTCCGATTCTGCGCTCAGCAAGTCGTGCAGGGAGATATGGTAGCTCTCTGGACGGATCAGCTCAGGCGTCCAATCCATCGTCTCTCCATTCAAGAAGTACTCGCGCTGGACACCATCGACGCGTACTATCAGTTCGCCTCTGCGGGTTGCTAGTGTGGCATCAATCACCGCCTTGCCATATGGCTTGTGGCTGCGCAGCAGCGTCGTCTGTATAGCGTTGGCCAAGGTGGATTTGCCTGATGCGTTGGGCCCGTATACGATGTTGATGTGTTCAGACAGATTCGACAACGAGAGCCCCGTGAAGGGTTCATCGTACATGCGGTCAACTGATATTCGCCTGAATTGGACGCGTCTTGCGTTAGTCATAGTTCCTGCAATTGTTAAGATTAGCGGTATTACTTTTGTGCATTGTCGCGCTGGGACATCAGTGCGTCCAACAGCAATAAGCCTTGGGACGCTAGTAGCGCGGCGAGGTCAGTCGTACCTAAATCCAGCTTGGCCAGGTGATCCTGGTAGTTCTTCACCTTCTGAACACGCGCAAGTTCGTCGCGTGCGGCGGATAGGAGCGATTTGCATTTTGGCGTAGGCGTAACCGCGGCGCCATCGGCGATCAACCGAAGTTCTAGGATCCAACGGGCAAGGGTTCCAGGCGGGTCTGTGAATCGCGCGATGTTATCCAGATTGCGCGCGGGCGTGGTGTTACACTCGACCGTGTCGACTGTGACTTGCAGCGTGTCCATTGGAACCACAAGCTTGTCCAGCGTATCGCTCCATGAGCGTGTGATCAGCTCGCGATGCAGCGCCGTTCGCCCTGTTAGATTCACCCGCAATACCGCATGGCGCAGCTGCTCGTTTTCGCTCTGCAGTCGTCCCGCTTCCCTAGAGACCCTGGCGGTGATTGCAGATTCAATGTCTTTGATATCGGTTGCCTTGCCTACGTCGATGGCGACCTTTTCGTATCGGACGGAAGCTAGCTTCACTTGCGTTACAGAGACGGTGTCTTGCCTGTCGATGTTCAGCATCCAGGGGCCATGCGCGCCCGCTTCACCCGGGTCCAGCGGTTGGAGCGATCCGGGATAAAGCACTGGGGGACTCCCGTCATAGCACTGCGGCTTATGCACATGTCCGAGCAGCCACGCCGCAACCGGCAGCCTTTGCAGGGTTTCCAGAGAAAGCGGCGCATACTGGCTCCCTGATTCACTCACTTCGCCGTGAACAATGCCGACTATGGGCTCGCTTTTCGACGGCAGCTGTAGCGTTTCCAGCGGCGATTTGGAGCAATGCAGGGAAGGAAACGACCATCCCATGAACCACGCGGCCACGCGGCCATCGACGATGAGCGGTTTTGTTTCCCAGGTGCCATTGTGGCCCAGCAGATGGAATCGGTCCTGGCTTACCTCGCTGGCCAGCCGCGGAAAGACGTCGTAGTCGTGATTTCCTGCCACCGCAAACACCTCAATGCCCGCGGACGTCAACGTGCGAACGCCGTGCTTGACGGGGCCATAGGCCTCAAAGTACTTGTTGGACTTATCAACGATGTCGCCTGTCAGGACAACTGCATGCACAGGGTGTTCGAGCGCATAGTCTATTGCTGCATTCCACACGGCGCGGACAGTCAGTTCATCCTGGTTCACGGGCACTTTCGAGGGGTACCGCCCTATGTGCGCATCGGCAATTACTAAGACCTGGGTCATTCAATCAAAAGTCTGGCAAGAAAGAATTTGATTATGTTTACATCGGATCTTGAAAAAAGTTCCCGTGTTCAAACATTGTTTAGAGCAATCGTAGTTGCTTTGAGGTCGATACTCGATCCATCCTGCTATGGCATGCAGCGGCTCCCGGTCAGCCCGGTTCAGACGCTGTTATGCCAGCCGCGGCGCAGCATTCGCGGGCCTTATGGACGCCTTAACCCAGAAAATAGCCGGAGTAGCCCCTTTTACATGTTCAGGATGGCTCCCAATAGCGCATCGTAGGGCGGGCTTGCATGGACCCAGTGCGCACTTCATCGCACTGGGCTGTCCAGACCATCAGCGCCGCCTGCTCCAGCGGCCTGTTCATTGGAAAGCACGGTTACGGAAAACACCTGATCTGGGCGAAGGCAATCACAAAGGACTAAGTCACGCACGCGATGCTGCCAATTCAATTAATGATCGTTCTGTACTTACTACGCCGTAATGCATTACCGTGACCGGCCCTATTGCCATAAGGCCACCGGGTTGCTTCAGCCTGGATTGCGCTACGCAGGCCAGGGCAGCCGCGACGAAGCCTACTGCGGCAGCGCTGGCGGGCGCACCTGCGGCAGCGATGCCTTCCGCGCGATTTCAGAAGCCGCAGGGACCTGATTTGCAACAGGCCTGCCCTTATCAAGCTCAGTCATCCGCTGACGTATCCTGCGCGGTTGAGCACTGCACCCGGCATGATGCATTTGGCCAGCCCCAAAGATCCTTGGCAAGGATCTTGCCAAGGATGGGCGGCCTGTTGATTCAGGCAGCGGTTGCGCAGTGCCTGGGGTGTGCGGTGATGTCTTACGCTGGGCCTCAGCAAAAGACAGGGGCGCTCCCAGGATCTGAAAGCGCCCCTGCATTGCTTGTTATCGAAAGGCCGAATGCTACTTGACCAAGATCATTCGCTTCGTCTGCATAAAGGCGTCGCCTGCCCGGATCTGGTAGATGTAGATCCCGGAGGCCAAGCCTTCCGCACGGAACGGAACCGAATGGCTGCCCGCCACGAGCTGCTGTCCCTGAAGCAACGTGGCGACTTTCCTTCCGAGTACGTCGTGGACTGTAAGCGTTACGCGCTCTGCAGAGCCCAGCGTAAAGCCAATGTTCGTAGTCGGGTTGAATGGGTTGGGATAGTTCTGGTTCAGCACAAAATCTTCGGGAAACTCTGTCTGTGTGGCGATGGGGTGCTGATCTCTTGGAGACATCGCAACGGTTTCCCATTCCGCCGGAGTATTCCACCACTGACCCCCAGCGTTGTACTTGCGCGAGGTCTGAATCTGGTGTTCGCGCGTGCCTGAATCCCGGTCGTTGAGCACGATATCGATGGCCATGTAACGGATGGGATCGCCGGCCCCTGGGGGCGACAGTACCGCATCGCCGGTTGAAGTCTCCTGTATTCCGTCAAGCGGCAGGACACCCAGGATCTTGTAGCCAATCTGGTTGCCGCTGTTATCCATCCACGCGTTGTACACTGCGCCGCCAACTTCGCCGACACCAGGGTTGCCTACCTCCCAGAATGCAGCGCTGCCTCCGTCGCGGCCCGCGATGCGGAATTGGTAGTCTGCGTACATGCCACGGCTAAAGTCCTGATGCGGCGTACCAAAAATGACATCTCCACCGTCGTCGGTCACGTCATAATTGGCCCAGCCGATTTCAATGGTATCGTAGTTCCACGGATCACCGGTTCCAGAGCTCGGAAGGTCTATCTGGTCATCACGCACTTCCGCATAGAGCCACAGCTCGTTGAGCTGGGAATACCCGAGCCAAAAAGTGCCAGACAGATCGTCGTCATTTTCCGGTGGCGTTTGGACATCCGCGAGCTTGTAGTGGCTTTGATTCAGCATGAAGGGCAGCCAGTCGCTATGGAACCCACTTCCAGAGGCGTTGCCGCTGGCAAAGTCTGTAAGCAGCATGCCGGCCTCAGCGTCTGTGAGTTCAAGGATTACGGGCGCGAGCGACAGGTCGGCGTTCGTGGGGTTAGCCATGCTGTTGGTAACGTCCTTGTTCTCTACCCCAAACTGACTCAGCGACGCCACGCCGTAATATGGACTATACATGAAGGCATTTGTAGCTCCCGGAGCCACTGTGGGGTGGACGTACTGCAGGTAATGCGTAAGGCTGAAATCCATCGCGTCGCCAGGAATGGTCCCCATTTCGAAGACGCCATCGGCACCGGCATCTGTGAATGCATTGCTGCTGCCGTAGACCCGGTACCCCCCAAAACTGGCATCATGCGTCCAAGAGATCTTGTTGCCTTCGGGCAGCGTTTCCACCATGACGCCTGACATGGCGGCAGGCGGCGCATCGGCGATCGTCAAATCAAGGCCTGCGCTCCCGATGTAGACATCGTCAAACCAGATGCTGTTGCCGCCGGTGTTGTGGTCGAAAAATGCACCTAGAGATTTGACGTTGGTCCACTCGAATTCCTTCCAGTACTGGGGGTTATTGGTTGTATTGCCGCATTCGTCATCGTAGTCACCCACGCGCTGCGTGGCGTTGGACCAGCTGCCGCCGTACCACCAGTTGTCTGCAAGGCCCAGGGTTCCGCGAGCACTGGCCAGGTCGGCACATTTTTCCGGGGGTAACGGGATGTCAAGCGTGTGCCAGTTGCCATCCTTCATGCTTGCAGGAACGCGCCAGACCAGCCGCATGGGCAGATCATCGGGCTGTCCGTTCGTTTTGTCCTCAAACATGATGAACGTGTTGTCTTTGCTTGCATTGTCCTGATGGACCCGCAGCTTGAGATGTAGGATATCGTTGCTAGTAAGGTTGCCTGTCAAGTCCTTGCCAACACCGGGGTCCCAGCCAAAAAACTGGTAAGACCAGTCGCTGTAATCGTAGCGTATCGAGATCTCATTCGGATCGTTTTGATCGGCTTCTTCGGTGCCACCTACATCGGGGATGCTGGTGTTGGTGCCGTTGCGAAAGAAGATAAAGTCGCTGCCGAGCGCAGGCCCAGCCTGGGCGAGTGCCAGGGCGGCGGGTGATGCGATCAGCATCGCGAGGCATGTAACAAACTGTTTCATGGTGATAATTTGGATATCAGGTGATTTGGTAAAGGAAACGGTTCCACGAAAAGGTACTGAAAATATTGCAACATTGAGAAGTGCAACCGCAACAAATGCAACCGCTTGGGGGTGCTGCGCCCGTGCGAAGTTCCAGGTGCTTGCGGCGACGCGGTTGCGATGCATCAGGGTGGGTGCTCCATCCGAAGGACCAGCAGGCCTTAAAGCTCGATGCTTCCGATGGGCCGTGCATTCCGTAAAGACGCAGAATGCCGTAAGTCGAGATTCGGCATCCGCCTGCTGGGCCGCTGCCCCGCCAGGCTCCACGAGGATTCGCCCATTGCCGCTCTATCTCCTTGGAATGTGGGGTGACGAATCCCGCGGCAGCCTGAACGTTAAGGGCCCTAGCGATTTCGCTCCATTGCCGACGCCTCGCGTGGCGCACATGGACCCGGCCGTTGGCAGTACGCAGGATCGGGCAGGGCGCACCCGGCGCACTCGGAAGGCAAAGTGGCACCCGACTTGTCTCACTTCGCGGCGTGAGCTTGGCCCCTACGAATGCCACACGGGGTCTGGCAGCTGCTTTACGATGCGCAGGGTTTTGATGTTGACGCGGATCACTCTGGCCAGGAGCTTCAGCGGATAAGCAGGGTCCTGCATGGTTTCCAGGGCTTAGCGGCCGGCCGCCTGGTATACGCGCACGAAGTCGATCAGCATCGTCTGCGGAAACGCGCTGGTGTCCACGCGGCCACCCCAGGCCCCGCCGACGGCAATATTGAGGATGAGGTAAAAGGGCTTGTCGTATGGCCAGGCATCGATGCCAGTGCCCTCATTGCGGTACGTGAAAACGGGGACCGTATCTACGAAGGTTCGAATAAAGTCAGGTGACCACTCCAAGGCATACGTATGAAAAGCTGTCGTAGCGCCTTCGACAAGCAGCGAATCGGTCTTTTGCGTGCCCGCCTGCCACTGGTACGCCTTGGAGTGCGCGGAGGAATGAATCAAGCCAGGGTTATGCCCCACATGCTCCATGATATCGATCTCGCCCACATCCGGCCAACCGCCCTGCGCAAAGGTCCAGTCCGCCGGCATCATCCAAATCGCAGGCCAGGTTCCGCGGGCCGCAGGAAGCTGGGCGCGAATCTCGACCCGACCATACTGAAGGTCCTTCTTGCCCCGCGTAATAAGGCGCGCAGAAGTGAATGCACGGCCTCCATAAGGCTCGTGGCGCGCCGTAAGGTGCAACACGCCCTCCCGAACCGCAGCGTTCGCCATACGACCACGCGTATAGTACTGAAGCTCGTTATTGCCCCAGCCGTGACCACCGACGGCATACCCCCAGATGGTTGAATCAGGAAGGCCCGCATAGTCAAACTCATCAGACCATACGAGCGTCCACGAAGGCGGCGTCGTGCAGGCCGGCGCCAGCAGTAGCACGAAAAGGAGCCTCACGGGCCCTGCGGCGCGAGAAACACGTCGATCCTGTCGATTGCTCCAGTGCGCGCAAATATGCCTTGGCTGTCGGCAGGTGTCAGCGCCAGGGTTGCCTGCTCGCTGGATGCGCCCGATGCATACTGAATGTGCAGCGCCGGATGCGCTGCCTGGTGGTAGACGATCAGTACCTGGATGTACGTGAAGCCAAGCGTGCCTGGACTCAGCTGCACCGTTCTGGATTCGCCGCGCGTGTCATAGTAGGTGAACGGGGCGGGTGCGCGCAGGAATTCACGCGGCCGCAAGAGCGCGCCGCTGAATGTAAGCCTGCCACTGCGCACACGTACCCCAAGCTCGTTCCACCGCCCGAGGATATCCTCCTTTACCTGGCCCGTCATCCCTGGCTGCTGTGCACCCATATGCGCAGGCGTATGCGAATACGGATCCGTAGGAAATGCGCCGTACTCCTCGGGCGTCTTGTGATCGCCAATGCCGGCCCGGAGCGCGTAATACAAGGTGGCCAGTTCCGCAAGCGCGCCCGCGTCCATGCCCGCGTCGAGGCCTCGGTAATGGACCTCCTGCACGGCGAGCAGAAGCTTGGAAACCATATGCCAGTAGATGCAGCCCAAGCCCTCGTACTTGAAGAACACACCCGACCGGCCAGTGAAGAACCGGTGGCTAAAGACCGCTTCATAGATGTCCAGGATCGCCGCGCGGTCCCGCTCGACATCATTCGCATACCCTGCATGGGTCAGCGCATCAAGCGCCGACGCTACGCTGTCGCTGTTTTGCAGCGACGGATGAAAGTAATAAGTGCCGGACGCTGTGCACCCTACAATAGAATCGTCGCCAGACGCAATGAGGCGCATAAGAAGCGGAGCGCGTTCAACAAGCGCCGCTGGCACGATGGACTTCTGCATGAACCCGGCCAAGTCGCGGTCGGGATACAGAAGGTAGCTCTTCTGATTTGCCCGCCAAAGCGCACTCTGACGCAGTGCCTTGAGAAGACGTATAGCCTCTTGAACCGCAACCTGACCGGAGGCGAGTGCAGCCACCTGACCTTCCAGCATAAGTGGCAGCCGCCCGACACCTATGTCGGCATGGCCGAGATGCGCAATAAGGTTGTATGCATGGTACAGCCCGTCCTGCCGCCGGCTCTGGGCAATGGCGATGTCTATGTGGCGCAGCGCGCTCCTGCAGAAGCCCGCAAGATCGTCGCCCTGCACGCTGCGAACGGAGCCGGTGAACCCAAGTGTGTAGAAACCTTGTCGATAGTCACTCCCGGCTTTGCTCAGCGCGTCCATCAATAGGCGGCCCTCCAGACCGCGCTCCAAGGCGGACTGTAGGGAATCCCGCCAGGCGGCTACCTCTTCGGACAGCATGACCGCGCAATCTCCGCACTGCGCGAAAAGCTCGGCGCACATGAGAAGCAGAGGTCGCAAGTAGCAAAGCGTGACCACGGATACGCCCCATCCCACCAGTGCGTTGTTGGCATCATTCCATTCAGGTCGCTGCGTGTTCATCCAGATACCGGCACCCGGAATGAAGCTGGACAGGCGCGCACAGATGGAAACGATCAGCTTTTCGGCGAGCGTGACCAGGAGCACAGAGCCCTGTTGGTCCAAGACCAACTTGCCATCTGTGCCGAGGGCACGTACGCGCGCCTCGATGCGCGCGGCCAGAGCAGCATCAAAGGTGAGGGTGTCGTGCGGATCAGCCAGCAGGGCGGCATACGGCTTGATGCGGTACGGGACATTGGCATACGCAAAGACCTGGGCGCCAAGAAGCGCTGGAAGTAGCGCCGGATAGTGCGACCGGGCGATCTCCAGCAGTCGGTGCAGATACACGGTCTGGTGGTCGCCCCAGTATCCGATGTGCGCCCAGGGATCCTGCGGATTAGGTTCTTCCCAGTCAATCCCGGCGCGGGTGATCCGGTACGGGTTGTACCCGTCGGCGGTGGAAGCATTAACGAACGTACAGATCATCCCGACCACACAGGCCGGGTAGGACAAGGCGAGCGCTTCCCAGTTCTGAAAGATGTCGCGCCAATTACCCTCATAGTCCAGGCGCAGGGATCCGTCCGCATGGCGCACATTAATGCTGAACTGGTTCCACGGCCGGCTCGGATCACCATGGCGTCGGCTGAACGTCCAAGGGAGGTACTCCAGACACAGGCGTCGCAGCTTCGGGTCGTCGCGCGCATATTCCTGCAGCGCCTGAATAGTGAGTTCGGACGGCAGGCGCTCGCCAAGCGTCGCTGCCAAAGGCCTGTTGCGTGTCTCCACAAAGTCCACCACATCGCGCCGCGTGATGCGATACTGTGCATAAGGCATGCCGCCCCGCATCACGTTGAAGAGCGTGTTGGCGGCATGCCTGGCATTGATTACCGTTGCATTTGTACACTGGAATCCATCCGCAAGCCCGATAATGCGCCGCAGCCTGTCGCCATCGCGCTTGGTTGCCCGGTCCACCGCTTGTTGAAGCGCCGCCGGATCCTGCGTGAGCCGCTGCGCCAGTGCGGCAACATCGGGATAGCCCTGGTTGAGATCCAGAGCAAAGGTCCATGAGCGGGATTCCCCAGGCGACAGGGTTATTTCGCTGGCTACCAGGTAGGTCCCGCGCATGGCACGAACGTCGTGCTCGCTCCGAATCGGCTGGTCGCGCCGAAAGGCCGAGACCTGGCGCTCCGAAAGCAGTGTCGCCTTCGCGTCGAGTCCGACAGACCACGCCGTCGTGCACCGCAAGGATTCGGTGGGCTCCGGGCGATCTACAATGTGGGCGCTGAGCGCGTAGACGCCCACATAGCCAATCAGTTCATTGCGCTTGTACGCATCGACCAGCGTGCTGCGCTCGTTTTGCAGCCCGAGCGAAACCCCATGCGGCAGCATGTTGCGCAGTCCATCCAGCACATGGATCGTGCGCGCATGGCTGCCTTCATTCGCCAGCGTCACCTGCCGGACAAAACCATACCGGTCGCACGTTTGCCATGTGTAGGAGAATCGGAGCTCCAGGTCCAGGTTGACTTCCTCAAAGCAAACCTGGTGCCCTAGGATGCTCTTGTACAGGTGCCGCTCTACAGCGTGGTGTCCCTCACAGCGATCAGAAAGGGGCTCCCACAGCGCTGGCGTACGAAAGATGGTAAGCGGCCCCGTATGGTGGTGAGCATAATGAAGCTTATCATCGGTGACGTACGGAAAGAGCGCATGCTCCGCGCTCCTTCGCCCGGCGGTCAGGCCGCCGCGACTGGATACGAACAGCCAGTGATCAGCGCTGCTGACGATGGACATCAGAAATGGCTGTAGTGCGTCGTAGCGGTGCACTACATACCATGTGTCGCCTCCTCGTGCGATGAGTGCGCCCTCAGCGTTGCCTGCCGATGCCTTGAACAAGCGGTCTTCTGGAAGCGGCAATCGTTACTCTCCGACGAAGAACGGGATGTTTGCGTGCGCTGCGCTGCCATGCCCGTCCCGGACGTACACAAAGAGGCGGTAGGCTCCGGACGCCTGGGGTGCAATAAGATGAACGGTGTCCGACACAGGCGCTTCGATCAAACCGGTGAGGGTCGCCGGGACTTCTTCGTCATCGCCTCCGTGCGCCACGCTGGTGCTTTCGTATTTGATCTCCCACGAGTAGGTCAGAGAATCGCCTTCGGCATCATGGGCTACGACCGCCGCGGCGTATGAAGCGGACGGCTCCAGGCGGACACTGTCAGTGGCAGCGCGGCCATCCAGCGTCAGGCGCTCCAAGCGCGGCGTGCGATTGTCCGGCCAGGATCCGTTCCAGATGTGGTGCATCACATCCACGGCTTCGGTCTTCTCGCCCGATTCCAGGAAGATGCCGTACCAAGTCGGGGTGCGTTCCTGTTTTTGCCCCCACAGGAACACATACGAACCGAGGCACTGCGTGGTATCCGACGCGATGGCGATCTCGTACCGTTCCCGGTAGAAGTCGGCCTTGACGGAGCTATTGTTTTCAATCGGTGTGCCCCACGGCGTGGTGAGTACCTCCCAGTGCCCGGTGGCACCCCATTCCGTAACCATGTACGGGCCATTCCAGCCAGCAGCAAGTAGGTCGCCGGGCAAGTTGACAATCGCCGCATAGCTCTGAAAGCTCAGCAGATCCAGGTCCGGCGCCCGCTCTTTGATGTCGCTGATGAGCTCAGGCCACAGGCCGGCCAGCATCGTAGTCGTTGGATGGTTTCCATCCACCTCATGAATCATCCTGGAGATGTCATTGACCGCATTCCAAACGGCCGGGTTGGAAGCGCCGAGGTTCAACTCGTTGCCGATGCCCCACATGAGCAAGGCCGGATGGTCCTTGTACAGCAGCACCTCTTCACGGACCGCTTCCAGCTGTGCGGCAACGGCATCCGCATCATCGTAGTCAAACCCAAACACGCCCCGTCCCTGACCTTCCCGCTCGCGCGCGATCTCGATGCCCATAGTGACATACAGCCCGTTGGCATGGGCGCGGTCCAAGACCTCCATGCCCGTAGACTGGCCGTTGTCGGTGCGCCAGGTGCGAAACGAATTGCCGCCATGGGCCGCGAGCCTTTCGACATCGCCAAACTCCAAGCCCGCGCCATGGATATAGAACGGCGCACCATCCACATAGAGCTGGTAGGCTCCGTTCATCTGTCGGATTTCCACCTTGGCGGGCCCGGGTGCACGGCTGCATGCGGCAACCAAGACTAGCGCTGCGACGGGCCACCACTTTTGTGAAGTCATGGGTCTACAAACTTTATGTGTCCTGCTGCTTAAGGAAGGATTCGAGTTCCTCCAGCGACTTGCCTTTGGTTTCTGGCACCCGCGTGATGACGAAGGCCAGGCCTAGCAGGGCGAAGATGCCGTAGAGCAGAAAGGTCAGGGCGTTGCCAAGGTTGGCCAGCTCCCAGGGGAAGAACTGCTGCACGGCCCAGCTTACTGCCGAGTTGATCAGACCCACGAAAGAGATTGCCAGGCCGCGAATGCGGTTGGGGAACAGCTCAGAGAACAGCACCCACATCACCGGACCGACTGACACCGCGAAGGAAGCCACAAAGGCCAAAATGCTGAGCAGAATCAGCATCGAGTTCATCTCGATGGCAGCCGTGATGATCTCTGACTGGTACTGCAGTGCCATCGCGGCACCCGCGGTCGTCTCGACCGCCTCCTTGAAAGCAAGGTCCGAGGTGAACGTCTCGCCAGCCATCGGCATCAGGGCTGTGCTGACTTCAGCGGGCAGGGTGCTCAAGGCGTCGGCCTCCAGCGTATACGAAGCCGACCAGAAGCCGTACGCCAAGACCACCATAGAAACAGCGACGCCGGCGAGTCCAGCAACCAGCAGCGGCTTGCGTCCTATACGGTCAATAAGCAGGATGGCCACGACGGTGAACGCCAGGTTGACCAGCCCCACCAGGATGGCCTGCATAAAGGAGGCGTCCGTTCCGATACCGGACTGCTCAAATATCATCGGAGCATAGAAGAACACCGCGTTGATGCCGGTGATCTGCTGCACCACGGCGATCACGATGCCGATCAGGAGGACCAGCCGCAGCGCAGGCGCAAACAGCGCGGACAGCTTGGCTTTCTCCTTGTGCGCGTCTGAAGCCAGGCTCTGCTTAACATCATTCAGGTCGCGCAGGGCGGCTGTTTCGCCGCTTGCCCGGGTCATGATCGCAAGGCCCGCGTCATGCCTTCCTTTCATCACCAGCCAGCGTGGGCTTTCAGGCACAGCAAAGAGGCAGAGGAAGTATAGGATCGCGGGGAGCGTTTCAAGGCCCAGCATCCAGCGCCAGTTGTGGGGCCCGAACATCAAGGATGTCGCCCAGGCGGCGTCCGACTGCCCAAGCTGCAAGATGAGGTAGTTGGTGAAGAAGGCGACAGAGATGCCGATGACGATGTTCAGTTGGTTGAAGGACACCATCTGACCGCGCATCGCGGGCGGGGCTATCTCTGCGATGTACATGGGCGCGATGATGAGCGATGCTCCTACACCCAGGCCGCCGATCATCCGGGCGACAACCAGAAACGTGAAACTCGGTGCGAGCGCCGAACCTATGGCGGAGATCGCATAGAGCACAGCAGCACCATAGAGCACGTTGCGCCGTCCGACGGCATCGCTCAGCGGTCCGGAGACCATCATTGCCAGCGTAGCCGTCAGCGTGAGTGAGCTGACAGCCCATCCGAGCTGAAGGGAGGAAAGTGAGAATTCAAGCTCAATGAACTTGACTACGCCGGAGATAACCGATGCGTCGAAGCCCATAAGGAATCCGCCCAATGCGACAATGAGCGCGGTTCGGGCGACATATGTTCTGTTGGCCATGCTTCAGAAGCTCGAGTGATGTGCAGGCTGCGAAGTTGCGGCTGCCATTTGCAGAATATAGCAGGCCAAACGGAATTTTAATCTCCATTCCGGCCGCCGCGCCATCTGGAAGGCACGCCTGCTGCACCGGGCGGCCTCAGTCTGCGCGGCATCGCGAACGTCCGCACCAAGCGGGGCATGTCCGGACATCTGGTCTGCGGCTTGCAGGCCAGGGGGCCAAGGCACGCCGCTGCCAATGGCTAGCCCGGATAAATTGTGCGCCGTGAAAAGGCGCTTTCCTGTGGCGGGTGCGGACCCCGCCCAACACCGGTCGCTCCAGTTGGTAGCGGCCTCAGCGTATTGTGGAGGTAACGACATGGAATGAAGCACTGGGGTTAACGGGCCCCATTACGTGGCTTAGCGACCCTGCGGGCCGGAACGTGCGTGAACGCCGCGCAGGCCTCGAAACGGGTGTTGCGAGTGTCGACCTTCCGTTTTTATGGGGAAGACCGCTGCGGCTCGGGAAGAGCGCGTCAGAAGCACCGAGACCGACGCGCCAGGGGTATGGGCGCGGGCCCGCATGGAAGATCAGGGCAGTAGCAACACGGGAAGCCCTGTCGGTGCTGTTGCACGCAGCAACCGGGACCCCGCGCGGGGCAGGCTGGGCCGTCAGGGTGGCGGATGGGCCCGTACTACTGAAGACGCGGGGTACTGCTCGTCGAGGGAATGGGCCCTAAGTTGAACGCTGTATGGAACGGACAAAAGGCCTGACTACGGACGCACGTCTAACAGGGTCAAAGAAGGTTCGGAGACTCCAGACCATACGGCATGCGAAAGCGAAGGACGATCCCAACGGGCGATTTCACGCACTGGCCGACAAGGTGTGGCGCATGGACTCTCTCAAGGAAGCGTGGTCGATGGTCCGCCGCAATGGCGGATTGGCGGGCGTGGATGGAGAAAGCATTGCGGACGTTGAAGCGTACGGCGTGGCGCGCTGGCTGGGGGCATGGTCGCAGGACTTGCGACTGGAGGCATACTGCGGTACCAGCCTAGTGTAGTGTCCGAAACATAAGGCGTCTATGCGGAGGCGGCTGCGAGGGCCTTCCGCGCCCGGTCCACCTTCTCGAGAATCTGCGCGGCCGACTTCGTCCAGACGAAGGGCCGGGGGTTGTCGTTGTAGGTCTCGATGTAGTGTTTCAGGCTCGATTCGAGGTGGGGGACCGAGTGGAAGACGCCGCGGCGGATCCGCTTGTGCGTCAGCGTGCTGAAGAAGCGCTCGACGAGGTTCAGCCACGAGGAGCTGGTCGGGACGAAGTGGAAGTGGACCCGCCCCGTGTTCTCGGCCCATTCCCTGACCTTGCGGTGCTTGTGAGTCGAGTAGTTGTCCAGGATGATGTGTATCTCCCGTCTCTTCGGCACCTCCAACCACTTTCAGGCTGCAGCATGTCTTCTCAACTGCAGGCTGCCTCGCGATGCGCTAGAGATGCGCGAACAGGATATTGTTGCAGCCCGGGACGCACACCTCCGGCGTGTTTCTACCAGCGTACCCTGGCTTGACTCTTGTACTGTGATCCCAGAT
>LXNJ01000454.1_pt1 | contig 29314 bp, 19 predicted proteins | sample 809081 | NCBI WGS metagenome assembly LXNJ01 (sample SAMN04870510, study PRJNA318959) | sponge metagenome | biome: sponge; feature: marine sponge reef; material: water | host: Petrosia ficiformis | place: Greece: Milos, Mediterranean Sea | collected 2013-05-29 | depth 5-7 m | reverse complement strand
CGCCGCGCGGCCCGCCAGACGCCAGTTTTGCATGTAAGGCCAGACACGTTCTCCCGCCCCATCGTTTAATGGAGTCCGATCCAAGTTTCCCCGCGGTTCGAAGGGCACTAGTTTGGACGCCTCCGGGGAATCCGGACGTGGTGATTTGAGGCGGATTGCAGCCACGCAAAACAATCGCTAAAGAGCCACGCCCCGGGCGCGATTCTTTGGCGGCCGGGCTTTTTTTTGGGGTGAACGCGGTGTCCGAAGGCAGAGAAGGCAGAGAAGGACGGGTCGCACAGATTCGGGAGGCGCTCAACCGGCGCATCCTCCTGATGGATGGCGGCACGGGTACGATGATCCAGCGGCTGGACCTTGCCGAGGCGGACTACCGCGCGGGTCCGCTCGCGGATCATCCGCAGCCTCTGTTCGGGAACCACGACGTGCTGTGCCTCACGCGTCCCGACGAGATCGCGTCCCTCCACCGGGGCTACCTGGAGGCCGGGGCTGATTTCATCACGACGAACACCTTCAATGCCCAGGCCATCTCCCAGGCGGACTACGGCATCTCTCCCGCGCACGGCAATGAGGGGTTGATCCGCGAACTCAACGTGGCGGCCGCACGGCTCGCTCGCCGGGCCGCCGACGACTTCACGCGCGACGATCCGACCCGCCCCCGCTTCGTACTCGGGAGCCTGGGTCCGACGAACCGGACCGCGTCCCTCTCGCCGGACGTGGAGAACCCCGCATTCCGCGCCGTCACGTTCGACGAACTGGCCGAAGCGTACCGCGCCCAGGCGGAGGGGCTGCTCGAGGGCGGCGCCGACGTGCTGCTCGTCGAGACCGTGTTCGACACGCTGAACGCGAAGGCCGCGATCTACGGCATCCTCGAACTCGGCGCGGAGCTCGGCGAAGCGCTCCCGATCGCCGTGTCGGGGACGATCACGGACCTGTCGGGACGCACGCTCTCCGGGCAGACGGTCGAGGCGTTCTGGCTCTCCATCCGTCACGCGGACCCCCTCTTCGTCGGTCTCAACTGCGCGCTCGGAGCCGAGGAACTCGAGCCTTACGTGGCGGAACTCTCGGCCGTGGCCGACGTCCCCGTGAGCTGCCACCCCAACGCGGGTCTCCCGAACGAGTTCGGCGGTTACGACGACACGCCCGACCACGTGTCCGGACTTCTGGGCAACTTCGCGGACCGCGGGCTCCTCAACCTCGTCGGCGGCTGCTGCGGGACGGAGCCCGAACACATCCGGGCCATCGCCGAGCGCATCGAAGGCGCGACCCCGCGACCGATTCCCGCGATCGAGCCGCTGCCCCGGTTCTCGGGTCTCGAGCCGCTGGCGATCCGGCCCGACACACTGTTCGTGAACATCGGCGAGCGCACGAACGTCACGGGTTCGGCCCGCTTCGCGCGCCTGATCCGCGAGGACGATTTCGACGAAGCGGTCGAGGTCGCGCGCGACCAGGTGCTGAACGGCGCGCAATTCCTCGACGTGAACATGGACGAGGGTCTCCTCGACTCCGAAGCCGCGATGACGCGCTTCCTGAACCTCATCGCGGCGGAACCCGACATCGCCCGCGTCCCGACCGTCATCGACTCCTCGCGCTGGGAGGTCATCGAGGCGGGGCTGAAGTGTACGCAGGGGAGGGCGGTCGTGAACTCGATCTCGCTCAAGGAGGGGGAGGAGGCGTTTCTCGAGCAGGCGGCCCGCATCCGCCGCTACGGGGCCGGCGTCATCGTCATGGCCTTCGACGAGCAGGGGCAGGCGGACACGGTGGACCGCAAACTGGAGATCTGTGCCCGCGCCCACCGCCTCCTGCTCGGCGCCGGCTTCCGCCCCGGGGAGATCATCTTCGACCCCAACGTGTTCGCCGTGGGGACGGGAATCGCGGAACACGACGAGTACGGGGTCGCCTTCATCGAATCCGTCCGCCGGATCAAGCGCGAACTGCCCGGCGCGATGACGAGCGGCGGCATCAGCAACATCTCCTTCTCCTATCGGGGGAACGATGCCGTGCGGGAGGCGATGCACACGGCCTTCCTGTACCACGCGATCGCGGCGGGACTCGACATGGGGATCGTGAACGCGGGGCGGCTCCCCGTCTACGACGACATCGACCCGGAACTGCTCGAAACGGTGGAGGATGTCCTCCTCGCCCGCAGGCCCGAGGCGACGGAGCGGCTGACGGACCTCGCGGGCCGGATTCGCGACGAAGGAATCGAGACCCGGGTGGACGACGCCTGGCGTTCGCAGGATGTCGAGGCGCGGCTCGAGCATGCCCTCGTGGAAGGGATCGTCGAGCACATCGAGGAGGACGCCGAGGAGGCCCGCCTCCTGTTCGGCAAGGCGCTCGAGGTCATCGAGGGGCCGCTCATGGCCGGGATGAACCGCGTCGGCGACCTGTTCGGGAGCGGGCGCATGTTCCTGCCGCAGGTCGTGAAGTCGGCGCGCGTGATGAAGCGGGCCGTCGCCTTCCTCGTCCCCCACCTGGAGGCCGAGAAGGCGGCCCGGGCGTCCTCCGCGGCGGGCACGAACTCCGGCTCCGCCGGGGCGGCCCGGAAGGGGAAGGGGACGATCCTCCTCGCGACGGTTAAGGGAGACGTCCACGACATCGGGAAGAACATCGTCGGCGTCGTCCTGCAGTGTAACGGCTATGACACCGTGGATCTCGGCGTCATGGTCCCCCCGGACCGCATCCTGACGGAGGCGCGGGCCCATGGCGTGGACGTGATCGGGCTCAGCGGCCTGATTACGCCGTCGCTGGACGAGATGGTGCGGGTGGCGAGCGAGATGGAACGGCAGGAGTTCGAGTTGCCGCTCCTCATCGGAGGCGCGACGACGTCACGGAAGCACACGGCGGTCAAGATCGAGGAGCGGTACTCGGGGGCGACCGTGCATGTGCTCGACGCTTCGCGGGCGGTCGGAGTCATGCGGAAGCTCCTGGGAGATGGCGGCGGGGCCGACTTCGTGGAGCAGACGCGCGCCGAATACCGGCGCCTGCGCGCCGAGTACCGGGGAGGGAGGCGCCCGCTCGCGACGCTCCAGCGAGCCCGCGCGAACCGGCTTTCGGTCGATGCGGCCGCGTCGGTGCCGCCCCCGCGGAAACCCGGAGTGCACATGTACGATCCGTTCCCGCTGGAGGAACTGGTCGAATACATCGACTGGACCCCGTTCTTCCGGACCTGGGAGATGAAGGGTCGCTTCCCCGGGCTGCTCGACCACCCCGAACGAGGCGCGGCGGCGCGGGCGCTGTACGACGATGCCCGACGGCTGCTCGACGAGATTCTCGAAGACGGATCCCTGACGGCGCGGGCGATCGCGGGACTGTACCCGGCCAACGCGCGAGGAGACGACCTCGTCTTCTTCTCCCCGGCCGGCTCTCTGGAGGACTCGCCGGAGGGCTCGCTGGAGGGTGCCCGACGCGAGTTGCTGCGGGTTCCGCACCTCCGGCAGCAGATGGATCGCTCGTCGGGCGCGAACGTCAGCCTGGCCGATTTCATCTTGCCCGAGACGGCCGGGGCCACCGACTGGAGCGGCGCCTTTGCCGTGACGGCCGGGATCGGCCTGGAGGCACTCTGCGCCCGTTTCGAGGCGGCCGCCGACGACTACCAGAGCCTCCTCGCGAAGTCGCTCGCCGACCGGCTGGCCGAGGCGCTGGCCGAACGTCTGCACGAGATCGTGCGGACGGAACTCTGGGGGTACGCACGCGACGAAGCGCTCGACAACGAGGCCCGGATCGCGGAGCGCTACGTCGGGATCCGCCCGGCCCCCGGTTATCCGGCGTGTCCCGACCACTCCCAGAAGGCGCTCCTGTTCGACCTTCTCGACGTGGAGCGTCGTGTCGGGATCCGCCTTACGGAAAACTACGCCATGCACCCCGCCGCCTCGGTGTCCGGGTGGTACTTCGCGAGGCCGGAGGCCCGGTACTTCGGTCTGGGCCGCATCGGGCTCGACCAGGTGGAGGACTACGCCGCGCGCAGCGGCATCCCTCTTGCCGAGGCGGAGCGCCGTCTGTCGCCCAACCTCGGATACGACCCGGATCCGGCACCTGAGGCCACGGCATGAGCGACCGGCTGCGGGAGTGGATCGGGGGAGACGAGGTCCACCTGATCGACGGCGCGATGGGGACGGTGCTGTACGAGAGCGGCGTGTTCGTGAACCAGTGCTACGACGAACTGAACCTCTCCGAGCCCGACCTCGTGCTGGGCGTCCACGCCGACTACGTGCGGGCGGGGGCGCAACTCATCGAGACGAACACCTTCGGCGCGAACCCCGTCAAACTGGAACCGTTCGGCCTCGAGCCGTCCGCGCACGAGATCAACGTGACGGCCGCGCGCCTGGCCCGGCAGGCGGCCGGCGAGCGCGCCGAAGTCCTGGGGGCGATCGGCCCGCTCGGGATTCGCATCGAACCCTGGGGTCCCACCTCGGTGGACGAGGCGGCCGGCCTCTTCGGGCGGCAGGTCGCCGCGCTCGCGGAAGGCGGCGTCGACGGTTTCATGCTCGAGACGTTCTCCGATCTCGACGAACTGCTGCAGGCGGTGCGGGCGGTGCGGACGGTGGCGGGCGCGGCGCCGGTCTTCGCGCAGATGACGTTCGGCGACGCGGGCCACACGGAATACGGCGCCACGATCGAAGCCGCGGCGGCGGCGCTGGAGCAGGCCGGTGCGGACGTCATCGGCCTCAACTGCTCGGTCGGTCCCTCCTCGATGCTGTTCGGCGTGGAACGCATGGCGGCGGCCACATCGCGCCCGGTGTCCGCGTTGCCCAACGCGGGACTGCCGCGCGACATCGGGGACCGGAAGATGTACCTCGCGAGTCCGGAGTACATGGCCCGCTACGCCCGGCGCATGGCGGCGGCGGGCGCCCGCTTCGTGGGAGGGTGCTGCGGCACGTCGCCCGAGCACACGCGCCTGACCGCGACGCTGCTGGGGACCCGCGGACCCGGGCCGGCTCGCGTGTCCGTCTCCTCCCGGGGCGACGAGGGTGGCCAGGCGGCGGCCGAGCCGCCTCCGCTCGCCGACCGCTCGGCCCTCGGCCGTCGTCTCGCGCGCGGCGAGTTCGTCCGGGCGGTGGAGTTGACGCCGCCCCACGGGTGGGATCCGGGCGAACTGCTGGCGGGCGCCGGCCGCCTCCGCGACGCCGGCGTGCACACCGTCCACATCGTCGACGGCCCCGCGCACAGGAGCCGCATCGCCGCGCTCCCCGCCGCGATCGTCATCGAACGCGAACTCGGCATGGAGACCGTCCCGCACTACGGCTGCCGCGACCGCAACATGCTCGGCATGCTGAGCGACCTTCTCGGCGCCGCCGCGGCCGGTCTCCGCAACGTTTTCCTCATCACCGGCGATCCCCCGCGCGGCGGACCCTACGACACGGGCGGCGTGTACGACATCGACAGCATCGGACTCACCAACGTCGTGCGGCAGCTGAACCTCGGGCTCGATCCGGGAGGGAGTTCGATCGGCGCCCCGACCCCGTTCGTGAAGGGGGTCGCCGTGAATCCGGGAGCCGTCGACCCGGAGGAGGAGATCCGGCGCTTCGCCTGGAAGGCCGAGGCAGGCGCGGATTTCGCCGTCACCCAGCCCATCTTCGACGCGGAGAGGTTTCTCGCCTTCGCGCGCGAGATCGAAGACTTCGGCGTGCCGATCCTCGTGGGACTCTGGCCCCCTCTGTCGCTGGAGAACGCCGAGTTCCTGGCGCATGAAGTGCCGGGAGTCGACGTGCCGCCCGAGGTGCTCGAGCGAATGGCGCGAGCGCAGGAGCGCGGAGTCGAAGCGGCTGCCGAGGAAGGTGTGGCGGTGGCCCGCGACGTGCTCGAAGCGGTGCGGCGTCATGTCGCGGGCGCCCTGGTCAGCACCCCGGGGCACGAAGTCGACCGCGCCGCCGCCGTATTGGCAGACCAGGCCGAAGGCAGACGAACCAATGGGGGAGTGGAGAATCATGCTGGATACAGAATCGACCAGGGGTAGGACCTTCGCGGCTGCGGCGTTCTTCGTTGCCGCCTTGCTGGCGGGAGCCTCGACGCTCTCCGCCCAGGGTTCGCACGGGTTCTACGTGTCCATGGGAGTCGGCCTCGTGCAGGGAGCCGGTACCGAGTCGACGCTGTCCGGGCCGAACAGCCCCACCCGTTGCGACCGGCTGCTGTACCCCAACCTGGCCGATGCGCCCAGGGACGCGGGCTGCCTCGCGGGCTCCGAGTTGGGCGGCCTCTACTCGTACGACCCGGAGCCGGGACTCGGCGGCAGCCTCGCCGTCGGTTACACGCTCGGGCCGCTGAACATCGAGGTGGAAGCGTTCCAGCGGCACCAGATCATCCACAACACGCTCCTGACGCTCGGTACGCAGTCGGGCGCCGCGATCACGGGGAAGGAGACGGAGTGGAGCCCGGACCGGCCGCCGTGGGGAGATATCTCCGAGTTCCGCGGCCGGCAGCTGTTCGCCAACTTCACCTACTCGCTGCCGACCGGAAGCCGCCTGGCGCCCTACGTCGGGGTGGGAGGGGGGCTCTCCCAGGTCGCCTACCGGCATTACCTCGGCTTTGCCCGCAAGTCGATCGCCGAGGGCTACCTCGAGGTCTTCGGCGGATCGCGCGCCGAGCCCGGCGCCTCGCCCGACTGGCAGCGCGCCGCGGCGGGAACCGTGAGCGAGTTGACGGCGGATGTGTCCGAAATCGGCTTTGGATTCCAGCTTCTGGCCGGTGTGGACTACGCTCTCTCCGACCAGGTCTCCATCGGTCTGAAGGGCCGCTGGACGCAGACTCCGGACGTGAGCGTGGACACGCAGTGGACGACGATCCGGAGCCACGCGCCGGTGCATGCGGACGCCGTGACACCCTTCGTCTCGACGCTGGACTTCGCCCGGCTGGGGTACTGGGCGCTGAGCGCCAACATGAAGGTTCGGCCGTAGCGCAGTGACTCGCGTGCCCATCCGCCGCGTCGCGGCGGACGTCCGAGCGGGTCGCGGGGGTGCCCGGCGGGAGGCCGAGGCGGCGATCCGCCGCCACGAGGCCAGCGATCTGAACGCCTACATCGCGTTCGATGCCGGGGCGCTGCGGCGGCAGGCCGACGCTATTGATGATGCGGTTTCCCGCAGTCGGGATCCGGGCCCTCTCGCGGGTGTCACGGTCTCCGTCAAGGATCTCTATGCCGTGGACGGATACCCGTTGCGGGCCGGGACCAGGCGAGCGCTCCCCGCCTGGTCCGAAGGTTTCCTCGTGACGTCGCTGCGCCGGATGGGCGCCATGTTCACAGGCAAGACGCACACGGTCGAATTCGCTTTCGGCGGGGTCGGGCTGAACCCGAACACGGGGACGCCCGTGAATCCATGGGATCCGGTCGAGCACCGGGCCCCCGGCGGCTCGTCCGCGGGCGCCGGGGTAAGTCTGTGGGAAGGGTCGGCCCGCATCGCCCTCGGCACGGACACGGGGGGCTCGATCCGCATCCCCGCTTCGGCGACCGGAGTGGTCGGCTTCCGTCCCACGACGGGCCGCTGGCCGACGACGGGCGTCGTGCCCCTCAGCACGTCACTCGACACGGTGGGGATGCTCGCCCACACCGTGGAGGACCTGCGCTACGCCTTCCGCGCCATCGACCCGGCCGCGCGACCTGGAGACGAGCCGGATGACCCGGATGACGTGGTCCGGGAGGGTGTCTCGGGGCTGAGGGTCGGTGTCCCCGCTTCCCGGATGTGGGCGGATGCGGACTCCGGGATCGCGGCCGCGGTCGAGCGTGCGCTGCAAGAGCTTCGCGCCGCCGGCGCGGACGTGCTCGAACTCGAGGCTCCCGAGTTGGACGAAGCGGGGGAGCGCTACCTTTCCGGACCCATCGTCCAGCCCGAGTTCGTGGAGTTCCTCGAGCGCGAGTTGCCCGACTGGATTCCGCTCCTGGATCCGATCATCGGCACTCGGCTGGAAGCGGCGGCCGGCGTGCCCGCGCTCGAGTATATCGCCGCGCACCAGCACCGCCGCGGACTCTCGGCGCGCATGCACGACCGACTTGCCGCCGAGCGGATCGACCTCCTCGCGGGCGCCCACGCTCCCGATCTCGCCTCCGTCGCTCTCCGCCCTCGCCCGGCTCGACGCCTACCGGAAGGCCAACCGCGCCATGCTCTCCGGCACCTGCGCCGCCAGCATGCTCGACATGTGCGCGATCTCGCTTCCCGTGGGGCTGGACGAAGAGGCAATGCCTGTCGGCCTGCAGCTCATCGGCCCTGCGCGGGGGGACCTCGCCCTGCTGGATCGGGCGGCCGCCGTGGAAGCGGTTCTCGGGACGAATCTGGACCGGCTGGGCAGGCCGCCGAGGGTCTCCGGCTAGCTCCGGACGTTACCCGGCCGGTTCGGAGGCCCGCGGATAGGAGCCCAGAATCTTGAACGACGATGCGCGCTTCCTGATGCAGGCGAGGGCTTCCGCTACGACCGGGTCGGTGCGGTGCCCCTCGAAGTCGATGAGGAAGATGTACCGCCCGAGGCTGCTCTTCGCGGGGCGCGATTCGATCTTGAGCATGTTGATCCGCCGGTTCGCCAACTCGCCGAGCGAGAGGTAGAGCGTCCCCGGACCGTCCACCGAGAAGTCGAAGCAGATCGATGTCTTGTCCCTTCCCGTGGACCGGTGATCCTCGGGCGCCAGTACGACGAACCGGGTGCGGTTCCCCGGAGAGTCCTCGATGGGGGTCGCGCACACGAAGGCGCCGAGGATCTCGGCCGCCCGCCAGCTCGATATGGCCGCCGCCCCCGGCCCATCTATCTTCATGTCCTGAACGGCCCTCACCGTGCTCAACGAAGCCACGGGTTCCGCCTGCGGAAGGTGACGCGCCAGGTACTTCCGGCACTGGGCGAGGGCCTGCGGATGCGAATAGACGACCCTCACCTCATCGAGACCGACGCCGCCCTCCGTCAGCAGGCAGTGCTGGATCGGGAGGATGACTTCGCGGCGGATCCGGAGGTCCGTCTGGTGGACGAGGAGGTCCGTCGTCAGCGTGACGGCGCCCTCCGTGCTGTTCTCCAGCGGGACGATGGCCTCGTCCACTTCCCCCGCTTCCGCGGCCCGGACGACACCCGCGATATCCCCGAACGCGACGTGACGCGCCATGCGATTGTAACGCATCGCCGCCTGCTCGCTGAACGTCCCGGGGGGGCCCAGATACCCCACTCTTGCCCGTTTCCCCTTTGCCTGTTCCGTGCGTATCCGTCTGGTCAGATCCAACACGCTCCGATCCTCCGCCGCTGGTGTCGTCATCTCGCGCTGGTATCGCCCATCCGGCAAGATACGCGATTGGCGCAGATGGCGAGGGCAGATGGCGAGGTGAGCCTTTCTCCGTAGGGCGCCGTTGAGAAACTGCGAAACGTGACGTGACTTCTGGATCCTGCCGATCGTCTCCGAGTTGACCGACGCACCACTCGAACCTCCACAAGGGCGGTTGCCATGATCCGCATCGTCACGACCATTGCCGCAGTCTCGCTGTTCACGGGCTGTGCCAGCTACCGCGCGACCGTGGTGACCGGCATCGAACCCGGGCCCCGGAAGGTCGAAGACAAGTGGGCGGACAGTTACCTGGGCGGGCTCGTGCCGCCGGACAGAGTGGATGCCGGCCCGGGGTGCGGCGAGGACGGGGTGGCGATCGTCGAAACGCGACTTTCCTTCGTGAACCAGCTCGTTTCGACGCTCACGCTCGGCATCTACTCGCCCATGGACATCGTCGTGACGTGTGGGACCGCCGAGGAGACGGAGGAGGCGGACGAGACGAAATCGGAGCTTGACGAAGCGGGCGAAGCTCCCGAGTCGCCTTCGTCGACGCCGGACGGGCCGAACAAGCGCCCCAACGGTTCCGGCGGAGGCTGACGGGCCGCCTTCCGCCGCGCCTCGATCCGCGCCTATCTTCGGCGGACGATCAGCCGTCGTCGACGATCAGGTACGGAGCCTCGCCATGAACCGCATCCCGCGTCTCCTCTCTCTGTTGCTGGCGCTCACCCTCTTCGCACTCCTCGCACCGCTGGCGGATCCCGCCGGGCCCGCGGCGTTGACCGCGCAGGAAATCGCCCCCGGGGCGGTCACGCTGGATTCCGCGTTCCTGGCGGGATACCGCTGGCGCAACCTCGGTCCCGACCGGGGAGGGCGCTCCATTGCGACGAGCGGCGTCGTGGGGCGGCCGCTGGAGGGCTACTTCGGCGCCACCGGCGGGGGATTGTGGAAGACGACCGACGGCGGAGAAAACTGGTTTCCGGTCACCGACTTCAAGATCACCTCGGCCTCGGTCGGGGCGGTCGCCGTCTCGGAGACGGATCCGGACCTCGTCTTCATCGGGACCGGCGAGACGTGCATCCGCGGCAACATCATGCCGGGGGACGGCGTCTACCGGAGCCGCGACGCCGGCGAGACGTGGGAGCACGTCGGATTCTCCGAGTCGCACGGCATCGCCAAGATCCGCATCCATCCCACGGACCCGAACATCGTCTATGTCGCGTCGTTCGGGAAATACGGCGCGCCGAGCGAGGAGCGCGGCCTGTTCCGGAGCACGGATGGGGGCGACACCTGGGAGCGCATCCTCTTCCGCGACGAGCGCACGGGGGCCGTGGACATCGCCCTCGACCGCAATGACCCGGACGTCATCTACGCGGCGCTCTGGGAGGCCTTCCGCAAGGAATACACGATGTCCTCGGGCGGTCCCGGGAGCGGGATGTTCAAGAGCACCGACGGGGGCGACACGTGGACGGAGATCACGCGGAACCCCGGCATGCCGGCGGAGGGGGTCGTGGGGCGGATCGGCCTCGCCGTCTCGAGCGCGAACTCCGGGCGCGTCTTCGCCCTGTTCGAGCACGCGGACGGAGGCCTCTTCCGGAGCGACGACGGCGGCGCGACGTGGGAACTGGTCAACGACGAGCGCCGCATTCGGCAGCGCGCCTTCTACTACACGCACGTGTTCGCCGACCACCACGACCCCGATGTCGTGTACGTGCAGAACACCTCGCTCTTCCACTCGACCGACGGCGGCGAGACGTACGAGGTCATCAACAACGGGACGCACGGCGACTTCCACGACTTCTGGATCAGCCCGGAGGACCCCGCCCACCTCATCGTGGCCAACGACGGCGGCGGCGCGGTCAGCTTCGACACGGGGCAGCACTGGACGGACCAGGAGTTCTCGACCGCGCAGTTCTATCACGGCGTGACCACGGCCCACGTGCCCTTCCATGTCTGCGGCTCGCAGCAGGACAACAGCACGCTGTGTCTGCCTTCAGCCTGGAACGCGAACCGGTTCGGCTTCGGCCAGGCGCCTCCGTTCGGCGGTCAGCCGGCGAGCATCACGGAGGGTTCCATGGAGGTCGCGTACCGTGCCGGGGGCGGGGAACCGGGCTACATCGCGCCGGACCCCAAGGACCTCGACGTCTTCTTCTCGGGAACGAACAACGGGCGCTACATCGACCGCTTCAACCGGCGCCTCGGCACCTCGCGCGAGGTGAACCCCTACCCGTGGTTCTACTCGGGCGAGCCGGCGAGCGAGATGGTGGAGCGCTGGCAGTGGACGTTCCCCATCATCTTCTCTCCTCTCGACCCGAACGTCCTCTACACGTCCTCGAACCGGCTGTGGAAGACGACGAACGGGGGGGACGACTGGGAGGCGATCAGCGGCGACCTCACGCGCGCCGACCCGATGACGCTCGGCCATTCCGGCGGGCCGATCACCGGGGACATGAATGGGCCGGAGGTCTACGCCACCATCTTTTCGGTCGGGCCGGGGAAGGTGGACATCGACGTGATCTGGGCGGGGTCGGACGACGGCCTCGTACACGTGACGCGGGACGGCGGCGCGAGGTGGACGGATGTGACGCCGCCGGACATGCCGGACTTCGGCCGCGTGAGCCAGATCGACGCCTCGGCGTTCGACGCGGGGCGGGCCTACGTCTCCGTGCGCAAGCCGCTCCTGAACGACCTCTCCCCCTACATCTGGAAAACGGACGACTACGGGGCGACGTGGACGAAGATCGTGGACGGGATCCGGGACGACGCCTACGTGCACGCCGTCCGCGAAGACCCGAATCGGGAAGGGTTGCTGTACGCCGGGACGCAGCACGGCATGTACGTGTCGTACGACGACGGGGCGAACTGGCAGGAGTTGAACCCGGGGTTCCCGGATCTGCCGGTCTCGGACGTCATCGTGGAACACAACGAACTGGCGATTGCGAGCCACGGCCGGGGGTTCTGGGTGCTCGACAACCTGGCGCCGCTGCGGCAGGCGCGCCCCGGGCTGACGGAGGAGGCGGTCGCGCTGTTCGACCCGGCCACCGCGTACCGGTCCGCCAACGGCGCGACGCTCTCGTGGTGGTTCCGGGAGGCGCCGGAGGAGGCCCGGCTCGAGATTCTCGACGCGTCGGGCACCGTGCTGCGCACCTACGAGCCGGCTGCACGCCCGGACCCGCCCGCCGAAGGCGATTCGACGGCGCCGACCCCGGCCCGCGACCGTTGGGCCGGACCCGCGCTGCCGGCCGAGGCGGGGCTCAACATGCTCCAGTGGGACCTGCGAGTCGCGCCCGCCGCGACCTTCCCCGGCATGATCCTGTGGGGTGTGCGCACGATGGCGCCGGCCGTGCCGCCGGGGACGTACACCGTGCGGCTGACGGCCGATGGCGCGGTGCGGACGACGGAGATCGAGGTTGCCCGCCACCCCTGGATCGAGGGCGTGACGGATGAGGACCTCCAGGAGCAGTTCGAGTTCGGGATGCGGATCCGGGCGCGGGTGGATGAGGCCAACTCCGCCGTGATCGCCATCCGGCGGGTGAAGTCGCAACTCGACGACCGGCTGGAAGCCTCGGACGACGCCGCGCTTGCGGAGGCCGCGGGCGCGCTGCGGACGGCGGCTTCCGCGGTGGAAGGCGACATCTACCAGGTGCGGAACCGGAGCAACCAGGATCCGCTGAACTTCCCGATCCGCGTGAACAACCGGCTCGCGAACCTGCTCTCGATGTCGGAGCGCGGCGACGGCCGGCCCGGGAGCGGGATGTACGAGGTGTTCGGGATCATGGTGGCCGAATTCGAGGGCTACACGACCCGACTCGAGGAGGTGTGGCGGGTGGAACTGGCCGCGGTGAACCGCGAACTGGAGCGTCTCGGACTCGCCCCGGTCGATCCCGCCGACGAAACGGTCGAACTCGTCTCGTAAACCGCTGGAGGCCCGGGCCACGTTCCCGCGGGAACGCCCCGGGCCTCCGCTCAAGCGGTCGGCGGCAGGTGGATCAGCCGGCCTCGGGGAGCTGGCTCACGTACTCGACCATGCGCTGCTGCTGATCCTCGTCGGGGAGCCGTCCCATCCCGCCGCCGAGGTTGTCCACCATGTGTTCCGCGCGGCTCGTCGCGGGCGTGACTACGGTCACGGCGGGGTGCGCGGCGGCGAACTTGATGAAGAACTGGGCCCACGAATGGGCGTCGAACTCGCTCCCCCACTCCGGCACCTCGCGGTCCCCCACGCGCGACCACAGCCGGGTGCGCCCGAACGGCACGTACACGAGCACGCCGATCTCCCGTTCCGCCGCAAGCGGCAGGATCTCCTCGGCCGCGCCCAGATTGTCGACCGCGTAGTCGACACCGATGAAGTCGAGGGGGTAATCCCGCATCACCTGCGCCAGCACCGGGTACCGTCGCGCGCTCGTGCTCGTGATGCCGATGTAGCGGACTCGCCCGGCCGCCTTCAGCTCTTCGAGAATCCCCAGCTGCACCGGCGGATCTCCCAGGTTGTGGACCTGGATGAGGTCGATGACGGGAACTCCGAAGTACTCGAACGAGCGCTCGATCTGGGCGCGTGCCGCGTCCGGATCCGCGGAGCCGCCGCCCCGCCCGGCCACGTTCACCTTTGTCGCCCAGAAGACGCGATCTGAGATGCCGAGCCTCTGGCAGATGTCCCCCGCCACCTCCTCGGAGGAGCCGTAGCCGGGAGCGGTGTCGAACACGGAGCCGCCGCCATCGACGAGCGCCTGCATCACCCCCTCGAGCTGCGTCACGTCGTCACCGCGCGCCACGCGCTGGAAGGTCGCGGAACTCCCGAGGCCGACGATCGGCAGTTCCTCTCCGGTGGAGGGAACGGGCCGCGTGATCATCTCCTGGCCCTGGAAGGCGCGCAGGATGCGGGGGTTCAGGGAGAGGGCGGCGCCCGCGGCGGCGGTGGACCGGAGCCAGTCGCGTCGAGTGACCATCTTCAAGTTTCCTCGTGCTGGAGTTGGACTGTCGTGTAACTTCGCATCAGGCATGCCGGACAGGCCCGACGGTCGGGTAACACCTTACGTGGCCCAACCGCTGCCCCCTCCCGGGCGCCGGGTCGGAGAACACGTTGACCATGGTCATGACCATGGTTCTATTGAGAGTCCGTTGAAGACGTCGGACATGCTCGGAGCGGACGGATGGAAGCAGACCACGAGCGGCCCGCGGGTGGGCCGCGGACCATCAAGGCATCGGAGTTCAAGGCGAAATGTCTCAGGCTCATGGATGAGGTCGCCGAGACCGGCGAGGAGATCGTCATCACGAAGAACGGCCGCCCCGTGTCGAAGCTCGTCCCATGCGACGAGGCGCCCGAGTCCTGGTTCGGACGAGATCGCGACATCATCCGGATCCGGGGCGATATCGTGGGGCCGATGCCCAGGGAGTGGTGGGATGCCGGGGACGACGGAGACGACCTTTTTTGATCCTGCTCGACACGCATGTCCTGCTATGGCTCAGGAGTGGAGATCGTCGTCTGGGGCCACGGGCGCGGCGGACGATTGAGCGTGCGCTACGGCGTCGGCACGCCGCGGTGTCGGCCATTTCCTTCTGGGAGGTTGCCATGCGCGTCCACGCGGGGCGGTTCGATCTTCTCGCCGACCCGGAGGCTTGGCGTCGCGACCTTCTTGCCCAGGGACTCGTCGAACTCCCGGTGAACGGTCTTATCGGCGTGCGGGCAGGACTGCTTCCCGGCCTGCGCGGCGACCCGGCCGATCGGCTGATCGTGGCGACGGCTCTCGAAGGACACCAGCTGTTGACCGCCGATTCACAGATCCTGGAGTGGCCCGGCAAGCTGAACCGAATCGACGCCTCGGCGTAGGGCTTTGGCCGGGCGACCTCGCGACGCGCGGAGCGGTCAGCCCTGCTCGGTTTCGATGGCGGCGACCTCGGCCATGACGCGGTTGAACTGGGTGGCGGCGCGGTGCGGGGCGAGGTTGCACAGATAGACGTGTGCGGCGCCAGCGCGCCGAAGCGCGATGATGGTCTCCGCGCAGTGACGATCCGGCGTGACCCCCGCCTCGAAAGCCGAAGCCACCGCCTCGACCGGAACCGGGAAGAACCGCGACAGCCGTTCGAGTACGCTGCGACGGCCATTCCGATAGTAGAAGACGCCGAATGAGCCGGGGATCGCGAGGCCCTCTCGCTCCGCGCTCTCCAGCCAACCCTCCGCCAGCGCCAGGTCGTGGTGGGAAACGACCTGGGTGAGGTAGTAGTCCGCCTCGTACTCCGGGTCCGTGGCGAAGCCGATCTGTTCGGCGATGGGGCGGTGCAGGTTGACCCAGCCCCCGAGTGACAGGCGCGGCGCCCGCTCCCGGAATCTCTGTCGAAGCTGATACCCGTGGGGGAGGCAGCGCTCGACCCCTCGCACCTTGTCTCCGCCGGTCACGGTCACGCTCTCGACGCCGCGGGCTCGCGCGCGGTCGACGTAGCGCAGGCAGTAGTCGAGCGGGTGGAGACAGGTGAGGAAGGGTACGACCCGCCACGGGTCCACCTCGTTCGCGAGGTTGGCGGTGAGGTGCTGGAGGTTCTCCTCCTCCTCCTCGCCCACGGCGCTGTCCGTGAGCATGAGGAACGCGTCGCGCGCCGCGAGACCCCGGATGGCATGGGAGAGGTCGATCCACATGTCCATCGCGCCGCCGCGCGTGAGTCCGCTGCGGGGCGGCCGGAGTTCGATCGTCATCGTCGGCTCGTCTCCCCGCAACCGCCGGACGAAGCGGCTCCGGGACGACGTTTCCGTATGGACTGGCGGTTCGCTCACGACGGCAAGATCCTGCCTCGGACGTTGGTGGTTCCCGTTTCGGGCCGGTTCACGGACCGGGAGAGGATGCGCAGGCGGAGCCCCGTTGCAAAGCGGCGGAGGTCGCGTTCCGTTTCGGGTCGCGGGCCGGCGCGCCGGCAACGCAGGCGGAGCCCCGTGTGGTCCGGGCGACATTTGGCGGAGAAACCGGGTGACGGAAGACAGTGACGGAAGACAGTGACGGAAGAAATTGTCGTGAGCGATGAGCAGTTGGCGGAGGAGATACTCACCCTCCTCTCCCGGACGCCCGGGACGGTGCGGGTGCTACTCGAGGACCTGCCGCCCGGTCTCCTGCACGCGGATGAGGGGGAGGGGACGTTCAGCCCCTTCAGCGTGCTGGGACATCTCATTCAGGGCGAGATCGACGACTGGATTCCGCGGGCGCGGTGGATTCTGGAACACGGCCGCGAACGCGCCTTCCCGCCCTTCGACCGCTTCGCGCACGTCGAGCGCACCCGCGACCGCACACTCGATGAACTGCTCACCGAATTCGAGACCCTGCGCGAGACCGGACTCGCGGCGCTCAGGGAAGTGGTCGAAGGCGAGGCCGATCTGGACGCGGGCGGACTTCACCCGGAACTGGGCGAGGTTACGCTGCGGCAACTGCTCACCACCTGGGCCGTCCACGATCTCAACCACATCGCCCAGATCGCGCGCGTCGTCGCGCACCGGTTCAAGGACGACGTCGGGCCCTGGGAGGCTTACCTCCCCATCCTGCACCACGACCGGTAGCGCGTACGCGGACGGCGGGGGTCAGCGCCGGCGTTCTTCTTCGGCTGCGCCGACGGCCGCGGCGAGGGACTTCGTGTAGGGCGGGCGGTGGAGGCCGCGCTCGGTGACGATGCCGGTCACGAGTTCGTGCGGTGTGATGTCGAACGCAGGGCTGTAGACGTCGGCCGCCTCGGGGGCGAGGAGGGGGCCGAAGCCGCGGCGGACCTCATCCGGGTCCCGGTGTTCGATCGGGATGTCCGCGCCGGTGGGTGTCCCGAGGTCGACGGTGGAGGTCGGCGCGAGCACGTAGAAGGGGACGCCGTGGCGGTGGGCCAGCACCGCGAGGGGATACGTGCCGATCTTGTTCGCCACGTCGCCGTTGGCCGCGATGCGGTCGGAGCCCACGAAGGCGATGTCCGGTGGCCTCGTGGCGAAGAGCGATCCGGCCATGTTGTCGGCCAGCACCGTGACGTCGATCCCGGCGCGGGAAAGCTCCCAGGCGGTGAGGCGGCTCCCCTGGAGCAGGGGCCGGGTCTCGTCTGCGAAGACGCGGACGCGGCGACCGGTCTCGGCCGCGACGTAGACCGGGGCGAGGGCCGTCCCGATACCGCCCGTGGCGAGCGATCCCGCGTTGCAATGGGTGATCACGGCCTCGCCGCCCGTGAGGAGGGTAGAGGCGTGTTCCCCGATCGCGCGGCACATGCGGCGGTCTTCCTCGTGGATGGCGTCGGCTTCCGCCGCCAGCGCCGCGGCCAGCTCTCCGGCGTCCCCGGTGGCCGCCTCCAGTCGGGCTCGCAGGCGGCGGCTGGCCCACACGAGGTTGACCGCCGTCGGGCGTGCGTCCTCGAGGCGCTCGGCCCAGCCGGCGAACCGCGTCCGCAGTTCCCGCGCCGAGACCCCTTCAGCGGCGGACTGCCGGGCCAGCGCCGCGAGGCCGATCGCGGCCGTGATTCCGATGAGCGGTGCGCCTCGCACGCGCAGGCTCCGGATCGCCTCGATGAAGTCTTCGAGGGTGGAGAGTTCCTTCTCCTCATGGACGCCGGGAAGCCGCGTCTGGTCGAGGATCATGGCGCTCAGGCCCTCCGGGGCCCAGCGGATCGTTTCCGGGACCGAAAACTCGCGATGGTTCATGCCGCGCAACCTATCCGGCGGCGGGAAACGCGCTACCTTGGCTGTCACGGGACGTCCCGCAGAGATCGAATGCTGTCCAGGAGGAATTATGACGCCGTCACGAGAACACAGGGTCGTCGGCTCCACCCTCGCCATCAGGGTCGCGACCGCCCCGCTCGCGCTCGCCCTGCTCGCCCTCGCCGGGCCACTCGCCGCGCAGGAACGGGATCCGGACCACTTCGGCCCCGCGGACGTATTCGAACTCGAAGTCGCCGGTGATCCCCGGATCTCGCCGGACGGTTCCCGGGTCGTCTACGCGCGCTCCTCGATGGACATCATGACGGACCGCCAGCGGAGCAACCTCTGGATCGTCGACTACGACGGTTCGAACCACCGGCCGCTCCTCACCGGGCAGAGCAATTTTTCTTCTCCGCGCTGGTCGCCGGACGGCACGCGGCTCCTCTACGTCGCGAGCGACGAGCACGGCAAGTCGCAGCTCTACCTGCGCTGGATGGACACCGGACAGACGGCCCTGCTCACGCAACTGGAGCGAGGCCCGGGCGGGCTCTCCTGGTCCCCCGACGGGCGCATGATCGCCTTCAGCATGTTCGTTCCGGACACGCCGCCGCCCTTCGCGCAGATGCCGGCCAAGCCCGAAGGCGCGACGTGGGCCCCACCCGCGACGACCTATGAGCGGCTCTACTACCGCTCGGACAGCCAGGGTTTCCTGCCCGTCGGCTACTCCCATGTGTTCGTCCTGCCGGTCGAGGGCGGGACGCCCCGCCAGGTCACGCACGGCCCCTACAACCACGGCGGGACGCCCGAGTGGACGCCCGATTCGCAGCACCTGCTCATTTCGGCCACCCGGCGCGACGACTGGGAGTACGTGCGGGACTCCGAGATCTTCGAGTTCTCCGTGGCCGACGGCGCGGTGCGGCAACTGACCGACCGCCGCGGGCCCGATTCGAGCCCGACGGTGTCGCCCGACGGCAGCATGATCGCCTACACCGGCTACGATGACCGTTACCTGGGACACCAGGTGTCGAAGCTCTACGTGATGAGCCGGGACGGGTCCGGTTCGCGTCTCATCGCCGACGACCTCGACCGCTCGATCGGGAACCTGCACTGGGCGAGCGACGGGGAGGGGCTGTTCTTCCAGTACGACACCGAGGGGAACACGCGACTCGCCCACGTCGACCTCGACGGGACCGTGACGGACATCGTTTCCAGCGTTCAGGGTCTGTCCATCGGTCGTCCCTACGGAGGCGGCACCTTCACTGCCTCCTCGAACGACCACTTCGCCTTTACCTACGGGACCCCGGACCATCCAGCGGATCTTGCCGTGACGAACCGGAACGGCGACTGGCAGCGGCTCACGCATCTGAACGAGGATCTCTTCGCGCAGAAGGCGATCGGGGAAACCGAGGAAGTCTGGTACAAGTCCTCACACGACGGGCTCGATATTCAGGGCTGGATCGTGAAGCCGCCCGACTTCGACCCGAGCCGCAAGTATCCGCTCGTGCTCGAGATCCACGGCGGGCCGTTCGCCAACTACGGAGACCGCTTCAGCGCGGAAGTCCAGTTGTTCGCCTCGGCGGGGTATGTCGTCCTCTACACGAACCCCCGCGGGAGCACGAGTTACGGCGAGGACTTCGGCAACGAGATCCACCACGCCTATCCGAGCCACGATTTCGACGATCTGATGTCGGGCGTCGATGAAGTGATTTCGCGCGGATACATCGACGAAGACCAGTTGTTCGTCACCGGCGGGTCCGGGGGCGGCGTGCTCACGGCCTGGATCGTGACCCATACGGATCGCTTCGCGGCGGCCGCGTCGCAGAAGCCCGTCATCAACTGGTACAGCTGGGTTCTGACGGCGGACATGGGCGGCTCGAGCGGCATGAATTACTGGTTCCCGGGCGCGCCGTGGGACAACCTCGAGCACTACATGGAGCGATCGCCGGTCCATCACATCGCGAACGTGACGACGCCGACGATGCTGATCACGGGAGAGGTCGACTGGCGGACGCCGATGTCGGAGTCCGAGCAGTTCTACCAGGCGCTGCGGATTCAGAAGGTGCCGTCGGTGCTCGTGCGGATTCCGGAGGCGAACCACAGCATCGGGGCCCGTCCGAGCGGATTGATCACCAAGGTGCAGCACATCCTTGCCTGGTTCGAGCGCTACCGCAGCGGCGGGACGACGACGCAGTGAAGGATCGCGAACTCGGGCTCGACCGGGAGATCACGCGCCGCGACTTCGTCCAGTTGGCGGGGGCCGGGATCGCGGGGTCCGCGCTCATCGGATGCGGGACGGGCGGCTCGGCGGACGGGAGCGGCGGCGCTGTTCCGGGGATGGCCTCCGAGCCGTGGTCCGACGCGCTCGGGCCGGACTGGTACGGGCCCGGAGGGGTCGGGGACTACGCGTCCTCGCACGGGAACACGCCGGAGGTGGTGCGCTCGGCGCACTGGGTCCGCGACGGGCGGGTGCCGGGCGGGGAGGTGACGGACACCGGGGAGCGCTTCGACGTCGTGATCGTGGGCGGCGGGCTCGCGGGCCTTTCCGCCGCGCACCACTTCAAGCGGCACCGGCCGGGGGGGCGCTGTCTCGTCATCGAGAACCACCCGGTGTTCGGCGGCGAGGCCAAGCGGAACGACATCATGGTCGATGGCGTGCGGCTGGCCGGGCCGCAGGGCTCCAACGACTTCGGCGTGCGTCCGCCCACGGGGGAGCCGGACGACTACTTCACGACGCTGGGTATCCCGCGCGAGTTCGAGTATGCGCCGGACGCGGGCCAGGTGAAGGCGCCGTTCGAGAACTACGGTTTCATGCACTGGGTGCAGGACCAGTTCTCCATCGGGCACTACTTCGGCGGGACGCGCCGGGGTGGGCGCCCGGGCTGGTCCGGCGGGGCGGGCGGCTGGGTCAACGGCCTGTTCGGAGATACCTCCCGCGCGCCGTGGACGCCGCAGGTGCGCGAGGGCTTCGAGCGCTGGCGGAACGCCCGCGTCGCGGACCATGTGCCCCCGGACGCGCCGGGGGGGCCGGACAATCCCGGGCCGTGGCTCGACGGCATGACGCTCAAGGCCTACTACGAGGACGTGCTCGGCCTGCCGCCCGAGGTGACGGCGTACGCGGACCCGCTCCTCGCGAGCATCATCGGACTCGGCTGCGACGCGATCTCCGCGTGGTGGGGGATGCATTTCGACCTCCCCGGCTTCGGCCTCCCCTCCCGCTACGACGGCATGACCTTCCACTCCTTCCCCGGCGGGAACGCGGGGATCGCGCGGTATTTCGTGAAGGACATCGTGCCGGACGGGATCGCCGGCGAACTCGCGCTCGGGGACGTGCTGAACGGGCCGATCGATTTCGGGGCCCTCGACCGCCCGGACCAACCCGTGCGCCTTCGCCTGGGGTGCACCGCGATCGACGTGCGCCATGCGGGGACCGGTGACGGTCGCGTGCGGGTCACTTACGTCCACGACGGCCGAGCGTACTCCGTCGAGGCGGACGGGGTCGTCCTCGCGAGCGGGGGGTGGATGAACCGCCACATCGCGGCCGACCTGCCGGACGGGCACCGGGCGGCCTACGAGAGCTTCCGCCACGGGCCGATCCTCGTCGCGAACGTGGCGCTCCGGAACTGGCGCTTCCTCGACCGCCTGGGCATCGCCGGCTGCTTCTACGAGGGCGATCTCGGCTTCTCGTGCAACATCCGGCGGCCCATGTACGCGGGAGACTACCGGCCGGTCCACGACCCGGACCACCCGACGATGCTGACGTTCTACATCACGTACGAGTCACCCGGCACATCGCCGGCGGACCAGGGGATGACGGGCCGCACGGAGATGCTCAGCACCTCCTTCACGGAGTACGAGAGACGGCTGCGGGCGCAGATGGTCGAGCTTTTCGCCGAGGGAGGCTTCGATCCGGCGGAGGATATCGCCGGCCTCGTGCTCAATCGCTGGGGGCACGCCTACGTGGCGCCCGGCCCCGGCTTCTTCTTCGGACGCGACGGCCGGCCGGCGCCGCCCGACGTGATCCGCGAGCCGTTCGGCCGCGTGGCGGTCGGGCATTCCGAATTGCGGGGGCACCAGAACTGGACCGGCGCGTCCGCCGAGGGCCGTCGAGCCCTCGAGACCGTCCTCGATCTCATCTGATGCTCCGGTGACGCCTCAGCCGCCGCCGCGAGCCGGTTACCGCGGCCTGTGGACGCTTGCGCTCGGCGCGCTGGCGGGCTGCGCGTCCTCGACCGTCCCGTCCATCGACTACGAGATGCTGGGCACGTTCCCGCACGATCCCGCGGCGTACACGCAGGGCCTCCTCTTCCACGACGGGCACCTCTTCGAGAGCACGGGCCGCTACGGGGAGTCGAGCGTGCGCCGGGTCGACGTGCCGACGGGAGAGGTCCAGGCACGCGTGGCGGTGGATTCGGCCCTCTTCGGCGAGGGTCTGGCGCGCGTCGGCTCCGAACTCGTGCAGCTCACGTGGAAGGCGGGCCGGGCTCTCGTCTACGACCTCGAGACCTTCACGGTGCTCCGTGAGTTCACCTACGACGGCGACGGGTGGGGACTCTGCTACGACGGCGAGGCGCTGTGGATGTCCGACGGGTCGAACGCGCTCGAACGCCGGAACCCACAGGACTTCACGGTGCTGGCGACGGTCGAGGTCACGCGCAACGGGTCGCCGCAACACCGGCTGAACGAACTGGAATGTGTGGACGACTGGATCTACGCCAACGTCTACCAGACCGACGTCATCGTCCGCATCGACAAGGCCACCGGCGAGGTCCTCGGCGAGATCGACCTTTCGAGCGTCCCCCTCGATGCCCGTCGGCCGGGCGACATCGACGCGGTGCTCAACGGCATCGCCTACGTCCCCGAGACCGGCGTCTTCCTCGTGACCGGCAAGCTCTGGCCCAAGCTGCTCGCGCTCCGCCTCGACGATTAGCTCATGTCGCAGGCCGAAAGCGATGGAGACTGAGGGCTAACTCGTCGATTTCGTCGGGACCCAGCCAGACCATCCATGTCAGGCGCTACGCAACGGCTTGAGAGGCAGCTACAGGGCGCGGGCGAAGCGATCTCGGAGGTTTTGGAGGCGAAAGACCGGTTCGTTGCTGAACACGAGGCGGAGTTGGTACTCCGCGCCGGGGCCGCCCCAGGCGTCCATGGGCGTCGCGGCGACGCCGCCTCTCGCCAGGAGCCGATTCGAGAGTTCACGGGCCGTGAGACGCAGAGGCCGGGTGTCCACGAGGAGCGACCAGCCGCCGCCGGGGGACCGAACGGGGTAGTCCCGAAGCGCCTCGAGCACCGCGTCGCGCCGTCGCTCCCAACGCGCCACGCTCGCGGCCACGTCCTCGGCTTCGTCTCCAGCGGCCAGCGCCGCCAGCGCGCCGGGCTGCCCGATCCCGACGCCCGTCACGACGTTGTAGATCCCGACCTTGGCGACAGCGGCCATAACGGCGGCGGGCCCGACGATCCAGCCTGTCCGCCAGCCGATCATGCGGTACTCCTTGGAGACCGAGCCGACCGTGAGTGTGCGCTCCCGCATGCCGGGGAGGCCGGCCGGGTGCACGTACGGGCGGCCGTCATAGAGGATCCGTTCCATCGCCGCGTTGTAGAGGAGCCACAGGTCGTGGCGCTCGCAGAGTTCCGCGACCGCGGCCCAGTCGTCCGCTTCGAGCACGCCGCCGGACGGCATGGACGGGTTCATGATGAAGAGCGCCCGGGTCCGGGGGCCGACGCATCCGGCAAGGGCGTCGAGGTCGAGGCGCCAGCCCTCCGCGGGATCGAAGGCCCAGGGCGCGAGCCGCGGGACTGCGCCGGCCAGCCGCACGCGCTGGAGCATGCCGGCGTACGTGGGGTCGGTGACGACCACTTCGTCGCCCGGATCCACCGTGGCGAGCAGGGCGTTGAACAGGCCCTCCGTGCCGCCCGCCGTGATCACGCACTCCCCGTCGGGGTCGTATTCGCGCCCGGCGAGTCGGCCGACGTGCCGGGCGGCCGCCGCGCGAAGGTCGGCCCGGCCCGTGAACGGCAGGTAGCTGTTGGCGGCCGGCGACTCGAGCGCCGCGCGGGTGGCGGCCACCGCCGCCGCGGGCGGGCGCAGGTCGGTGTCGAGGTTCTCGAGCCGGAGGATGCCGGAGTCGTGCTCCGCCGCCCGCGCCACCCCGTCGATGTCGAACCCCGGGATCCCGGACAGCCGCCCGGACGGTGTGCGCGCGCCGCCCTCCGCGGCGCTCACCCGCCCAACTTCCGCTGCAGGGCGTCGAGTGCCGCCATGAGGTCGGGCTCGTCCGACAACACGCCCAGGAGCGGATCGGCGTCCAGATCCCGGGCCCGCCCGGGCATCGTCCGGATCGTGAAGTCCTCCATCGAGAGCCCCTCTCCCACCTCGGCCCAGCGGAGCGGCGCGGACACCGTGGCTCCCGCCCGCGGCCGCACGGAATAGGGCGCCACCACGAGCCGTCCGCGGCCGTTCTGGACGTAGTCGATATAGATCTTGCCGTCTCGTCCCGCCGGGTTCCGCACGATCGTGGCCCGCTCGGGAATCTCCGCCGCCACCGTCTTCGCGAGCAGGAGCGCCAGCGTGCGCGACTGCTCGTAGTCGAGTTGTCCGCCGAGCGGGATCATCACATGGATCCCCGAAGATCCGCTCGTCTTGGGATAGCTCGGCAGTCCGATCTCCTCGCACAACTCGCCGATCGTGCGCGCGACTTCCACCACATCCCCGAACGGCGCGTACACTTCCTCGTCGTCGCGCTTGTGCTTCGGGTCGAGGTCGAGAAGGCACCAGTCGGGGCGGTCCAGGCTCCCGATGCGGCTCGCCCACACGTGAAGCGGGATGGCGCCCAGGTTCGCCACGAACACGAGCGTCGCGGGGTCGTCGGCGATGAAGTAGTGGATGTCGCGTTCCGAACCCTTGCTCCAAATCGCTTCCGTGCGCACCCATTCGGGCTGGAAGCCGGGCGCGTTCTTCTGGAAGAAGGATTTCCCGTCGATCCCGTCCGGGTACCGCGTCAGCACGAGGGGCCGGTCCTTCAGGAACTTCAGCAGCCACTGCGCGATGTCGCCGTAGTACGCGATCAGGTCCCCCTTCGTGTATCCCTCCTCCGGCCAGAAGATCTTGTCGAGATTCGAGAGGGGCAGTTCCTCGACGGGCGGAGGCGAAGTGTCCACCCGTACCGGGTCCGCGAGGGCCGCGCGCGGGTCGCGGGGCAGCCGGCAGTCCGTGGGGAGCACGTCCGCGACTTCGACGAAGACGGCGTGCCGGAGGAGGCCGCCCTCGGTGACTTCCTTGTAGCGGACTTCCGCGACGAGCCGGGGCTCGACCCAGGTGTGTTCGCCTCCCGCCGGAGCCGGAGTCACGAAGGCGGGCGCATCCGATTTCAGGTCGTCGAGCCGGGCATGGAGGGCTGTCAGGGTGTCGTCGTCGAAGCCCGTCCCGACGCGGCCGACGTAGTGGAGGGCGAGATCGTCGTCACCGGTGGGCGCTTCCGGCGCGGAGTCGGCCGGACCGTAGCCGCCCAGGTGGAGGGCCCCGAAGCCCGTCCGCGAACCGGCCGGGCTCGTGAAGCCGACGATGACGAAGCGGTTCCGGCGCGCCGCGTGGATCTTCCGCCAGTCGGGGGAGCGGCCTCCGACGTACCGGGAGTCGGCGCGCTTGGCCATGATCCCCTCCAGACCCATCCCCTGAACCTGCCCGAGCAGGGCCTCCCCGCACCCCTCGAAGTGCTCGCTGAAGCGGATCGGACCCGCTTCCGGCACCACGTCGCGCAGGAAGCGCCGCCGCTCGGCGAGCGGAAGGTCGCGCAGGTCGCGGCCGTCGAACGCGAGGAGGTCGAAGGCGTAGAAGCTCGCCGGCGCCTCGAAGGAGGCCCGCCGGACGTCGATCGGACGCGAGAGCCGGGCGCGCTTCTGCAGGCGCCGGAAGCTGGGGTATCCCGCCGCGTCGTGGACGACGACCTCGCCGTCCAGCACGACCCGCCGGTAGGGGAGCTTGCGCAGGGAGCGCCCGATGTCGGGGAAGGTGGGGAGCGCGTCGTGTCCGTTGCGCGTCAGGAGACTCGCCTCGCCCCCGACCGCCGAGGCCAGCATGCGGTAGCCGTCCAGCTTGAGTTCAAAGTGCCACGCGGGGTCGTCGAACGCGTCGTCGCGAGGGGTGGCGAGCATGAACCGGACGTCGGAAGGATCGACCGGCCGCTCCGGCGCCCCCGCCTCCGCGAGGGCCGCGGCCAGGTCTTCTCCCGGGTACCAGCCGCGCTCCCGCTCCGCCATCTGCTCGACCGTGAGCCCGGACAGGATGGAACTCTCCGGGAGCGCCCCGTCCTCGAGAATCGGGTGTCCGCCGCGCCGCTCGCGGATGAGCAGCCATTCCTTTCCCGTCTCCCCCTTCTCCAGCCTCACGAGCGTCCACACGCCCTTGAGCTTGTGGCCCCGAAGCTCGAACAGGAGCTTGCCCGTCTCCAGTCCCTCCTCCGGGTCTTCGAGCATGATGCAGCGACCGATGTCCCACACGATCATCTCGCCCCCGCCGTACTCGCCGGCCGGAATCACGCCCTCGAACTCGATGTATTCGACCGGGTGATCCTCGACGTGGACCGCGAGCTTCTTGTCGGCGGGATCCGCGGAGATGCCCTTCGGCACCGCCCATGAGACGAGGACGCCCCCGATCTCGAGGCGAAGGTCGTAGTGCCGCCGGGTCGCCGCGTGCAGTTGGACCACGAACACGCCGACACCCGTCCCGGGCGCCCCGCCGAAGGGCTCCGGCGTGCGCTCGGACGCGCGCTTGTCCCGGTATTCCTCGAGTTTTTCTCGTGGCATGCCTGCAGGCGCCCCTTGTCGCTGCCCGCTTCGCGTCGCTCCCGCTCTGTGCGACGATCCCGGCCGCAACCTATTATTCCGCCCCCCGGGTCGGCAGCACGCCGGGGGGCCGGCATCGGGGCCGGGATTGGGGCCGACGCCGGAGCCGGCATCGCGCCGGCGGTTCGGCGCGCACACGGAGAGGCACAGGATGTCACCTCGACCCATCGCAACGGCGACGATCTCGTTCGGGCTCGTTTCGATCCCGTGCCAGCTCTATTCGTCCGCCGAGAACTCGCAGAAAGTCCGCTTCAACTTCCTCTCCCCCGACGGGACCCGCGTGAAGCAGCAGTACGTGGACGCGAAGACCGGGGAGCCGATCCCCCGCGGCGACCTCGTGAGGGGCTATCAGTTCGCGAAGGACCAGTACGTGACGTTCAAGCCGGAGGAACTGAAGGCACTCGAGACGGCGGCGACGCGGGCGATCGAGATCGTCGAATTCGTGCCGCTGGACCAGGTCGAGCGGGCGTATATCGGGAAGACGTACTACCTCGGGCCCGCGCGCGGGGGGGACAAGGCCTACCGCCTGCTCGGGGCGGCGATGACGAAGACGGGCTGGGCCGCGCTCGCGAAGTATGCGGCGCGCGGCAAGCAGTATCTCGTCCTGGTGCGGCCGGTCGGAGATCACCTCGTGCTGGAACAACTGCACTACGCGCACGAGGTGCGGGACATCGCCGACGTGCCGTCGGGCGAGGGCGAGGTCGCCGATGCGGAACTCGGCCTCGCCGTCCAGTTGATCGAGCAGATCGCTTCGGAGAACTTCGATCCGTCCAGGTACGAGGATGAGGTCGGACAGCGCATGCTCGAGGCGATCGAGCGGAAGATCGCCGACGGCACCGAGATCGCCGCGCCCGTCGAGGAGGAAACGACGGCGCAGGTCATCGACCTCATGGCCGCCCTGCGCGCGAGCGTCTCCGGCACCGAGGAGACGGAGGCCGGGGCCGATGATCAGGCGGAGGGCGAGCCCGAGAAGAAGAAAGCCGCGGGGTCGTAGCCGGACCTGCGAGACCGGACTCACGCCGGAGTCACGAGAGAAGACTACCCAAGGAGAATCCGATGCGGGTTCGATCCGTCGCCCTGTTCGCGCTCATCCTCCTGCTGCCGGTCCTCCGGAGTTCCGGCGCACACCTCCCCGGCGCACCGACCGTCGACGACCTTCGGGCCGGCGTCCCGGATCGGATCGCCGTCTTCGATGCGGTCGACACGGAGACCCTGCGGGTTCCCGGGCTCGAGGCTGGAGTCGAGATCCTCAAGGATCTGTGGGGCGTCAGCCACATCTACGCCGAGACGGAGCACGACCTCTTTTTCGCGCAGGGATACAGCGCGGCGCGCGACCGCCTCTTCCAGTTCGAAATCTGGCGCCGCCAGGCCACGGGCACCGTTTCCGAAATCCTCGGTCCCCGTGAGCTGGAGCGCGACCGCGGCGCCCGGCTGTTCCGGTTCCGCGGCGATCTCGAGGCGGAACTGAACCACTATCACCCGCGCGGCGCCGAGATCATCCGGGCCTTCACGGACGGCATCAACGCGTACATCGCCGAGACGGAGCGCGACCCCGGCCTCCTGCCGGTCGAGTTCGAGATGCTGGGGATCCGGCCGCAGCCGTGGACTCCGGAGGTCGTCATCTCCCGCCACCAGGGCCTGCTCATGAACATCGGGCAGGAACTGGATCTGGGGATGGCCGTCGCGGCGGTGGGGCCGGAGAAGGTGAAGGAAGTCTCCTACTTCCACCCGGGGGAGCCGGACATCGATCTCGACCCCGCGATCGACGGCTTGCTCCTGCGGCCCGAGATCCTCGACGTGTACCGCGCCTTCCGCGGGCCCATCCGGTTCCGGCCCGAGGACATCGAGCCCCGCTTTCGCGCCAGCGCCTCCGACGCGGAGGCCTTCGCCCTGCAGACGCTCCAAGCGGAAGCCGAGGCGGAAGCGTACGAGGCGGAACGCCTCGAGGCCGATCGGATGGGGACGGGAAGCAACAACTGGGTCGTGGCGGGGAGCCGCACGCTGAGCGGTCACGCGCTGATGGCGAACGACCCGCACCGGGTGCAGGCGGCCCCGTCGCTGCGCTACCTCGTCCACCTCGTCGGACCGGGGTGGAACGTGATCGGCGGGGGCGAGCCGGTCCTCCCGGGCGTCTCGATCGGGCACAACGGGCATGGAGCGTGGGGACTCACCGTCTTCCAGACGGACGCCGAGGACCTCTACGTCTACCGAACCCATCCGGACGACCCCGACCGCTACTGGTACCGCGGCGCCTGGGAGGCGATGCGGGTCATCGACGACGAGATCCCGGTCGAAGGGCGGGAGGCCGAGCGCGTCCGGCACCGGTACACGCGGCACGGACCGGTCGTGTACGAGGATCGGGACAACGGCCTCGCCTACGCGGTGCGCGCCGGGTGGATGGAGATCGGCGGCGCGCCGTACCTCGCCAGCCTGCGCATGAACCAGGCGAAGACGTGGGAAGAGTTCCGGGACGCCTGCAACTACTCGAACATCCCCGGCGAGAACATGGTGTGGGCCGACGTGGACGGGAACATCGGCTGGCAGTCCGTGGGGATCGCGCCCATCCGCCGCAACTGGTCGGGTCTCGTCCCGGTGCCGGGGGACGGCCGCTACGA